>Ga0105239_10003201_pt1 | contig 20237 bp, 20 predicted proteins | sample KBSC44metaG_FD_92761 | JGI IMG/M metagenome (GOLD analysis project Ga0105239, IMG submission 92761) | Corn rhizosphere microbial communities from Kellogg Biological Station, Michigan, USA - KBS C4-4 metaG | ecosystem: Host-associated > Plants > Roots > Rhizosphere > Soil | place: Michigan, USA... | reverse complement strand
TACTTTGGGGGCCTTCGACCGACCTTCCGCGGTTGCCAAGCCTGCTGTTTTCCTGCAGAGATGCAAGGGGTTCATTCCCCAACTTGACTGAAATCCCCGACTCATCCTGAGACGCAGTCTTATTTTGTGAGTTCATCATCAAGAATGCATTCTTTGCATTTCAAAAACATGTCAAGCATGGACGCTTCCTTTACGCGACATGCAGCTGCGTCGCCGTGGCCGCCTGTCAGAGTATACTGGCATTTCATGTATCCGCCTCCACCTGCCTGTGGCTTTGACCATGAAACGCCTTGGCCTATCTCCCGTCCATCTCGATCCCTAACTTCCCTCCTGAAACTGGCCATGGGATCAACGGGCCCGCATTTGCCATGCTAGCCTGATAGCCCTCTTCTTCTCGTTCTCGTATACTTTCGCTACTCGCCGACTAACCTTGATCTAGATTGATCTAAATATGTCAACCGACGCTCTCGCTAAGGCCGAAGGATTCAGTCTTCCTCAGGTGTTCAAAGTACCATCCGCGTTCCTCCGCTTGACCTATTTTGGGCCGTTTGTGGAGATACAGGTCCAATGATGGCTTTGTTCTCCCGTCTGTCGGTCAACATTGGGGTCCAACAGCCATGCCACGCCCAAGGCGCCAACTCTACACGCACAATACTGTTGACCGGGGATGGAAGCTTAGCAGACACCTGTAATCTATCCCTGACAGGCCCTGGTTGGAGCAGCATCATGCGCAGGCGTCGAGCGCCATTTGTATAAATGGTACAAGGTACATCCCCAGTTACTGATATATGTTTGAGTATTTCCTGTCGCTCTTTGTTTTGTTTAACCATCACATTCGCTATTCATTGGCGAGAGAGTCTGGGGACGCTCGCCGTTCGTTCTTTATTTCCAGTGCGGTTGAATCGCACATCCAATCCTTTGTCAAGCCATTCTTTTATAGATCCTGTTCATCGTTCCCGGCGACTCGAGACGTCCACTTCTTCGCTCAAGTCATTCGACACACGATAACAGCGAATCGAAATGTCTGTTCTTTTGGCTGCTGGCCTTGTGGCCGCGCTCGCCGTCTCCCCAGCGGCGGCCTTCTGGCGACTTCCTTGCAAGTCACCTATTGTCGTTGAACGATCTGATCCGATCGTTCAGCCAGGCCAAGTTTCAAACCATTTGCACACAATTATGGGAGGTAATGGATTTGACTTCACCATGGACTATAACGATACTCAAAAGTCCACTTGCTCATCGTGCACCGTGATTGGTGACAACAGTAACTACTGGACCCCCACTCTATTCTTCCGACACCAGGATGGAACATTCGAGAGCGTCAAACAAATCGGAGGGGCAACAGTCTACTACCTTCAGAGATCAGGAAAGGGTGAGAAGGTCCTGAGTTTCCCTCCCGGTTTCCGTATGGTTGCTGGCAATCCCTTCAAACGAAGCGGTGGAAATGATTTTGAATCCCAGGCCATCAGGTGAGTTTCTGACCGCGTTGAACGTTATCTGGATCGAGTACCATGGTTGGATGGCTAACGGGTGCAAAGTTACAACTGCCTTGATTACGACGGCCCCGCGAAACCAGAGACGCAAATGTTCCCAAACTACAACTGTCCCAATGGTCTACGTGCTCAGGTGTTCTTCCCATCCTGCTGGAACGGAAAAGACCTTGACTCGAAGGACCACAAATCCCATATGTCATACCCTGCGAATTCTTATAACAGCGGTGCTTGCCCACCTGAATTCCCTGTCCACCTTGTATCAATCTTCTTCGAGATAATCTGGGACACCGGGAAGTTTGCTGATAAGTGGTATGGTGATAGCCAGCCATTTATCTGGTCTCAAGGTGACCCAACTGGATATGGAGGCCATGGCGACTTCTTGATGGGATGGGACCCAGATCACCTCCAGGAGGCCATTGATACATGCACAAATGACAGCGGCAGAGTTGAAGACTGCCCCGTCTTCGATCTCATTCCAGACAAACAAGCTGAGGGCTGCAGAGTCCCTTCCGGCGTCGATGAGCTCGTTAGTGGCATCCTCCCAGCCCTTCCGGGTTGCAACCCCGTTCAACCTGGTCCCAATGCTGAACCACAACCACCAACCTGCGGTGCCCCCACTGAGATCTCGTACTCGGGCAAGAAAGACTACGTCGATCTTACCTCGAAAGGATGGGGTTACATGGGATGCGGTACCGACAACTACTACAACCGAGCCTTGACAGGTGCTAGCCAGTCCAACGACAAGATGACCAACGAGAATTGTGTTGCTTTCTGTGAAAGCAAAGGATTCTCCATTGCTGGTACCGAGTATGGCCGAGAATGCTATTGTAAGTGCAGCTCCTCCGGGGTAAACTCCTCGATTCTAACTTCTCCACAGGTGGAAACTCGCTGCCAGATGGAGCCAAGCCAATTCCTGGAGTCTCTGGGAGCTGTACCATGCCGTGCGCGGGCAACAGTGACCAATTTTGTGGTGCCGGAGGTGCCCTATCCCTCTACTCCAAATGTACTGGGGAATGCACCAACGCTGGAGGTGGTGCAGCTCCTCCTACCAACCCCTCGACCTCTGCAAAGCCGACTCAGGCTCCTGCATCTACCTCCGCTAAGCCATCGACGACGCTGGCAACCAGCAGTACGAAGGCTCCTGATGTGCCCGTGCCAACTACCACTACTGCTGCTCAAGGCACGGACGTTGTGCCCACTACATCTACATTGGTAACTACCACATCTTCAATTGACTCAGAATCTCCCGACTTCACAGCTGCACCAGATTCCAGCTCACCCGAATCCACTTCGTTGGATGATTCAAGTGGTTCAGATGCCACAGCGACGACAGATTCTAGTTCATCCGATGAGGTTTCGTCAGGTGAACCAGATGCTACGTCCCTCAGCTCAGTCTTCAAACGCTTTGCCCACTACACTTCCATGCCACACCCACCTTCCCCAAGCAAATAGCTACTCCCAACACCCCAGCCCAATCATCCATTCAATGAGACACCCTGACCACTCTGACCTGCCCAGACTTAAAATTATATGATGCATGAAAACTGATATACCATTCCTTAATCTAGAAGCCAACTTCCAGCAAGCCATCTTCGGCACAGCCAACGTCCACCTCCGGTTTCAACTATGCCGGCTGCTTCGTCGACGCCCTCAATCCCCGTTCTCTTCCTAATTGGAGTAACTTCAACGGGGCCACTATGACGAACGAAGGCTGTATCGCCTTCTGCTCCAGCCGCGGCTTCAGCATTGCAGGAACCGAGTACGCCGGCGAGTGCTTCTGCGGCAACGAACTTACGAGTCTCCAGCTGGACGAGTCCAAGTGCGATATGGCCTGCAAAGGCAACAGCAGCCAGAAGTGCGGCGGCCCTGCAGCCTTGAGCGTGTACAAGAAAGCCACCGGCCCGACCAAAAGATCAACCAGTTTCATGACCAGGCACCTAAACCATCTGGCCAAGCATGGCCGACGGTCTGCTGCCCACGCGTTGTGAGCGGGTTTCTTCATTCCTAGCCCAGATCAAATCCGGCGCCTGTCTTCATTGTTGTGAAAGGCCGCCTTTTGTCTAGGTTTAAGATTTGATGGGGCATACGATTCTTTGTATGTATGGTACGCTTCTTTTTTGTTCCATTTTTATCTTCATCAGTTTTGAACAATTGCATCAGCCACCATCACCAGCACCACCACATCTTCGATTCTCATGACGTTTGTTTTATCTATCAACTTTTTGCAGGAATGATGCATGGGGCATATAAAATTAGCATATATAGGCAGTATAATTAATTGTATTGCTTATAAAAACTCCCTTCCTTTGTAGACAAAGAAACCCACGTGACATTAATCGAAGACCGAATACTCCCAGAAGGGAAAATGGTACAAAGAAGCCCGAGTACTAACTAGGTACCTGATGACGGCACAATACCGTACTATGTAACTACGCCCTCCTGAAAGTGCAGAAAGGCTAAGACGAAAGGCTGTCTCAGAGAAATTGCGATCTTATAGGAGGCGTGCGCCTCGTAAGCGGAGAGTGGAGAGAGCGGGAGTTCTAGTTAAATTTGGGGAGTCGGAAGTACCCAACTAATACCAAGTACCAAGTTTGCACATAATTAGTCAGTACCCAAGTATTTGCAGTTCTGGGTTGAGTACTCCGTACATGCAAACTCGAGCGAGCCTGATTTCTACCCCTTAAGGACGTAAAGCATGAGAATGATAGATTGAGATGTACCCGTAACAATTCACCTTACTGGGCCACCTCCTACATTACGTACACTACCAACTTTTGCCAGCGGAAAGCCGTGGCCGCTGTAGCTCCATCCACCGACCCATCCCTCTATGGACTATGGTAGCGCCGTCTCCGTCGGTGACGCGACCTCATCCACGGGCCCACGACAGCTTTGAGAGCTCGTAGACCGCCGGGAACCCGCCGCGTTGGCTTGGTCCCTTTTCCTCGTCAACAATAATAATGATAATAATAGCTTAAGGGGAACACCGAACCCGACCCGGACGCCTCGCTTGCTAATTAAAACAATCCATCCCACAATCGGCGTGGTCACCGCGCTGCGGCAGCGACATGGAAAGACAGGGTGTGTAGGAGCACACGAATCCGGCATGAGTAGGACCCCAATGGGAGACACAAAGCCAAATTGAAATCGAAAAATTCAAGGGCCGCCGCATGCTTACGGCACGTACTTGGGTAGCTGGTTGCCGTCGTCCAGAGCGCTGGCGTCCGTAACCGAAACCCTGGGTGCAGCTGCACCAGCAGTGTGACGTGCTTGTGGTGCGTCACTGTCTGCGGCGGCGGCGTCGTCATCGAGTTCGCCAGAAAAGGGATTCTCGTATGGATTTTGAAATCCTCGCTCCTCTGCTTGACCTCGTTCACGGTCTTCCGCAGCTTCCTGTGCTTTGGTCTTCGCCAGTTGGGCGCGCTTCTCGTTGAGCCCCAGAGCTCTGCCGGCCGGGGTGAAACCTGCTTTCTCCTTTTCGCCTCTCATTGGAGTGCTGGCGTCGCCTGATTCACCTGACGTCCGTTGCCGGGACCAGAAGCCGCTCGAGCCTGTTGATTGCGCCGGGACCAGTTCTGCGCCGAGCATTTCCATGTCGCCGATGGCGGGGAACGTCGCTTGAGAGGTCGCTGCCGGCATGATAACTTTACACGCAGGGCCGTTCTTCCGCGAACTGAACTTCTCGATCTTTTCAGCACATTCCAGTTCCAGTTCCCAGATGAGGTGGTATTCGCGCGCCACGTTGAAGGTGTTGAAGCTGGGACAGAGAGGAGCTTCTATCTTTGAGCCTAGGTTTGCGTTTCCCAGTCTCAAATCGCATAGTTTTCCAAGGTCAAGTGTTCCTTCCCCTGCAGTGAGTGATATATCTCTTGACTTATCGGAATATGACAGTTGTTGATTGATTGGTTTGTTCGCAAGGATAGGGATCTCGTACGTCTTGCTGTCTGAGAACGTGCCTGCAGCCCGGCAGCGTACATGGGTCTTAAGCTCGATGGTCGCACTGCGCAGGCGCACCACAGGAAGCCCTTGTGAGGTGTCGATGGTTGTGCTTTGCGGAGAGAGATCTGGTGTTATGGTGATAAGGAATGGGATGGGACTTGGATGCAAGAGTTGGATGACTGATGGTGCGTCAACCTGAACATTGAATGAGAATTTAGGAATCGAATCACGTTGAAAAATCGAACGCGCGCGATCTCGGATACCCAGAGATGTACCGGCGTGTTCCGGTAGGAGTTTGAGCGTTGAAATCGTGATATTGCGACTATCCGTCGTAGGATCCCAGTCCTGAATTGGTTCGGGAGTTGAAAGTGGGTGAAATGTAATTGGCATAGTCGAGGTTTTGGACTGTGCCTTGCGGATGACATGAAGGCCCTCCGGCTCAGCGACCGTCACACAGAGAACATATTCGACAAAGCATTCCGCTCGACGACCGAACATGATCCTTGTATGATGATTTGAGGCAGGGAGGGTCAATTCGAGATTGTTTTCGTCGGTTGTTCCAGGGAAATGCTCCTTCGGTTTCCATTTCTCACTGGCAAGGATTTTCTCGGGATCCGCACGATCTGGTACGGTGAAATCGAATGGGAACGTAAACGAGCCCGGTTTGTGAGTATATTGCCCCTCATAGAGGATTTTCTCCAGGTTGAAAAGTTGCGTGCGCCCGCGATGATAAGTGACCGCTTGTCCATGTTGTTGAATGATTCTTGATTTGGTGCGTCCCCAGAAATTAACGATTATTCGACCGATAGCGCTGTCTTCAGCAGTATGAAGGATTACATGACCGCTGATAATGTCTCCGGGAGAGTAATGGCTCTGGGGACGATCAAGCTCGAAGGACAGCCCTGGCGCGTTCTCAAGCTTGGTGAGGCCCATCCTAGCCAAATGAAGTTGTTATCTGTTGAAAATGCGTTCGAAATGAGTTCTCGCTCTTGGGCAATGTTTCATTGACACAAAGCTGTCGTTGCATATATAAAACTTTCTGAGAGGTAAATATCGCAAACCTCCTAATTAATTATTACCAAATCCACGATCCCGAATACGTCAGAGCTTAGTTAGCCTTGACACTTAGCGAGAGTGAACAATTGGGACGGCCTGGGTTCAAAGCCACAAGGCAGATTCTGCCTGGGGGAGGTTTGACCCAATTATGGTCTGACGACGGGTCGATCAACAGGGTGGGGGGATTTGGACACACACCAGGCACATGCATTTCTTGCAGGTCGGTTGGCTAGTTGATCTGGCGAGATCTATCATGGTCCAAATCTGCTATAATTGGAATTTCCAGCTCTGATACAGTAAATGCAGAGAACATTCGAAGAAAACGCTGGTGCCTAAGGTTTGCAAGGTAAGACGAAGACAACGAGGCGCACTGCAGGGGGTTTTACTTTCGGTGATGCCTTGCGCAACGACCGTCTCCCATCACGTGTGTGGCGCATTGGCACGTGACGACACTGTTGAGAGGGCACGTGCCAGCATTTGAGTTGGCGGGCACCTTCCGAAGCCAGGGAGAGTCTTCGGCGTACTTTCCTCGCACTTGGAGTCGTCCCATCCTGACGTCTGTTTTTGTAGGCGTGATGATAATGACATGTCCTGAAACCTCCTCCCATCTAGCTCCCATCGTACACCCGAGGTAATCGGTCGAAGAGATATTTATAAAGGTAGGGCTTCTGCTATCAAACCTGGTGCAAATTGAATATATCCGCATCTAAATCTTTGACGCCACGTTCCTCAAGCTCGCACCTGGAGACTGGAGGGCACTTTTGAAGAGATATAACCGTTTGAAGGGGAAGCGCCATTATACTCGCTGGCCCTCCTCCATACTTTCACTCCTGGGAGGAGGGTGTCTGGATTGTTCTCAAGTAGGCCTCCTATCGTTGATTTCAAAGATAACTGTATGGTTCAAACCACGGCACATCACTGCGCATTAGGATCAGCAGTGGCATGTCCAAGCCAGTATTCGTCCTTGCACCGTTGCTAGCCATGGCTGAGGATGTCCTTCTGGATAGAGTTGCCTCATGTTGCCTCAGTTGTCTGCGGGGGAGTCCTATGTTTTTGAGGCTCAAGTGGCGGCAATGTAGTGTTGCATCTCCTATTGGAGATAGGAATAATAAGGTTCTCGGTGGTCGTACAATGGAAGTGGAAACAACCCGGCTAAGGAGTCCTAGGGGACGGAGGACTAGGAGGACTAGGACTAGGACTGGGCGGACTAGGACTGGATGGACTGGACTGGATGGACTGGATAGACTGGATGGACTGGATGGACTGGATGGACTGGATGGACTGGATGGACTGGATGGACTGGATGGACTGGATGGACTAGGACTAATAGACTAGGACTAATGGACTAGCTTAGTCGATCTGAGCTGAGTGTTAGTTTTAGACCGGCTAAGTAACGTCCACACGGCTTCTCTCAGAAAATGTATGGCTCGACCCAAACAATTGATTTTGATACAGGCAGGGGATTTAGGAATTTCAAATTCGGTTCGTGTTGCTTCACTGGGGAGCCCGCGGATCAAGAGATATTACTGCTGTAAACATCGATACCCCTCTTTAGCCGGGACCGTTCCCAGGCTGTTTGTTCGGGAAGGAGGAGAACTGGACCCCGTTAACCACATCGCGGGCAGCCACGTGTGATGAGGTTTCTCAACTAATCATTCCATAATGGGTGCAGTCCGATGCAGTCACTTCACAGACCATCGCTGTTGGCTGAATACCTGAGACATTGGGTCTGCATCTCTGCCGTACCACTGAAAAATGGGCATCATTAGGTTTTACCGTCAGAGCACAAGCTCTCAGAACATGCGCCGCAATTCCTCATCATCCAATAACCAGTTCATGGGTTCCATGTTTCCAAAGCTAAACTGATCATCATTGATCTAAATACTATGATTAGCGGGCGTGATAACAACCTAGGATAGGACTCACCATATAATCCCATTCGCTCATAGGGTCTACAAGGGAATCTGGAGATAACGGCAGTGGAGCATTTAGATTTGATCCGCTTTGGTTGTTAGCCGCCATTTGCTCAAGAATGGCAGAGCACCTAGTTTCAGCATCTTCCGCTGTCTTGATCAATAAGTCAGAGAGCTCATCCTTTCTCAGGCCACGCACAAGCCCGTCCAGATAGGCAGTGAGCAGGCAATTGAGCAGGTAGCCCTTCATATTGGTTTCGCCCGCCTGGATGCATTCGAAAGACCAGTCTCTTGACTCGCTCAACACAGCCAGTAAGTCAGGCCTTAATGTCATTGGACCGAGCCCCTCGTCTTCTTTCAATTGCATCAGAAGCTCTCCTGCAAGGAGGAGGCTGGCCTGAAAAGCGGCGGTTCGAAGAAAGCCATTGCCACACATTGTCAGACGGACTAAGTCGCCATGAGCTTTTGGACTGTGGTTAGTCTCAGATTTTGGAGTCTGCGAGTTTGAGATTGGGTAGATTGCTGTCCAGAGACTGAGTGATGTATCGATGACTACCCTTCGAGAGAATGCATATGTCGTAGTGTGGAAATCTGGGCCGAGAAATGGTATGTGGATTGACATAAGGCAACGCCGCATAAGGAAATCCAAAAAATTCGTTGCAAACTGGGGTGGCGAACAGGGACTTTGCAAATTGGTCCCGTGAAGTGTACGCGAGAGCTCTTTGTAAGAAGCGCGGCATTCGCGGTCAAGACGAAGCGCTTCGTCGTATGTGCCATCCGATGTCAGGTCGTTCAAGAATTTGGCGATAGAGAGTCGGATTTCCCAGGTCCTGCGAAGTGCTCTTGCAACAGTTGTGTGAGAGTATTCGTGTTCTGGCTTAGGGACGGGATTATCAGTCATTAATTGTTCGTCATCGAAGTTCCCAGGGGGCTCGGTGTCAAAAGCGGCGAGAGACATAAGGGGAGGTCCGCCGCAGAGCATGCTTGAATGCAAGCTAATCTCCAGAATTGTGTTCCACAACCTGCGTCGCATCTCGGCACCAAAGAGGGTTCGTTTCGGTAGGTGCACAGGATCTCTGTGCAAGCCCATATACACCGCTGCTCTGATCAATGCACCGGTGGTAATCCAGGTAAAGTCTTCGCCAATGCTAGTCAGCTCTCGGGCGAGCAGTAGTAGTAAACTAGTCTGCAGATATTGGAGATTGAGTTGGGCTTTGAACTCAGGTTCAGAAATCCAAGTTTGAGCTTGATACACCCATCTTAGTGCAGAGGGCCGTAGAGAAAAATGTTCGTCATATACAGTAGCCCCTATGGCGAGCACCAATTTCACTTGGATCAGAAACGCTGGATCTGGTGTGCCATCAGCTGTCCAAATTGCTTCATAGTCCTTCCTGAAGGTCGGCACATGGAGAATTCGATAGACCGTCTCTGTTGTCCGCAAATATCCGTCTATGAGCCTATCGGCAACATCCTTTGAAGGAAGATCCGGTAAGGGTGGTGTAGGCCACGGAGGTGTGCGCTGCCATTTTATTATCCTTCCGAAAGCCTTGCACCTTTCAATTCCAGTGAAAATCTTAGAGGACTCGATCCGAACGATCGGTTCGATCATCTCCAAGATGTCAATTGTCTATGACTTCGTTAGCCTCAAGCCTGGCTGTGAGCTTGTAGGTCGACCTACCACATGTACAATGCCATTCCCCCAATGGCTCTGGCCATATAATCTGTTCTTGTGCATCACGCCTCGGCTGATGATATGAGTTGAGCCAAACAGGCGGCTTTCATGTCGATGTTGAATATTGGACAGGTATGTTGCATTTATTGCAGTGCCCTGCCTTGAAGTCGACTTAGGAGGCGTGGTAGATTGAGTTGCTTTTGACAATTGCTCTTCAAGGTGCTTGATTCTTATTTGCAGGGCTCCTACATCCAGGTTGGCCACGTTGGATGCTCGCAGAGTGTCATTGCCAGAACCGACCAAGATCGAGGCTGTGGCAGACGTGTCTCTGATATCAGTTGTTGCCACCGACGGCCTAGGAGTACTAAGGTTCTTGCTCAAACCTTCTGGGTATGCTCGCTGGTCAACGTTAGAGCCATGGCCGCGTCCCGTTTTCGGCTCACCCAGTTTCCCGAGTGGCAATGGTGGTGGAAGCTGGCTGTCATAGGTGCAGGACTCCTTTTTCGTCCGCACGCAGTTGTTGCAGGGGATTTCTCTATTGCATCGGATTTTGCGTTTTCTGCAAAGTGTGCAAGCCCTTCTCTCTGTTAGCATGCAGACTTGAGGGTTTGTGTGGCACATACACAGCAGGTCTTCGGCGGCGGCGCTCGGAATCTCCCACCATGACGAGGAAGTATCTCGGACAAGATCCGTTCACAAAACTGCCAAGTGGCGTTAAAGCTTCATGGACGGTCTGGAAATTTTGTGTCTCCGTCACTGTGCAATCGTTTTATTGTTCCTGGCGCTGTATGCAGCGTTGTCAGCATGAAATTCAAAAAGACAGCTGAGGTGAATTGAACTCGGATATAAGAGTGCACTTTGAGCCGTATGCTCCGCAATACCCCGACTCCCGACGGACTGGCCTCACACTTCGCTTGGGTACTACAGCAATTATCGTACGTCCTGTTGCATCGTTCTATCGTCTGAGTCCTGGGGAAATGATTGGATTTTCATTATTAGCATCAGATGAGGCCCACACGATGCAATTTCCGTCTATTGTGCCTCCATTGTACCGGCCTCGGTATTTTCACGAAATGTTTCGGAGAAGAGGGCCTGACTGTACCCTCTGCTTCGCTGGTATCTCCGAGGACACCCAAACATTGTATCTGCGTGATTCGCGGCATTGAAATAAATTGAAGATCCATTTCTTGTTGTTCTTGGAGCATTCAAATTCTCCTCGTCTTTGCAAAAGCTTCCATCCTCGAATCGTTATGTCCTTCTGCACTATGTCTTCTATAGAGACAAGACCAGAGACTCTGCACGATGCTGACGACCAAAGAGCAAGGCTTCCTTTCGACAACATTGAAGAGAAACCATTGTCCACTTCTGAAGACGCACCAGAAGGTGGTCGTCGAGCATGGCTTGTTGCTGCCGGAGCAGCCTTAATCACCTTTTCATCGCTGGGATACTCAAATTCGGTGGGTGTATTTCAGGAATACTACCTGAGCCACCAGCTGAAGGATCAATCACCGGATGATGTCGCATGGATTGGATCTGTTGCAGCTTTCCTCCAGCTCGCACTCGGTACTCTTGCAGGACCAATGTTCGACCGTTACGGTGCTTGGGTACAAGTTTTCCAAGTTCTTGCTCTGAGAAGCATAGCTAATTTGAAGAACAGATCATTCGACCAGCGGCAGTCCTATTTGTCTTCTCTGTCATGATGACGAGTCTTTGTAAACAGTACTGGCAGCTCATGCTCGCACAAGGTGTATTGGGAGGCCTGGTCACTGGGCTGCTTCTTATTCCAGCGATGGCAGCAGTGTCGCAATACTTCAACAAGAAAAGAGCAGCTGCCTTAGGTCTATCCGTCTCTGGCTCATCCGTCGGCGGCATCGTCTTCCCAATTGCCCTGTCGAAAATGCTAAACAGCTCGACCTTGGGATTCGGGTGGTCTGTGCGGATCGTTGGGTTTCTGATGTTGCCTTGTCTGGCCTTCGCCTGTGTTACAGTCAGAGCCAGGTTGCCATCAAGACAAACCGAGTTTTTTATTCCGGCAGCTTTCAAGAAAAGAACCTACACCCTCCTGGTCATGTCTTGTTTCTGTGTGTTCTTAGGGATGTTCACCCCAATCTTCTACCTGGCAGTGTATGCAGTGCAAAAAGGCATGGATGCGACCCTAGCATCATATCTCCTTGCCATTTTGAATGGTGCTTCTACATTTGGTCGCATTATTCCCGGGGTCCTGGCCGACAAGTTTGGACGGCTGAACATTTTTGGTTTGGGAGGCATTATAACAGGGATCGTCATCTTGTGCTGGACGGCGGCAGAATCCACCGCTGGCTTGGTGGTATACGCCGTTTTCTTCGGGTTTTGGAGTGGTACCATCGTCTCCGGGGCCGCTGCAGCTTTCAGCGTGTGTGTGGAAGATGCTAGAGACCTCGGTACCTACATGGGGATGGGGCTCGGGATTGGTGCCATTGCTGTTTTGATTGGACCTCCGATAAATGGCGCACTTGTTGAGAAATATGGAGGATTTCTTCAAGTGTCCATATTCAGTGGGATTATGTGCATTACGGGTGGTTTGATCGCACTGGCGAGCAAGTCTGCGACACCTGGGGGTATATTCGGGAAGGTGTGATGTTGAAGGTCTCAGATTCGATAGAGTATAATTGGCACATCGTGGTCACTGGCTCTGGAGGTTTACTTCGTGGTTGGTTTCTCTCTTCTCTCACCCAATAGACTTGCATTATTAGTTTCTCAGATATTGGTGCCTTGGATTCTTATAGGTAGCTTTTTTGTCACCAGTTCTTAACCTAACATCGCTATTCATCATCCTGTGGAAATTTAGCTCCACCCTGCTTTCTGATCTCATCCATGATTTCCATCACCCGCACAGTTTCTGCGTGAGGCATGATAGCATTCTCCAACTTGTTAGCCGCCACATCCAGTGCAACGGCGTCAGCTTCGTAGTAGAAACCCCTTCCAGGTTTCTCAAATTTGAACACTTCTTTCGATAAATGCGTCACTTTCCCTGACGCACCACTGTTTCCATGGCCGGGGATCTCCCTGTGGATAGTGAAAGTATCTGGAACAGACGCGGCACCACCATCCACAGTGATATATCCCTCTGTGCCCTCGATGCGGCAAAAGTTTCGGGCGGATTTATACTCGACTGTCGACGTCAAAATACCCTGCGCGCCACTTGGATACTGCAAGACGAAGGTGCTGGCGATATCGATTGTGTCCGAGAGGCTCTGCACGCCCACAACCTTCGGTTTCTGCGCCTGTCCAGCAATGTCGCCGTCCAATGCCAGCAAGCCCCACGTCAGAGAATAGATGCCTATATCCAACAGACTTCCTGCGCCAAGCGCCGGGTTCTTGAGCCTGGAGTCCGGTCCCAATGCCGCGATGTTCATGTTCAGGCCAAGGTCGCAGAACATCCTTCTCACGTCTCCAATCACTCGCTCCTCGTGCAGCTTCTTGTGCAGGGCCGCCACGAGCGGGATGAAGCGCAACCACATCGCCTCCATCACAAACACCCCTTTTTGCTTCGCGGCGGCGAATACTTCCCTCGCCTCGTTGGCAGTGATGGTGAACGCCTTCTCACACAGCACGTGCTTGCCCGCCGCGATGGCATCGAGGCAATTCTTCTTGTGGAATGCGTGTGGGGTGCCGATGTAGATTGCATCGACGTTTGTGTTGCTGTAGACGGCCTCATATGTGCCGACGCTGGGCTGGTGTGCTGATGAGGCAAAGTATTTCGAGACGAATTCTGTGCCTTTCGATGCCGAGGAGCAGCCTACCGCTTCCACGATGTGTTTTGCTTGTGCATCTGGGCGTTCAATGAGGAGATCCTCTACAAACCAGGAAGAGATGAGCCCCGCGCCTGATGGAGAATGTCAGAACATGAAAGACTGGTCACGTTAAACAAAAAGACTAATACTGGGGCTCATACTGATGATACCCCAGCGCAGGGTAGGGAGGTGAGGCTGTTGTGTCATGCTTCTACTCTGTTTGTGAGCGAGCTAGATCGAGATGGTGGTGTAGGATAGGCGAAAAGTAGTTTAGAAGCGAGACGTTTTGGTTCCAACGAGAGGGATGAATGTAATTTAGCATGTTTGACCCAATTTTTACTTGTGAGGGGTAGGGCCGTGTCCCTTCCACCCATTTTTATCCGTCCATTGGCGGAAGCAAATACCCACAGCAAGGCTCCGCCCAAGGCTGCAGATTGATAGGCACGCATCTGCCAGAGGGGAATACACCCCGCTTCGGGGAATTCCCCCGTTCCCTAACGCGCCTATCTTATTATCCGGGTGGGTAGTTCTTCTGTGTGAGGTACATTGGAGACACCCTAGACCATGATCGTAGCATAAATTTGATAGCTGCCCCGGTATTAGCAAAAGTTACACCGGTTTTGGGGAAGAGAAAGTTCGGTGCAGCCTTTAGGTGAGCGTTTTTAGTTGTTCCTTGGCCAAGCCAAACTACTTACTCGGCCCTTGAGCGCTAGCCTCCCACACACACAATTCGGGTAGATGTTGGCGACAATATAAATCCACTAAGACCCGAAAGGCACTTGAGATTTCTCTTTTGCTGGTCTTCAACAGTAGAGTCCATTCCTTCGCTGCGTGGAGCGTGGATAGCGTCATTCTTCGAAATACTTGCCCTGGATGCAAACGATTATGAATTGTCAAATTAGTCGGAGGGGACTCTAGCTGACCTGATTTCCGCTTCGCAGTGCTTTTTGTCTGTGGACTCTCGGACCTTGGCTTGCATCTAGTTATAGAGCTCATATATTCTATTTGGTTGGTCCAGGTCTCCAAAAGGACAGTCCAAGACAATACATGGTAGGACTTCCAGGATGAAAGTCAAGTCTAATATCTTGAAACCTAGTCCTACGGCCCTTACGAGATTCTCTCATTCTAGTGGAAACGCCTCAAAAGTCTCGCTATCTTCTTAGGTAACTCAAGGTCTGTCAGAAAATCCAAGATCGACGCCGAACGCGGGATAGACAAAACGCGTGATACCGTTCTTGGAAATCTCTGCCAGGGAAGCCAGATCGGCTTTAGACAACGGCACGATTCTTTTATTCTCTTCAATGCGAGCAGGTGCTATAGATTTTGCCACGACGGCGCTCCTCCGGGCGATGTGGTAACTCAGCAGGATTGAGCTGGGAGTGGTTTTCTTTTCCTGTGCGAGTCTGGCCACACGGGGCTCGGTCATCAGTGGACTACCCGTGCTACCGAGGGGACTGTAGGCGGTGACGAGAATACCCTTTTCGTTGCAGAAGTCGACAATTTCCTGCTGGGGCAGGAGTGGATGGTTTTCAATCTGGTTCACCGCGGGGACGATCTGAGCCGTGGCCAATAGTTGCTCGAGGTATCTCTTGGAATAATTCGACACCCCGATTCCCCTAGACTTGCCTGTTTGCAATACCTTCTCCATATCTTTCCAGGTGTCGACGTGGCTTCGCTCTGGAGTAAGGTCTCGAGATCCATCAGGTAGCTTAGGAAACTTCTCGTCGTTGCCTGTAGGGTTCATAGCGACGGGCCAGTGAATGAGGTAGAGGTCGACATAGTCTAAACCCAGCAGGTTCAGGCTTAGGTCCAGATTCTGCTCCACCCGGGTGTGGTAGGTACACCATAATTTGGTTGTGATGAACAGGTCGCTCCTAGAGAGACCGGTTGCGGCGAGACCTTCCTCAATCCCTTCGCCGACCTCCCTCTCATTTCCGTAACAATAAGCACAGTCGATATGTCGATAGCCCGCTTTTATGGCATGCGCTACGGCGGCGCGGACTTGACCCTCGGGGCTCTGCCATGTACCTAGCAAGTACGTCAGTCGTTATATGCGTGGCCTGATTATATAATGTTCAATATACCTAAACCTAAGGCGGGGATAGTTGCTCCAGTGTTGAGCTTGAGCGGAACGTCAACCATTATGTCAGCTAATGTCACCGAACTCACTATGTAGTTCGCATATCTAGATCAAAGAAAAGACCTAGAGATGTCACAATCCGACTCAATCGCGTGCTGAAGTTCATTTAAACGTTGTGCAAATTATTGACTGGACATATAAGGCTCGGGCATGCTCCGACCATCCTTCCGAGAGACCGAGAAATCCTTATCGTGACCGAAGACAAGCATGTGTAACAGTGTTCTTGGGGGCACGGCCAAATCAAATGACTTGCACTACCTGCTATCGGAGTCAAAAGCACCCATCGAAAATGTGAGATTTCGGTGAGCTCATAGTTACCAACAAAGCTAGCAAACGGTCACAGGGAATTTGTGATGATACTCCTCCAATCAAGCGACAATGACGCGATGATTCGCAATAAGCGATTCTTAAAAGTCTGCTCCTCTGCAATATGTTTATGACTTTCTTCGTCTTGGATTCGAAGGACTATATAACATTGACGCTGCGCTTTGTGCTCGATATCAGTTATTATTTCAGCAGTGGGATAGGAACGCGATGAGAAGAGGAAGAAATACATCGCTGATGATGAGCAAACGTCTGCAGTAAGCGAAGAAGTATTGATACGGGCCAAGGGCAATTCGTCTCTAATCCCTGGGGTAAAATAGACGGGGACGATACTTGGGAAGAGCAGAGTTTCTTCGAGACAACGTTGAGAAAGCACATCGCATGCCTTAGATGGGTAGTCGACATGGTGGCCAATGTCGTTTATTCTGGTCTCAAGGGTTGATGCGGATGCGAAGTTAGTGTTCCTACGTTGAATTGGTGGCTGTCAATGCAAAATTAGAAATGAAAAAAACGTACAGCCGAATCCTAAGCTTGACTCTATCCCTAAATACAGCGTGTAGGAATTAAGGCCACCGAACGAGCTTACAACAGCACCACTTTCTTTTCCAACCTATTAAGTTCTAATGTCCCGTGCGATTGCCGTTCGAGTTACCCATTGAGGGACCGTTGAGACTGACTGACCACAGCAGATCCCCCCAGCTGGGCATATCGTTATTCGTGGTGGGACCTTCTCCGCCGGAAGCATCGACCGCGGCCTTCGCCTTTGCTGTCCAAGGGGCGTTGACGTGGTGCGAGGCCGCCCCGTAATGCAATATGTCCCAAACCGGTTTTGTTTGGACGCCACGCGATTGGGAGGAAATGTTTGCCCAAGGACCGTTCACAAGAACAGCTTCGCATCGGTAAAAGTTCTTGTTGTACGGCACAGTCTCATTGAGATTGAACTTCGCGGCATATTCAGCCCCCCGTATGAGAAGATTGTGTGAATAGGCGAAGAGGTCGTACCCTTGGGAGCCTGCAACCCGTGATGCCAGGGCTAGCCATCCAAGACCATCCAAGACGTGGGCTTGGTCCCGACCAGCCTCTGCAGACTGACCAGTGGCAGGGTCGAGATTGGCTTCGATTCCGGCGCAAAGGTCGTATTTGTACGCATTAATTGCATAGTTGTATAGGGCGACGTCATCGAGATAGACTGCAAAGCTGAGCAGTGCTTTGATCGATGCCAGACCGTAGTTAGCCTGTCCGATGACGATGCTTTGGCGGGCAAATAGCCAGTAAAGTTGAATGCTGAATCCGGAGCCACCCTGCCATTTCGCTCCGGCCTCAACCCAGCCGCCCTCCCAGCGCATGATCTCTGCAGCATTGACAAATAGATCACCGTCCAAGCCAACAAGTAGCGACCGATCCGTGCCAATAATGTTAGTCAAATTCGAGCCCCAGGCGTCCAGAATCGTCGTGCTCCTAGTCCAGTGAGCTTGATCTTTCGTGATGTACCCTAAGATCACCAGATCAGTTTCGGAATGCGGCGCAATATGTGCTGGATAACCTACACATGATAGCGTTTTGATAAGCCGCTCTTGCGTCTTTCTGGAATGACGTGTAATTCGATATCGATCCCCGGCTGAGTACTTGCTTTGGTCCTTGCATTTGGTATGATGACTGTGAGTAAGAGTCGTTCGCAAAACTTCCATACGCCGAGGCCCAAGGCTGCAATCCTTGGGTCACACCAGTCCGAATGGTTTCGAGCTGGTCGTGCGTATGCCAGAGGCCAGGATGAACGAAATCGCTGGTCCGCTTTTTGCAACCTTCGGTGAAAGGCACCACTGGAACCGGACCTGCAGATTTTCAGCCATCCGTTGCGACGACAGGAGCCGTATCCGGGGTGACTTTTGAACATACCGTTGAGTGAAGGAACATCGGTCACAGTGGCCTGAGTGAAAGCCACCAACGAGGTAAGGATCGACCACTGGAAGCGTCAGCCTTGCAGTCTGATAAGTCGAGATCATTTAATACCTGGGTAATCAACATCTTGTTGCAAGGAGTCTCGGTTGTCGAGTGATTGACTACTAGAGCCCGGCCACGACGATGGCATGATATTCATCATTATCAATATGTGAATAAGTTGTTGTTGATTCACGCTCTCTCGTGTCCGGGCATAATCTCCGAATTCGTGGGCCCCGTGAAATTGGCACACATTTTGATGTGGTACTTCCGGGGTAATGGTCGGGGTCGTCTCGGATATCAGGCTACTTTAGCGAAGACGCTCAAATATCGAAATGATGCAGGATCTATTGAAATTGCGGGATACGAGCGTTTCCCAAGTGTTGTTAGTCTTGCTCGTATTGGTGGATAATTCTTTCTGGACAGTACAGATAGTTCCCTCGTACCACAGAAGCCTTTCGAGCTTGCTGTTGGCCTATAAAAAATAAATCTTATACAGCCTTGTATAGTGCTTACTTTCTAATGTTCGCTTCCGCGATTGCTGTCGCTATATCAACGCTGTGTTAACACTAAATCGTCTGGACCAGGCCGTCTTCTTCCCGGTCGTGCCACATTTTGGCATTCCCGAGACAATCCAAGCGCGATTCTTGAGAAAAGCATCAATGTACCGATGGAATCCCGATGGATCCTCTGCCTAAGATGAAATTGAGCGCCGATGGTGTAGACTTGCAATAGTCAAAAAGACGGATGATCTCACGAAATTATCGCCTTTGAGGTAAATCTTTTCTCGTGGATGACTTAATTTTGAAAAAATCTAGTAAGTTCTGGCTTATATTTCATTCAATATACATCAATGGTCACAGACGGAGTTTAATCATGCAGCCCGTTACCCTATGTCATAGTCTGGGATATCCTCCACAAAATATTTCTCTTCCACCCACCTGAAACCGACATTAGGGGCATTGTAAGGCCATGGTCCCCCATTGCCACTGGCTCACAGGGCGAATGAGTTGCCTTCGAAGACAAAGAAATTCGGCGGAGCGAATGCTTGTCAGTAGGAGCTTATTTCGGTCAGATAGGTGGCAGGCGCACCACTGTCTATACTGTATCCGAGTCCATACTTAAGTGGAGAAGCTCGAATGTGAAAGACAAGGTCGCCCGGGATGTGGTCATGGCTAGGTAGAACCTTCCGTTGATGTACGAGAGCGAGGGTGCCCATCCTCCAGCACCTGCCGGGGCGCCACAAAGCTGAATTGTGGCCAGAGTTTGGAAGGCATGCGAGATCAACTCCCAGTTTTGGAGGTCTTTGCGTTTGTAGATCGGCGTTCCGGGAAAGTACTCGAAGGACGAAGTTGCAATGTAGTAGCTGTCTCCAACTCTTAGGATAGATGGGTCAGGATTGAAGCCAGAGATGATGACGGAGACAATAGCACCAGCCTCAACCTAGGTCCCAAGACGATCAAGATGAGAGGGAGGCGCGAATGTCGGGCGAGCTCCGGCGCCCGTGCCGAATTTTCGTTTTTCGAGGACGAGATGCTGACTGAACTCGGCGATATCTTAGCATGATTATGGCTACTTTGTGTCCTATCCAAACCTGTGCGAAGCGACAACACGTCAGAACTCATTGGTGGATGGACGGAGGAACATGATCAGGTTCCCTACGGCTTTCCATACAACCTGATGGAGCGCATGTTGAAGGTAGCACGTTCGTTAAACGCGAGCCTTTGTGTTTTTACACCAGATGCTGTTGGTGGTAGTGGTGCCGAATTTAGCGACAGCAACCGGGCCATCAATGTCTTCGGGTCCTCGTTGGGGGATGTTCGACGCAAGAGTTTTCGTAACTTTAAGGACTGGATGTCTTCCTAGCCCGCCTAGTCCTAGTCCGCTCCTCCCAGTCCTAGTCCACTCAGTCCTAGTCCGCTCCTCCCATCCAGTCCAGTCCATCCAGTCCAGTCCATCCAGTCCAGTCCATCCAGTCCAGTCCATCCAGTCCAG
>Ga0105239_10003200_pt1 | contig 20244 bp, 20 predicted proteins | sample KBSC44metaG_FD_92761 | JGI IMG/M metagenome (GOLD analysis project Ga0105239, IMG submission 92761) | Corn rhizosphere microbial communities from Kellogg Biological Station, Michigan, USA - KBS C4-4 metaG | ecosystem: Host-associated > Plants > Roots > Rhizosphere > Soil | place: Michigan, USA... | reverse complement strand
TGTAACGTGCGTCAGCTCGTGACCTAGGACGCCTTCGATTTGATCGCGATTCATTTGTTGCAATAAACCCGTGCTAACAGCCACAAGCGAGCGATTTTTGCTCGGACCCGTCGCAAACGCATTCACCTCAGGGCTATCGTAGATTCCAACCTCAGGCATTTTGCGAAGACCGGCTTTTTGCGCCAATCGATAAACGATCTCAACCAGTTGTCGCTCGACAGGATCAGCTGAATTCGGTTCGAGCAGCCGAACACCAAGAGTCATTTTGGCGACGATGCGTGAAAGCAGCAACGAAATGATCGCGCCGCCCATACCAATGAATCCATAAAACACAAACAGCGGTAACTGATTGTCGAATCGAACGCCAAAAACGGCGCAGATAATATTGAATGTAATCGAAAGCGTTAAAAGAACGAGAATATTGACAGCAAAAAATAAAAAAATTCTTTTAGCTATTGCAAACATAGTTCTTACATTGGCCTTCATTCGGCGATTGTCAAGTTACGCCGGTAGATTAATAATTGTTCATAGCGCATACGAAGGAGCAACATCGATGGTTCGAGAGTTTTACGCTATATCAATAGCATTAATCGTTTTCTTTGCGGGTCTCTCTTGGATTTGGTCGTCGGCCATCTGGGTGTTCTTAGTGATCGGTCCGATCATCGCGTTGGGCGTGATCGACACGCTTCAGTCCCGGCATGCGATTCGAAGAAACTTTCCGGTCATTGGTAACCTTCGCTATTTGATGGAACTGATTCGACCAGAGCTGCAACAATACTTTGTTGAAAACAATCACGATGGTCGACCGATTCCGCGCGAGGTTCGTTCTGTCGTTTATCAACGTGCGAAAGGGGAGCTTCAGACCATTCCTTTCGGCACACAACGAGATGTGCACGAAGCGAACTTCGAATGGATTCAACATACCATTGTTCCTACGGAACCATCGCCACACGATCTTTATGTCAACATCGGTAAGAAAAATTGTCCAAATCCGTATAAAGCAAATTTGTTTAATATTTCGGCGATGAGTTATGGAGCATTGAGCCCAGCGGCGGTACAAGCACTCAACCAAGGGGCAAAAAAAGGCGGCTTCTATCACAATACCGGTGAGGGCGGCCTGAGCCCGCATCATCTTCATGGTGGCGATGTCGTTTGGCAAATTGGTACGGGCTACTTTGGTTGCCGAAATGTTTCGGATGGAACTTTTAACGAGAAAGCCTTTCAAGAACGGGCATCGCTTGAATCAGTTCGCATGATTGAGATCAAACTTTCACAAGGTGCAAAGCCCGGTAAAGGCGGAATTCTTCCAGCGCCAAAAGTGAACAAAGAAGTCGCCGAGATTCGCTTGGTCACTCCTTATCAAGATGTTTGCTCGCCACCAGCCCACACTTCGTTCAAAACTCCAGAAGGTCTTTTACAGTTCGTAAAAAAACTGCGCGAGCTTTCTGGCGGAAAACCCGTCGGTTTCAAACTTTGTCTTGGTTTTCGTCATGAGTTCGTGGCTGTCGCGAAAGCCATTCGTAAGACTGGAATCTATCCTGACTTCATCACCGTCGACGGTGCCGAAGGCGGAACGGGTGCCGCACCACTAGAATTCTCGAACAGCGTCGGAACTCCACTGGATGAAGGATTGGCGTTTGTCGTCGACACACTTCGCGGTTTTGATTTGAAACGCGACATCCCGGTGATCGCATCCGGAAAAGTGTTTACGTCGTTTGATTTGCTGTCAAAACTCGCGATGGGCGCGGATCTTTGTAACTCGGCCCGCGGCATGATGCTCGCACTTGGTTGCATTCAAGCACTTCGCTGCAATACCAATCAATGTCCAACGGGTGTCGCAACGACGGACAAAAGTTTATGGCGCGGACTTCATGTACCAAGCAAAGCTGAGCGCGTAGCGAACTATCAGCGTGAAACCGTCATGCACTTCAAAGATCTTTTGGGCGCAATGGGATACTTGGAAGCTCACTCCGTCAAACGCACCGACGTCTATCGTCGTTTGGCAGATGGCGCCGTAAAAACTTACGAAGATATTTTCCCGACGATGCCAGAAGGATTCTTGTTGGATGAAAAGAATTGGCGAACGCTGCCAACGATGTGGCAGCGCGCGCTTTATGAATCCGATCCGTCGACCTTTTCGGTTTTTCCAGGAAGAGCGTGAGTCGTTCTTCCTTTGAGTGACTTGCTCGAGAGTTCTTTTTGACTCTTGAATGCGAAAGCCAATTGACCGTTTTCAACTTTCACCACGGCCTTACCGCCGTGTTGAAGTTTACCAAAGAGCAGCTCATCCACGAGATTGCGTTTAATGTGCTCATCAACAGTTCGTTGGAAAGGGCGGGCGCCATAAGCTGGCTCATGCCCTTTTTCAAACAGCCACTCGATCGCTTCTGGTGAAACTTCGAGAATGACATTCTTCTTGAGCAATTGACCTTCGAGTTCCATCAAGAATTTTTGAATCACGCGAACAAGCAATGTTTTTGTCAGCGAGTGGAATTCAACAATCGCATCCAAGCGATTTAGGAATTCCGGTCTAAACACACGTTTGAGCGCCTCAACTGAAATTGAAGAGCCAGTTTCAGGGTTAATGCCGAGGCCACCTTTGGCAGCTTCCGTTGCGCCCGCATTCGAAGTCATAATCAAAATCACATTTTGAAAGTCAGCCGCGCGACCGTTGGAGTCGGTGAGTTTGCCCGAATCCATGACCTGCAAAAGGATGTTGATCAAATCAGGATGGGCCTTTTCAATCTCATCAATCAACAGAACCGCATGCGGTTGCTTGTTGATCGCTTCGGTCAAAAGACCACCCTCTTCGAAACCAACATATCCTGGAGGTGCGCCGACCAAGCGAGACACGGCATGTTTCTCCATGTACTCACTCATGTCGAAGCGTAAGAAACCAATTCCTAAAAGCTCAGCAAGCTGCTTCGCCACTTCAGTTTTGCCAACGCCGGTTGGGCCGGCAAACAAGTAACTCCCGATTGGCTTTTGTGCGCGATTTAAGCCCGTGCGCGAAAGTTTAATCGACGCGACAAGCTTATCGATCGCGGTGTCTTGACCAAAGATCACGCCACGCAGACGTGTTCCCAGATCTTTCAGTTGTTCGCGTTCTGAATGTGAAACCGATTGCGCTGGGATTTGCGCCATCAAAGCGACGGTTTGACTGATCTCTGCCACATCGACAGTTAAAGTCTCATCTGTATTTGCGAAGGTGCGCAGTCTTGCACCTGTTTCGTCCACCACATCGATCGCTTTATCTGGCAAGTGACGCCCTTGTAAGTGGCGAACACTTAAATCAACGGCCGCGCGAAGTGCTTCAGAAGTGAAGATCACGTTGTGATGCTCTTCATAGGACTGTTTTAACCCTTCAAGAATTTGCAGTGCTTCAGCCGGAGTTGGCTCAGGCACTTCGATTCGTTGAAAGCGACGCGCGAGCGCACGATCTTTTTCAAAATGCGTACGGAATTCCTTAAACGTCGTCGAGCCAATACAGCTCAAGCGTCCGTCAGAAAGCGAAGGTTTGAGCAAGTTGCTCGCATCCATCGAGCCGCCCGACGTTCCGCCGGCGCCGACCACGGTGTGAATTTCGTCGATGAACAAAACCGCACCCGGTTTCTTTTCAATTTCAGAAACCACAGATTTCAATCGTTCTTCAAAATCACCACGATATTTTGTTCCAGCAAGTAAGGCGCCCATGTCGAGCGAGTAAATCGTTTTATCAAGGAGTGCAGTGGGCACGTCACGATCCACAATCTTACGAGCTAAACCTTCAACGACCGCCGTTTTACCAACACCAGCTTCGCCAACCATCAGAGGATTATTTTTTGACCTACGGGACATGACTTGCATCATGCGTTTTAAAATCTCCTCGCGACCAATCAACGGATCGATTCGGCCCTGACGAGCTTTGTCGTTCAAGTTGATCGCGTAATTCGCAAGGGCAGAAGTGTTCTTGTTCGTTTGGCGATTGCCGTTAGCTTCGCTTTCTTGAATTGGTGAAAGTTGCGGTACGCCATGCGAGATGTATTCCATCACGTCAAATTGCGTAACGCCTTCTTCTTCTAAGAAGAAGCGCGCATGGCTTTCGGTTTCACCAAAGAGCGCGACAAGCAAATTGCCGCTCGTGACAGTTTTTTTGCCAGCGCTTTGCACTTGAATCGCCGCACGTTGAAGTAAGCGATGAAACGCCATCGTGAGCTCTGGGCGCCAATCGGGATCCGACGACCAAATCTCATCCGAAATACGTGGGCAGTTTTTCGCTAAAAATTCTTCGAGTTTTTGATTGAGCTCATTCAGGTTCGCACCGCACGCCACGAGAACTTGCATGGCTTCGTCATCCTTAGAAGCAAGTGCCAGCAGCACATGTTCGAGGCTAACGAATTCATACCGCCTTGAACGCGCAGATTCTAAAACTTGATTGAGTAAGTGTTCGAGTTTTGGATCAAGCATGGGGAGCTCTCTTCCTAAGAGGCGTTCTCATCACTGGCCTCTTTTTCCATTATACACTTCAATGGGAATTTATGGCGCCTTGAAAACTCGTTGACTAGGTATACTTTAGTCTCGGCAACTTCAAACGTGTACACGCCCGCAATTGCAGCACCATTTTGGTGCACCTCAAGCATGATGCGTTGGGCTTCCCCGTCTGTCTTGCTGAAAAACTTCTTCAAGATCGAAATCACAAAATCCATTGGCGTGAAATCATCGTTCAACAAAAGTACTTTATAGAGCGACGGCCGCGCGACCCGCGGAAGCGTAAAAGTGCCCGTCTCAGGATCACCAACCTCGGGTCCTTCGGGTGAATCATTTTGATTCTGGCATTTAAGAATATTGAAACTCTGGAACGTCGACGAAGGTCGAGGCTGGACAAGATGTTTCATTTTGCTTTCTTTAATGTTTTCGCTGGTCATGACCGCCGTCTTCATAAAATAATAGAGGTGATACAAGGATGATATCGTAAAGTCAGCTGTCAAGACAGCGGGGGAATTTGAGTATGAAAAATACAGTACGTAATGAGAAGGGTTTCTCGTTGATCGAACTCATGGTTGTGGTTGCGATCATCGGTATTTTGGCGGCAATCGCGGTTCCAAACTTTCAAAGATTCCAATCGAAATCGCGTCAATCGGAAGCAAAAGCAAATCTTGGTGCGCTTTATTCTTGCGAAAAAGCTTTTTACGCAGAGTGGAACGTTTACTTTAACGACTTCCGCGACATCGGTTTTGCTCCAGAAGGTCAGCTTCATTATCACACTGGGTGGGACACGGGTGCTGGCGCTTTGACAAACATTGGCTACTCGGGACCATCTGCACCGTCCGGAAACCCTGTTGCGGCGCAATTGTATAACACTCAGGCCTATTGCAATGATGCGGGAACAAATAACGCGTGCTCAGAGACAGCGTTTGCAACCGGAAAAACGCTTCCTACGAATTCGTTGGTTAACACAACAACTCCGCCAACATTCACAGCTGGCGCAGCGGGTACAATTAGCTCGACAACTACGAACACTGATACCTGGACAATCGATGATAAAAAGGTACTCTTGAACGTACAAAGTGGTATCTAGAAAAAAATGTTTCTTTATTTTAATGATCGTCACTCTCTTGGGAGTGACGATTTTTTTTCGCCTAAAAATCGATCAAATCGCGTCTGAGCAAGAGCTCTATTCTCTAACTCCGCCACCTCCCAGTTTAAAATATTACTCATTTGGTTTCGATGAATCTCTCGCCGATGGACTTTGGCTTCGCTACATCCAAGATATGGATAAGTGCAACGTTTACGGACGTGTTAATCAGGCGAAAGCGGTTTGTGCAAAAGGTTGGTCCTATCAAATGCTGGATCAGATCACTGATCTGGCTCCAAAATTTCGTATGCCGTACGCGATTGGCCCTCTTTCACTGAGTGTCATTGTCGATGACTATGATGGTGCGGGACTGCTTTTTGAAAAGGCGATTAAGGCATTTCCCAATGATTGGACGATTCTCTACAAAGCTGCTTACTTTTATTTGTTCGATAAGAACGATCCGTTAAAGGCCGCGCGCCTTCTGATACAAGCTCAAAAGAATGGTGGCCCAGAGTGGCTGGCACTTCTTGCGTCCAAGCTCTACGACCGATCGGGGCAGCTCACGGTCGGAATCATGACGCTAAAAAATTACGTCGATCAAATTCGTGACCCAAAAATCCGCAAACGCGTCGAACATCGCCTCGCGCGTCTCATCTGCGAGCGTGAAGCGATTGATCAAGGTCGCCCATTAGATGCATGCCCAAAGGAAAGTAGTGATTAGGGGGTATTTGCGGATCAAAGTAAAATCCCGAGACATCTAATCAATCCATGAGTCTTATTTGAAACTCTTGCCGGCAAGAGTTGGTGTCCGGAAAAAATATTTTTTCGAAAGTTGTTGACGGGTTTCGTGACGATTCTTCGTTGGGTAGAAACCGTTTTCAACAATGGAACTTTGGCGCCATTCTCACGCACCCATATCGCTCAGGCTGGGCACAATCGAGCAAGCAATGATCCATCGAGTCTGTTGGAACAACAGAGCATTGCAGTCACTTCTCAGAGTGAAAATTGAATTTTCAAACGCATGTTATCGTGACCAAAATTTGCGGAGGTGTCTTTATGCTTCAACTCACTGTCGAACAAACCGAAATTCATGAATTGGCGATCCAATTGTCTAAACGTTACCGCGCGGTTGAGTTCGAGCTGGTTCAAATTTTACAAAAAGTCGAACATTTAAAAATTTATAAACGCCTTAATAAAAATAGTCTGTTCGCATATGCGACGGAAATTTTGAGTTTAGATAAGAGTGTCGCTTATGCTTTGATTACTGTGGCCAGAAAAGCGATTGAAGTTCCAAAGCTACTTCACGCAATGAAAAATGATTCTCTCACTCTATCAAAGGCAAGTCGGATCGTTTCGACCTTGAATCAACAAAACGCCGACCATTGGCTCAAATTTGCGACATCCCATACTCGAGAAGAACTTGATCTCGAGCTGGCAAAAGAAAATCCAAGAACTCTCATTCGCGATAAGATGAAACCGCTTTCAGACGACCTCGTCGATTTGCGAACTGGAATGAGTCGTATCACATTTGACGACCTGAAACGGGCCCAATCTCTCGAGGCGCAAAAAGGGAATAACCTAAAATGGGGAGAAGTGATCGGAAAAGCTCTTAAATGTTACCTTGAGAAAAACGATCCAGTTCAAAAAGCCAAACGCGCAGCCGAGAGAAAAGAACTCTTGCCGGCAAGAGTTGTGAGAAAAGCCAAAATAGAAAACTCGCATCCGACCCGCATGCCACTCACCGCTGCAGAAAAACACGCCGTCTATTTCAAAGACCACGGGCGATGCACACACGTCGACAAGAACGGCCGACGTTGCAATCAAGATCGATGGCTCGACATTCACCATATCATTCCGGTGAGTCAGGGCGGCACCAACCAACCCGAAAACCTAACTCTTCTCTGTTCTTTTCATCATGATTTGGTTCATCAACTCAGCTTTCCGATCGAAGGCCAAATCTCGTGGTTACGTTCTCCTCAAGTGGCATATGGTTAAAAGACAGCCAAAATCGTCGCGCTGTTTCAGATTGAATCTTGACTCAGCCCAGCCAACGTCCATATTGGTTGGAAGCCATGGCAAAAACTGAAATCGATTATTACGAAGTTTTAGGCGTCGCTCGCGATGCTGACGGGGATACGATCAAGAAAGCTTATCGCAAGCTCGCGATGCAGTATCACCCGGATAAAAATCCCGGCAATAAAGCGGCCGAAGACAAATTTAAAGAATGCTCTGTTGCGTACGAAGTCTTAAGCAATACCGAAAAACGTTCGCGCTACGATCGCTTCGGACATGCGGGTCTTGGTGGAATGGGTGGCGGGCCCGGTGGCCAGCCATTTGGTGATGTCGGTGATATCTTTGATGCCTTTGGCGATATCTTCGGCGACTTTTTTGCCGGCCAGCGCGGTCACGGCGGTCGCGGTCGTCCAAGAGCGCGTCGTGGTGCAGATCTTCGCTACGTCCTCGAAGTCGAACTCGGTGAAGTTCTCTCAGGCACAGAAAAACCAATTCAATTTCGCTGCGAAGATTCGTGTGACAGCTGTAAAGGCACAGGCGCCGAAGCTGGATCGACACCTGAAACATGCGGAACCTGCGGTGGCTCTGGCCAAGTTGTTCGCACCCAAGGCTTTTTCCAGATGGCGAGCACTTGCCCAAAATGCCGTGGCACCGGTCAGACAATTAAAAATCCATGTCAGAAATGTAAAGGTCATGGCCGAGTTGAAGTGCAACGAAAACTCATGGTGCATGTTCCAGCCGGCGTCGACACCGGAACTCAGCTTCGCTTAACCGGTGAAGGTGAGGGCGGAGAGCGTGGCGGACCAAGCGGCGATCTCTATGTTGAAATTCGCGTTGCGCCTCACGAAGTTTTTGAACGCGAAAATGAACATCTCCATGCCGAGCTTGAAATCAGTTATCTGCAAGCGCTGCTGGGTTGCGATGTCGAAGTCGAAACGCTCACGGAAAAAGAAACGATTCACATTCCTAAAGGTAGCCAGTACGGCGACCGCATTCGCTTGGCTGGCAAAGGTCTCCCATCCCTGAGAGGCCATCGCGTGGGCGACATTTTTTACGAATTGCACGTCGTTTTCCCAAAAAAGCTCAACAAAGATGAAGAAAAACTGCTGCGTCAAATAGCTGAAAATAAAGGCGAATCCGTCGGCTCGGCCAAGGCCGGTTTTTTCAACTTTTAATTACGCCTGCGACTTGACGACTGCCTATCTCATCCCACATTTACCATGTGAGCATCATTAGCATATAGATGACGTCGTCCCGAGGGGCGATTGATTGATAGGGGCGCTCTCCAGGAGAGCGACCAATATTCAGAGGAGAGATTAGTAATGGGAAAAATTATTGGAATTGACTTAGGTACGACCAACTCAGTGGTGGCCGTAATGGAAGGTGGCGAAGCGAAGGTCCTCGTCAACGAGGAAGGCGCGCGCACAACTCCTTCAGTCGTGGCATTTACCAAAGACGGGCAAAAACTCGTCGGTCAAATCGCCAAACGACAAGCGGTAACAAACCCTGAGAATACAGTTTTTTCGGCGAAGCGTTTTATCGGCCGCCGATTTGAAGAAGTAAAAGAAGAACTCAAATACATTCCTTATAAAGTGGTTTCTAAAGGTGGAAATCATGAGTGTGCGTTTGAAGTTCAAGGCAAGACTGTTTCGCCAGAAGAAATTTCGGCAGCCGTTTTGGGTAAACTTAAAAAAGTAGCAGAAGATTATTTGGGCCACGAAGAAACAGAAGCCGTGATCACGGTTCCTGCGTACTTCAACGATGCGCAAAGACAGGCAACGAAAGACGCCGGTCGCATCGCAGGTCTTGACGTAAAACGTATCATCAACGAACCAACAGCCGCGGCACTCGCTTACGGTTTGGATCGTAAAAAAGATGAGAAGATTGCGATCTACGATTTCGGTGGCGGTACATTCGATATTTCCGTTCTCGAAGTTGGCGACAATGTCGTCGAAGTAAAAGCGACCAACGGTGACACGCACTTGGGTGGTGATAACTTTGACCAACGCATCCTTGAGTGGATGATTGAAGAGTTCAAAAAAGATCAAGCCATTGATCTGACGAACGACAAAATGGCATTGCAACGTTTGAAAGAAGCGGCTGAGAAAGCCAAAATCGAGTTGAGCTCGGCTTTAGAAACCGAAATCAACTTGCCGTTCATCACGGCTGACCAAAACGGTCCAAAACACTTGCAGATGAAATTGTCGCGTTCGAAATTTGAACAGTTGATTGAAGACTTGATCAAACGTTCGCTCGAGCCGGTAAAAAAATGTTTGGAAGACTCTGGTCTTAAACCTTCTGAAATCGACGAAGTCGTTTTGGTCGGTGGTTCGACTCGTGTTCCTGCGATTCAAAAATCGGTAAAAGATTTCTTTGGTAAAGAGCCAAATAAATCGGTGAACCCAGATGAAGTGGTTGCAGTCGGTGCCGCGGTACAAGGTGGTGTCTTGGCTGGAGACGTAAAAGACGTTCTTCTCCTCGACGTAACTCCTTTGTCTCTTGGTATCGAAACTTTGGGTGGCGTGATGACAAAACTCATCGAGCGCAACACGACGATTCCAACTCGCAAGAGTCAGACATTCTCGACTGCTGCGGATAACCAAAACAGCGTGGACATCCACGTTCTGCAAGGTGAGCGTGAGATGGCCGGCGATAACAAGGCGCTCGGTCGATTTGAGCTTGTGGGAATTCCACCAGCACCACGCGGAATGCCGCAAATTGAAGTGACGTTCGACATTGATGCCAACGGTATCTTGCATGTGACCGCGAAAGATCTCGGTTCTGGTAAAGAACAGGCGATCAAGATCACAGCAAAATCAGGTCTCAATGAAGATGACATTAAACGCATGGTTCGCGATGCAGAAGTGCATGCTGAAGAGGATAAACGTAAACGTGAAACCATCTCGGCACGCAACAACTTGGACAACATGGTTTACCAGTCCGAGAAGTTGATTCGCGACAACAAGGACAAAGTTTCTGAAGCGGATGCGAAACCACTTCAAGAGGCGATCGACAAAGCAAAAGCCGCTTTGGGGAACACCTCGGCTGTGGCAGAAGATTTAAAAACAGCTTTGGATGCATTAACTACGGCTAGTCACGCGGTCAGCGCGAAATTATATGAAGCGCAGAAAGCAGGCGGCGGTGGTTCATCTGGAAGTGGCGGAACTCCTGGCGGTGGTGCCGGCGGTCAGCACACAGGTCCGGAAGCAGAGTCGTCATCGAAAGATGGTGACGATGTCATCGATGCAGACTACAAGGATGTTAATTAATTACTCGGATTCAGTTGATGGTTGGTGATCATAAATCAGCCATCGCTCCGGTAGAAAAAGCGTGCGATCCGGCACGCTTTTTTTTTGCCTTTTTTAATTGGATGTCTATTTGAGAACAAAAACCGTTCGCATTGAAGCGTCGACCGCAGTGGCATCGAGATAAGCGATGCCTTCAGGGTTTTCACGAATGTATTTTTTTATCTCGTCATTGCCGTTCATCATCTTGGGCGGCCGACCATTGCCAGTGAAAATCAAATTGGCCCAGTAAGCATTCATATCGCTTTCGTCTTTGTCGGCGATTTTTTTGTAAAATTCGTTTCGTAGTGTGCCTTCATGTTGGTCGACGGGTTTGGCTGGCGAACCGTTAGGAAACGCTTCTTTAACGCCAAGAAAGAGATCGTGGATTTGCTCTTTGCTTAAGGCGAAATCGTTCTTCAAATTTGTGACCACCGCGATATCTGCTACCGCATTGAAGGAAAAAACAAAAACTAGAACGATGAGCAATTTAGAAGATAACACTCAATGCTCCTGTCGCGACGTCGGCTCCAAAGTTTTTGCTCGAATCGATATATCGATTTTCGACTCGCATGTATTCCAATTTCACGATGGCAGAGGGTGTCAGCTTAAAGTTGATGCCGGCAATATAATTGTCTTCTTGAATCAATTGCGTTGTGCTGACGGTCGCATCCGGAAATTGATAAAGTGAGCCACTTAAATTCCCTTCACGCCCGAAAGTCAGATATGGGGTGAGACGAGGAAGAACGCGATAGGCAACACTGGCATATCCTCCGGCCCCAGTGTGAATCAACGGCGATTCACTCTCACTGTGCGCGTATTCTGTGCTAATTAGAAATTTCGAATAATCAAATTGGACTCCCGCCGATGCCATCTTGTAGTGGCCAAAGGTCAGTGGAATGGGTGCGCCGCCAGAAATAAGAGTCATTTTTCCCGATGGGTGATAACTCGTGTAACCCAGGCGCACTTTGAAGTGATCGGCTGAGAGAGTCGTTTCGAATCCCATCAAATCGTTGGCGCTGCTTTTGATTGACGCTGTTGCAGTTTCCACGTCGGTGTCACCAGCGCCGCCATATATCTGAGTTCTGAGTTGGATTCGGTTGATGAAATAGCTGTAGATAACCGAAAGGCCGGAGAAAGCGTTAACTGGTAAGATTCCATAAACGACGGCAGGAAGTCTGGTCCAGATGTAGGTGAAGCCCACATCAAATTGTTCGGAGTAAAGAAAGATGGGATTAATTTGTCGACCGAATCGAAGTGTCAGCCCTTCTATGGGTTTGTAATTCGCAAAAATCCAAAGTGCATTAAGACTATATTGGCCAGAATCATTTCCCTGCGCGAGTAGCTGACCTGCGAACGAGAGGTTGTTTCCCAAATCACTGCTTAAATTGAGTCCGATTCGTGTTTCAGAATCGAGCGTCAAGTGGGCGCCGTTGTTAATCGTACTCAGCGCCAGGCGAGAATTGGTCTGAGTGCCAATTAGATCGGCAAATCCTCGAAGTTGTAGATCCAATGCGCGTGTAGGAAAGGCTACGAATAACCACGAAGCCAGTAGCACTAGTAATCTTGAACCAGTCGAAAGTCTCATTCCCCCAACTCCATCTCTTTGTATATTGCTGAATTGTCACAAAATAATTCCGGTCAATCAAACTTGAATAGTTGGTTCAAGAAAACTTTAACCAAAATAAACGTGAAAAATGCCGAAACGCCTAATATGCGCCTTGGGAAGAACAATTATTCATTCTATCTCTACTTCTTTGGCTTTGTAGTCATAGGTTTGTTGGTCGTGCGAACTCACATGACATCGGAAGTGTCTGAACAACTGCTAAAAGAAACTGTCCGACAGCAAGAATCGCTTCGCAATGTTCTTTGGATCAACCTACTGACTCAGAGAGCCGCTGTGCTGACACTTGCTGGCAGTTCAAATTCTTCTAAACAAGCGCAGAGAATTGCAGATGCATTGCCGATTTATCTTCAGACCAACACTGCGACCGCTGGCGATGAGATCACGAACAAAGTCGAATCGATTTTCGCGCAAATCAAAGTTATCAATGAAAATCCGGCCGCGCATAGCGATTTAAAGAATCAGATGCTTGCTGCTGTGGAAAAACTAGGAATTGGATTCAATGCCGAGGAATCAAAGCGCTGGTTCGATCTATTGGCCAAAAACAATCGCATGCAGCAAGACATTCGCAATCGTCGTTTGCAAAATGACATTGGTGCGGCTTTCTTCATGTTGTTTTTTGCCTTTTTGGGATGGGTGCTTCTGAAGAAAAGGCAAACCGAGGCTCTGCTTCGGCAATCTGAAGTTGAAAAGCAAATGGCAGAAAAAGCCAATTTGGCCAAGTCCACTTTTTTGGCGAATATGTCACACGAATTGCGAACTCCGATGCATGGAATTTTAAGCTTTGCGAGATTCGGTCAGCAAAAAATCTCCACCGCCAGCCAAGAAAAATTGAAATCTTATTTTGATGAAATTTACGAGAGTGGCGCGCGCTTAATGACGCTTTTAAATGACCTCCTCGACCTTTCAAAGCTCGAGGCGGGAAGATTCGAGTATGCATTTCGTGAAAACGATTTGACGGATGTGGGCGCCGCCATTGTTTCCGAAATGAAAGCCTTCGCAGAAGAAAAGCATGTGGGTTTGGAGATGCACTGTGCATCGGCTTCAATTAAGGGCGTGTTCGACAATGAACGCATGATGCAGGTGACGCGAAATCTGGTTTCAAACGCAATTAAGTTTTCAAAAGAAGGCACGATAATTCGTCTCGAACTCGAAGAATCAGAGTCCATGCTGAAGTGTCGGGTGATCAATGTCGGCATTGGTATTCCTGCTGTCGAACTGGAATCGATATTTGACAAGTTTGTTCAGAGCAGTAAGACGCGAACTGGGGCTGGTGGCACGGGACTCGGTCTTGCGATTTGCAAAGAGATTGTTTTGCAACATCACGGAAAAATATGGGCCGAGAGTCAACTTGACGGCGAAACACGATTTACCTTTGAGCTACCGAAACGATTTTCAGCGGCGGATCTTGCCGCTTAAGGATCTGATATGAAACAAAAGGTTTTGATTGTCGATGATGAACCGCGCAATCAAAGAATCATTATAGAGAGTTTAGAAGACATGGCCGAGCTGAAAACCGCATCTTCTGGTGAAGAGGCTTGGGCGATCATGCAAACGTGGATACCCGATCTTGTTTTGCTCGATATTATGATGCCAGGAATTGATGGATATCAGCTATGTAAACAAATTAAATCTGATAAGAGGATCGAGTTTACAAAAGTCATTCTTGTTTCCGGCAAGGCCATGATCGATGAAAGACTAAAGGGTTATGAAGTCGGTGCAGATGATTACATGACCAAGCCATTCGTTCCAGAAGAACTGGTGGCAAAGACAAAAGTATTTTTACGGTTAACGGAGGCCGAAAAATCTTTGGGCGAAATCAATCTTTCGCTCGAAAAAAAGGTCGAAGAACGGACAAAAACGCTTACGGAGACGCAAGCAAAGTTAGCTGCTGCCGCTAAGATGTCGGCTCTCGGCGAAATGGCGGGTGGAATCGCGCATGAAATCAACACGCCACTTGCGACGATCGGATTGCTGATTTCACAAATGGAAGAGTTGATAACTGACGATCCCATCGATAAAGATCTCATCAGCGAGCACCTCACGACGATCGGAGAGACGGTTAAACGAATTTCGACGATCATCACGGGACTTCGTTTCTTTTCCCGAGATGGAAGTCACGATAACTTCAGTCAAGTTGCACTGACAGAAGTCGTTAAAAACACTTTGGTGCTTTGCCAAGAGAAATTGAAGCATTCCAATATTCAGCTCACCGTGGAGCCAATTGCTGAATCATTGCAGGTCGACTGTCGAAGTGTGCAGATTTCACAAGTTTTAGTGAATCTGGTGGGTAATTCATGTGATGCAATTCAAAATCGACCTGAGAAATGGATTCGAATTGCTGCGAAGGTACAGGGCGACCAAGTTGAGATCTCGGTTACTGACAGCGGGGAAGGAATACCTGAAAGCGTTCGCGAAAAAATGTTTCAACCATTTTACACCACCAAAGAAGTTGGCAAAGGAACCGGTCTTGGTTTGAGTATTTCAAAAGGCATTTTGGAGTCGCACAAAGGTTCGTTATGCGTCAATCGCGAGTCCAAAAACACGCAATTTGTAATTCGATTGCCGCTGAAGCGTGAAAGCTCGCAGGCAAAGGCTGGCTAATCATGCAAAAAACACCGGAAGAAACCAATATTTTGTTGGTAGATGACGAACCTGATTTTCGAAAGGCACTGGAATTTTCTTTTAAACGTGCAGGCTATAAAACATTTTTGGCCGGCAGCGGAAATGAAGCGTTTGATTTTATCTGTGCTAACAAAAACATCGACGTAGTTGTTTCGGACATTCGGATGGCCAACGGCGATGGCGTGCAATTGTTGGAACGTTTGCGAGAGCGTTTTTCAGAAACGCCAGTCGTCTTATTGATCACTGGATTTTCCGAACTGACCACAGAAGAGGCCTATGAGAAGGGAGCAGAGGCGTTGTTCGCCAAGCCCATCGACCAAGATGGATTGAAAGAAACGATCAAACGACTCCTTACGCCGCCAGAAATGAGATGGGGCGAACGAACGGATCTATCGGCCACGCAATTGAAGGTGTCCATTCAATTCGGGGGGCCAAGCGGAGTTGATGGGCAAATCGTGAGTATTGGAAGAGGCGGAATGTTTGTCGGAATCGATCATCCCCCTTACCCAAATGTAAATGAGAAAGTCTCTTTTCAATTCGAACTCGCAGATCACCAATCGATTGAGGGCGACGGTGTTGTCAAATGGGCTCGAACGGGTGCAACCACGCATTTACCAGCGGGATGCGGAATCGAATTCAGCTACTTGCCCGAAGAACAGAGAAAACAAGTCATGCAGTATATCGAGGCCAATCGCCCAAAGGCTTTTATTCCGATCAAATGATCAATTATGTTTATTGCGATCGAGATTCAAAGATTTTTCGCAGACAGTGCGCAGATAGCGCTCGGGCAATACGATAGTCACAAATTCCAAAGCTTCAGGATTCAATCCAGAAAGGACAACCCCGTCCTGATCAAGCACAAAAAAGGTCATTTTGCGAATAGGAGTATTAATCATCGCATCGAGATAATCCGCCGCTCGTTTCTCGTCATCCACATCGGCGGAGGTGATTTCTCCTTCCGCACGCGGAGACAAAAACTTAAGCCAGTCATCCATAATGGCGAAGCGATGACCCTGTTCTTTTAACTTTGTATTGAAGAGTTCAGGTTCAAGTCCCAAATACTGTTCTGTATGCATGTGCTCGACGGGGCGGCTGGGATCAAAATACTGGATGATCGCTTTCAGAACTTCGGTCATATCGGCCCGGTCTGCATCAGTTGGATGAAGCCAAATAATATTCGGTCGCTTGGTACCGCGACGGTCAGTTTCCCCATCGTGATACGCCATCAAGATGTCGCCCAAATAGCCGATTTGTTCGACGGAAAATTCAACACCGCGATTTCGTGCTGATTGAATGATGGCATTGATTTCAGGGGCGAGATCCATGTCTGATTTCCCAGAGCTACCCGGGCGCATCAGTTTACTGATTTCATCTTTCGGAATCGCGTCGTGAGCGAAACAAAAAGAGCTTCCAAAAAATAAAATAAAACCAAGAAATAGGGAGTAAACGCGCATAGGCAAGCAGTAACAGATCACCTAAGCCGCTGACAGACGATTTTTTTCAATTGCCTGAATTAGTCGTGTCCCTTTGAATTTTCGGCACCAAAAGACCATGCGGCACCGAATGTGACGTAACTGTTCGCTTTGTTAAGATCAAAGCCAACCTCAGCCATCAAGCCAACATCTGGCAAAGTTTTAAGATCGACTTGTGAACCAACAGCAGCCTGAACCGTCAAATTGTTGTGATCGTGGTTGTAGCGACTCGAGCCGCGATGATTGATTCCGAGTGGAATCGATGCGTAGGGAGTGAGTCCGCCCCAATCAAAACCAAATTTTTTGCTGACCAAGGGTTCCCAACGAACCGTGAAGTCCGCATCACCAGCATCGTGTGCGTACACGACACCTAAGTTAAATCCGATCGCGGGTTGTGAATCCGTATCTGGAAATGGCATGTATTTAAAAAATCCAGCCAACGAAAAATTGGTGTCGCCAGCGCCAATTTGAAAACGAAGACCCATGTCTTCGGATAATCCCAAATCAAAGTTGGTGCCGATGTTGGCGCCGCCGCCATCGGTAATAAACTGAACTTCAGGAGTGAGTTTGTAGCGACCCGACGCCATGACTTCACCGGTGTCCATCACATCAAAGTAGGCAAATGCCGGTGAACTGAGTGTCATCAAACCAAAAATTGCAACTAAGGCGCGTTTCATTGAAGCGTCCCTCCCAATTGAGTGTGGATCAAGATAGACGGTGTTAAAGATTTTGACAAGGAAGCCTCGACACGATTCTACTGAATCTAATGAAGATTCCTTTGTCATTAGTCGTCATCACACGTGACGAAGAAGATCATATCGACCGGTGCTTAAGTTCTGTGCCTTTTGCGAGCGAAATCATCGTGCTCGATAGCTTCAGCACTGACAAAACGGCTGAAAAATCGAAGGCGCACGGCGCAAAGGTTTATCAAGAGAAGTTTTTGGGCTTCGGACCGCAGCGCAATCGCGCGGTTGCACTCGCGAGTCACGATTGGGTGCTTTGCTTAGATGCGGATGAAGCGTTGAGCGAATCGGCGCAAAAAGCGGTGATCGATCTTTTCAAATCAGGCACACCAGAAAAATCGGCATATCAATTTGCACGATTGTCATTTCATATGGGTCGATGGATTCGCCACGGTGGTTGGTTTCCCGATTGGCAGCTGCGGCTGTTCAATCGCAAACAGGCCGGTTGGGATCAAGCCTTGATCCATGAAAAAGTGGTCGCAAACGGTGAGGTCGGTCGCATTCGCGAGCCGATTCAACATTGGGTGTTTGATGATTTGGCCGATCAGATTCAAACCAACAATAAATACTCGACGTTGGGTGCGCAAACGCTGCAGAAAAAAGGCAAACGTTTTCAGCTCTTTCAATTACTGACGAAACCAGTTTTCAAATTTCTTGAAACCTACGTTTGGAAGCGCGGCTTTTTAGATGGTCTGCCGGGTTTTGTGATTGCGGTGGGCGCCGCCTATTCGATTTTTCTTAAATACGCAAAACTTTGGGAGATGGATAAAAAGTGAAATTCTTGTTTGGTCTCGCCCTAGTGTTCGCATCCTCTTTTGCATTTGCGGATTCGATCGGAGTTGTAAAAGCGGTAAAGGGCGACGTTCAACTCACCAGTGAGAACGGCGTTGCAAAGGCTTTGGTTCTCGGGGATCAGATTCATGAACATGATCGCATCGCGACGGACAAAACCAGTACGCTTCTCATCGATTTGCAAGGTGGCAACAAGCTGCAAATCTTTAGCGATACGCGCTTGAGCATTCAAAGCTACGGCAAAGGGGAGTTGGGTCGTCGTGCGCTAATCAATCTGTTTAAAGGCAAAGTCCGCAATCAAACGAAGCAAGTTTTCGATGGCAAAAACAATCGCTATCAAGTTGTCACCCAAGGTGTTTCCGCAGATGTCAGCGGCACCGCGGATTTCTTTTTGTCGCATGACAAAAGTACGCACGTAGTTTCGCGCGCCGAAGTTCTCGACGGCGAGATTATTTTAAATGAACGAATGGGTGATAAGTCGGTCCGAATGTCCCGGGGTGAACTGGATACGTACGTTTTGAACGATGCTGTTCTCTCCAAAGAAACCGAATGGAGTAACTCGCCAGAAAATGGCTTCTTTAATCCGTTAAGAAGATTGTCGGTCGCCGAGTTCGAAGAGCTTTACAAAAATGATTTGGGTGATTCGAGTGACCGTTCGAAAACCTTAAAGATTCAAAAAGAAGTAAAGAACGTACCTCAGCCGATCATCTGCAAAAAACCAAATGGCCAGTTGAATCAATGTGCTTGGCGTTGCGTGAACAACATCAAAAACGCCAAAACTTGTGAAGCTGATAAACCAAATGTGGCCTGTGTTCGACTCCGCTGCAATGCCAATGGCGACTGGGCTGAAGAAACGAAGCTTTCAGCGAGTGCGGCCGCAAAATGTAAAGCCAAGGGTGAAGTTGTTGACGAGTGCGACTATTAGTCGAAATGTTGAGCGGCCGGTTCCAAAACGGTGTTGAGCGGCAAAACAACCCTGAGTAAATTACAGCCATCTTTTAAAAGTGATTCCACCATGTTACTTTCCGTTTGCCTCAGTTCTTGGGGAGGAGAAATCACGAATGCAGAAATCTTTGTTGGCTCTGGTCTTGATCATGAGCTCGGTGGCGTTTGCTAGTTCAAGTAATGGCATGATCGAGTCGGAGTTTATTTCGGCGGATCAGATCGTAAGGTATCAAGAGCTTCCACAAATGATGATCGTGCGAACTCGTGCGCTGCACGGCAATGGCATGGTTGAAATCGCTCGTTTTCAATACAGGCTCGATCAAGACAAAGATCTCACTCAAGCGCGTCTCGAGCAGATTTTAAGTAGTCCAAAAACTAAATTTCAAATCGCGGCGCCGAACTCAGCGAGCGCGTTTCTTCCGAAAATCGTAAAATCGGTTAAAAACAAACCGCTCAAATCTTTGATCACGGATCGCTCTGACGATTCGGAAGTGAGTGAGGCGACTGAGCCATATTATCTTGGCTTGCGTGCTCACTATCGCGATCGCGGCTATCAACTTCGTCAAAGTTTTAATCTCGGCTATCCGATTGTGAAGTACTACGACTATATCTATACGTATCTGCCATACGGCCCATTGATCCAAGTTGGCGATTACGTTTATGCCTTCTATTCTTGGACGAATTATTATCAGTAAAGGATTGAGTGAAACCAATTACAAAATTGTTTGTCATTTCAACGATACTAGTTGCGGCTTCAATAGCTCGTGCGGGTGAGTTGCAACAATGTTTCTTGTCTGCGTCGCATGGTGGATACGCTGTGATGGTTCTGCCGAAAGACGCGGCTCCAAATCGCGCCGCGAGATTCGTCTATAGCTTTCAGTCATTCGAAGAAAAACATGCCGGAGAGCCAAGCACACTCAACGTCACAATTCCCGAGCAAAGAGCCGCGCAAAAGGCCGCACGGCTCTTATCGCAATTAGTTGACAATCATTTCTGTGAAGCTCGCGAAGTGACCGCGACATGCTCGGTTGAAAAAGCCGACGATGCATTCACGATTTACCTCAACAATCAAAATGACGTTCAAACTTTCGCAGACGAGGGCGATGCGCAGTACATGAAGAACTACCTTGTTGATTTAAATTTCTGTAAATGATGGCGCGATTGATTAATTCTTTACTTCGCAAAGTACGTA
>Ga0105239_10003197_pt1 | contig 20269 bp, 8 predicted proteins | sample KBSC44metaG_FD_92761 | JGI IMG/M metagenome (GOLD analysis project Ga0105239, IMG submission 92761) | Corn rhizosphere microbial communities from Kellogg Biological Station, Michigan, USA - KBS C4-4 metaG | ecosystem: Host-associated > Plants > Roots > Rhizosphere > Soil | place: Michigan, USA... | reverse complement strand
TGGATTGGTGAATCCCGCCAATCCTTGCCGTTGTCATAAAAAAACAATGGGGTTTATTAAAGAAGGCAAAGTGGAACCGACTCAGAGAAAATTTATGCCTGAAGCTTTAGAAACAATCCGGTCTGTCTCACCCCAAATAAATGATGAACTTGACCAATTGATGGAGGACAACTACATGAGCTTTTTTAAAGCACAAAATTATGAAAAACATGAAGTTGCAAATGAGATTGTCCAGTCTTTATTATTTAATAGTGAGATTAAAACTATGTTCAACCTTAACTGAGAAGGCTTTACAGTCCTGACGCGCAAAGGCTCGTTAATGCCGATAGAATTGTCAGTTCACGCCGCTGGTCAGTTAATGCACCCTGACTAAATATATCAGCAAACAGATCTTTATACATTGGAGCTTTGCCAGCTAAAACGCCAATTTACGCAAATCCTCCAAGAAAAAGTTCGAAATTTGCCCAGTCAGGCTGCTTTTCAAGTAAAAAGCCTTGAAGTTCGAACTTCTCTATTGACAATCAGCAACTTACAATGTTTTTTATTTTTCTACAGCGCTTATTGGCTTACAGGAAATTTTAGTAAAAATCTGATAATCAAGTCCTTAACAATTAGATCCTACCCCGGTGCCCAAGCAAGTTCAAAATTAAAGCAATCCATTACAAACCAGGCAGTTATAAGTTCGAACTTTTTTAGCGATTATAAATGCTATTATCATTCAAAAAAGTGAGCTAGTATCTTATTTAGGACTATTTACATAGAACTTAGAGGTTCTCCTACTTTTATACCTCGTAATTTGAATTGTATTCATTATAGCATTAACCTAGATATTCTGTGATGCTTGACCAGCTGACTCCGTACGCAATAAAGCATTTAGTTGTGTAACAGATGGAATTAAATTAAAAGTAGGGATCAATAAACTATCATAGTCAAAGTGTAGCAGAATTACCTATACTGTATTTTCAGAACTGACTGGTCAACAGTCCCGGACTGTCCACAAGGCTCTAAACACAATCGCTATTACTGATCATCATGATTTGGCATTTACAAAGCTTATCAGGAAAATTGCTGAAGAAGAAAATATTGTATATCGAAATACAAGAAACCCTAATAATTGTATCACTGTGTTCCCACCTTTAAATTTATTTTAATATTTTTTCGCTTTCGAACAGCTTCAATTTTTTTATAATTGTTAAAACAACAATTATAAAAAAACCTTACATTACACCCGTCTTATATAGCCTGAATAAAAGCACTATCGCTTTATACCAACCTCATAATCAAAAATATGAAACAGCTACATTGGTCTTCTTTTAATTTCGCTCTAAAACCAATTTACATTGGTCATAAAGCCGTAACAGTCTCACTATTGCTCATGTTTAATTGCCTGTTTTTTGTAAAGACCGGAGAAGCCCAGGTCGATGGCAATAACACGCGGACAACGGTTTGCAACCCACTCAACCTCAACTACAGGTTTTCTTTAGATAAACCATCAAGAAGGGAGGCTGCCGACCCGACAGTAATTAATTTTAAGGGTGAATATTATCTATTCGCATCTAAATCGGACGGATATTGGCATTCTTCTGATCTGATTAAATGGGATTTGGTTACTACAGGCGATCTGCCATTGGAAGATTATGCACCTACAGCAGTGGTTATAGGTGATAGCGTTTATTTTATGGCATCTTCCAACAAACAGGGTACAAAAATCTATAAAAGCGCAGACCCGAAAAACGGAAAATGGGCGATAGCTAATCCCGCTTTCCCTATATCTTTAGTAGATCCTGATCTTTTCCTGGACGATAACGGTCGCCTGTATCTTTATTATGGCTGTTCTAATGTTAACCCGACCTATGTTGTGGAGCTTGATCGAAAAACATTAATGCCTGTTGGCAAGACAATCGCTTGCATATATGGCAACAATAAAGAGCATGGCTGGGAAAGGTTTGGTGACTATAATGAAAAACCAATTGCCCCCTGGATTGAGGGATCCTGGATGACCAAGTTCAACGGAAAGTACTATCTTCAATATGCCAGCCCTGGTACAGAGTTTAAAAGCTACTGCGATGGCTTATATATTGGAGATAGTCCGCTAGGCCCTTTCCGTTTAGCAGCTGATAACCCATTTTCACACAAACCCGAGGGATTCATTGCCAGTGCCGGACATAGCAGTACATTCAAGGACAATTATGGTAATTACTGGCGTATCTCAACCATGACAATTTCTGTTAAGCACCCCTGGGAGCGGCGGCTTGGCTTGTTTCCTGCATTTTTTGAGCCAACAGGCGATGCTTATACATATACCGGATTTGGTGATTTCCCTATAATCATACCGCACAAAAAAGTTTCTTTTCCTGCAGAACTATCGGGCAACCTGATGCTGCTTTCCTATAACAAACCGGTAACCGTTTCCTCTACCCTAAACGGGTATCCGGCCAGCAATGCTGTTGATGAAGATATCAGAACTTATTGGAGCGCTGCAAGCGGAAATTCAAATGAATGGTTGAGTATTGATCTGCAACATTCATGTTCGGTAAAGGCAGTTCAGTTAAACTTTGCAGAACAGGGTACAGAAATCTATGGCCGCACAGCCAATATACGTTATCAGTATAAACTCGAATATTCTAATGATGGAATTAGCTGGAAAATACTGGCGGACAAATCTTCAAACACTGTCGATGCTCCTCATGACTATCTGGAACTGCCGAAAGAGATAAGTGCGAGATACTTGCGGGTTATCAATTATCAGGTGCCTGGTGGCACTTTTGCTTTATCCGGGTTCCGGGTATTTGGTCATGCTGGAGGAGCCCTTCCCTCGCAAGTACAAAAAATAAGCGTTTTGAGAAATATGGAAGACCCATGCAGAGTAAAGCTACAATGGGCAAAAAGCAAAGCAGCCATTGGCTATAACATCCGGTATGGAACGGCGGTGAACAAGTTATATCAAAATTACCAGGTATTCGGACAGGATTCGCTCGAAATCAGAAGCTTGAATAAAAAGTTCAGCTATTATTTTACAATAGACAGCTTTAACGAAAATGGTATTCAAAAGGGAATCAAAGCATTATTGTTGAAATAAATAACCTTAATTAATTATGATGAAGTCTGTTTCCTTTAAATTAACAAAACTATTATTTCCGGTGCTTTTAACACTGGTATCAGTAAGCCACGCACAACAAAAAATAGCCGATCCTTTAAAAACTCCAACCTGGGTGTCAGACAACGGAAACGGCACTTATACCAACCCGCTGTTTTATGATGAGTTTTCTGATCCCGATATGATCAGGGTGGGCAATGATTATTACCTTACCGGAACTACCATGCACACGATGCCCGGTCTCCCCATATTACACTCCAAAGATCTGGTGAACTGGGATTTTGTGAGCTATGCGGTTAACCGGCTCGACCTTGGGCCCGCATTTCGACTGGAGAACGGTAAAAATGTTTATGGACAAGGCATCTGGGCCCCGTGTTTCCGCTATCACAACGGGAAGTATTATATATTCAGCAATGTGAACCGTTTCAGTACCCAGTTATTTACCGCTACTGACCCTAAAGGCCCCTGGACACAAACTGCCATGAAAAAGAGCTTCCATGATCTTTCTGTTCTTTTTGACGACGATGGCAAAACTTACGTGGTATGGGGATATGATGAAGTTCACCTGGCCGAACTAAATGATAACCTGACCGATACCAAGCCTGGAACCGAACAAGTGATTGTTCCGAAAGGAAGCGGTGCCGGCGAAGGTTCGCACTTTTATAAGATCAATGGGAAATATTATATTACCAGTACCAACTACGATCCGGTTTGTTACCAGGTATGCCTTCGTGCCAATCACCCCCGTGGGCCATATGAAGTCAATGTCATGAGCTCAAAAGAAAATCTGGGTATAGGAACCGGCTACAGGCTGGCAAACGAAAGGGCAGATGCCCCATTTAAAGTAAATGCGCCGGTTGCAAATTTGGTAGGAGCCATCCCCATGCACCAGGGCGGGATCATTCAGATTCAATCAGGCGAGTGGTGGGGCTGGTCCATGATGGATCATAATTCGATCGGAAGGTTACTTTGCATTTCACCCGTTACCTGGCAAAATGAATGGCCCTATTTTGGATTACCCGGCAACCTTACCCGTAGTCCTCAAACGTGGATGAAACCCAATACTGGGTTCAGCTCTGCGCCGCATGCTACTTTTCAACGAAGCGATGATTTCTCTTCTACCGCACTTCAACCCTTATGGCAATGGAACCATGTTCCTGTTGATGCCAAATGGTCGCTCAAAGCCAGAAAAGGCTATTTAAGACTGAACTCCCTACCAGCGGCAGATTTTTGGACGGCTAAAAACACATTAACCCAGCGGGCAATTGGCCCCGAATCTATTGTTACAGTAGAGGTAGATTTAAAAGCGCTGAAAGCTGGTGACATTGCCGGGCTTGCACTGCTCAATATGCCTTATGCCTGGATCGGTGCGGCAAAAAGGCAGGATAGTCTCCAAATTCATGAATTTGATCTGCAGCGAAATAAACTGATCAATGTACCACTGAAAAGTACCCATGTCTGGTTTCGGGCAAGCTGCAATTTTGATACAGAAAAAGCTACATTCAGCTACAGTACCGATGGTGTAAATTTCAGCCCTCTAGGAGATGAATACATCATGATCTATAATGGGAGAACATTTCAGGGCGAACGCTACTGCCTTTTTAACTATAACACACTTGGTTTAGCAGGGGGCTATGCTGACTTCAATTCTTTTTTTGTGGATGAACCAAGAGCGCGTGGTTTAACCAAACCTATTCCTTACGGTAAGGTCATTACGCTGAGCAGCCTTGCAGACAGCACCATACTGGTTAATTGGAGTGGCTTTGTGAGACCCGTTCCGGCCGATAGTAAGTTTGCACAAGGCGATAGCCCGAAGTTTAGGGTTGTTGACAGGGGTAATGGTAGAGTAGCTTTGCAATCAATTCCGGATGGCAGGTGGGTTACGGTTAAAGGTCCTGGAGGAATGGCAGATGTACGACTAGAAAAAGACGAACAAGGCGAAGCATCGCAATTCCAATGGCAGGATATGCTTCGCGGCGATCTGATGCTGATGTCATTAGCAACGCACCGGTATTTATTTGCTGACCCGTACGCCCGGAGCCTTAGCTCTGCCGATGCCCCCGGCACACGGCCCGATCGTAAAGATGGCTCCTGTTTTTCATGGACAATAGTGGAATAGAAAATAGCGAAGATATAAGCGGTGAAGAAAGTCCTATTTTGATTACTAAGCGGTTATTGAAACCTGCAGTATCGGGTCGGCATATTTTCCGAGCAGGATGGGGTCGGGAGCCTTGATGATATCTGCGTTATTTACCCGTCCTACAGATAAATAGTAAAAAAGTAACCGAAAGATGATGCCGTAATAAATTATTTCACTTTACATTAAGTAATTGTTGGTAGTTTTCAATGAGATGCTTTAGGATCGTCATTTGTTTTTATTCTGATTACGGTGAGTGAATATGGGGGAACATCATAAAGAAAAGATTTTCCAACCACAAAACCTGACGTTTGGGGAATAACATGACCTGGATTTACAAAAGTATTCCCTGTTTCGGGCGTGCCGGTCAAAATGGCCCGGCTTGCTTTAGGGTTGATTGAGCCAAAACCAGCAAGGTTTACCTTTGCCTGTGAAGCTGTACGACCTGCATTTACCAGTTTTAGGATAAGGTCACCTGTTTTACTGTCTCTCACAAAAGATGCGGCCAGTGTAGAATCCCTTACTCCTTCCCCATCCGAGAACGAAACAATATTTGAATAATAGCGGTCACCCTGATTAGTAGAAAACAGCTGCTGCACATAGTAATTAACCGTTGGGGCTATTGCTGTATTCGAAAAATAGATCAGATTTGGGTTCCAGGACGCATGATTCTGGCGTGCTATAAGCGGTGCGTAGGAGGCCATTTTTACCACATCCCCATTACGTTCAAGCGCGGTCATATAAACAGCTTCGGCCAAGGCATTAAATAAGGTATTACCCCTGGAAGCATACTCTCCTATGTAAACTTTTGATTTGGAACGGTCATAGGTATCATAACGTTGGTTATTACGGAGAAACCATTCCGGTTTTTCATAGTAGTGCTCATCAACTACAGGTATGGCCAACTGATCGGCAAGCTTCCACCCTTGTTCATAGTCTTCGCCTGAAGGCGCGGGGCCAACGGTACCAACCAACGTAATTTCAGGATATTTAACTCTTACCGCATCATAGATCAGCTTAAACCGGTCCTTGAATTCGGGTGTAATTTTATCCTCATTTCCAACTCCCAGGTATTGCAGGTTAAATGGTTTAGGGTGCCCGGCTTTGGCTCTTTTTGCACCCCATGTTGAAGTGACCGGTCCATTTGCATATTCAATCAGATCTAAAACATCCTGAATATATGCCTCCATTTCGTTCATGGGCAATGCTCTTTGCCCGGTTCCTCGTGTCCTGCCTGAGTTTTGGCAGCTTATGGCTGCGGCTAAAACGGGTACCGGCTTGGCACCAATATCTTCACAAAACTGAAAATACTCATAATAACCCAGCCCTACACTCTGGTGGTAATTCCAGATATTCCGCTGCTCTGTACGTTGTTCAACAGGGCCGATGGTATTTTTCCAGCGATAAATGTTCCCAAGTCCGTCACCGTGCACCAGACAACCTCCCGGGAAACGCATGAATTTAGGTTTCAGATCGGCAATTGCCTGCGCAATATCTGCCCTAAGCCCGTTAGTCCGATTTTTAAATGTTTTCTGAGGAAAAAGAGAAACTACATCCAGCGCTATTTTTCCTTTGGCTTTCGCCACAATAACCAACCGGGCGCTGTCATCGCTTTGGGCAGCTATGATAGTTGCCGTATATTTTTTCCAGTCCTTACTCAGGGTAGAGAAAGCTGCCTCTCCGTATACCGTTCCTTTTTTGCTCTGCAATTTAACCTGGATCGGCATTGACTCACCAGAAAGTTGCCGAACAAAAACGGAGAAATTATATTGCTCTCCGGCCCTTACAACAATGCCATCAAAACCTGAATTTGTTAAACCAACACCCTCAATACCTTCCTCTTCTACATTTAAAACAACATAATGCAGATTATTTACCGATAAAGGAGCTGCTGTTTGTACAGAGATTGTCCCGTAGCCATTGCCCTGAGTAGTGTACTCCCATGCGGTAAAGGGATTCCAATCTTTCCTATCAGCCGGGTTATATTCAAACGAACGGTTTTGTATCAGTTCGGCATAAAGACCTCCATCAGCAGCATAGCTCAGATCTTCAAAAAATATCCCGAACAAATCCGGGCTAATGAGTTTACCAGCCGAAATTTTCTTGCTGGAAGATGAATCTCCGGCAAGTATGCGACTTCTTTTTTGAATATTGTCCCTGTCTGAAATCCAGCTTAATGCCAGCAATGCATAAAGTACTACACCCAAAGAGTACATAAATGTTTTTTTCATAAGTATTAAATTAAAAAGTACTGAGGCTCTTTCATGTAAAAATCGAATCACTGTCTGATTAAACCGGCTCGTGGCGCTTATCCACTGCCAAAATTGCTTTGTTTTATAAATGGATAAACAATTATGGTTTTATTGAAGAAAATCTGGAAAAAACGATATTATCTGACAAAAGTTTCAAAGACATTAAAAATTATGAAAATTATTTATTCACTAAATGGATAGTGACCGGCTCATCACGGTTACAGGATATTATCCCATTGTTATAATGTAATTCGGCTAACTGAATCACGCTCCGCTTACTCTCGAATGAACCTTTTAAAGCTGGTTTATCTTTTGTTCTTCCGGGATGTGTAAAATAGAAAACATATGCCCTGTTATCATTTACCACCACATCGCAATGGCCACCAATAGCCTGATCATCCAAACCTTTACCAGGTTTTTCTAAAATACGGTCCCCTTGTTTTATCCATGTTAATAAATCATCAGAGCTGTAAATCTCCATCCCTTTCCATGCATCCACAATCATGAAATATTTATTGTGCCATCTGAAAACTTTAGGGCCTTCGCCATTTGTTGGTATGGCAGTACCTTTATCTATCCAGTTATACAGATCAGTACTTTCGGCATATGCTATTGCTTTACCTTTCTTTTCGTCATTATACCACAGTCGCCATAACCTGTCTGAAACTTTGACTAGCGAAGCATCAATTACATGATGCGTACCTAATGGTAAAACGGCTTCAAATTTCCAATTCAATAAGTCGGCACTGGTCAAATGAACAATTTCCCGGGGATGGTTCCAATCAGTGAATATTCCGGGCACATAGGTTAAATACATATGATACAAACCTTCATTCTCAATAATATCCGGAGCCCAGAATGTGTAACCAGGATTAACCCGGTAATTGATATTTGCCGTATCTCTGTATTTCCATACCCTGCCGTCCTTTGATTCAGCTATCCCTATTTTAGTCCCATGCACCCATTGAACACCGGTTGAATCATTTAACATAGCGCGACGATTGGTATAAAACATCCACCACATTTTTTGCTGCTTGTTATAGATCACAACCGGATCTGCAGCGCCATGTTCCAAAGGATCGTCAAATAAAGGTTTAGCTACCGCCTTTGTTTGCCCATGCAGATTGACAATTATTGAAGTAAATAATATCATCAAGCATACCCGCCTAATCTTATTCATAAAATTCATATTTATATTTTTTGTTTCCGGGGATATTAGTCATAAAAACACGAACGATAAATTAAGGATTATAAATTTCTATTTTCCCATTATTTACATTTAAAGGCAGCCACAGATAGACTGATTTCTCCAGATCAGTTTTATTCCAAACATCTCCCATAAAAATAAACTTCCCGGGCTTATCAATAACCGACAACACAAATGCTCCTTGCGAAAAGAAAGTTACTTCTGAGTTTGGTCCCTTACATGGATTGCCATGCTCTTTCCACGGCCCCGTTACCTTATCGGCAACTGCATATAATGCCGCATTTGGCGACCAGCCTGAGCAGCCTGAGGTAATTAAATAGTATTTCCCCTTATTTTTAAAAATAGCGGGGCTTTCTCTTCTTTGGTTCACAAATATTCTTGAATATGTTGTTGTTGGTTTCAAATAGTCGTTACTCAGCAGGCAAACATGCATGGTGTTGTTATCTTCAGAAGAGTAGACCAGGTAAGCTTTACCATCCTCATCTTTATACAAGGTCATATCCCTTAACATTTGGTTGTTGGGTTTTACACTGCCGAGGTATTGGTATGGCCCGGCCGGACTATCACTTATGGCAACACCACCCCGTGAGTAATTATAGTCGTTTTTGTCAATGTGCATCCACATCACAAATTTCTTTGTATGTTCATTATAGATCACTTTAGGCCTTTCTATCACCCTGCCGGTATCCAGGTCATTGCCCTTGTCATTAATAACCGGCTTTAAAGCGATACCCTTATATTTCCAATGTTTTAGATCGGTAGATGAGTAGCACGATATTCCGCCTGCCGGAACCCGGTAATCTTCCCAGTTCTGGCCCGGGACAAGCCATGTTTTCCCATTTTTTATTTCGCCAAAAAGATAATAAACACCTTGATGATACATTACACCAGGACCGTGGGCATTAATGGGTTTGCCATCTGTATCAAATAATACTCTACCATGTGCAACTGTATCGGCAATTGGTTTGTTCGTATCTGCAAAGACTAAACTTTTAATAACTATTAATAATGTAATAAGTGAGATGTGTTTCATTTTCATTTAGGTTGATGTTATCAGGATATAAATTTAATTGGAACCGTCGAGATAGTGGTTCCAGTCAAAATCATTTAACTTTTTTTATTATTTTTCATTCAGATCACTGTATGTGCCCTGCGTCCTGGTCGATATTTTCTGTTAATTTCCTAAGTTCGGATTTAACTGAAGATCACCGGCCGGGATGGGCAAATAGTATTGCGGTGTTCCAATTGGAACATTTTCTGACGGATCCCTGTCAGCAATAACCTGGGTTAATAGCTGCAAACGGGTAATGTCAAACCACCTCGTATATTCACCTGCAAATTCCCATGCCCTTTCATTAATTACCGCTTTTATAAAATCTGTGCTTGATAAACCTAAACTCAAAGAGGCTAGGCCCGCACGTGACCGTACTGCATTAACACTTGCATAGGCCTGGTCATTAACAGCGCCGCTCCTGGCCTGTGCTTCGGCATATATCAATAAAACATGTGCATACCGCATCATTTGAACCGTAGCACTTGAACCGTCAGTACTTCCCTCAACAGGAGCCCTGAACTTTTCATAATAAGGATGTTTTACAGCATCGCTCTGCCACGGTATGGTTGTACCATCAGACTTTTTAATAACCGTGTGGAAGGTGGCATCCTTTCGTGGCCCAGCCGGAAAATCATTGAAAAATCTGATTTCCGTAAAATAGTCATCCCAGCCGTTTTCTTCTCCTGGCATTGCAGAAGAACCATAAAGCGCATTTGCATTAAACCAGTTACAGGTACCACAATTATGGATGGCAAAAACCTCTTCTGATGTTGTTGTCCCTAAGCGGGTATTCTGCCATAACGTGCTCAAGTCTGATACCAGATCGAAACCGTAGGCCGTTTTATTGTCAATTACTTCTTTCGCCTTAGCGGCGGCCAATGCGTATTTTGAATTGTCATTAATGGGCCAGCCACCTTCTGTAAGGTAAACATCTGCAAGCAGCGCTGATGCGGCGCCTTTTGAGGTACGGCCGGCATCCAGTTTCTTATTTTGCATCAGTTTTTCAGCATTCAGCAAATCGCTTTCAATCAGTTTATATATTTCGGCAGGAGCAGATGTTCCAACCTTTAAAACATCCGGGTTATAAACTTCTGAGGTAATCAGCGGAATTTTCCCCCATAATCTAACTAGCCAATAATAATCAAGCGCACGCAGGTAATAAGCTTCACCCACGATCTGATTAATAGTTGCGGCATCACCTGTAGTTGATTTATAATTGTTAATGATGTTATTGGCACCCTGTATGGATTTGTAACACCCGTTCCAGATATTCAACATCCGCCCGTTTAAACTGGAAACATGGTATTGATCAAATTCCCGTAGGTCGGCCTTGTTGCTGGCCGGATGAGTGGTCAGGTCATCAGAGCCCATTAACACGGCAACCACCGCTGCTGTAGTGAACCCGCTTACCCAGGTGGTTGACAATGGTTTATAAGCACCCACCAGCGCAGCATTTAGGCCCGCTACGGTACTTAATGCCTGTGCCCCTACTACCTGCCCTTTCGGGTCTTCTACCAACGTCTTTTTACAGCCTACCACAGATAGTATCATTAATATAGTTAAAATCTTTTTCATAATTTATCTTTTTCAATAAGTTTAAAACTTGAATACTGCACCGGCATTAAATGTCTTAGAATTAGGATATGAGCCAAAATCAATGCTTTGAGTAACATCTGAGCCCGAACCCGCATTAGTGGATTCCGGATCAAACCCTTTATACTTGGTTATGGTAAATAAATTGGTTGCCCCTATAAATAGCTTAAGATCAACATTTTTAATGGTGCCTTTGGGTAGGTGATAAGAAATATTCAAATTCTTCAGCCTCACAAAATTTCCGTTCTCCAAAAACCGGCTTGATTCAAAATAGTCTGTATTTGTAGAACTGAAGGCAGGTATATTTGATGTTTCATTAACACCGGGTATATACCTGTTCAAAACCCCCACGTTGGTAGCTTGCTTGGCATCTGCATTAGCGGTTATAGAACTGGCGTAAGTATAATCCAACTTGCTAAAGCCCAACAGTGACTGTACAAATATGTTTACTGAGAAATCACCATAGGTAAAAGTATTATTCCAGCCCAGCGATTGTTTAGGCGTACCGTTTCCGATGATCTGAAAATCACTGCCATTTATTGCGTTGTCACCGTTCAAATCCTGGTAGTGTGAATCGCCTGGCTTATTTCCATATTTTGCAGCTTCAGCTGTTTCATTTGGTTTCCAGGTTCCCAGATATTTCAGTCCCCAGTATGATCCAAGCGCATAGCCTGGCTTAATTATAAATTCAGGTTGAGTAGACAGGCCGGCGCCAGCGTTTGCTACGCTTTTGTCTGAAAACACGCTGGCTAACGAACCCAAGCTTTTAACAAGGTTTTTTTGAAATGTTATATTAAATGAGCTTGACCAGGTAAACTTGCCTGATTGTACGGGCGTACCTCCAATGTTAAACTCAAGCCCGCTGTTCTTCATTTTTCCTACATTACTAATAATGTTTCCCCCACCAGCATAAGCAGGTAACGGAAGGGATAAAAGCAGATCCCGGGTATTTTTAACATAGGCATCGGCTGTAAAACTCAGCCTGTTATTAAATAGCGACAGGTCTAAACCCACATCTTCTGCTTGTGTTGTTTCCCATTTCAGGAAAGGATTGGCGGCATTGCCAAGTACGATACCTGAAGAAACCGACGTATTGTTAAAACTGTTGGCAGCCGAAAAAGCGTCGCTCAGGTAAGTTGAAAGTGTGGCATATGGATTAATAGCCTGACTTCCTGTTAAGCCCCAGCTGCCTCTGATTTTAAATGTGTCAAAAAGATTCAGGTTTTTAATAAAGGGCTCTTCAGAAAGTTTCCAGCCTAAAGCAACTGATGGAAAAGTACTTTCCTGGTTAGTGGGTTGAAATTTTGAAGAACCATCTCGCCTGACAGAAACGGTAAGTAAATACTTGTCTTTATAAGCATAGTTTACCCGGCCTAAATAAGAGATTAAAGCTGACTCTGAATAAGTAGAACCTGCCGACTGTGTAGTGGACAAGGAAAGATTATCATAGCCCAAGTTAGAGAATGTAAGGTTATTAGCGTTTGCGCTAAATCCTGTTGATGTATATTTCTGCTGCTCAAACACCGCTGTTATATTTAAACTATGCACATTGTTGAACAGATGCGAATAGTTTAATGTATTGGTGTTTTGTAAATTGAACAATTCTGTAGATGTACGGCTGGCGTTTGGAATATTATTGGTTACAGAAGGTCCGGAATAATTTTTACCCTGTATGTTTTGATAATCAACGCCAAAGCTTACATCCAATGACAGGTCCTTGAAAAAATGGTAATTTGCACCTCCGTTTAAAGTTAAATTAGAGTTGTCAATGATGTTTTCCACGTCGTTTGCCAAAGCCACGGGGTTATAGCGAATAGAGCCCAGCGGATCTACAAGGGTATATGTTCCGGCAGCCGTCCTTACCGGTGTGGTAGGTGCCCATGCCAAAGCCTGGTTAACAGAACCACCGGTACCTTGATTATTTGTATTCAGCGTTTCTCTTCTTATAGCTGAAATATTAAGCCGGGTTGCCAGTTTATCTGAAAACTGTGAATTAATATTTGATCTGAGGGCATACCGCTTATAGCCTGAATTGATAACTATACCATCCTGGTTTAAATAATCTCCCGAAATAAAGAATTGTGTTTTGGCACTGCCGCCAGAATAACCCAATTTGTATTCCTGCCCTGGCGCTGTCCTAAAAACCTCATCCTGCCAGTTGGTTCCGCCATTAACCCTAAAATTATCTATCTGTGCCTGGGTAAAATAAGGTGATATACCAAGAGCTGCATTTCGGGCATTTACCGTGGTAGCAAAATCAGCCGCGCTTAGCAGATCCATTTTCTTGATAACCCTTGATGAATAAAAAACAGGCGTAAAGGTTATTTCCTGTTTTTCGGAATTTCCTTTTTTAGTGGTTATTAAAACAACGCCGTTTGCTCCCCTGCTACCGTAAATTGCTGTACTGGACGCATCTTTCAAAACTTCAATATTAGCGATGTCATCAGGATTCAGGTTATTGAAATCGCCGCCTATAAAACCATCAATAACGTAAAGTGGATTGTTATCCCCAAGTATAGAATTAGAACCCCTCACCCTGATCTTAACATCGCCACCAGGCGCCCCGGAGTTGCTTACCACCTGCACCCCTGCAACCCTACCCTGCAAGGCCTGGTCAACACGGGTAACCGGTTGGTCTTTAAAATCCTTTGATGACAGGCTGGATAAGGAACCGGTTACATCAGATTTCTTTTGCGTACCGTAACCTATAACAACAACCTCTGACAAGTTTTTACTATCCGGTACAAGTTTAATATTTACCGTAACCCTACTGTTAATGTCCACTTCCTGTTTCAGGTAGCCGATATAAGAAAACACCAGTGTAGTATTTCCAGATGGCACGTTAATAGAATAGTGGCCATTGTTATCGGTGACCTGCCCGGTTGTAGTGCCTTTTATCCCCACACTAACCCCTGGAAGCGTAATACCTTTTTCATCTTTTACCACACCAGAAACGCTTGATGTTTGGGCACCGGCAATAAATGAATAGAATACAAATAACAAGGCAAACAAAGCAGCCAGTTTTTTCTGCCGAAACATTTGCCAGGAACCGGCAATCAGCGATAATGTAATGGGTAAAGCCCCATTAATGGAACGTAAGTTTTTACTCATAATAAATAATTTTGTTAAATAATTGGGTTATTGAATGTTACTGTACCTACCAGCCAAAATCTTTCGACTCAGGGAGGCGGGCTATAACAATTGGTTTATACAAATGAATAAAAAAAACAAGCTGATGAGTGCGCTGTAACATCCATATTATGCGCTCAAATAGCCTAAAAAAAAGCCCCATAATGTCCATTATGGGGCTTTTAGCTATTTAAACCGTTACTTAACCTGCTTTAACCTCTTTTATAAATTGAGATGGGGTTTTTCCAAATTCTTTCCGGAATGCTTTTTGAAAATAAGAAACACTCAGTATCCCGATCCGTTCAACAAGCTCAATTTGGGTTACATCTTCATGTGTCATGATATGGGCAGCTTTCTTCAATCTGATCATCCTTACAAACTCATTAATGGACTGGCCGGAAATACTTTTTATTTTCTGATAAAGCTTGGAACGACTGATAAACATGTGCCGGCAAATGTAATCTACATCCAAATCGGGCATTTGAATATTAGTTTCAATCAGCTTAATTAATTTGTCTAAAAACGCCTTATCATTAGCCGAATGCACCAATTCAGTTGCTTCTGAATAATAATTTTTAGTGTACTTTATTTTTAGTTTTTTCTTTTGCTCAAATAAGTTATGTATGGTTAACAATAATAAGTCGGTACTTAAAGGTTTGGCAAAATAATAATCCGCTCCAGAGCCAAGCCCTTCTATCCTTGCCTCCAGGGCATCCTTGGCAGAAAGGATCAGGAAAGGGATATGACTGGTTTCAAATGTTTCCTTTACCAGCCTGCACAGTTCAACCCCATTCATAACCGGCATCATTACATCGCTGATAATCAGGTCTGGAACTTTGTCTATTGCCAATTCAAGCCCTTGTTTGCCGTCTATGGCTTCATGTACCCAATAGTCGCGCTGTAATATTCCTTTTAAAAATGATCTTAATTCATCATTGTCTTCAACCAATAAAATATGCTGTTTGGCAACTGTGGCCTTTATTGCCGGCTGTACAGGCAGGTCAGGCGTAAAAACAACGGCATGATCAATTTTTTCAAGCATAATTACCGATTGGCCCTGCTGACGGCTATCTTTCTCAGCAAATGAATAATTTAGTTCGCCAAGAGGAAGCGCAATAATAATTTCTGTTCCTTTATAACGTTCGCTGTAAACATATATATCACCTTTGTGCAGTAAGGTTAAACTCTTTACCAGCGCAAGCCCTACCCCCGAACCCAAATGATTGTTACTGATACGGTAATAACGATCAAATATCTGGCTAATGGATTCTTTTGAAATACCTACGCCTGTATCAGCCACTCTGAAATAAATATATGCATCGGCACGATATTCATTTAGCAGCCTATACTCTCCTTCATATGCAGGCTTGTACTCATCAAAATCAAAAAAAACATCCAGGATAATACGCCCACCCACACCAGTATATTTAAATGAATTGTTTAGCAGGTTAAACAATATCTTTTCAACAATCGACTGGTCAAGCCAGGTTAAGGCAGGCTGGTTTGCAAGTTTTAAGGTATAAGTTATTTGTTTATTGTCGGCTAGGTCTTTAAATTCATTAAATAGTCCGTTTACAAATTCAGCAGAACTTACCGGCGTTACCTGGAGTTTAATGACACTGTCTGCCACTTTACGAAAATTCATCAGCTCATTGATCAGGTTAATCAGCCTTTTAGCATTCCGGTACATGATCTGATAGGTATGCTGATAGGCGGCATAGGCGTTTTCTTTAATTAAACTTTCCAACGGGCCAAGTATGAGTGTTAATGGGGTCCTGAACTCATGCGATATATTTGTAAAAAACTGCAATTGCTGCTGATATAATTCTTCTCGCTGCAAATGCATTTCCTCGCGTTTTTTCTCTTCTACATCCCGCACAGCCAGTTCCTGTTTTAACCTAAACCACCTGGCCTGATAAATATAAATACCTATGAGGCCAGCTAGAAATAGTCCCATGTAAATAATTTTTGCCAGGAGTGACTTATACCAGGGAGCAGTGATTTTTATAGTCAGTGTTGCCTTATCGCTGCTCCATAAACCGTCATTATTAGTCGCCTGAAGGGTCAGCATGTAGTCGCTATAATCTAGGTTGCTATATGCGGCTGTTGGGTTTTTCCCAGTGGCATACTTCCAGTCTTTGTCAAAACCAATCAGTTTATACCTGTATTGGCATTTAGCAGGGTTAGCATAATGCATAGCTGAAAAGGTAATCACAAAATTGTTCTGAAGATAATCTAAAACCAATTCCTTATCGTATCCGATTGATTTTGGGAGTGTCTTTTTTGCATCTGAAGACTCACCTACATGGATAATTTTGTTATTGATGATCAAATCAGTAAATACAGGATGTGCTTCTATTTTGTTTATCTTGATGCTATCCGGAAAAAAGTAATTGAGACCATTTATACCTCCAAAATATAATCTTCCATCTTTACCTTTATAAGATGCACCCACTTTAAAACTGTTGCCTTGTAAGCCATCATTTTTATCAAACCTGATCAACTTATTATATCGCACATCCAGACACTCCAATCCATTGCCGCCCATCCATATCCTGCCTTTATTATCCAGCTCAATGGTCTCTACATCATTAAATACACCATACTGACTTCCATACGTTTTTACCTGATAAGTATTATTCTTTTTTAACATCAGGTAATCTAAACCACCACCTATGGTACCCACCCAGTAGGTACTATCACTCTCTTTCTGTATGGGGAAAATATAATTGGAACTCAATGAATTGGGCTGATTACTTACCTGGTAGTGGAAAGTTTTGATAACCTTGCCTGAACTGTCAATAACTAGCCGTTTAAGACCATGTATACTTGAAATGAGTAACTCGGGCTTGCCTTTATCCGCCCAGATCAGGTAACCCGATCCCGTACCCCAATAGATAACCCGGAAAAGTTTTTTTTTATCATGCACTATACAGCCAAACCCATTATAATAGCTGCCAAACCACATATTACCATAACAATCCTTTGTTAGGCTGGCGATAGAATGAACCGGAAATTTTTCATAACCGGCAGGATGCCACAAACTATTGCGCTTTTGGTTAATGATCTCCAGGCCTTTGTCTGTACCTATCCATAAATTACAATCATTGTCTAATTCTAAAGCGTCAATTTCATTGCTTTTCAATTTTATTTGGCTGCTTTCGGCGTTGTAACGGGTAAATTTTCCGGTATGAAGATCATACTCATTTAAGCCGTTGGCATTGGTGCCTATCCAAACCTTCTGGCCAGATTCCTCAATGATCGATCTGATGTGATTTCCGGATAAGGTATTGGAAACCTCGGGGTTATGCTGAAAGGTATAAAACAGTTTTGCATTCAGATCACAAAAATCAATCCCACCACCAAAGGTGCATACCCATAAACACTCAGAACGATCAATAAATACTTTATCTAGGTAATTGGTATTCAAGCTATTGACAAAGCTCTTTGTAGTAATGGTCTGTTTTAAATTAAACGCCTTATCTAATAAAAATAACCCGGCATCGGTACTAACCCAATAATTCAGTTTTTTGTCCTGTATGATATCATTGATAAATGAACAGCCAGGGATCAAAAGACGCTGAAAGGAGTGTAATTTTAAAGCTGATGCGTTATGAGATGATAACAATTCGCGGCTGTTTTCCTTAGCTAAAATAATGGTCGTACCTTCTATTACTAACACTTGATTTTCCCGGTTAAGGAAAACTTTACTTAAATTGTTAAGGTAATGCCCTAAACCATCAATAATATCAAAATGCCTGAAACGGAAAGAATGATCTAATATCCAGCCCCCCTGGTTACTTGACAGCCAAATGTTACCCGCATCATCAGCAGTCATATCTGTAAATTTGATGCCATGCGAATAGTTTAAGGGAATATCTGCTAAAGTTTTGCCATTAACCTTGAACAATCTGAATTGATCTTCGGCCAAAGTTGCCAACAGACTGCTCTTTAAAGCAAGCAACCGGGTATACGTTTTATTACCGGTATTGTGCTGAATATTATCAACATCAGTATACTTCTCAGATCGGGGGTCGAAGAACTGGATACCATCTTCAGAGCCCAGCCAAACCTTATCATTTTCATCCAGGCACATACTCCTGATCCGGTTTTTAAAGGAGTTGTTTTTAGGTACATTGGTATTATAAAACTTTTTAATCGTATGTCCGTCATATCTGTCCAATCCGAACAAGGTAGCAATCCAGATAAATCCCAGCTTATCCTGTTTAACTTCTTTCACGTCTGTATGTGACAATCCATCATCAACAGTCAGGTAAGAAAACCTTAAGGGTGTTTGCTGGGCATTTGCAGTCGTGCTTTCTAAAAAAATAAGAAGAATGTTAACACCAAACTTTATAAAAACCTGGAAAATTGATCTCCTGTTCATGATCATAAAAAAAACATAAAGCCAGTGGAACAAGCAGCCATTGGCTAATTGGAGTACCTGATTCGTAAACCAATACGATTAATGATTAAATACATTTTTTGCCATTCACTCTTGTTGACAATAATTAATTAAAGGTACTCAACTCCTGAATAGCTTTAACTGACTATTTTTTTCCTGTAATACAGGATTACACAAATGATCATAAAGGGTTTATTGTTTGGAAAGACTTGTTAGAAGAGAAATTATTTTGATACAAGCCTTTTGCATCCAGTACCGCATGGATATCATTATAAAGGGTCGAAGTTTTGCCGCTCAATTCTACTTAGAGATGAAGCAGTTACAGTAAAATGTAGCTACTTTCGTTTTTTCTGATCATACAATGTTGCTGCATATGGAAGCATTTTCCTTAAGAATCTTATAGCAGTTCTTAAAATAACTTCTCACTTATTGTGTTTTTAAGCCATTTTGGCCCCTGAAATTTGATTTAGAAAAGTCTTAAACCCTAAGGTCAGCAAAATACAGTCTCTTTAAAAGAGATTCAATAATGTTTGATAGCTTACTATAATTCCATTAACAGAAACGTTTAAAGCAGTTATAGAACGTTATGAAACACAACCTGTTTTTCCCGATAATTATGTATTTTCGATAATAACTAAAAAGATGAATGAAGCAGAAAAGTTAAGGTAAATCAAAACTTTATCCGTTTGTCAATCAGCATATCCAGAAATTGGCAAAGGATCTGGAATTAGATGTGGAGGTATCTACTTATTATGCGCTGCTTTTCTTCAAATTAGGAATATATAATAGGGTTGACAAATTAATTTTTCATCCGGTCGCTTTCTGCACCTGTTTGATTATGTTTACGCTGATCTTTCACAGCGTTTCCAAAGCCATGCTTAGGGTAAGCAGTGCGGCACCTGAGTCTTTCAGCGTGCGAAAGTTGGCATTTGTTTGATACAGATTGTTTATGGCTCCCTGATTAATGTTAGTATTTAAAAGGTCATTGATACTCAACTTTAGCTTAGCGCGTGGTGATAATGTCTTGGAGGCGGCTATATTGAAGCGGCCTTTAGCAGCTAATGTAAACTGAGCATCGGTCTGTTTTTTTTGATATTTACCGTCTGTTTGTAAAGTCCATCTCTTTTTGAGCTTGAACTGCAGTACTGCCTGCCCAGAGAAACTGGTGTTGTGGCTGTTTAAAGTACCGCTATAAAAATCTCTGGACCGTCTGCCATAGTTTGATACTTATCGGGTAATTTTCTTTCGAGTCCTTTTAAGTAAGATAAGTTGCGTGTTTTCATTCGTTCTATCCAGCGAATGATTGCAACTGTAAAAGGCTTTGCCGAGATTTATCCAAATAAAACTCCATTGTTTAACTGTTAATATATCCATGCCAGAGGGAATCTTTAAAAT
>Ga0105239_10003196_pt1 | contig 20274 bp, 28 predicted proteins | sample KBSC44metaG_FD_92761 | JGI IMG/M metagenome (GOLD analysis project Ga0105239, IMG submission 92761) | Corn rhizosphere microbial communities from Kellogg Biological Station, Michigan, USA - KBS C4-4 metaG | ecosystem: Host-associated > Plants > Roots > Rhizosphere > Soil | place: Michigan, USA... | reverse complement strand
GGTTATCTCGCTGGCTTTTGCCGAGGCGGAGGCGACTTGCGTCGCCCCCGGCACGGACCATGCCGCTGCGACCAGCGCGGCTATTATTGGGAGACTCCGGCGCATTTACGTCCCGGAGATCGTGTCGACGACCCAGCCCGCGCCGAAGACGATGAAGCATCCGACGATGATCGAGCCGAGCAGGCCCTTATTGCCTGCGCCAAAGAAGAACATGAAACCGGCGATGACGAGCGCGATCGCGGCAAGGCCCTTCGCGATCGGGCCCGTCAACAGGCCCAAGATGGCGTCAACCATGGACTCGACTTCGGTCTGGTTGGCCGCCTGCGCCCATGCGGGAACAGGGATCAGAGCCAGGGCGGCACCGGCGAACGCAAAGCTATGCGTCCACCGATCATTCACGTAACGAGCAAGTTTCATTAGAAAAAACCTCCGCTTAGCAGGATTACAGCTCCAACGACGAAAGTAAGGAACGTGATAAGCGTCCCTCTCCCCGTCATGATGAGAAAGCCCAGCCAAACAACGCCGAGCCCTATTGCTGGGGCCACCAACGCCGTCAGTTCCTGAAGGACTGAGTTTGCGATGGACCCCACGTCCGCATGAGCGGGCGTGACTGTCAGGCCGAGCAGCAGCGCGACCGACAATTTCGTGAATATCTTGAGAGCGCGCATCAGAGCCCGCCCATCGCAGTGGGAGCCGATTGACGCTGGCGCCATGCGGCCTGCGCGAAAACGTCCCAAGCGGGGGGAGCTGGCTCAGCCATAGCCGCACCGCCCGTTTCCACGTCCGCCGATGCGAGCGTGGCGGTCGCTTGATAGGCGCCGCCTCGCTCAGCGTCACTGACCGTGGCCGTCGCCACCACCGTCCAGGGCGAGCCCTCTGTGCTATATGGAGGCACGACGGGAGCGCCCTGGCCGTTCGCAAACGCAATATGCCAGTGGTTCGAATGGTTGCGATCACCGGGACCAAGTAGCTCGATGATCTGGATGCCGTTGGCCGCCAGCAAAGCGCGAATTTGGGCGCGGTTGATGGCGCTCATTCCGCCATTCGGTACGAAGTCGACGGCTTGGCCGTATTTGTGAAAGCTGTTCTCGGCGCCATAGCTGGCGTTCATTGGGCGCAGCGTGTCGGTGATCCGCCCGCCAAATGCCGCTACCAGAATGCCGCCAACGCGATCGGGCGTGATGAGCCCAGCGGCATTGCGAGCCACCAGCGGGCGGACCACCGCGCGGCCGTTAGCGGCGGCGAACACCTTGCCCACATACCCATTCATCAGGCCGCGCGAGCGCGAGCCGGTATTGTACTCGCTCAGCGCGGCCCGAAGCGGATCGACATGGCCGGAAAGCCGCGCCCTGCCATAATTGTCCGCCAATAGACGCGCCCCGGCACGCAGGTTGGTGCAGGGGTCGAAGACCGTTTCCGGCGTGACGCCGAGCCGCGCGAAATTGGCGCTGTTGATCTGCATCAATCCGGCATCGAAGTTCGCGCCCTTGCGCATCAGGCTGCGCGCAGTGGCGATCGCATCGGCCGCGTTGCCTGGCTGACGCAGCAGCGACCCACCGGAATTGACCCCAATCCGATAGGGGTCGCGCTCCGATTCAACTTGAATGATCGCGGTCATCGTCGCCGGCGCCACGTTGGGGGCGCAGGAGTTGAGCAAAGCCGCTAAAACCGTAGTGCTCAAAGCCATTGAGCGCCCCTTTCGGTGAGTCCGGTTATCAGCGGTAATACAAAACCGACACCTCAGCAACACAGTTTCACGATCGACGATTCCGCAACGCGACGAACCGTTGGTCGCCTTTTGTGACAGGCCCGACCCGGATCGCTCTTGCTGGAATTGCCGTGTATGGCTTAGCTTTGAGCGCGAATTTTAGCTGAATATCTGTTCAGCGTTCACACCGATCAGAGCGGAACGCCTTGCCGACCAATGTTCTTTTTCTAGCCGAAACGAACCAGTCTCCCTCCATTTTGGAGCAGAGGGAGGCGTGCGAGGCTGATGGCGATCTTATCGTTGACGCAGGACAAGTCAGCTTTGTTGATTTGCCGCGCAAATTGGCGAAGGAAGGCCATGAGCTGATGCGGGGCGACAGGATCAAAATCTACGATTTTACCTGTCTGCCGCTCAACACGATGACGCTGGTTCGCATGATGGTGAAGGTGCTTCGGCGTGGCATCGCCATTGAGTTTTGCGCGCCCAAGATCGTCATCGAGCCCGACGACAATGGCGACTTGTTCCGCCTTGTGGCTGCTCTCGACAACCATTGGCGCCGCGTCCACGGCATGAAAACGCACTCAAGTGATTCCAAGCCTGGCCGCAAACCCAGGCTTACCGACGACCAGCTTCCGGACATTCGCCAGATGCTTGAGACGAGCGGCGCGACCGTCGCCAGCGTGGCAAAGTCACTCGGCGTGGGACGGACAACCCTCTTCGACTTTCTGCAGCGACACCGGGACGCGCCAGTCCTGCAATCATGACCCTCCTAATAGCGCGGGTAATGTAACGCCCAGCGCTAAGGAGAGCCCAACCAGCTCGCGCAAAGTAACTTCTTTCGAGTGCCCCTCTATGATCGCAGTTAATCGCTCTTCAGCGATGCCGCTATCAATAGAAAGGTTCGGCAGTGACATTCCGCGTGCTTGGATCGCTTGTGTAACGTGTTTAACGAGGGTGCGGTATAAACTACCGCTTTCGCCAACCCTGCTTTGCATAGTCATTAAAATGGTCTCTGCTGTGTCAGGAGCTCATTAAAATAACCAGCGGCGCACCTCTGTCCAGCTAATAATAATCATTCGCAAGAGAGGTTATTTTGTGTCCGAAGAGCTTAACAGGTCGAGCACCGAGCACCCCAACCCATCTGCTAGATGCTCCAGAACCTCAAGGGTCGGATTCGCTTTCCCGTGCTCAATATACGACAGGTGCGATGCGGCTATGCCGCTGCGCTCGGAAAGCTCCGCCTGTGACATTTTGAGCTGCGCCCGTCGTGCGCGGACATTTTCCCCCAGCTTTCCAGCTAGTTCGGAAGCCGCCTCATCAAGTTTCAAATACCGCGGCATTGTGCGATCCCGTATGCCTTATCGTTCGTTAACTCGTATATGGATCTATATTCAAAGGCGCGCAGAAAGGCGACCTTATCCGATTAACTACCCGCAGGGCGGTCGCATTTGACATTCGTTCGCAGAGGTCATAGCCCATCATCATGGGCCATCGAGCTATCCAGAAACGAGTCGTCACGCCTGCAGCTTGCATGAGGCGGAAGCGTCAGGCGCTTTATGAAGCCGATTTCGTACAGAGTAAGTTGCAGATCCCGGCGAGCTTTGGCGCGCGTCTTAAAGACCTGAAGGCCGCTCACAAGATGCGGGGTCTCGATAACGTGGTTTCCGCCATGATCCGCAAGGTTATGGCGAACTACTCGCCTGACGATCTTGTGGCGCCCCCGCCGCCTGAGGATCACATGAACCTCAAGCAGATCGCTATCCATATTCCGCGAGAGCATCACGCGTTCCTTGAGGCGGTCGCGCACCGCAACAGGGGTATCACGCTCGGCACTGCGCTCGAAACCGTAGGCTCCTACGTCAAAGATTTGACGCCGGCGCCGGTGCAATTGGCATTGATTGAGAATGACGGAGCCGTGCGCGGCTAGAGGCCGGCGCGCTGGCAGCAACACGCGATCGCTTAGGGGCGGCAACCCCGGCGCGATCGACACCGCAAGCAGGAGGCGGGTAGAGTGGAAGAGAAAGATTGGACTTCGATAGGAGCGGCTACGGCCGACCTGTTTTCCTCCATCGAGAAGCAGCGCGCCAAAAAGACCACGCGCGAGCTGACCTTGATTGACCGAGGGCTTGAGATCGCGGAGTTGCGTCCCGAGGGCGACGATGTTTCGTTCATGCACTCGATCCTGTGTCAAATCAGCCTTCCCCGCTCAAAGGTCGCCGGCGATCGGTTCGAGCGCAAGAACGGCCACGCTGCCCTAGAAATTCGCGCGGGCAGCATATGGAACGGCACCGACATGGTGGCGCAGCCAATCCCCTACGGTCCTATTCCGCGCCTGATATTGGCTTATGTGTCGACCTACGCGGTTCGGGAGCGGACCCCCGAAATACCGTTCGGAGAAAGCGCGAACGATGCCTTGCGCGTGCTAGGTATCGACAAGGGCGGGCCTGCCTATCGAATGTTCCGCACTCAAGTTTCCGCCCTGGCCGCTTGCAGCATGACGATCGGCTTCACGGCAGGCGACAAAGCCTACACTTTCAACGGGAGCCCCGTTGAGCAGTTCGAAGCATGGCTTCCCGGCCAGGAGGGCCAGCGCAGCCTATGGCCCGCGAGCATGGTCCTCGGCCGCCGTTTCTATGAGACGCTGTTGGAACATGCAGTGCCGGTAGATCTCCGCGCCCTGTCCTCGCTCCGGGGATCGGCAATGGCGATGGATGTCTATTTGTACCTGGTTCAACGCCTCCACCGGATCGGACGACCCGTCGCTCTTACGTGGTGGATGCTCAAGGATCAGTTCGGCCAGGAATACGTCAGCGCCGACGCGCTGGCCGACTTCAAGAAGAAGTTCAAGAAGGCGCTCGGACAAGCTCTGGCGGTCTATCCCGACGCCAAGGTTGAGATCGTTCGGGGCGGACTGAAGCTGTTCAGTTCAAGGCCCGCGGTCGACGGCAAGGAAGCCAAGCGCCTCACTCGCGCATAAGCGCAATTTCAGCAACTTAGGCGGTGTTAATCGGACCCGTTTGCGTGTTGCGAACCGGTGTTAATCGGACCCCCTTACCACGCATCAAAGCGGTGTTAATCGGACCCCCCGGCTCAACCATCGAACCAGTGTTAATCGGACCCTTTTTGAGTGTTAATCGGACCCCGAAAACGGTGTTAATCGGACCCATTCCGACTCGCGATTCCGGTGTTAATCGGACCCCCCTAACCTATAGAATCCCTATAACCCTTTACCTGTAGCTCGCACCCTGTGGACAAGCACAACCCGGAGATCCGGCAACACAACGAAGGAAAGCGCCGCCTCTTGGGGGCTTCGCCCCCGCCGGCTCCTCGCTTCGCTCGCCCGGTCATGCGATGCATGACCTCCCACCCGGCATCCCCCAAAAGGACGGCCTTCGGCCGGAGCATTTTTTACTGGGGGATGAGAACGAACCGTCAGACCAACAATCAAACCAAAGCGAGCGCCGAAAGGTAGAACGCAGCGGCTTCGCCGCTGCGAGTGCTCCCCAGGGGGCGCAGGCGGCTTTGGCAGCGTTAAATTGCTGGCCTTGGTGCCTGCGGATAGCGAATTGGGAGGTTGAGCGCGACGAGATCGAATGAACGCGATCATGCACCTGGCGCTCATATGGAACGGGCTCGGAACGCGGCAACGCTCCGAGCCCTCGTTTCGCTCGCTCATGCAGGAGTGAGTGAAAGTTCTCGCCACCATATAGCCGGGAGGTATGAATTTTCCAAGACTGCGCGGCTCGCATCCTATGATCCAGTCTCACTGTGGACCACTTGTCGCCGGCAGTGTTGCATTGACCGCACAATCAAATTCGGCCGCGCGAAAACTATTGCCGGATTTGTCTTAAACGCTATTCTCGGACTATGGGTATCAGTGTCACCGCCGCCGCAAAGGAAGCTGTAAAACGGCTGAACGGGACTTGGCATGGCTCCTACGGGAAAGCGCGCTGCCCAGCTCACGACGATCGAAGCCCATCCCTTTCGATCACACCTGGCCGCGATGCCGTCCTATTCCATTGCTTCGCCGGCTGCGCCCAGGCCGACATAATTGCGGCGCTTGGCGCGAACGGCGGCTACGTCCGCCCGACCCAGCGAGACGCCTCGCCGCCAGAGCGGCGCGACCTTGCGCCGCTCGCTCGCGAGCTTTGGAGCAAAGCCCTTCCTCTCCCCGGAACGCCCGCCCAGCGATACCTTGACCGTCGCCGCATCGGCCATTCCACCATCGGCCGCTATGACCCGGCAGCAGTGACTTATGAGGCTGGCAAGCGGCTTCGCCTCCCCGCCCTGCTCTTGCCGATTGTCGAGCGCCGGCAGCTCGTCGCGCTCGCCCGCGTTTTCGTGGACGGGGACGGCAACAAGCACCCGCAGCTCGTCGACCCCAAGCGAACCTTGGCAGATCCGCGCAGCGGCGCCGTCCAGATCGGCGCGATCGAGGGCGACCATCTGAACCTGGCTGAAGGTTTCGAGGACGCAGAATCCGTCATCGCCAAATTCGGTTTGCCGGGCTGCTGGTCTGTAAGCGGCAATGAGCTTTATGCGCGCATCCATATCCCCGATCATATCCGCTCCATCACCGTTTATTCGCAGCACGGGAAGGCTGCACGGACCGGGCTCGAGAAGGCCGATAGCCATCTGAGACAGGGCGGCCGCATCCTGCAGGTCGAGCTACCGCCGCCCGGGGGCGATTGGAACGATGCTTGGCGGGCCGAGCAATGACGCGGCTCGCCATCTTTGCAGTCGGCGGCGTGATCCTCGCTGCCCTGTTTGGCGAGACACATCCCGATTTCATCGCCAATCCACCGCAAAATGCGCGCGAAGCGTGCGACCAGCTCGCCAATCAATCCGATTGCCGCGCGGCGCTGGCCTTGAACGATCTTCGCCAGCATCGCTTGCCTAGGGCCGCGCCCGCGCCGGCGCTGCCTGATCCTGACCGCACACCTGGCGCTTATGATCCGGCGATTACCCAAGACAACATCGCTGCGACCATCTGCGATCCCAAATTCGTCGCAGCCCGCAAACCGCCGCCGTCGTGGACAGCGGCGGCAACGCGCCGCATCGCCGCGGTTCAATTGCCCGACGTCGATCCTGGCTCCTTGGTGCTGGACCACCTCGTGCCGATCTCCCTGGGCGGCGCGTCGAAGGACTATCGCAACCTATGGTTGCAGTCCTGGGCGGGCCAAGAAAATGCAGAGAAGAAGGACGGCCTAGAAACCCTGCTAAATCGCATGGTTTGCAGCGGCCAGCTACCGCTGGCGGCCGCTCAGCAGGCCGTCGCCGGGAACTGGATCGACACGTATCGACGCGCGATGACGATGCAAAATCTCGCGCGCTACAAAATGCCCCAACAATGGGCGGACTTAGCGCCAGTCAATCAGCCCGATTTTACGCCTGAGCCGCAGAGCGACAGCGGACCAGTCGTGTTGGAAGCTCAAATCGAGCCCGAACGCCAGCCTTACGAGGTGCCGGCGATTCCGGTCGATGGCCTTGTTCTACAACCGACGGAGTGACCGGGATGCCACGGAATATTGCTGAATTTCGACTGATTGGACAGGTTGGCGGGATTGACCAAAAGGAAAAGGTTACGTTCGTAAACGTAGCCTCAAATTATAACCGTCAAGTTGATGGTGAATGGCAGGAAGAAACGCTTTGGAACCGCGTCACTTGCTTTGCGAAATGTGCCGAATACGCGCAGAACGCCGGTAAGGGCGACATGGTTCATGTAACAGGACGTGTGAAACAGTCTCAATATGAGCGTGATGGGGCGACGATCTACGGAACGGACCTTATCGCTGACAGTTTCTCGGTGCTTTCGCGCGCGTCTTCGGGCGAATGATTCAGATTTATAGATGGCTTGGCCTGGCCGGAGCAGAAAGAGGGGATCGGTGCGACCTTCGGCACGGCTCTATCTCCGCTTCGCTCCGACCGAACCCGCAAAGCGGTTTCGTCCCATTCGGGTGACGATCCTCGCATGAGAAAGTCGCGAGGATCCGCGATGCGGATTTTCGCGGCGTTCCTCTGCCGGCGCGGCGATCGGCCGCGCGATCGAGATCGAGGCGGCGCAGCCGCCATGTCATCCGATAGATTCCGGGGCCTGTTCCGGCCCCCTGGCGCAAGGGCTGGACCGTCTCGGCCGCTGCGCGACCTCGCTTGGCGATCATGGGGGTTTCCCCGTCCTTCCTCCGCTGCGCTCCGTGCAGGGCGGGCGATCCCCCTCCCCCATGATCGGCCCTCACTGCGCCATTCCCCGACCCACTTCGCCAGCGGGCAGAAGTCGATGGACGCCATCGCCTTCGGCTCCATTTTAGGAAGGGAACAGCACATGGCACGGAACACCGCCAAGACCCGCAAGACCACCGCTGCGCGCGTCGATGTTTACGAGGAAGTCACCAACCAGATTGTTGCGCTGCTGGAAGCAGGCACCCGCCCTTGGTCGCCCCGCTGGGCATCGGGCGCGGCATCGCTACCGCTTCGCCATGAGGGCACCGCCTATCGTGGGATCAATATCCTGCTGTTGTGGTCCGCAGCCATGGCGCACGGCTACACCAACCCGCATTGGATGACCTACCGGCAGGCGCACGAGCTGGGCGGACAGGTCAGGAAGGGCGAGAAAGGCAATCTTGTCGTTCATGCCGGAACCTTCACCCCGAAGGATGGCGAGACGGGCGAGCCGATCACCGACAGCGAGGGCGAGGAAACGACCCGCGCCTATCTGAAGCGCTACGTCGTTTTCAACGTCGAGCAGATCGACGGCTTGGATATGAGCAAATTCCCGGCCCCTCAGATCGAGATTAAGAACCGCGACCAGCGCGACCCCGAGCTTGATGCAGCCTTTTCGCGGTGGCCTGTTCCCTACCGTGAGGGCGGCAACAGCGCCTATTATCACCCCGTCGCGGACAGCATCGCCATGCCTGCCTTTGGCGACTTTGTGAGCGGCAACGCCTTCTATGCGACCCTTGCGCACGAGGCCATTCACTCCACCGGCCACACGTCACGGCTCAATCGCGAAACGCTCTACGAGTACGGCAAGAGCAAGGAAATCCGCGCGGCCGAGGAACTGATAGCAGAGATCGGCGCGGCCATGCTTTGCGCTCAGCTTGGCATGGAGCCGACCGAACGCGAGGACCATGCGGCTTATCTGGCGTCATGGCTCAAGGCCCTTCGCGATGACAAGCGCGCCATCTTCCGCGCCGCGACCGCCGCACAGGCAGGGAGCGAATTGATCCTGTCCCACATGGCCGCGCCCGCAATGTCTCGCGCCGCCTGATCCGCGAGGGCGGCCACCAGTGCCGCCCCGTCCCCGCCATTCCGAAGGATTGACCCATGCCCAAGACACTCCCCAAGGTTGAACTTAGCTGGCGCGATGAGAATTACGGTTCCGTTTGCGCTGTCGCCGCCTTCCGCAACTATGCTGGCAGCGTCGATTGGAGCGACCGGACCCACCAGCGTTTCCGGGGATGCGTGAAGCGCGCAGGTTTCGAGTTTCACCATAGCCGATGCAGCTATATCGCCACGCGCGGCACCGGCGAGGAACGCCAACGCGCCATTTGCGAGGAATTGGACCGCGCCGGTTTCCAGATCGAACGCGGCGACGTTCGCACGCCCGAGCCGCAGCCATGAGCGCGGCCCCGCCCGTGCAAAGCCTCGCTGCCTTTGCAAAGGCGCGCGGCTTGGTGACTATGGCCGACGCGCGGGGCCATATTCACGCGGGCTTGCGCTGCGCGCCGCCCACGAAGCGATTCCAGCGATGGTATGAGGCCGAGACGTGCCGCTTGCTGGCCGAAGCCGACGAAACCGCCCGCGCTTATGGCGCGGCAATAGAGGCGGGCACCGTCGCGGCACCGCCACGCGCTACGCTTGAGCAGATCGCAGAGGGCCACCCCGATCTTGGATCGACACTCGCGGCCCGCCGCGTCATCGAGAAGCGGCGCGCGCGCCGCAACGCAGAAAGGATGGATCATGACCCCAATGCGCAGCCTTGACCGCGACACGCGCCGCGCTCGCCTGCTGGCCGCGAGAACCCGGCCTGTCGGCGGCATCAACCGCAAGGGCATCCTGCGCGGCGATTGGGACGGCGGCAATGTCGTTCGCCAGTTTCGCGACGGGGCAGGAGAGGCGCGCGGCCTGGCCCCCTACTCGACGCCGCCCAAGAGCGGCGACTGACAAAAATTCGGGCGCGGACCTGTCGGCCCGCGCCCATTCTACCTTACGAGAAAGATCCGATATGGCCGCTACCATCATCGCTGCAGGGCTTATGTTCGCTTGCACTCCGACCCTCGTTGCAGACGGAGACGGGCCGATCTGGTGCGCCGAAGGCCCGCGCATTCGCCTGTCAGGGATCGCCGCACGCGAGCGCGACAATAGCTGTCGCCCAGGCCATCCTTGCCCGAGGGCATCCGCACAAGCCGCCATGGACGCCCTTGTTGCGCTGTTAGGTGGATCGCGCGGCAGAACCCGCCTTCCCGGCGCCCGCTACGACCATGTTCGCGTTAGTGGACCGACAATGCGTTGCCTCTCCGGTGGCAATGCGAAGGGGAGCCGAACCGCCGCGTTCTGCCAGATGGCCGACCGTCGCATTCTCAACTGCGCCATGCTCGCCACGGGCACCGTCGCGCGATGGGATCGCTACTGGCGCCGCGATATTGTCTGCCCGTCCCCACAAAGACGATAAAGCGATGTTCCTTTTTCGTTCCTTGGTGCGTTAGAAGGGGGCGAAAGGGAATCATCATGTTGCTGCCACCGATGCAGCCGGTCCCGCTCGCCGAGGTGCCAGAGGGGCTAATTCCCTTTATCATCGGAGCAGCAGGAGCCGGCTTCCCGTCCCCTAGCCAAGATTGGCAGGAGGACGCCATTTGCCTCATTGAGCTTCTACGGCTCGATAGAGCGGCGAGCTTTGTTTTCCGCATCAGCGGCAACAGCATGATCGACGCTGGAATCTACGACAACGATGTTGTCGTGGTGGACCGCGACACGCGGGCCGTGGAGGGACATATCGTCATCGCCATCGTGGACGGCGGCTTCGTCTGTCGCCAGCTCGCGCGCCGCCAGGGCGGGACGTTTCTTGAGGCTCGCAACACTCGCCAGCACTATGAACCGACACCCGCCGAAGGCGTGGAAATATGGGGCGTTGTGCGAACCAGCGTCCGAGATTTCCGGCGCTAGGCCTCGCACATGACGCACGGAATCGTCGATGTCGCAAACTTCTATGTTTCAGCGGAAAGGCTGTTTGACCCGGCCTTGCGCGGCGTGCCCGTCATTGTCCTGTCGAACAACGACGGTTGCGCGGTCGCGCGCAGCGAGGAAGCGAAGGCGTTGCATGTTCGCATGGGGGAGCCGGTTTTCAAAATCCGGGAACGGATCAAGCGGCACGGCATCCAGCTCCGATCGAGCAACTACGAACTTTATGCCGACCTCAATCGACGGTTCAACGCCGTCATTGCCGAGCATACCGATACGGTTGAGATCTACTCGATAGACGAGAGTTTCTATCGCGCTCCCACCTTGCCCAACGGTCTTGGCGACGTCGAGGCCGCGCACATGTTGCGCGAGGACATTTTGCGGCAAGTCGGGCTCCCGACCCGGATCGGCCTTGGCCCGACGCGCACCCTATCGAAAGTCGCCAATGCGCTCGCCAAGGCCACCGAAAAGGTATGGGGCGGCGTGGTGGATCTTCACGACGCCGAGCTTCGCCGGCGACTGTTCGAGCGATGGCCGGTTGGAGAGGTGTGGGGGATAGGAAGCGCGCTGGAAGCGCGGCTTCGGCCGCTTGGCATCCGAACGACCGCCGACCTGGCGGCGATGCCGCCAGCAGTCGCGCGCGATGTGGGAACGGTCGTGCTTGAGCGGCTTGTGCGCGAGCTGGGCGGCATCGAGTGCGCGGACTTCAAAGTTGAGCCCGACGCGCTGAAGGCAACCGCCGTCACTCGCCAATTTGGAGAGCCGGTCAAAACTCTGGACGAGCTGCGCGAGGCTATGGCGAGGCGCGCTGCACGCGCCGCCGAGAAGATCCGCGCACAGGGTCTCGTTGCGAGCCGACTGATCGCGTTCGCCCATGGCTCACGCTATCGGCCGAACCCGCCTTCCGCTTCGCGATCGGCGCGTTTGTCGCCGCCGACCAACGACCCCCGCGTCATCTTGCGGATCGTCGGCCAGATGACCGAGGCCATGTTTCAGCCGGGGGGCGTTTATACGAAATGCGGCGTGCTGTTGGAGGATCTGACCCCGCAGGGCCACGGCCAAGCCGACCTGTTCGCGGCAGCCGACCCCCGCGCCCCGGCATTGCTGGCCGCCATGGACGGCCTGAATAGCCGGTTCGGTCGCAACACCATCACGCTCGCGGCCCAGGGCCACGGCGCCAAGGCATTCGACACCAAGCGCAGCCAGAAAAGCCCGGCCTGGACAACGCGGATCAGCGAGATTCCGGTAGCCCGATAGGTCGCCGCGGTTTCCAGCGCCGGGGATTGCTAAGCCCGTAGATGCGCCGCGATTAAATGCGCAACTTGGTCCGAGTGGGATAACGCTAGGTCGTGATCCGCTCCGCCGATGATACGCAGTGCTGCATTTGGAAGTTTGGATCGAAGCCGCTCGCCAACGGCAACCGGACTGATCGGGTCCGCATCGCCCCATAAAAGCAGCGTTGGCATTGTGATTTCACTAAGCTGGGAAGACAGGTCCTCTTGCACGTCAGCGATCCAGCGCGCGGCGGAAGGGAAGGCCTTATAATAATCACCCCGCCAATCGGAGCCGCCAAGGTCTGTCACGGGGACGCCGGCTGACGTGACGGCCAACACCAGCTTTGAAATCATGGCGGGGCGCGCGAGCGCCGCCTTAATAGCGATCATTCCGCCCATCGACTGTGCAACGATGTTCGCCGGCTCATCCAGCTCGCCAAGAACTGCCGCCACCATGTCATCAATGGAGCGCAGGCTTCCAGATGCCGGCTCGGCTCCAAGCCCCGGCCATGACATCATTAGAGCATCGCCACCAACGATGCTCGCGACGGGTTGCCAGAACGACGCGCTTCCGCTCGCACCAGGAAGATATATCGTCCTCATCCGTCTCGGCTTCCTGCTATCATCAACGTCCCTGCTCTAACTGCCGTCAGTTCCGATTTAGTCCCATTTGCCGACTCTGCAGCTTGTCCTTCCAGCGGCATTCCAGTTCGATCAAATCGGCCATGGTGGCGCCGGTGCCGACGGTCTCCAAAATGGAGACCTGATAATCACTCGGATCGCGACTTTTCAGCGCGACGTTTCCTCCGTGCCCTGAGGCGAAATATTCGCGCCAGCGGCCGAGAAAACCCTCTCCGGACGACGCCATACCGACATACTGTTCCCGCGTTCGCGGGCACGTAAGCAGGTAAATTCCGCGTGTCGCGCGCAATGCCTCTGCCCAATGGGCGGGCATCGTCTCAATGTCGGAGAGGTTCAGGATGAGTGCCGCAAAACCGGGGAATGGATCTTCGCGGAAGGTCCGGCGAAGCTCGACGATCGGCTTTGGCACACGGTCGCCGCGTTGAATCCATGCGCGATACCCCTTGCCCCAATCAATCCAGAGGCGGCCCGCATATTCGGCCAGCTCGGGCAGCAACGCTAGCCGGTATTGGTTGCAGCTTCCCGCCGCTTCTACGCCCCCTGTCACGGGATGAGGCCGATCTTCCGCTAGCGGCCCGATCAGCTCGGCCGAGTACAGGCCTACGAACAGGGTTTCCTTGCCGGGAACTCCGACGAATGAAGCCCAATAGGGCGCGCGTAGGTCCGGCGCATCGCGGATCGCTTGGGTTTCCTGATATGTCTCAAAGCGGCTCCGATGGTCGCGCCAGAGGACATATGGCGTCGGGAAGCCCGGATGCCTGTTATCTTGATGGCGCAGCAGCCGAACCGAGCTTCGGCTAATTCCTGCCAGCTCCAAGAGATCGCCAAACGTGAGCATCAGCCCTCGGCCCCCGTATCGTCCGCAATGACGGGCGCCGCGTCATGCGGCAGCGGGCCGAACAGAGTTTCCAGCATTGCGTCCATCGTGTCGATCCGCCGAAAGTGCTTCGCCGGCACCTTGCTCTGGTTGATCCGAAGCGGCCGATCGCCGCCTTCACGGCGGCCGATGCGCTTTGGGCTGGCGAAGCCCGACAGGTCCGGAAGCGCTTCGCCGGGTGCCCCGCCAAACCACCAGAACGGCCCAAGATCGAGGTCGAGCGTCACGCAAATCCAGATCACGCAGCCGCTGGGTTTGTCCGCGAGGGCGCGCCCGACCGAGACGGGCGCGGGCTTGCTACGAATGCCCGTCTTGAACTGGATATGGCGAACGACAGATCCACGTCCCATCACCAGGTCGTAGCCGTGCGCATCAAATTCGGACCGCAGGACCTCCACGTCGGTTATCCCGCGTCGCCACAGTGTGCGGAGCGCTTCACCCACGAAGACATGCTCAACGATGCGCTCGCGCAACGTCGAATGATGCGAGTGCATGTCGATGCTCGCCATGAAATTCACCTTCCCCCTTCAAAGCCCATTGAGCGCGCCTGTGCCCATTTACCTACCGATCACGGAAAGGATGCGAGCGTAGGTGTAGCCGTCGCCTGAGCGGGTCGCGGCTTCGTCAAGAAAAGCGTCTTTATCGCTGTCAGAAGCGATCGCTGCTGCAATTTTGGCGTGTTCCGTATCTTTGATGCGAAGCATTTCGCGGTAGCCTGGGTCTTTCGCAGCCATCGCCGCATCAACCGCAAGTGCTGCCTCTGTCTTGTCGAGGTGATAGCTGTAGGTGATGTTGCTGCTGCCTTTGAACACATGGTCAAGGATGATGGTCGGCCCACGGTCCGACTCTTCGTGCATCGGCCGCTCGGCCATTAAATCGACTTTCTTACCCCCTACATCGAGCCAAGCGTGCGAAATGAAGACGTCATCACCATCATTGATCCAGCCCAGAACGACCTCCGATGTGACGCCATATTCTTTAGAGAGGATACGGTTGAGAAGCACCGACACTCGGTAGCAGGCACCATGCATGCCCTTCGGCTTTATCAACTCTTTCAACAGGCGTTGGGTGAGATCGTAGGTTGTCTTCTCTTCTGAAGTCAGGCCGGCAACGAATACCTTTAGATCATTAGATTTACGCTTCGATTCTCCCACTGTGCCCTCCGCTTCCGTGGTGACTGCGGCAATGCGCACTTTCGTGACTGCCGGTAGCCTTCCCCATAGCCGATCGGATCGGGCGCAGTCTCGCATTCAGATATGAGGCGGCAATGCCGCCGCGTTGATCGAGCAGTCCGGGGCCTGTTCCGGCCCCCTGGCGCAAGGGCCTGGCCGTCTCCGCCGCTACGCGGCTCCGCTTGGTGATCGCGGGGGTTTCCCCGTCCTTCCTCCGCTTCGCTGCGTGCAGGCCGGGTGATCCCCCTCCCCCGCGATCAGCCCATCTTTGCGCCATTCCCCGACCCAGTTCGCCACTTGGCAGAAGTCGATGGGGCCATCGCCTTCGGCTCCATTTTAAGAAGGGAAACAGCACATGGCTAAGACCACCAAGCCCACCATCCTGCACCTCACCGTCGACCAGCTTCACCGCAGTGATCAGAACGTGCGCAAGAAGCCGTCCAGCGCCGCGAGTGATGCCGAGATTTCCGCTTCGCTGCTATCCGTGGGCCTCATTCAGCCCATGGTCGTCATCCCGCGCGAGGCCGGGGGATATGAGGTTATCGCGGGGGATCGCCGCCGCCGCCTCCTAACCGCGCTAGCCGAGGCAGACCCAAGCCGGAAGGCTCTGACCTTCCCGTGCATGAAGGTCGAGGACTTGAGCAAGGTCACAGAAATCAGCATGGCCGAGAACCGCGCGCGCGAGGCGATGGCATTGCCCGATGTTTACATGGGTTTCGCTGCCATTCGGGCCGAACGCCCCGAGGCGACCCTAGAAGAGTTGGGCGCGATGTTCGGCTACGATGTGGGCCGCACCGCGCGGATCATGCGGATTGCGAACCTTCACCCCGAAATCATGGACCTCTACAGCGCGGGCGAGATCGATGACGCCCAGGCACAGGCTTACGCGGCGACGGAAGATCGTTCGCTACAGATCGCGGTCTATCGCCAGTTGGAGAAGGAGGCGACCCGTCCGCATGAGAAGAACGCGAGCGCCATTCGCAAGGCGATGAACTCCGGCAATCACGAGCTGACCAAGCTAATGTGCTATGTCGGCGTCGATGCCTATCAGGCAGCAGGCGGGGAGTTTGAGGCCGATCTGTTCGCGCAGGATGGCGCTGGCATCATCCAGAATCCCGACGTGCTGCACCAGCTAGTCGAGCAGCGCATTGCCGAGGACAAGGATCGGTTCGAGCATAATATCGTTCGCAATGGCCGGATGCTTGGCGAGAAGTGGGGCCTTGCCGATCTTGAATTTTCGTGGGCGGCGACCCCTCCGCAGATCAAGCAGTACGGCTATCTTTCGACCGACCATGAGCTTCGCATCCGCAACCCGAAGCGGGGCGAGCTGCCCAAAGACCTCGCTAAAATCTATGCGTCGATGGAAACGCGGCTCGCGGCGATGATCGGAGAAGATGACGAACCGCTTCCCGATCAGGAAGAGGCTTACGAGAAGCTGGCGAGCGAGATTGCCGAGCTGGACGCGCAGCGCACAATTATCCTGCCCAAGAAGGGCGCAGTCGTCGCCGTCGCATCGATCGAGAACGATGGCAGCTTTGACGTAGGGCTTTGGTTTGCAGATCGGGCGGCCAAGGGCGCGGAACTCCCCAAGGGGGCGACCGAGCAGCGCGGCCCCAAGCCCGAGCCGACACCGGCAGAGGCCGAGCGTGCGCGCTTCGGGCTGTCCAAGGACAACATGCAAGTCATGATGCTGATCCGGCGCGACATGATCCGGGCCGAGCTAATGCAGTCCGCTTCAGCCGGTTCGTCGCTCGCGCTCGACTTCATGCTGTTCACACAGGCCCGCACGATCCTGACCCCGACGCAGGGCTACGGGAACACCGTCTATTTCCACGGGGAGCCTCAGGGCATCAACGACCTTCCGCACGATGAGGACGGCACCACCAAGATTCACGATCTTGTCGGGAACCGCCCCGAGCGCGCCGCGTGGCTGACCGCCAAGGAAGGTTTGGCATCGGGTGAGTGGATGACGGCTCGCGATCCGATTGAGGGCTTCGCGCTGTTCCGCAAACTGCCCGCCACGGACAAGAACAAGGTGGCGGCGATGATCGCCGGTCACATGCTCATGGCGACCACTTCGGTTTATTCCGATGGCCGCACCCCGCGCATGGTCCGCGAGCTTGCCAATTGCATTGAGGCCGAGCCCGGTTTTGGACGCTGGCGCGATACAGTCGAACTGGACGAGGCGTTTTTCGCCACCATGTCTAACAAGGCGCGGCTTGCCCTTCTCGAAACATGGGGCTTGGCAGATCGCGCCAAAGGCATGAAGGGCAACGAAACCGCCGCCTTCTGTGCCCGCATCGCGAATTGCGATGAAGAGGACGCCAAGTTGCTTGGCCTTCACCCCGACGATGTTGCCAAGGCGGTGAACTGGCTTCCCGACTTTATGGAGAGCGCCACCGTTGAACCCCTTCCCGCCAAGGAGGAACCGGAAGCCGATGAGGACGACGAGCTGGGGGACGACGATCAGGACCAGATGGACGAGGCCGCTTGATCCTTGCGGGGGGCGTTGGCCCCCCGCTTTCCTCACCATCGGAGTGTCACGCTATGGCCCGCCATTGCATACGCGAACCCCGCTATATCCCTCCCGTCCACGTCATAGGCGAGCAGCCTGATCTATTTGGAGGCCCTACAATCAGCCACGCCGCTGCGCCGAAGCCGATCAGCAATCGATGGATGCGCGACATGACAAAATGGGCCGTCGCGCCTTGGCTTGGTGATATGGATCGGGAAACCGTTCTCGAGGCGGAAAGTGTTCTCGAGGCAGCACCGGCCCCCCTCCCCGTCTATCTTGTCGCCTGCGTTGCGGCGAAGCTGGATCACGCGGCCGAAGCGCGCGACCTCTATGTCTCCCCGTGGTTCCGCAAGGCCCGCGCCTATGTCGAGCGCACCGGTTCGCCCTGGCTGATCCTTTCGGCCAAACACGGCCTTATCGCCCCCGGTGCCGCCATCGAGCCCTATGATTTGACTCTTGCCGCGATGGGCGCCCCGGCGCGCCGCCTATGGGGTGCGCGCGTGTTGGACGAGCTGGCCCGGGTTGTGGACCCTGCCGCGCCGCTGATCGTGCTCGCGGGGCGCAGCTATCGCGATCCTCTCTGGCCGAGCATTGCGCCTCGCGCGACCGCGCCGATGGAGGGTTTAGGTATTGGTGAGCAGTTGGCGTGGCTGTCGCACACGCGCGTTGAGATATAAGTTTCCGAGCAGCCGAGGACGAAGGCGAAATCTCCGAGGTTGCTCGTCGTGCTGGCCGGTGGAGCGTTTACGCTCCACCGGCCCCCTTCGCAGGATCGACGCCGTTCTTTATTCGTTCAAGACTTGGTGGTATAGGTAACGGCATGACGATCAGCGGCGAAACTGGACCCATGTGGACCCAAGATCAGGCGGTTGCCTACGAGGCGGCGCTTGAGGCCATCAATGACGTAATCGCCGGTTACAGCGAACAGATCGCGCTTGAGCAGGAGCAGACCGCTCCCAGCGCGGCGCGGATCGAGTGGCTTGAAATGCGTACCGATCAGGCGACCGCAATCATGCACTCGCTCAACGTGAGCGACACCGAAAATGTGCGGCAAGTGCTTTCCGAATATAGCGCGATCGTTCGCGCGCGCGACGCCGCCGAGGCCGTCCCCATCGCTGCCTAAGAAGCAGCATGGACCGCGACCCCGAACGACATAGCCTGTCGCCCGACGCCCTACAGAAAATCTACGAAACCCGCGTGTCGCCGCGCCTCTTTCGAGGCGCGGAGAGCGTCGAACAGCCCACCGCCATAGTTCTAGGTGGGCAACCCGGCTCCGGAAAAACCCCCATGCAGAACCATGCTACCCGCGAATTTGCGGGCAGCGGCGGAATGGTGAAGATCATCGGTGACGATCTTCGCGCTTATCTGCCTCACTATAAGAGCTTGCAGCGGGCCGACGACAAAACCGCAGCCTTCTACACCGACCGCGATTCTGGCCGATTGGTCGAGAAGGCAATTGCCGAGGCCGCACAGCGGCGCGTCAATGTTCTGGTGGAAGGTACGATGCGCAATCCCGAGACGGTGGCGGCGACCTTGCAGCAATTCAGGGATGCCGGGTTCCGCACCGACGCGCGCGCCTTGGCCGTCAGTCCTGAAATGTCGAGCCTTGGAGTGCTGCAGCGATACGCGGCGCAGAAGGAGAGCCGGGGGATCGGGCGCATGACCACGACCGAGGCCCACCAGAATGCCTTGAATGGAATGCTCAATACACTGGACCGGATTCAAGACGGTCGCCTTGCGGACAAGCTCACGATCTACCGGCGGGGCGGCGAGGTGATCCATAGCTTTGACCTCACCGGGCCCGCGCGCGCGGACGAGCCTCGCGCCCGCGAGCTGGTGGAGCGCGAGCGCAGTCGTCCCCTGTCGCCGCAGGAGGCCCAATATAAGCAGCGCGAGATTGAGAGGCTTACCCCAATCCTGCAAAAGCATGGCGTCATCCCGGCCCGAGATCCGCAACGCAATGCCGACCTGGCGCAGAGCAAGGATAGATCCTCTCCCCCTCCCCGTCGTGACGACGATCGCGAGCGATAGAGTTGCGGGCCGCCCGATGGGCGGGCGTTGGTTTGTTAAGTCCCCCCGTCAGTGTCCTCCTATCATGAGAGCCGGTCCGGATCGCTTCAAGGATCAGCGGTTCCCCCAATTTGCTGCGCAAATCGGCTCCCCCACTGCCCGCTAACGCGGCCGCTTCGCGGTCCCTGACCCGCCCCGGTCCAGCTCTCTCCTTGGCCTTGCCAATTACGGCAACAAGGAGGTTGTTATGTCTCATCGTCTCTTCGCCCAGCTCGCGTTCGAGCGTGCGCTTGGAAATGCGGCGATCGACGCGCTCAATCAGGCGCTGAATGACAAAGACCACTTCGCGGCAGATAGCATGTGGCCGAATCTGCTCGATCTGACCCAAGGCGAAGTCGACGCGCAAGCGGCCGAGCTGGCGCAGGTTATCGAGGATCGGATTAAGGATGTGCTGGACGGCCCTGGCATCCGCAACATCGAGCGAGGCGACCGCTTCTATGATCCCCAGGTTGTGACCGTCATCATGGAAGCGAAAGCAAAGCGCCAGCAGTCCGGCTGACGCCGAACGGGGCGGGCTCAGCCCGCCCCAAATTCGAAAATCGTTCCGGCCATAGGTGTATGCGGCGAAGGGGGCATCGAGCCCCCTTCGCCGCAAGCTCTTCTCTCTGTGTGTCGTGGCAGTGTGGCATGGGGTGCGCACCGGCTTTCAAGGATCGGCGGTTCCCCCAATTTGCTGCGCAAATCGGCTCCCCCACCGCCCGCTAGCGCGGCCGCTGCGCGGTCCCTGACAGCCGGCGCCGGAGCCCATGCCCTGTTTCTCCCGTCACCAACGAGAAGGAGAACCGGATGCACATCAAATTGTTTAGAGCATTGAAAGCGGCTAATCTGTCAGACGACGC
>Ga0105239_10003194_pt1 | contig 20290 bp, 18 predicted proteins | sample KBSC44metaG_FD_92761 | JGI IMG/M metagenome (GOLD analysis project Ga0105239, IMG submission 92761) | Corn rhizosphere microbial communities from Kellogg Biological Station, Michigan, USA - KBS C4-4 metaG | ecosystem: Host-associated > Plants > Roots > Rhizosphere > Soil | place: Michigan, USA... | reverse complement strand
TCCACCGCCTGCGCCCCTGCCGCCGAGAGCGCCACCTGGGAACGCCCATCTCCTGATGGGCCGCTCGTCGCCGTCGCCGCCCGCCCCTCCCCTGCCTCCGCCGGCACATCATTCAGCACAATCGCCTGCCACCCCTCTGCCGCCAGCTCCGTCGCCGTCTTCCGAAACTCCCCCGTCTTCCCAAACGTCCCCCCCCACCCCCCCCCCCCCCCCCCCCCAAACGCGATTCATCTCGATTCTGTTCATTACCCGCTCCCAGCGGCACCCCACATCTCCTCATCATCATCTACCATGGCATAATCTTCCAGACCTTCATTATCCGTGGCACCATTGAACCCGAAATGCGAAAGAAATACCGGGACCATCGGTATGGAAGCTGTGTAAAGACTCGACGGAAGCTGTAAATAAACGAACTCCGATGGGTGGCTGTAGGGGCTTTCGTTGTAGGGAGAATATGCGTTGTCAGAATGGGGTGAGTGCAATGGCGAGATTTCTGCACCGTGATCACCCACGTGTTCAAAGGTGAGAGGATGCAGTGGACCTGGCAGCAGTGCAGATTGGGGCTGTTGCAAAACTTCCTCAGACAACGGGTGTCGTGGGGACTTTTCGAGGGATATTGGGGATGGCAGGCTGAAGCGGACCTGCCTTGGGTTTGATTGGTACGATCGCTGGCCAAATGAAGGGATCGGGCTTGTAATGGGTTGTCCTCTATGTCGAGAGTTGACTTGAGTGCCTCTGGGCTGAGCAAATGGGCGGGTTTCGAGAAGCTGGTCTGAGATGATTGGCAATATGTTGCCATCGTCGTGAAGGTCGTGCACAAGTGTCATTCCAGACAATGCGGAAGATCTCCCCATCCGCGGATCCCATGACCTGGGTCTATCTGGCTGTCGATGAATGGGATTGCTTTCTGATGGTTGCCGCAGAGTGGCGTTGCTGATGTAACCAGGGTAATGCAATGATTCTGACAAGACCGTTTCATCCTGACTGTAAAGAGATTCCCGTAAACCCAGACGATACCCGTCGGCAACCGCATTTAATATTGTCAAGTCGTCAAGGCTGAGTGCTCTGCCCTTCTCAACCACAGCATCATCCACAGTGAACTTCTTCGGCGCCTTCAGTTGGTGATTTGACGGCCAAATTTTGGAATCATCCAAGTTTTTTCGCTGCTTTCCCCTCCTCGAGAATGCAACGACAGCAACGAAAAATACCCATGCCAGATATGCCAATGCAATAGCGAGAATCTCGAATTTCAACCTGGATCTATCTCTCGTGGCTCCAGCCGAGAAAGGTGGAATTGGAACCAGCACTTCAGCAGACATGACGGTCTACACAGAAACATACACACACCGTGATCAATGTTCGGAATGAGAAACTGTTGAAGATTATTAAAGGGAGCATAGGGTGTAGTATCTCCTCTTGGGAGCCTTGCTCCTCTATTGTGCTAGAGCTATGATTGGAAGGTAGTCTAAGGCCCTCAGGGTGTTTGTTTGTTCTTAGCCCACCACAGGGTGTCAGACTTGCAAATAATTGGCTGTGCGTACTCGTTTGTACTATTCGAGCCTTTGCATCCACGTTTCCAACCACTAGTTAAGGGCCAAGGCCCCGCTTGTAAACAGGGGCAATATCAGTATTTACTATTGGCTGCCTTTTTAGAGTGGTCTAGTTCGCTTCCGGTTGACTATTGCTCTGCAAGTGGTTCTTCGACTTGCAAATCGGGCTAGATGGGTACGGAGTACACTTGATGCTCTGGCTTCCCAGTGTCGAACTTTCTTGACTCGGCAAAAGTCCCACTCCTGAAGGATAATTGTCAAAATGCAGAGTGATCTTCACCAAGCTATGCGGACTGGTATTCATCAGATCAGGTTCTTGTGCCTCCATTGTAATGGGATGTGGCCAGAGACCGCAGGTTAAAAGTAGTTGGAAGCTTAGAGACCTGCAAGCAGTAGGAGTGAATCAATCAACCAACCCGAGACATCTGGTGGCTTGTTCCATCCAATTTCCGTGATCTTGATTGGCATGCGGTGGTGAGCTCTTAGTTTTGGTCCCGCTTATGACCACGGTGGACGTCAGTATATCAAAGGAACCAGCTCGTCCCTCAACGAGGTGATCGGCGGGACCATTAATAAGGTGCCCAGTATCATGGGAACTACCCAGAAGGGGGTTGGTTTGAAACAGACAGTCTGTGCGCCACCTCTTAGCTCACGACAAGTAAACACTTTGGGAGGATTGAGAGGGCAAGGTCGAACACAACTTTAAGTCATCCGGGTTCGTGCAAGGAGTCTTGTATTGACTGGGGATTTCGCAAACCTGACGAATGAGTGCAGAGAGAATCCCTCAAAAGGAAAGCAGGGCTTCCTAGAAATACCTAACGGCCACTTTATTCTAGACCTTCCAAAGAAGCACCAGCATGGGTCCCGCGAGATAGAGTCGGAGTCCATCACGTATTTGAGCTTGCGAGCACACTCGAAAAGCGGTTCTATTATATGCTGAGCTAGTATCTTCGAAGTCAGACAATTTAGACATAGCACTCCGGACCTGAGGTTCCTGGTTCTCCCACCGAGTGAAATGACTCAAGTCATCGTCAGTGATACAGAACTGAATCTACTGGCAGATCCTCTCTTTTTAGAAATACATCTACTCCCCAGCTTTCCGATACTGTAGAAACAGTGGGTTTTCGTATGAAATGCCTTGGAATGGCAGACAGAAACGGAGCGACAAGATGGTCGACGGTGGGTATCCGGTAGACACTGAAAGTGGCCAAGTAGGGGCCTTTTTGGGCTGTTTTCCCTATGTTTTTCCATGACGGTCCTCTGTAGAATCCTTCGAGAGGCCGTTGAGGTTCTAAGGGCAGAAATAGATTGTTATATTGACTATATGCCTAAATGGGCTTTATTTCCACCCTCCTAGGGTTCACTTTAGGTTCCTGAAGAGGGTCTCTAGTCAGGGAGTTTGTGGGGTCTACGGGACAGCTGCTTCGGCTTTCTTATCCTTTATGGTATCCTAGTGTTCACTTTAGGTTGCTTTTGGCTTATTGAAGGTTTGAATTTTTCGCCCCGGTATTATGGATAGGATCGTGGGTACATAATAGTGGAAGCATCCATTCCCTTCCGTGCTACGGAAGATTGTCTTGGCGCCGCCATCGCCCTGTTAGTCGTCTAGTAGGCGAAGGATGTATTAGCTTAGTTAGCAGGTCTAGGTAGCAGGTTTGCAGACAGGAATTAGTCGTCCTGGTACGGGGTACTCCGTACTCGCTCGCGAAGAGAAATTATGGGAGGTTTTAGGGAGCAAAATAGCGTCCTGGCTGTGTCCTTTAGCATGGTCACCGCTCCCCTCTCTGTCTCTCCCTCCCGCTCGCCTGCCCAGCTCCCGTGCTCCCCGTCGACTCTGCTCATAGGGGTTAGCCAGGACTGGACAAGAGCACACTGTACTCCGTACGGAGTACTGCTCCGCTAAATACCCAAGAAGCTCGGGATGACTGCTAACTAAGCAGTTATGTGGTCCTGGTTAGTCATGTCCAATCATGTGGAGCATCCGAGCTGATACTTGCGAAGGATTACTACTCCTTTCACGAAGCCAGCCCATGACTGTGAATGACTGAGTCTTGACGACAGACGAGGAGCTCATTTAGCGCATTTCGACAGTAGCATTCTCATTGAAAATATTGTTGTTGGAATGTCAGTATCACTGGCTGGGTACGTTCGCTATCAATCGCACTCTTCGTTTATTAGCACCTCAGGTTCATGTCTATGCAGTCCGGATCGGACTGCAAGTGATACTCCTATAGTAGATGTCCCATGTAATCGTCATCATGTTCATATGATGGATGGGTGTCTCACAATGCACCTCTATAGCACGGCTCTTCGTTCTCTCTAGCCAGTCAATTGGCCACAAGACGTCCATGGACATTACTCTAGGCACACAAGCATCTTCGACGTCTCCTCTCCCTCCTCCTATTCCTTCTCAACTTATTCCACAGGGTCTCCCAGCTCTTCAGGTTACTTCTTCTTCGAAACCCCGTTAGCCTTAGCAGCCCCCAGCTTTGCCAGACCTGCCTTCAGCGCTCCACTCAGTCCAAACTGGGTATCAATGCCCTCAACACGATGGGTGCTGTTGATATTCTTCACCAGTGTAATCTGGAAACAAGTGGCACTTCCCTGTCTCGAGATGATCGTCGAGTACGCCAAGAAGTACTCCCAGATACGGTACCATCGGACACCGTATTTGGCCTTCACTTTCTCCTGGTTCGCGATCCAGTTGCGGTACCAGCGCCAGAGGGTGGCGGAGTAGTGAACGCCAATGGTGTCAACGCTCTTGACTTCAAACCCTGCACCCTCGAGTGTATTGACCACGAAGCCCAACGGTGTTGATGCGTCTGCGCCAGGGAAGATGTACTTGTTCATGAATAGGCCCCATTCCAGGTCCTCGTACTGCCAGTATTTCCGTAGACCCGCGATTTGGAGGAAGAAGACGCCGTCATCGTCAAGCATGTCATTGACTTGGCGGAAGAAGGATGCTAGGTGGCGAACGCCGACGTGCTCCGCCATCTCGAGACAGGTAATGCGCTTGAAGCCGCCCTTTGGGACAGCGATGTCGCGGTAGTCCATGCAGACGATGTTGCTCTGGTCCTCGGTGATGCCGGCCTTGCGGAGCCCGTTGTTGCCCCAGGCGGTCTGGTTGCGGCCGAGGGTGACACCGGTGACTTTAGCGCCGTAGTTGACGCTGGCGTACTTGGCCAAGGTGCCCCAGCCGCAGCCGATATCGAGCATGCGATCGCCAGGCTGGACATCGATCTTCTCGCAGACGATAGCCAGCTTGTTGTCCTGCAGCTGTTCTAGGGACTCCTCGCGGTTGACGTCGGAGATGATGCCCGAGGTGTAGATCATGCGCGGGCCCAGGAACCAGCTGTAGAAGTCATCGCCACGGTCATAGTGGTCGCGCACCTGCTCCTCGTCCTGCGAGCGCGTGTGTAGCAGCATCTCAGGGATGAAGCCTGTGAAGAAGTGCTTGAACAGTCCCATCGTGAACCGGAAGTTCGCCCAGTCATGTCGGTATTCCAGCATCTCCAGCGTGTCGCCCTTGAAGTCGACCTTCTCGTCGAAGTACATCTCCGAGAATGTCTCCATTGGGATACGGTTCTTGCCATAGTATTTGTCTCGGTCTTCCTGGGTGCGGAAGGAGAGGTAGTTTTCCACGGGCAGGCCGGGGTACCGAGCCTTCTCATTCTTCCTAGGCGAGACGGAGGAAGCCACGGTCCAGAAGATCATCAGGATGGGGAACGAGGTCAGGAGAGCGAAGAAGATGGTCGTGTAGAAGCCACCGTGGAACTGGCGGGCTACCCACCATGGTACGCCGAGGAGAAGGGCAAACAGGAGGTAATTGTTGAAGGAGTCGCTGCCAGAGGCATCTGCTGGAAGGGGTGCATTTGCAATAGCAGGATACTAGGATACGGTCAGTGGCTCTACTGAGATATGAGAAAGGTGGGTGGTACGCACAGAAGTCGTGCGCACACCGTAATTCTCGACTGGGAGTTGCGGGGAGGCGGCTGCTGGTGTCTCGATAAATTCAAAGTCCTCGGAGGACTCTGAATGTGGTTTGGCCATGGTGAATGAAGGTGCGGATTTGCACGGTCTCAGCTCAAGACAGACTGGCAAGCTTGAGCTCCAAACAGAGTCCAAAGACGAAGCTGGGTTATTTACAAGGTAAGTATCATTTTGGACGTGAGAGAAAGTGGCGGTGGAGCATGAAAGGTGGTGTTGAGCCCAAGCAAAGGCATGTGCGTGTGTGGCAGCACCAGAGGCGCGGCTTGGGTTCTCAGCCTAACCACTTGGGAGCTTTGGATTTGTACCTGCAGGAGATCAGGTGGGGGGCGCTCCCTATCAATCCTGGAACCGACTGATATTTTTTACTCAATTCAGGAGAACTTCGTGTCCAGGCAGCAGCGAAAAACCACCCCGAAACGGATGATAGATGCCATTATTAGTGCCAGTTGACGGTAGCCGTCTGGTCTTCAACGTCCAGCGTAGTCACGTGTGGGAGATTAGGTGAGCCCAGTGTTAGTTAGTATACGAGTGGTATTACAGTGTCCCTGAATTTAATCATCGTCTATCTTTCCCGCGAAATCCCCCAGCAATATATCATCTGGTGCCGGCCCACGATTGTTTCGAACTGCAAAGAATATGTTAGATGAATGTGCAAGAGAGGGAACAGGGACTCGACAGAAACTGACCCCATTCGGTCTCGACCCGGAAGAAAATCCACATCCATCTGCGCATCACCTCCAGCATCTCCATCAAGAAGATGCCGCCTTCAAGATCATTAAAGTGGTCCAAGTGTGGTGAAAGTTTGAAACTCCAAGTACACCGAAGGAGAAGGTCTATGCCGATGGCCGTATAATACATTTTCTGTGCGTGAAAATACCTGTGTCGTCGTAGGCCATATGGATGTTCGGGATTGTTTCTCTCTCGACTCGAGGAAAAGAGTGATAGATCCCAATCCTTGGCCACATCCCAGTAGAACGAATAGAACGAATTGATGAAAACAAATAGTAACCTTACAACGTCAGAAAGGTTGGGCTTCGCAATGATTTCCAAGCAACTCACCACAACCTGAACAACCCTGCTTCCGTCATATTCATCGTCTTCGGGTCATAACCTCGTTGCATGGCGCTCAGAATAATAACTGGAAATGCAGTCGAGTATTTCAGCGCATTGGCCAAATGTTGGCCTCCCCATCCCGACGCAGCAGTCCTATTGCGTCGCACACGAACAAACTCAATCAGACACTGTCGAAGCCGAATCATGCTTGGTATGCTGATGACCAACGGTACCAGAAACGCGCCACCACACCCACGATTCGGTTTAGCAGTGCTGACTGTCTTGGAGGACGAGAGCATGCAGGTTGAAACAAAAAGGTCACCCAGAACTTTCGCATAGCTCGTGAGGACATCAGCTAGTATAATGTCTCCGAATTTTCCGTCCTGAACTTCAGCCAGTCCCCCTAGACTGATTCTCTTCAAGGTCGTCAAGAAATGTAGTCGGCCCGACCGGGACATGCGTTTCACCGGGATTATGAAGCAGAGAACGATGAACAGGAGGTAGGACTGCGGCAAGATCTGCCATGAGAGTGCCGCGCTTTTGGAGCCATGAGTGATGGTCCAGAAGAGGAGGAGAGAAACGGCGAGAGGGATAGAAAGGAGTGTGGCTAGTCTGTAGGTCGACTGATGGTGAAGTATGCTGTTATGGGCTTGACGGGCAGGATATCGAATGAGCGCTGGGACGTCCTTGAACTCAATGTTAATGAACTGGATTCCGGATAGCAGATTCTCGTACATACAATCTTGACGAGGTGTAAGTAATGCAGGTTCAACCCCCATGCCCATATTCCAAGTACAATAATGATTGCGACTCGATATGGGAGAGGGAGCACGAGACTGAACGAATCAATCTCGGACTCAACAGCTGGGTCACCGTCCATGATGAAAGGAATCAATCATGATTCCCCAGAGCCGGGCAGGACAATCGACCCAAGGGGAAGCGTCAAAGAAAGAATCGAAGTGAGGAAACCTTGTCCTGTGTGCTGGGCAGGGTCAATTCCCTCTCCTCATCTTCAACGTCCACCGTGTCCCCAAGGATCCATTTTTGGAAGGTCAAAGCTTGGCGGTTCAAGCACAGCGAAAACTGGTCGCAGCTCACGTGGAGGCTCACCACGACCGCGCCGCTTTAAAAGCCACCTCCTCGCGACTCACCCTCCCACTCACCCTCGCCTTATATATCCAAGTTCATAAAGTGCGTAACGTAGAGATATATATCTCGCCAAAACCAAGAATAATCACGATCAAACTCTACAACGCTACCTGCAGTAAGAGACTGAGACTATCTATGCCTCTACTTTTGTTTTAAGAAGCACTCATCTCTAATATTATATTTTAGGTGGTAGCTTACGATCATGCGTGATGATTATAAATAGACAGGCCTCTCTCCTGCGGAGAAGGGTTCTACTTATAGTTAGTATCTGGGAAAGAGAGCCCCTACTGCTAATGTTACGGCTCGTACAAAACGTAGGGGTAGACCTTCTTTCGAGATAGCACTATACTAGGAGACTAAACTGGAGAAAGAGGAAAGAGGTCAGGGCTTGATCCGGTCTGCCTCGTAGTATATGTATACTGTGTCGACAGCCCAGCCGTCGATGCTGAAACCGGGATCTTTCTGATGCGGACGGGAGCATTCCTTTCCGCGTAGGATACTGTTTCATCCTTCTCATACACCCGAAGCCGGTAGATATTATCGTATAGCCTTGTTCAGCCTTGTTCATATGTTGCGGTCGTAACAGGTTTACCCTGACGTTTTGTACGAGCCGTCACAGAAGGTCTAACTTCGATTGCGTTTTGGAGGAGGTCCGTTATGGAAGCCATCCACTTTCACATCAACTTGGCCAAGTGATAGAGTACTGTCGTAAGGTACGGAATCGGCCGACCCCGGTGGACGCACCGTGACATTTTCTTCGTCAATGCCAAGTACCGGATGATCCATTCCTACCTATCATGGTAGTTTCGATTGATGGTCAGTCCTCTTGCAACGGGACTATCCTCCTATGCCTATAGCCTCATCGGAGGGGCGTTGAATCCGGTATCTTCCCCTGGAGAATTCGTACCCACCGATCAATCAACACCTTATCTTGCTTTTCAATTTGCTTTCGTATTCCAAAAACAGTTTTCCTTTCCAAAGTCTCGCGTATCATGTCGGCGAGCTTGGGCTGGTCAGTAAAGTTGACGTCTTCATCCATGACTAGGAAACAGAACTCAGGCGTCTCTGTGGGCCAGTTTTGAGGCTTCTTGACCAGAACGCCAGCGCTGGTTCCCAGGTCTAACATGTCTGGTGCTCCAACCAGCACCTCTAAAGGAGGAAACTGGGGTGAAACTCTAAACGGTATGTGAAATTCTGCTTTGTGTTCTTGTATCTCTTTGTCGCTTGCGAGGGCTCTCGAAATTGCGTCGATATCCCTTAGGTTTAATCTTCCATTGTCACCAGCATGGAATTTGTGAAGTTTAAAATGGTATTCCCCATCAAACCTTTGGCAGAACTTGATGCACATTTGTCGGTCAGGCAGAGACGCTAAAGCAAGACTTGCCAGCTCTTTTCCATGGATAAATTGAAACCAGTTTAGAACCCGAGACAGGCACTCGCAATTATGCACATCAAATACCACATCATCAGGACTTTGTTGAGCAAGCTGGCTCAGCTGCCTGCGTGCTTCCTCAGTACAACTTATGCAAAGGATCCGCTGCTCAATTTGCCAGTCTTTGGAACTCATCTGGGTTCGGATGCTGAGAAAAGCCCTTATCACGGTGGAAGTATCTGTCGCGGGACTGTTAGGTTGGGAGAAAATGCCGGCACTTGCTGTGATAGAGACGTCTTCGTCTAGTAACGTGGTTAGGAGTCTTTTTGCTGTGTCGGTTACGTCGCTTTTCGGGAAACAGACTTCCAAGCACCTACGAAGGGTCTGGCCGTTTTCAGGAAGATGTAGCTGTTGGTAAGCGTATTGAATCAGATTTGAATGCCGAATGGTCGCCCATTTTGTCCAGGGTGGAGAGTTGTCCTCTGCAACTACCCATCGCGACCAGTGGTGCACATCTTCTTGATCTGCGGAGGCATGCTGACTGTGGTTCTCTGTATTGATAGTGTCGTATATTTCCATTGCGTCCGGAAAATTGGTTTCAGCCTGCCCAGGTCCAACACCATTGTCTAAACTTCGCCAAACCGGAGACCTCGTTGACAAGGATTCGGTATCCAGGCGGCGGGACTGGATTTCGGGCTCGCTCCATTGACTTGACATCGGGGTGGTGAACCTTCGTATAAAACCGCTGCCCGCAGCCAAACAGGCAAGAATGCTTTCACGGTATTCCTTGCGAGCCCAGTGGCAGACATAGTCAACAATCAGGCATAGCTGCAATGCTCCGTCTTCTGAGAGGATTGTGCCATGCCACAAATCGAAAATCCGCTGTTCCACTCATTAGCTTTCTGACCAGCAGAGACGTAAAAGGCAGGCAATATGGCGGACATACCGTCTTGTCTCCATCAGGGGCTGCACCATACACTCGCCATTCCTCGCCTCGAAAGGCAAAGAACCACACCAGACACTGAAGATCGATCCCAGTCTCTTGTTGAAGGTTCTGTTGTAATCTCAAGCAAGTTCGGATTGGGAAGGCTGATTGATGTTCGATTCCACTAAACCCGGCAACGGGCCCTTTCTCCCGCTTTGCTTCAACCACGACGAAAGGGTAGAGGACGTCCTTGCCAGAGAACGGAGTATGTGTGTTCTTACGAAATCGGTCAGCGGCAATGCGTTCTGCAATTGTCCTTGTCAGGCGAAGCCCAATCACTCGATCGGGCTCTTGCACCCTTAGTGGTTCTCCTTCCAGTTCCTGGGTGTCTAGGTGCATGATTTTCGTTTTGCGTTTCGAAGAGAACAGGATGTGCCCCCCGTCATCACCTCTGCATCGCTGTCAGCCATTCCAAGCGAAATACCGGGAGATGAGACGTACATATCCATGGGGGCTCGGTCGACATGATTGCATCTACATATGCGTCTCCTTCTACGATCCTGCTCCAGGCTCCGCACCGCATTCTCATCACCAGTACATGCTTCAAAATCCGACAACCAGAAATAATTTCTGCATGTGCGACTGTGAAGCTTGGTTAGACATGGTGAAATGCTCCAATGGAATGGTATCGATGACGGCGCACCAGATGACTTCGGAGTAGAACCGAGCAAAGATTTTGTCTTCCGTCAGCTCCCTCCAGTCGTCTTCGTTCTTGAACGTGGTTAGGCAGTGTCGCGCCGAGTTGACAAGCTGCGCCGCTCGTGCCTTTTTATCTCCCAGAGGCAAGATGTCAAAGTCATTACTAGCATCCTTCTCGTAGTCTTGCATCCAAATTCGGCTGATGTTACGTATGACTCCGAAGATCTTTGCATATTCTTTCGGCCATTTATTCGGTGTAATTGGTCTTTCAAACACAATTTTGTACCGATCCAGGAGGTTCTGCCATTCCTCTGGCTTGAGTTCCGGTTGGGGCATACTGGGATGGAGAAGGAAGACAAAGACGAAAGAGTGGCAAAACAAACCTCGTATTACGCAAGAGGGGTTCCTGGCTAGCCTTTAAGCGCGCGCCAGACTCAAGGGCGAGGTTGGCGGTTTGGTGCTTCAAGCAGGTTTGCTCAAACAAAACGTTGCTGGGCAAACATCAGGGTGCTTTTGTTTGCAAGGGTCAACCAAGACCTGCGCCTTTCCTGCCACCGGTCTCCACCAGTAGAAGGCAACTGCGGCCCGATTCTGCAACCACAGCCCCTGCATGGAAGCTAGACTAGCAGATTCTCTCCACTGTGGCTGTACCCCTGTCAGAAAAGGCACAAGAATGTAGGATCGATTGTGCTATGAACTCGTCTAGCTCGTGCAGCTCCACCGTGAGCTGTTACCAGCGCTTGCTGCTGCGATCGGACTGGCAGTCGAAGTGTGGTACATAATGCTATCTCCGAATGTCTCCCTGTTGAATCAGCACAACGGGGTTGTACAGTGTCTCCCATGTCATCTGCTCTCGAACGTCGGCGTCTTTCACGAAGCGGTTGAAATTCAGGTCTCTCTGACCAGCTGCATATCTCTGAAGCCCAGGAAGAAGGGTAAATCCAACCACAAGGGTCCGACTTGAACCGGAAGTGGAGATCTCGGACTCTTGTTCCATGCCATTTTCATCAAATATTGTCCCCGGAGGATGATATACACATCTGTAAAGATCAGTACTGATCAGGAGGCTGGTTTTGATTTGCAACGCGAGCGTGAATATTTCTGTCAGGCGTGCCTGTTCCTCAGACCAAACAGTCACCAACTGATCCGAAGGATCTCTTGCAGGAATATCTTGACTCTTAATCAATGGGGAGAGAGTTAGAAATAGCTGGCGGGTAAGTAATGACGCTCTATTTGGGATAATGCAATCTTTCATGCTTGGTTCCTCTGCTGCAGCATTGAGGGCTGCAAATTCGTGACATTGAGTGACATCAAGACCTAGAAGACATTAGTTTTGCTCAGGAAGGGCTATGAATGTCACATACTTTGTCTCGCCAGAAGCTCACGAAGCTTGGGATACAAACGATCAGATTCTTGAAAGAGGCTTCTCAAATCGGCTTCGAAAACCCATTCGCATAGAGCCGCGCTCAACAGGCATCGAATAATAAGCTTTGTTTGGACTCCAGCAGAGACCGTTTCAATATGCGCGGGATCAACTGTTTGGCCGCTTTCGAAGCAAAAAACTCTCTGGATCAAGACAGAGAGATCCTGGAGGTTTCTCACATCCTCCCACTGGAAGTTGAGCACAGTCTCGTAGTCTTGCAGGACATCGCGGAGCTTTGAATGGATAGACTTCATGTTCAAGTCTAAATCTGATCTGTCGATCCGTGGAAAGGTCTCAGGACTAGATATCGAGAATGCCATGATTGACTGCATTCTATCCAACTCTCTTCGCAACTGGGCATTCTTCTCTTGCAATCTGTGTTTGTCATAGATATTCAGTAACTCAGGTCCTGATATCATTGCTGTGGCGTGGAGGCGATCGTAATCGCTTTGCAGTCTTACATACTTTGCTTCTGCAAGCTCACAGCGATCTCTGAGATACGCGATCTCATTATTCTTCTGGATTCTCAGGACTTCCAACTCTGTTTTCAGTTCATGAGTACATTGGAGTTCGCCATGTTCATGTGGACCAGACGGTCGGAGGTTCAAGAGTCTCGCGGTGTTGCCATAGTCAAGATCAAGGTGCAGATTGAAAGGGGTAGGGGTTTCAAAATAGGAGCGGCTCTCAGACTTGCAATCAATTCCAATTGAGTCTGAATCCGACAGCTCAGTATCAACTCTCACAAATCTCCCATCCTGTGATGATGCCTCTTGGCTATTATTGATCTCAACAGCCGGAGACTCATTCTTGACGGTTACTGGCGTTAGCGATCTATGATCGACGGTCGGTTCTTCTGGTCCATTCTCCGATGCTAAAGGACCAGATTGTGTTGCATGACTCGAAATTGGGGTGCGTTCTAGGAGCCGTTGTTCGTCTTTGGATCGCGGGTGACCTCTGGCTTTGCGTCTAGTCCGCTTTCTTGGCGTCGTGCGGTTGGAGACCGGCGGTCGCGAAGTACTTCTCAAAGCTCGGGTTTGACCGGCCGTTTTTTGGATATCATTAGCTCTGCGAATGGCCTCTTCTTTCAAAGTCTCATTCACCCGTGGTAGGCAACGGATGCCCAGCGTGTATAGTTGTCTGAAGCTCGACGGTTTGGCGTTAGTTGGGCGCCAGTTGTCCCAGAGGTATCGAAGCCTGGCCCGAAGTTCCTCAACAGTAAACGTTCTATTGATTGAAGCATTGAGATGCGAAATTGCGAGCTTGTGAAAGGTTTCGGGTTCGTGTGGGAAGCTCTTGAGAGCGGTGCAGTAGTGGAGGTATGCAAGTAGTTCAATATTTGTGTTGTTACGCAGATTGGAATCATTTCCTGGATAGCTCAGCTGCCCTGGTACACTTTTTCTTCTCAGTGTCATCTTTGCTACTGCGAAAAGAGCAGGAAATTGGACAACAGCCCAAGGGACAATGACAGAGGAGGCAATGGTTTTCTCGAAGCTAGTCATGGACTCATGGGTTGTGGCACCGCTGCCTGTTCCCTCTCTCTCAGCCTCGGGTAGCGCCAGGTGATTGTCTCAAAAGAACACCTAGCGCCTTGTCTCTTGGAGGTCTTTCATTGGTTGGCGGAGGGCATCCCCTGGCACGCGCCTGCGGGCCAGCGGTTCCGGGGCCCCAAGCGCGTATCATGCGATATTTAGCCCCCAAAGAGTCTCCACTACTCCTGTAACATGCATAAGGCAGCCAACTATAAGTGAGGGATGTTTGTACAGGGGGTAGCCTGTACGGACTGCGGCCCGCCCCGGTCAGCCTGGCTGGCTCACCTTCCTGCGCAAGCTCGCTATCGCTCTGCTGACGTCGCTGCCGACCTATCGCCGTATACCTACGCCGTGGTAGAATAGAGTCGACAGCGAGGTTGCCTACCTGACAGGGGGAACGGCGCAGCCCGTTCAGGCTACCCCCCTGTACCATAGAACAGTATGGAGTACAATGGGTCCGGAGCGAACGCACCACGCCCCTGTCCCACCCCTCTCTCCCTGCCCCCTCTGGTCACAGCCAACAAAAGGCAATGTGGGAGGGTGGGGATTCGCCGCGTTTGGGAACCCCCCATTGTAGTAGCCGGGGACAGGGCCCCTCGCACCTACATCCTTGCCCCTAAAGGGTTGCAGGCGCCTGAAGGTTGTTGAGAGAGGCGCAAGGCAACGGCCGACTTTGACCAGGAAGGTTGGTGGCTGTGGCCAAGGCAGACTGGTGGCGATCAGCAAAATCGGCACAGAAGGATGATACCTCTGCCGTGCAGCATCCTTTCTCCTCCCCTTCCCATCGTCTCTGAACGATGATCTCTTCCGTAGAGAAGGGCCTGTCCTCATTTGTTCTGTAAAGGATGACCAACATGGATTTTGACGATGTCGACCAGCTCCCTGAAGATCAGTTGGGCTTCAGCAGGCTCGTCGAGGCCGATCATTCGCAAGATGTCGTCATGACTGACGTAGCTTCAGACCAAGAAGAATCATATGCGGTGCTCTCAGTAGAGCACCCACATGGAAATGGATTCAATGACAGTGGAGAGACGTCACAAAGGTCACAGACCCAGACCAGAGCACATCCACAACTCCAAAGCGGCCGCAAATTCATTATCGGAGTCGATTTTGGAACCACAACTTCTACCATCGCCTTTGTGCGTATCGACCCAGGCGAGCAAGAAGACCTCATATCTCGTCAAAGAATCCAATGTGTCGATCACTATCCTGACATGCCACTTGGATGCCAGGCATCCGCCTTTGAGCACAACACAGTGGTGCCCACAGAACTGTGGTACCGGACAAAGCCAGCCCTCGCACAACGGACGCATGCAGCAGGGAACATATTCGACTCGCATCTGGATGAAGGATATGACTCGCCTTTGGACGATGGAGGACATATGTCAGAGGCATCCGCTTCCGATCACGATAGTGAAGCACTACCAGCCCTGTCGACCAAGACACCACCCAGACAAATCCCTAGCTGGGGGTACGCAGTTCACCAGAAGATCGCTCTGCCTGATGAACAAGGACTCGAGCCAATACATATGACGAGATTTAAGCTTCTCCTTGATGAGAAAACGGATACACCAGAGTTTCTCAAACTTCGCCAGAGAACTTTGGAAACCTTGAACGCATTGAAGGCCGCCCGTGCCACGCAGGGTGGTCGGTGCGAGACTATCGACATCATTGCTGATTACTTGGAACCTCTGTTTAAGCATGCGCGTTGGTGTCTCATCAACTTCCACGATCTCCAGGACACTGACTCGATCCAATTCGTGCTCTGCGTGCCAGCCATGTGGACAGAAAAAGCTTGCCGAATAATGCAGGACGCAATGATGAGGGCTATTCAAGCGTCACAACTTGGCCAGCTCGAAAATGGTGGTATTAAAGATTTGTTCATTGTTGCAGAGCCAGAGGCAGCAGCAGCGTATGCCTTATCGGACCCCCGTTACAAATCCAGGTTATATCCAGGAGAGACAGTCCTCGTCCTGGATTGTGGAGGGGGGACCGTAGATGCCATCACATACCAGTTGCTAGAAACAGATCCGCTAAGAGTCAGAGAGATCAGCAAACCAAAAGGACTCTCTTGTGGGGCAAGTTTCCTCAACGAAGAGTTCCGTAACTTTCTAGAAGATAGACTCGAGGAAGCGAGCATCCAGACTAACACTCCCTTATCAAAAATTCTTGACTCGACCGTCATCGGGTGGGAGAACGGGCAGAAGAGAAAAATCGATGTGACCAAGAAGGAACAAAAGATCGACAGTATTCATATTCCTGGGCTTAAGAGGGACGACAGTCGTGGGTTTAGCAGTGATAGCCTCCCCGTCCACTACTTGGAGATGAAGGGTGTGTTCAAGGGATGTTTGCGCAAGGTTGCCGAATTCTTGCGGCTTCAGTTGCAAGACGCTAAAGAAGCTCACCATGGCAATGGTGAGGCGCGCGGATTTGCTGTCCAAAAGGTCATCTTGATTGGTGGATTTGGTGACTCTCCTTCCCTGCATCACCATCTCGAGAATGTCATTGCCACAGAACGAAATCTCCTGGGACAGCCCATTGAATTCATCAATCCCAGGCATATTGACTCTGCTGTGGCAAGGGGCGCGGTTCTTAGAGCACTCAACAAAGAAAATGGCCCCGAGAGAAAAAGTCGGACAAGCTATGGGATCATCTGCTCTGACCCTTTTGACAAAGACAACCCAAGACATCGTGGGCTTAGGGGAACAAGAAATCCTGTCGATGGGGAACTATACATCATGAACACCATACACTGGAAGATTCAGGAGGTGGGCATTGTCTTGAGGTCTCCTGCCAGCCATGGTCCGCTGACAATAACTTCTAGGGTGACCTGATACCAGCAAACCAGATCATAAGACTGAAAGGACGCCGGTATCTGTTTGGACCGCATAAGAAGCGTCTAGAGGCTTCGGAGTACCTCTGGGTCTCGGGGCGCAAACACGAGTCCGGCTTTCGGAAAAACCATGCAGAAAACAAAGGTATGCGAAATCCGTAGATTCAAAGTCCGAGACCCCAAGCGTTCGATGCTGACTCGATGTCCATCCACTTCAGGAGCCGAGCAAGCGGGAGAGATTCGCGTTGATCTGACATCACTGAAGGCTCATCGCGATAGGTATCTCCAAAAGAGACGAAACAAGGACAACAAATTGTACACTTTCTGGGAGATCCACGCAGATCTTTGCCTCATCATCGATGGCCGAAATCTGCGGATCGAAGCACGATCGCCTGAAAACTCTGAAGAAGTGACTTCTTTGAAGAACTTTTCGATAGCGGCGAGCTTCGTTCCAGGAACCGCATGATGCCGTTGTCAAACATTTTTGTGTGGTTGAAGAGGCCCTTGACGGCCGATAAAGAGCTAGATACTCAATGGATAGGTGTATAGAAGCGAAATCCCTCTTCTGGATCACATATCTTCTTGAGTCCCACCAACTTATCCGGCTTGAAATCCTACTCTCGCGAGCAACTCCTTCAATACACCAAACCCAATTTACCCATTTTCTCTAGTTCCGAAAATCATCAAAGATCACGGAATGTGCGACTCCAGTCTACGGCACGTAGGAAACGGGGGTATCGGCGAATCAATTGTTAATGCTCTTTATTTAATAGCCAATTTGGATATTATGGGCTCAATGCGCCTCCAGCGATTTCGAAAGCTTCCCTTGAGCGACCGTACATATCGGAGTCCTTGAAAGACCACATAACGGTTTAGTCGCCTCCCCCCTTCAATCAAGATTTAATTCAACTACCTCTACACTTTCTCTACGATCAAGTATGGCAGGTATATATATTGGCTACTAAGGTTCAATCAGTCATCTTCGTAGACTACTTAACGTTAAACAGAAGGCCAAAAACTTAAGTCAGCTCAACAGAACAATGAAAAATTCCTGCAATGGTATATATCTCTCCCCTCAGAATATCAGGTAAATCATTCAGATTTCATTCTTGCTCCAGCAACCGTGGATCTGGTGTAAGCTTAGGTCTTCTTCTAACCCTTTTCTACGTCATCTCTCTTACTTTGGAGTTAGATTTACTATACATTATTACCGTCTAGTGATATAGAACCGAACGATGCCACTACCAACTCAGATAACGGAACCCGATCAAGATTCTGAAGACTAGGATGAACCCGAATTACCCCCAGCATGATAACCACTACACCAAGAGAAACCTGACTTCGACATTGACAGAGAAAAGGCCATGGAGATCACCGAAGCCATCACTCAAATTAACGAGACCTTTAATGCCCAGTACGGCCCGGACGTCCTTAAAGTTAGCAGTATGTACCTGAGCGAACTCCTCGAGAACTGGGCCTTTATGTCGCTCAAGTAGAAGGACGTAAAGTAGCAGTAGCAATAGGGGTAAGGACCCTTCCTGTAGTAAATTCACTTATTGAAGGAATGCACAGTGAAAATAGGAGCTAGGTTGAGGTAAAATGAGAATCAGGACAAATGAAAAATTTGTTGCTTTAAGGATGGAATCTTGTGATATCTTCTCTACGATGATTTCCAGGTTTGCTAAAGAGATTTATATCTCCCAGCCCCTTTTCGCTACGTCCCGACGCTTCGTACAAAATCTTTCCTCGACTAAGGCTTTCAATGACTTTCTGAATAATGGACTTCGTAACCTAAATAGGGTTGAGATCCACTGAACGGATATCCACGTCGAGGAAGAAATCTTCCACCACTTGGCGAGAGGGATAGGTACGGTTCTGATAGGTGGAGGCGATAGCGTATGTCACTTGCCTCTTTCGTTATCTTAGAGTGGATAGTCGTTCTTGTTGTACTAAGTCTCGCGAGATCTTTTCGTCGTACTCTCGGAAACGATGATCGAGATCTGAATTAGCCGCTTCGTTTTTTGGAGGATACATCTAGCACAGAACAAGGTATTGAGGCCGTTCCGCGCAAAAACGCTTACTTATGACCCTTACTACTGAGGGATATGCAGGGCACCGTATATCTCGGGCACTGACGGTGTTTTAGAAATTTCGAACGCCTTTTCATTGCCTGTAGAGAGGTGCGGCGCCGGGTCGAATGTTGGTCTTTCCATAGCAATGTCCTCAGTTCTCATGGTATTTGCGGAATGTACTGGATACTGCACTGTCGCTCTCTGAATCACTCTCTGTTTCGATAACCAGCCCGGCGGCATCCGAGAGCCCAAGATCTGATGTTCCGCCTGATATTTGCAAGGGTTCTTCTCGAAACGCTGACCACCACGGTATGTTTTGAACGGCGTTTTCCTCGGTGTTTGGGCTACCGCACACTATCAGTCTCGACCCATTCTCAGCTAAGCGCCGTACGCCCAGCGCCGCCGAATTGAGCATCCGTAACTCTTTAGCCTGCTCTCCCCTTGTTCAACCCACTTCTGTGGTCAGAGGGCTCAACACCATGAAACTAGCTGGGTCGATGCGCAACTGGGTGGCTGTACGTCGCCAGGTGTCTGAATTCAACATGATCGCTCTCTGTTTCCTCGCACACCTATCCGCCCGTCAACACTTGTTTCGTCTCGACCATCCTCTCTCCGGTCTTGATGACTTCCGCATTTCCGACAGAAGGCAGATTGAGACGTTGTCCACGACCCCGGGATCGTCGCTGTGAGAGGAGAGAAACCGTTGCCATCGCTGATGCCCGTTATGTACGCGCTCCACTCCTTTCAACGACTTTTATAACCTAATTGTAGTGAAAGAAAGCCCCGCCCCCTTTCCCCCACTTGCGGCATTTAGTTGACCACTGAAGATGGTCAGTCTCAGCTAACATATCGCACAAAACCGAAAAGGTGTGATTCTCGATGGGCGAGGTAAAATTTTAGCTTGGCGTCAATTTCTTCGTCAATGCCGCTAGGGGATACCAGTTCGTGCTTCGATGTTCGTGCGGCGCATATACCGCCGGGCTCAATAGTTGTTTGTCTCAGCCAGCCCGCCGTCTCGTCCGCATCCAGCATCCTTCTGAGGTATTTCTACCATTGGATTGCATCGAAGGTCAGGCGCCCTCTCGATCCACAGTTTGGTGTATTGGAAGCACAGCCATGCGATGTTGTCCGAATCTGTCCTGAATGTTAAGTCCGCTGATGAGGGCCCGGGGCTGACCAGGAGAGAGAAATGTTCCTTATCGGACCTAAAGGCTCGTATTAAGATTCACTCCGTTGCAACTACAGATTCAAGGATAGCGAGTAGAGGCGGGGGCAGGAATTCGTAGGGTCGGTCGGACTTATGTGGGTTTAGGCCATTCTCTCCAACAAGTGATGACCGCACGAGTGCCAACTTTGTGTTTGACAATCAGGCGTAGCCAGGAGTGGGAAGATGACGACGCGGGAATATCTTGGGAACGTGGAAACTGTTGAAAGTTGCGAGGAGTATTCTCCTCTATTTATCTACGACCCTAGGGTATATAGATTGTACTTATCTTGGCATTCAGCGAAATAGTTACGGTGGATCAAATGCGTACGGTGGAGTATTGTACCGAGGACAAATCGCTACGGTGGAGCATCAGGTGTAACTATCCTGCCTCGGTTCATCCTCAGCTCGACCACGCTCAACCTCAACTGAGCAGAATATCCAGGAACTCGCCTGATTAGAAAACTCTTGCAACGATAACTATCGGCTTA
>Ga0105239_10003193_pt1 | contig 20291 bp, 14 predicted proteins | sample KBSC44metaG_FD_92761 | JGI IMG/M metagenome (GOLD analysis project Ga0105239, IMG submission 92761) | Corn rhizosphere microbial communities from Kellogg Biological Station, Michigan, USA - KBS C4-4 metaG | ecosystem: Host-associated > Plants > Roots > Rhizosphere > Soil | place: Michigan, USA... | reverse complement strand
TCCGAAGCGGCCGGCGACCTTGCAGGCCGCGGCTCGCGAGGACGCGAGCCTCTTCGTGCCGTCCAAGCCGGCGCAGGCCGGCTTGGAGCCGCGGCACTCAGCCCGCTCGGCGGGTGGTGCCGGTACCCCGGCGCCGGGTGCCCCATCCCTTCAGGCGCGCAGCAGCCGCAGCCCGTTGGCGACGACCAGCAGGCTCGCGCCCATGTCGGCAAACACCGCCATCCACATCGTCGCGCTGCCGAACACCGCCAGCAGCAGGAACACCGCCTTGATGCCGAGCGCGAGCGCGATGTTCTGCCACAGCACGGCATGCGTGCGGCGCGAGAGGCGGATCGTGGTCGCGACGCGCCGCAGGTCGTCGGTCATGATGACCACGTCCGCCGCCTCCATCGCGATGTCGGTGCCGGCGCCGCCCATCGCGAAGCCGATATCGGCCTGCGCCAGCGACGGTGCGTCGTTGATGCCGTCGCCGACCATCGCCGTCATGCCGAAGCGCCGCTGCAGTTCGCCGATGGCGGCCTGCTTGTCCTGCGGCAGCAGGTCGCCGCGGGCATCGTCGATGCGCGCTTCGGCCGCGATCGCGCGCGCGGTGCCGGCGTTGTCTCCGGTCAGCATCACGCTCGCGACGCCCAGGGCTTTCAACTCCGCGACGGCGTCGGTGGACGAGGCCTTCAGCGTGTCCGCCACCGCGAACAGCGCCAGCACCGCGCCGTCGCCGACCAGCAGGCTCAGGCTGCGGCCCGCCGCTTCGTGCCCGGCCAGCTTCGCCTCCAGTTCGCCGCTGCACAGGCCGCGTTCATGCACCAGGCGATGGTTGCCGAGCGCATAGCGTTTGCCGCCGATGCGGCCTTGCACACCCTGGCCGGCGAGCGCTTCGAACTCGCCGACCTCGAGCCGGGCGCCCGGCAGGCCTGCGGCGATGGCCTGGGAGACCGGATGGTCCGAGCGCGCGGCCAGGCTCGCGGCCACCGCCGCCGCATCCGCAGCCGAGAACGTCTCCCAGTGCACCAGCTTCGGCCGGCCTTCGGTGATGGTGCCGGTCTTGTCGAGCGCGACCGCGCGGATCAGCCGCGCCTGCTCGAGGTAGCTGCCGCCCTTGACCAGGATGCCCTTGCGCGCCGCGGCGGCCAGGCCGCTGACGACGGTCACCGGCGTCGAGATCACCAAGGCGCAGGGGCAGGCGATGACCAGCAGCACCAGCGCCTTGTACGCCGCCGCCAGCCAGGGCAGCCCGGCGAGCAGCGGCATCAAGAGCGCGACCGCCAGCGCGATCACGAACACCGCCGGCGTGTAGACGGCGGCGAAGCGATCGACGAAACGCTGCGTCGGCGCGCGCGAGGCCTGCGCGTTTTCGACCGCTTCGATGATGCGCGCCAAGGTCGATTGACCGGCACCGGCGGTCACGCGGATCTGCAGCGCGCCGCCCTGGTTGATCGTGCCGGCGAACACCGCATCGCCCACGCTCTTGTCGACCGGGATGCTTTCGCCGGTCACCGGTGCCTGGTCGATCGTGCTGCGGCCTTCGCTGACGCTGCCGTCGAGCGGCACGCGTTCGCCCGGCTTGATGCGCACGATCTCGCCGATGCCGATGCCGGCCGCGGCGACGCTGCGCCAGCCGCCATCCGCCTGGCGCACTTCGGCCGTCTCCGGCGCCAGCGCCATCAGGCCCTGCACCGCGTTGCGCGCCCGGTCGACCGAGCGTGCCTCGATCAGCTCGGCGATCGCATAGAGCGCCATCACCATCGCCGCTTCGGGCCATTGGCCGAGCAGGAAGGCGCCGGTCACCGCGACGGTCATCAGCGCGTTGATGTTGAGCCGGCCGCCGCGCAGGGCGCCGAATCCCTTGGTGTAGGTATCGATGCCGGCAAGCCAGATCGCGATCGCCGCGATGGCCATGCCGGCGTAGGACCAGAGCGGCACAGGCGGCGCGAAGTAGGACACCGCCTCGGCCGCCAGCGCCAGCGCCAGCGCCGCACCGAGCCGGCGGATGCCGGCGCCGGCGCCGTGCTCGTGATCGTCGTGTGTATGCCGATGATCAGCATCGGCCGCGCCGCCATCGGGCGTGGCACCGGGTGAACCGTTCGACGCGGTGACCGGCTTCGGATCGAAGCCCGCCCGGCGAATGACGGCGAGGGCCTGGTCCAGCGCCGCCGCATCGGCATCGATCGCCAGCGTGCGCGCGGCCAGGCGAAAGCGCAGGCTGCGGATGCCCGTCACCGGTTCGAGCGCGCGGCGGATCTCGGCCTCCTCGACAGCGCAGTCCATCGTCGCGATGCGAAAAAGCGCGCGGCCAGGCCCGGCGAACGCTTCGTCGTGCTCGTGCTCGTGCTCGTGCTCGTGCTCGTGCTCGTGCTCGTGCTCGTGCTCGTGGTCTTGCGCATGCCCGTGGTCGTGGTCGTGGTCGTCGTCGTCGTCGTGACCGTGCCCGGCCTCATGGCCGTGGCCACAGCAGCAGGCGTCCCGAACGGCGCGAACGCCAGCCTCGCCGTCATCGATCGAAATCTTCATGCCCGGATTGGGAAGCCTGGAGCTACACCAAGGTCAAGCGGTCCGCGCATGAACCCGCTCCCGCGGCGCGGTCGTTGTGCGCCGATGGCCCGCCACCGCCGGAGGGCTGGCTCCTTCGGGCGATGCCCCGGTCGCCCCGTCCCGGAACACTGCCCGCCCAGCAGCGCCCGCATTCGCCGGCGCAAGGACCCGCGATGATCACCCGCACCCAGCCCCCCGCATCCGCCCTCCCGCCGCCCGCGGCGATGAGGCGCCGCGACTTCCTCGCCCGCCTGTCGGGCGGTACGCTCGCTGTCGGCCTGCCTTTCCTCGCGGCCTGCGGCGGCGGCAACGACGATTCCGGGGCAAGCGGCGGCACGCCGCAGGGCGAGCCGGCGCCCGGCGCCGACGGCAGCGGCCGCACACGGACGCTGCACGCAGTCGAGGCCGAATTCAGCGCGCTGCGCGCCGGTCCAGCGACGGCACTCGAGCAGGTGCAGCGCCTGGCGCGCTTCATGAGCGACCGATCCGATTACGTCGAGGTCGGCGTCGACGAAGCCACGCTGTGCGCCTGGGGCAGCTTCGCCGATGGCCGCATGCACATCGTCGCGAACAACCTGCAGCCGGCTCGTCGCCAGGCGGCGGCGCCGTTGGAGCGCGCGCTCACCGCCACGGCCGCCGCGGCCGGGAAGGTCGAGCCGCCGGGCGAATCGACCGCGCGGCTGATGCAATCCTTCGGGCCCGACTTCGACGGCGCCGACGTGGTCTCCGATCTCGCCGGCTGGCTCGTCGCCACCGGCTACCAGCTGCAGCCGGGCAATCGCACCACGGCCGAGCTGACGGCGCTGCGCCAGGTGCAAGGCGACGGCTTCTTCTACCTCAATGCACACGGCGGCGCCGGCGGAGCGCTGCTCTCGCCGAACTCGCAGCAGACCGTCTATTCGATGCAGTCCTCGACGCTGGTCAGCGACGAGAGCGAACGCGACCCGGTGATCCGTGAAGACCTGGCGCAGCGCCGTCTGACCTACTTCACCGCCACCAACATCGACGGCGAAGAGGACACGCGCTACGGCATCACCGCGGCCTTCGTGCGCCGGTACTGGCACTTCGCCGACAACAGCGTGCTGCTGATGAACGTCTGCTCCGGCGCCCGCACCGACAACGCACGCTGGGCCTCGGACTTCATCGCCGCCTGCCACGACGGCAACGCCGCCGTCTACCTCGGCTGGACCGACGTGACCACGCCGCAGGGGGCCTATCCGGCGGCGCGCTACTTCAGCGACCGCCTGCTCGGCACCAACAGGTTTCGCGCCGAGGTGCCGCCGCAGCGGCCCTTCCCGTGGAACGAAGTGCTGGCCGACATGCACACCAAAGGCGTCGATGTGGATCCGAACACCCACGCCGTCCTCGTCGCCAAGCCGCGCCCGGCCGGCGCCGGCACGGTGCAGATCCTGGCGCCGAGCATCCATCACGTCGAGGTCGACGAATACCGCGGCGAACTGCGCCTGATCGGCCGTTTCGGGCAGCGGCAGGGCGAGGTCACGATCGACGATACGCAGCGAGCGATCGTCAGCTGGTCGCCGGAGCTGGTGGTGTGCGAGCTGCCGCTGCAGGGCAAAGGCTCGTGCGGAGCAGTGCAGGTGCGGGTTCGCGATCTGCGCAGCAACTTGCGCCAGCTGAGCCTGTGGACGCTGGCGCTCGACTTCCGCTTCAGCATGATCCCCACAGCCAGCGCGAAGATCACCGGCAACGGCACGATCCGGCTGCGCGCGGATCTCGGCGCGACACGCGAACTGCCGGGCGGGCCGGTGCAGCAGCCGGTCCGCTACGCCTATGCCACGAGAGACTCCAGCCTGCCGCTGATGGCGAGCGGCGCGCTCGCCTCGTGCCCGTGGATCGGCAGCGCGACCTATCCGGGCATCAAGATGGAAGGCGACCATCACGAACTGGCGGCCTATCTGAAGGTCGATACCGCCAGCCACACCGGCTCGCTCGGGCTCGCATTGGGTTCGTTGGGACGTGACTTCACGCAGACCTGCTCATATGCCAGCACGCCGGTCGCCGCAACCTTCGGCGTGCTGGACCTGCTGCAGAACTACCCCTCGCCGGTGGTCGGCAGCAGCGACCAGATCCCGCTGCATTCGCTGTCGCTCGCTTTCGGCAACGAGTTCCAGATCCCGGAGGACAGCCGGACCACGCCGGTGGTCAAGCTCTACTGGCTGCAGGCCAAGCCGCGCTTTCCGCCGCTGGCAACCGACGCGGTGTGAAACCTTGCCAACTTTGCACTGCGGCAACACGGCAAGCGTCAACGGCGGCCGGGACCTCCCGTTGTGCATGCAAGCCCGGCAAGGATCGGGCCCCACCCCCTTCCAAAGGAAATGCCATGACCGCCGTCAAATCGCTTCTCGTCGCCGCTCTACTCTCCACCGTTGCGGTGGCTTCGTTCGCCAAGCCCGTGCATCACAAGCATCACCACCATCACCACCACGCCGTTCACCACGTCGCGAAATGAGATCGTGAGATGAGCTTCGCGGCCGCCGCCGGATGCGGCGGCCGCGCCCGGCCCGCGGCGGCCGCGCCCGGCCCGCGGCGGCCTCTTCGGCAGGCAGCGGCGCGTCGCTCTTCAGCACGACCCCAGCGCCGTCCGGCTATCGCCGCAGCGCAACAGGCCTCATAGGCTGGGCACGTGTTGCGGCTGGTCACGCCCGACCCGCTGCGCGAGCAGCCAGCTCGCGAAAGCCGCCGGCGCCATCGGCCGCGCGATCTGCCAGCCCTGCAAGCCGTCGCAGCAGGCCTCGGCCAGCATCGACTGCACCGGCACGGTCTCGACACCTTCGGCCACCACGGTCATCTTCAGCCGGTGCGCGAGCGCGATCATCGCTTCGGTGATGGCACGGTCCTTCGGCTCGCTGAGCATGTCGGTGACCAGCGAGCGATCGATCTTCAGCTTGTTCATCGGCAGCCGGCTGAGGTAGCTCAGGCTCGAGTAGCCGGTGCCGAAGTCGTCGATCGAGAGCTGTACGCCGAGCGCCTTCAGGGCGTGCAGGTGGTGCAGCCTGTCCTCGGTGCTGTCCATCAGGGTCGACTCGGTCAGCTCCAGCTCCAGCGCGCCCGGCTCCAGGCCATGCCGGTCGAGCGAGCCGCGCAGCGCCGGCACCAGCTGCGCATCGAGCAGTTGCACCGCCGAGAGGTTGACGCTCATCACGCCGGCATCGACGCCGCCCGCGCGCCACTGCGCCATCTGCCGGCAGGCTTCGTCGATGACCCATTCGCCGATCGGCAGGATCATGCGCGACTCTTCCGCGATCGGGATGAACTCGGACGGCGAGACCTCGCCCAGTTCCGGCGGAGCCCAGCGCAGCAGCGCCTCGACCGCGCAGGGCACCCCGTCGAGCGCGCCGACCTGCGGCTGGTAGACCAGGCGGAGCTCGTTGCGCGCGAGCGCGTTGCGCAGCAGCAGCTCGATCTGCAGGCGGCGCTGCACGCGCGCGTTCAGCGCATCGGTGAAGAAATGGATGTTGTCGCGCCCCGCGGCCTTGGCCTGGTACATCGCGGCGTCGGCATGGCGCATCAGCTCGTCCATGTCCTGCGCATCGTCGGGGAACATCGCGATGCCGATGCTGCAGGAGATGTTCAGCTCGATGTCGTCGATGTCGTAGGGCATGCGCAAGGCTTCGAGCAGGCGCTGCGTGACTTGCAGGGCCTCGTCGCTGCCGTCGACGCCGTTCAGCAGCACGACGAACTCGTCGCCGCCGAAACGGCTCACGGTGTCCACGTCGCGCACCGCCGCGCGCAGCCGGGCGGCGACGAGCTTCAGCAGATCGTCGCCGGTCTGGTGGCCGAGCGAATCGTTGATGTTCTTGAAGCGGTCGAGATCGATGAACAGCAGCGCCGCTTTCTCGCCGCCGCTGCGCGCCTGGCTGGTCGCGCTCTGCAGGCGCGCCTCGGCCACCGTGCGGTTCGGCAGGCCGGTCAGCACGTCGTGATGAGCGAGGTACCGGACCCGCTCTTCGCTCGCCTTGCGTTCGCTGATGTCGAGGCAGCTGAAGATGTAGTGCGTCAGCTCCCCGGTCGCATCGCGCACCGCCGTCAGCACGGCCCAGGCGGGGTAGGTGCTGCCGTCGCGGCGGCGCACGTCGACCTCTCCGCGCCACCAGCCGCGTGTATCGGCCGCGGCCCAGAACGCCTCGACCCGCCGCGACGCGACGCCGTCGACCAGCACGCCGTCGAGCGGATGGCCGATCAGCTCCGTCAGGTCGAGCGCGCCGGCGCGGCAGAACGCGCGGTTGGCCGTCAGCACATTGCCGCGCGCATCCAACAGCAGCATGCCTTCGGACGAGGCTTCGAAGGCCTTGGCCCACAGCTCGAGCCGCTGCTCCAGCGCCTTCAGGCGGTTGATCGGCATGAAGGCGGTGACGATCGAATCCTGCCCCTGGTAATCGAGCCGCACCGCCGACAGCACCGCCCACGCCTGCCGCCCATTGCCCTGCCAGTGCACCTCGAACTCGTCGACCACGCCGCGATCCGCCAGCTCCTGGAAGAAGCGCCGCCGCGACGCGCCATCCAGGCCCTTGGCCCAGGGGTTGCACGAGGTGTCGCCGAGCCAGGTCTGCGCCAGCGGGTTGGCATGCAGCACCTGGTGATGCGGCACCGAGGTGACCATCAGCGGCACCGGCATCAGCTCGAGCAGGCGTTGCTGCGCTTCGGCGGCGCGGGCCGAGGCGACGAGCTCCTGCTGCGCCTGGTGGTGTTCGTCCAGCTCGGCCAGCATCTCGTTGAAGCCGTCGACCAGCCGGCCGATCTCGTCGCCGCTCTGCCATGAAGCGCGCAGGCTGTGGTCGCCGGTGCGGCGCACCGTCTCGACCACCGCGGAGAGCCGTCGCAGCGGCCGCGAGATGCGCTGCGCGACGTAGTACACCGCCAGCAGGATGACGGTCAGCAGCAGTGCCGCAGTGCCCAGGTGGATCGCCATGCGCACGAAGAAGTCGTGGATGCGGATGTCAATCAGCCGTGTCAGCTGCCGCGCACCGGTGGCCCAGGCCGCGTCGAGCGCGCCGACGACCTGGCTTTCGGCATCGTCGATCGCCGCGATCGCGACGCCGTCGCCGGCGGCGACCTCGCGCGCGACGGCGCGGAAGCGGTTGATCGCTGCGGCGAGCCGTTCGTGCGCCGGGTCGAGGTGCTGGCGCAGCACGCCGTCGGCCGCGGCGGCGATCGCTTCGCCGTGGTCGGAGGCGATCGCCTTGCTCGCCGCCTCGAGCTCGCCTTCGAGCACGAAGAGCCGGGTGCGATCGGCCGGATCGACCGTGGCGCTGCCGGCGGCGGCGCGCAGGCGCGGCGCGGTCTGGGCCACCACGTCGAGCAAGGCCGGGTAGCGCAGCACGATCAGCGACATCGTGTAGTAGCTGTCGAGGTCCGGATCGAGGATCAGATTCGACTGGTTGCCGACGCGCGTGACCAGCGCGCCGGCGCGATCCAGCGCGGTCAGCCGGTTCGCCAGGGTGGCGCTGTCCTGCAGGCGCTGCTGCAGCAGGTAGACCAGCTGCCGGTTCAGCTCGCCGCTCTGCATGCCGCTGCCGTGCTCGCGCTCGGCCGCGGCCAGGCGTTCGAGCTCCGCCGCCGCGGGCGCGTACGGCAGGCCCTGCCGCGCCAGCGCGATCAAGGTCGGCCGCACCGCGGAGACGTATTCGATGCCGGCCAGCTCCTTGCGCGCGAAGTCGATCGCGATGTACTTTTCGCGGATCAGCACGCCGCTGATGAAGATGACGGTCGTCAGGTCGAGCAGGTAGATGAGCAGCAGCTTGTGGCCGACGCTGAGGTCGGACAGGCCGCGCAGCACGCGGCGGCCGATGCGCATCGGGGCGTTGGTGATGGGCAAGCCGGCAGACTTCATCCAGGGCGATCCGGGGGCGGAAGCCGCCCACTATTGGTGCCTCGGGCGCCAGTCGCACCACGAGGCCGGGCGCCGCGACGACCGGGGGAATCCGTGTTGCGGCGGGATGTCAAGCACGATCAGACTAGCCACCGCATCGCCCTCGTTGCGGGGATCGGCGCGCCGGGGCGATCGGCGATTCGAGAACTATGCGACGGCGGCGGCGCCTCGTCGCAGGCTTGCGCGCTACGCGGCGGCGGCACGCAATTCGCAGAGCCGGTGCCGCGGCCAAGGAGGCGGCGCGGCGGACAGTCCCGCTTGGTGCGCCGATGCACCGTTCGGGGTGCTGCTCTTCGATGGTCCAGCATGACAGGTGGTGCGTGGAATTGATTCGCTCGGTCCTGATCGACATCGACGGCGTGCTGTGCATCGGCGATTCGCCGCTGCCCGGGTCGCTCGAAGCGATGGCGCTGCTGCGCCGCAGCGGCGCCGGGATCCGGCTGGTCACGAACACGACGCGCAAGACGCGGGCGGACATCGTGCGGCAACTGGCCGCGATGGGATTCGACGTCGCTTCGCACGAGGTGATCACCGGCGCCGCCGCAGCGCGGAAGCTGCTGGAGACACGCGCGCTGCGCCCCTATTTGCTGATCCACCCGGGCCTGATGCCCGACTTCGCCGGCATCGCGACCGATGCGCCGAATGCGGTCGTCATCGGCGACGCCGCCGAGGGCTTCAGCTACCCGGCGCTGAACACCGCCTTCCGCATCCTGATCGACCAGCCGGGGGCGCCGCTGATCGCGCTCGCGAACAACCGCTATTTCCGCGAGGCTGGCGGTCTCTCGCTCGATGCCGGCCCTTTCGTCGCGGCGCTCGAATACGCCAGCGGCGCGCATGCCGAGATCACCGGCAAGCCGGCCGAGGCGATCTACCGGACAGCGCTCGACGAACTGGGCAGCACGCCCGCGCAGAGCGTGATGATCGGCGACGACATCGAGAGCGACATCGCCGGCGCGCAGCGCGCCGGCCTGCGTGCGGTGCTGGTGCGCACCGGCAAGTTCCGCCCATCGGACGAGCGGCACCCCGGCTGCCGGCCGGACGCGATCGCGAATGACTTCCATCGCGCCGTGGTGGAGCTGATCGAGCCTTCACTCGCACCCCGCACCCAAGACCATCACGCGAGCGAGGCCGCAGAATGAACCGTCCGTCACTGGGTTGAATCGGCCGATGTACTCCCTTTTTTCGATTGCCGCTTGCGTCGTCGCCCTTTTCCTTGCAGGCTGCGACGGCGATACGCCCGACGCCGAGACGCATGGCGCCAAGCTGTGGGACGCACCCTATGTGCGCGCCTTGTCGCTGCCGGAGATGGTCGACAGCGCCATCGCTTCCGGGCAGATGGACAGCGACGCCGAAGCCTCGTCGGCAGCGCCCGTCCAGGCCGGCGACAGCAGCGACCCCGGAACCGGCGCGCCCATGCAGTCGGCAGCACGGGACGAGGAGCGGCAGCCCGCGGATGAAACCGCGCCGCCCCACGCACCGGAGTTGCCGCTTCGGGGGGATCCGGCGCTGGCAAGCATCGGCGGCCGATCAGTGATGGCCAGCGCCTGCTGCGGCATCGGCATCATCGACGAGATGCCGCGCTATGACTGGGCGCTGGACATGACGGATGCGGCCGACGCGGACGATCAGTGAGCCTCCGGCGCGATTCGACAGTCACGAGTAAAACCGCTGTTCCCAGCTTCGCGGAGATCCGCACCATGAACCAGAGGACGATCAAGACCCCCGGCCCCGACCATCCGATCACGATCGAGCGCAGCCCGTCGCATGTCATCGTGCGCGCGGGCGGCCAGGTGATCGCGGACACCCGCGAGGCGCTGAGCCTGCGCGAGGCCTCGTATCCGCCGGTGCTGTACGTGCCGCGGCGCGACGTCGACATGTCGCTGCTCGCCCGCAGCACGCACACCACCTACTGCCCGTACAAGGGCGATTGCGCCTACTACAGCATCCCGACGGGCGGCGGGCGGGCGCTGAACGCGGTGTGGACCTACGAGGCGCCGTACGCGGCGGTCGCGCCGATCAAGGACCACCTGGCCTTTTATCCCGATCGGATCGACGCGATCGAGGAGCGCGCAGATTGAACAAAGGGAAAAGGCGCACGCCAGCCGTCACATCACGCAACATTCGTCAACGAGGCGGCGCGCGCTAACCTTGTACGGCGTGCAACTTTCCCCGCGTCTGTAACCTCCAATCGCGGCCCCAGTTTTATACTGGTTCAGCCTTTACCTTTTATTCGCAGGACGGTTCACGATGGGTGTCAAACTGAAAGTGTCGGGCTGGATCGCCCTGGGTGCGGTGGCCGGGGCGCTCGCCACGATGCAGTTGAATGCCATCGCCCGCAACTCGCTGGCGCCGTTGCCGCTCGAAGAACTGCAGCAGCTCGCCGCGGTATTCGGCATGGTGAAGACGGATTACGTCGAACCGGTCGACGAGAAAAAGCTGATCACCGATGCGATCGGCGGCATGGTCGCCGGGCTCGATCCGCACAGCCAGTATTTCGACAAGAAGAGCTTCAGGGAATTCCGCGAAGGCACGACCGGCCGCTTCGTCGGCGTCGGCATCGAGATCGGCATGGAAGACGGGCTCGTGAAGATCGTTTCGCCGATCGAAGGCTCGCCCGCCTTCAAGGCCGGGTTGAAGAGCGGCGACCTGATCACGAAGATCGACGACACCGCCGTCAAGGGCCTGACGATGGACCAGGCCGTCAAGCGCATGCGCGGCGAGCCCAACACCAAGGTCCTGCTGAACATCTTCCGCAAGTCCGAGAGCCGCACGTTCCCGGTGACGATCACGCGCGACGAGATCCGCGTGCAGAGCGTGCGCGCGAAGGAAGTCGAGCCCGGCTACCTGTGGGTGCGCGTGAGCCAGTTCCAGGACCGCACGGTCGAGGACTTCTCGAAGAAGATGCAGGAGCTGTACAAGGCCGATCCGAACATCAAGGGCATCGTGCTCGACCTGCGCAACGACCCGGGCGGCCTGCTCGAAGGGGCGGTGGCGATCTCGTCGGCCTTCCTGCAGCCCGACTCCATCGTCGTCACGACCAACGGCCAGATCGCCGAGAGCAAGGCGACCTTCAAGGCCTCGCCCGATTTCTACGCACGCCGCGGCAGCGATCCGTTGAAGGGTTTGCCGGACGCGCTGAAGACGGTGCCGCTGATCGTGCTGGTCAACGAAGGCTCGGCCTCGGCGAGCGAGATCGTCGCCGGCGCGCTGCAGGATCATCATCGCGCCACGCTGATGGGCGCGCAGACCTTCGGCAAGGGGTCGGTGCAGACCGTCCGCCAGCTCTCGCCCGACACGGCACTGAAGATCACCACCGCGCGCTACTACACGCCAAGCGGCAAATCGATCCAGGCCAAGGGCATCGTGCCCGATGTGATGATCGACGAGACCGCCGAGGGCAATCTGTTCGCCGCGCTGCGCGTGCGCGAAGCCGATCTGGAGAAGCACATCACCAGCGGCCAGGGTACCGAGCAGAAGGATCCGGCGCGCGACAAGGCGCGCGAGGAAGCGCGCAAGAAGCTCGAGGAAGAACAGGCGAAGAACGTGCCGTTGCCCAAGCCCCTGCCCGAATTCGGCAGCACCGACGACTTCCAGCTCGCGCAGGCGATCAACCGCCTGAAGGGCAAGCCGGTGATGGTCAGCAAGACGATGACCGAGCGCAAGGCCGAAATAGAGACGAATTGAGCGGCCCTCGCCGCCCCAGCCCACGCCCGCGCCATGCGGGCGTGTTTGTTTGTATGCTCCCCCGATGGACGACACCCAGCTGCTGCGCTACTCGCGGCACATCCTGCTCGACGAGATCGGCATCGAAGGCCAGCAGCGTTTGCTCGATGCGCGGGCGCTGGTGATCGGCGCCGGCGGCCTCGGCTCGCCGGTGGCGCTGTATCTCGGCACCGCCGGCGTCGGAAGCATCACGCTGGTCGACAACGACACGGTCGATCTGACCAACCTGCAGCGCCAGATCGCGCACCGCGTCTCGCGCATCGGACGGCCGAAGGTCGAGTCCGCCGCCGAGACGCTGCGCGAGATCAACCCCGAGCTGCAGATCCGCACCGTCGCACGGCGTGCCGACGCGCTGCTGCTCGACGAGCTGGTCGCCGGCGCCGATGTCGTGCTCGATTGCAGCGACAACTTCGCCACCCGCCACGCCGTCAACCTCGCCTGCGTGCACCACGCCAAGCCGCTCGTCTCCGGCGCGGCGATCGGCTTCGACGGGCAGATCTCGGTCTACGACAGCCGCGATCCGAAGGCCCCGTGCTACGCCTGCCTGTTCCCGCCCGACAGCGCCTTCGAAGAGGTGCGCTGCGCGACGATGGGCGTGTTCGCGCCGCTGGTCGGCATCATCGGCGCGATGCAGGCGGCCGAGGCACTGAAACTGCTAGCAGGTACCGGCTCGTCACTCGCCGGCCGCCTGCAGATGCTCGACGCCCGCTCGATGGAATGGAGTGAAATCCGCATCGCCCGCCAGGCCCATTGCCCGGTGTGCGCGACGCGCCAAATGCCCTGATCTCGGAAAACCCATCGCTCATGAACAAACGCCAGGATTTGACGGCCCGCAACTTCCCCAGCGCCCAGCAGGAAGCCGAAACCACGCCGCCGCCGTCGCGCTACGATGGCCCGGAAAGCGCCTATCGCCTCGCCTTCACCGACACTGATTTCCTGCTGCGCGAAGAGCTGCGGCCGGTGCGCATGCAGCTCGAGCTGCTGAAACCCGAGCTGGTGCAGCAGGAGCTGGGCATCGAATCCACGCTGACGATCTTCGGCAGTGCGCGCATCCCGTCGCCCGAGGACGCCGCGGCCGAACTCGCCCTTGCCGAGCAGAGCGACGACGCGGTCGCGGTGAAGCGCGCGCAGATGCGAGTGCAGATGTCGCGCTACTACGGCGAGGCCCTGAAACTCGGTGCCTTGGTCACCGAAAAATCGCGCACCCGCGACGTGCCGATCTACGTCGCCACCGGCGGCGGCCCCGGCATCATGGAAGCGGGCAACCGCGGCGCGTTCGAGGTCGGCGGCAAGAGCATCGGCCTGAACATCGTGCTGCCGCACGAGCAGGCGCCCAACCCGTACATCACGCCGGAGCTGTGTTTCCAGTTCCACTACTTCGCGCTGCGCAAGATGCACTTCCTGATGCGCTCGATCGGCGTGGTGTGCTTCCCCGGCGGCTTCGGCACCCTGGACGAGATGTTCGAGATCCTGACCTTGATCCAGAACGGCAAATGCCGGCGCCGGCCGGTGGTGCTGGTCGGCAAGGAGTTCTGGCAGAGGCTGGTGGACTTCGACTGGCTGGTCGAGACCGGCATGATCAGCGCGCACGACCTGAATCTCTTCAAATTCGTCGAGACCGCCGAGGAGGCCTGGGCCGTGCTCGACGAGGAATACGACTTCGACTCGGTGCGGACGAAGGCCGAATCGGCAGAAGACCTCTGACGGCACGAGCGATGACCACGACGCAGCTCTCCCTGATCGGCGCGCCGACGGACATCGGCGCCGGCACGCGCGGTGCTTCGATGGGGCCGGAGGCGCTGCGCGTCGCGCGCATCCAGCCGATCCTTGAAAGCCAGGGCCTCGACGTGATCGACCGCGGCAATCTCGCCGGTCCGACCAACCCGTGGCAGGCGCCGCTGGACGGCTACCGCCACCTGCCCGAAGTCGTCGAATGGAACCAGCGGGTGCACGAGGCGGTGTACGCCGAGCTCGCGGCGCATCGCATGCCGATCCTGCTCGGCGGGGACCATTGCCTGGGCATCGGCTCGATCAGCGCGGTGGCGCGCCATTGCCGCGAGGCGGGCAAGAAGCTGCGCGTGCTCTGGCTCGATGCACACGCCGACTTCAACACCAACGAGCTGACGCCGAGCGGCAACATCCACGGCATGCCGGTCGCCTGCCTGTGCGGACTCGGGCCGCAGGCGCTGGTCGAGATCGGCGGCCACGTGCCGGCGATGAACCCGCGCTGGATCAAGCAGATCGGCATCCGCAGCGTCGATCCCGGCGAGAAGAGCCTGGTGCACCAGATGGGCCTCGAAGTCTTCGACATGCGCTACATCGACGAGATGGGGATGCGCCACACGATGGAGCTGGCGCTGGCGACGCTCGATGCGAACACCCATCTGCATGTCAGCTTCGACGTCGACTTCCTCGATCCGGACGTGGCGCCCGGCGTCGGCACCACGGTGCGCGGCGGGCCGACCTATCGCGAAGCCCAGCTCTGCATGGAGATGATTGCCGACACCGGGCGGCTTGCATCGCTCGACGTGATGGAGCTGAACCCGGCGCTGGATGTGCGCAACGCGACGGCCGAGGTGGCGGTCGACCTGATCGAGAGCCTGTTCGGCAAGAGCACGCTGATGCGGCGCTGAAACCAGATGGTCGATCCGCTATCCCGTCGCTGACCGCACCGCGTCGCTCGACGAACCGACCGGCCTATCGCGTCGACGACATCGTCCGGCCCGCGCCCTTGGGTCCTGCACAATAGATCTCTGGCGAACGGATCGAACCACACCGAACGGGGACGGCCGGGATCGCTCGCACAGGGAGGATGTGTTTTGAAGTACAGCAGTTTTCAGCCGGCGGCAACGCTGGCAGCGTGCGCCACGGTGTTGGCCTTGGCAGCCTGCGGCGGCGGCGGTGACGGGGGCGATTCGGCACCGGCGGTCAAGTCCGTCGACGTGGCCGCATTCGAGCACAACATCTTGCGCGTCAACGCGCAATGGACCTTGAACGGCACCGGCACCGCCAACGGCAAGAGCGTTCCGTTCCAGATCGTCATGAGCTCGGCGCCGGCTGCGCGGGCGGCCTTCCCGCTCACAGGGGTGATCGGCAACACGGTCTCGCAGTCGATGACGATCAGCGCCTCGGGTGTGTCCCAGACCGTCATCGGGGCCACTTACTACGACGACGCCGATCACAGCTTCGGCGTGAGCTACGACACCGGCGGGTGCACGAGCATCGTCGCCAGCGCGACGGCATTGCCCACGGCCGCTGCGATCGGCAGCTCCGGCCCGCTGCAGACGGAGCAAAGCTTCACCAGCTGCTCGACCGCGGTCTCCGCCGTCCCGGTGAGCACATCGAGCGAGACCTGGTCGGTCGAGAACGACGGCGGCGTCATCCTCGTCTGCGAGAACTCGACGCAGGTCTCGGGCGCGACGACGGCCACCGGCAGCACCTGCTTCGAAAGCGATGCCAACGGCAAGCCCGGCGGCCGTGCCCGCGTGACGATCTCGAGCAACGGCGTCGAGATCAACGCACGCAACTACTGAAGCCAGCCCAGGCTGCGCGCCAGCCACCACATGAAGAGCCCGAACAGCGCAGCCCAGATCAGCACGATCAACGCCGCGCCCCACCACAGGCGCGGCAGCTTCTCGCGCGTCTGCTCGGCCTCGCGCAGCCGCGCCTCCCAATGCGCCTTCGGGCTCAGCCGCACCGCGAGCGCGACGCCGAGCGGCACGATCACCAGATCGTCGAGCTGGCCGAGCACCGGGATGAAATCGGGAATCAGGTCGATCGGGCTGACCGCGTATGCGAGCACGCCGATCGCCACCAGCTTGGCCGGCAGCGGCGTCGCCGGGTGCTTGAACAGCTTCCACAGCGCGATCAGATAGGTCGCGAGGCGCGCGGTGTTGGCGCGGCGCACGAACTTCACCAGCTTGCTCATCGAGGGTTCCTTCTTCGCGGCGCAGCGGCCGGCGCATCGGCGGCGGCGGCCATGTCGGCGACGATGCGCGCCAGCCGATCCTGCAGCTTCTCGGTCGTCAGCTTCTCGCGGAAGCGCTCGACCAGCAACGGCAGGCTGAACGGACTCGGCGTCTTCAGCTCGACGAACTCCACGGTCTGTGCGCGCATGCGCTCCAAGCTGGCGGCCAGGCGCTTCAATTCAAGCTCCTGGCTCAGCACCTCGCCCTCGGCCTGCGTCAGCAGCAGGTTGCCGGCGTCGTACTTGCGGAAGACCTCGTAGAACAGCGAGCTCGAAGCCTGCAGCTGGCGCGTGCTCTTCGGCGCGCCGGGATAGCCGGTGAAGATCAGCCCGGCGACGCGCGCGATCTCGCGAAAGCGGCGCTGCGCGAGCTGGCTCGAATTCAGGCTGCCGAGCACGTCGCTCATCAGATCGTCGGCGCCGTAGGCGCTGCCGTCCAACAGCGGCGCCGGATCGATCGGCAAGGCGCTGAGCAGCTCGAATCCGTAGTCGTTGACGCTGATGCTGAAGGTGTTCGGCGCGTCGCGCGCCAGCCGCCACGCCAGCAGGCTGCCCAGGCCCATGTGCACGTTGCGGCCGGCGAAGGGATAGATGAAGAGATGCTGGCCCTCGCGCGAACGGTAGCGCTCGATCAGCAGCTTGCCGGGGGTCGGCAAACGCGAGAGCTGCATCTGCGTCGCCAGCATCGGGCGGGCGGCCTGCATCTCGACGTCTTTGAAGACATCGCGCGAGGCTTCCTGCAGCAGCTCCAGCACCGTGTCGCACATCTCGGTCGACAGCGGCATCTTGCTGCCGCTCCAGGACGGGATCGCGCCGCGGCTCTTCTCGGCCTTCTTCACGTAGGCCGTCATGTCCTGCGTGCGGATGAATTCGAGCAGCCGGCCGCCGAAGATGAAGCAGTCGCCCGGGCGCAGGCGCGAGATGAAGCTCTCTTCGATCGTGCCGATGCGGCCGCCGGTCGTCATGTAGGCGATGTTCATCGAGGCATCGCTCGCGATCGTGCCGATCGACAGCCGATGGCGCAGCGCGATGCCGCGATCTGGCACGCGATACAGGCCGTCGACGAGCTTGACGCGGTGATACTCCGGGTAGGCGGCGAGGCTCGCGCCGCCCTGCACGACGAAGTCCAGTGCCCACTGGAATTCGGCCTCGGTCAGCGCGCGATAGGCGTAGGCGCTGCGCACCTCGCGATACAGCGCGCCGGGCTCGAAGCCGCCGCCGAGCGCGATCGTCACCAGATGCTGCACCAGCACGTCGAGCGGCTTCTCGGGCGACTGCCGCGCCTCGATGCGCCCGGCACGCGCCGCGCGGCGCGCCGCCGCGGCTTCGACCAGCTCCAGCGTGTTCGTCGGCACCAGCGTGATGCGGCTCGCGCGGCCCGGCGCATGGCCGCTGCGACCGGCACGCTGCAGCATGCGCGCGACGCCCTTGGTGCTGCCGATCTGCAGCACGCGCTCGACCGGCAGGAAATCCACGCCGAGATCGAGCGACGAGGTCGCGACCACCGCCTTCAGCTGGCCGGCCTTCAGCCCGGCCTCGACCCAGGCGCGCACCTCCTTGTCGAGCGAGCCGTGATGCAGCGCGACCACGCCGGCCCATTCGGGCTTGGCGGTGAGCAGCAGCTGGTACCAGGTCTCGGCCTGCGAGCGCACGTTGGTGAAGACGATGCTGGTGGTCGAGCGCTCGATCTCGTCGATCACCGCCGGCTGCATCTGCGCGCCGAGATGGCCGGCCCACGAGAAGCGCCCGGGCTCGGGCGGGATCAGCGTATCGACCCGCAGCGACTTGTCGATGCGGCCCTGCACCAGCTCGCCCTGTTCGCCCTCGCCCAGCAGCACCCGCATCGCCTCGTCGAGTCGGCCGAGCGTGGCGCTCAGGCCCCAGGTGACGAGCCGCGGATTCCAGCGCCGCAGGCGCGCCAGCGCGAGTTGCACCTGCACCCCGCGTTTGTTGCCGATCAGCTCGTGCCATTCGTCGACGACCACGCTCTGCACACCGGCCAGGCGCTCGCGCGAGTCCTCGCGCGTCAGCATCACGCTGAGGCTTTCCGGCGTCGTGACCAGCGCGCTCGGATAACGTTTGTCCTGGCGCGCGCGTTCGGCGGCGGGCGTGTCGCCGGTGCGCAGGCCGACCGTCCAGGCCGGCGCCAGCTCGGGCAGCGGCGATTCGATTGCGCGCACGGTGTCAGCGGCGAGCGCGCGCATCGGCGTGATCCAGAGCACCGTCAGCGGCGGCGTGTGCGCGGCCGTTGCCTTGCCGCCGGCGAGCGCGGCCTGCGCCAGCGCCTGCGCGCGGAGCAGGGCGCCGATCCACACCGCATAGGTCTTGCCTGCGCCGGTGGTCGCGTGCAGCAGCCCGCTGCGGCCTTCGGCCATCGACTGCCAGACGGTCCGCTGGAACGCAAACGGCTGCCAGCCGTGCCGCTCGAACCAGGCCTCGTGCGGCGCGGTGTCGATCACGATCCCGGCTCTTCGCGTGTCAGGCCTTCGGCCGGCGAACCGCGCGGCGCGAGCGCCAAGGTCACCCGCGCAATGCGCCCGTCGACCATCTGGCTCACCTCGAAGCGCGCGCCATGCCAGTCGAGCCCGTCGCCGACGACATGGCCGCGCGCCAGCGTGTCGGTGAGCCAGTGGCGCAGGGTCGGGCCGGACTTGTCCGGCACCGGCAACTGGAAGAAGCCCAGCACCTCGGCCAACGGCAACTCGGCGTCGAGCGTCAGGCTGCCCTGCACCGGGTGGCGCTTGTCGGGCAGGGGCGCAGGCGGCTCGGCGACACCCAGCCGGCGCGCGACCCAGCCCAGCGTCGTGCCCTGCAGCAGCAGCGATGCGAGCACCACCGCGAACGCGACGTCGAAGAAACGCTGGCTGCCCTCGACGCCTTCGATCAGCGGAAACAGCGCGAGCACGATCGGCACCGCGCCGCGCAAGCCGACCCAGCCGATGAAGAGCCGCTGCGCATTGCTGAAGCGCAGAGGCAGCAGGCACAGCCACACCGCGAGCGGCCGCGCGACGAAGATCAGGGTCGCGGCGATCGCCACGCTGGCGCCCATCGAATGCAGCAGTTCGCTCGGCGTCACCAGCAGGCCGAGCAGCAGGAACATCGTCGCCTGCGCGGCCCAGGCGAAGCCGTCGAGCGCGGACGACGCCGCATGCGCCGCGTCCTCGGCCAGCGCGCGCACGCGAAGCCCGTACAGGTAGACGGCGAGGAAGCCCGAGCCTTCGAGCAGCCCGCAGAGCGCGTAGATCGCCATGCCGCCGGAGACGATCAGCAGCGCGAGCAGGCCGCCGCGGTCGGCAAGCGGATCGTTGGCATCGTTGACGCCGCCGCGGCCGACGCGGCGCAGCAGCAGCGCGACACCCCGGCCGCCGAGCAGGCCGATGCCCAGGCCCCAGCCGGCCTGGCTGATCAGCAGCCACAGCACCTGCATGCCATCGCCGCCCGACTTGATCACGCTGATCATCGCGAGCACGAGGAAAACCGCCATCGGGTCGTTCAGGCCCGACTCCAGTTCGAGCGCCGCCGAGACTCTTTCGTTGAGCCGCACGCCGCCCTGGCGCAGCACCGAGAACACCGCCGCCGCATCGGTCGAGCCGACGATCGCGCCGAGCAGCAGCCCGTAGCGCCAATCGAAATGCATCACCGCCATCGCCATTGCGCCGACCATCGCCGCGGTCAGCATGACGCCTATCGTCGCGAGCGCCAAGGCGGGGCGGAAGCCTTTGCGGAAGACGTCCATGCGCGTGCTCAGGCCGCCTTCGATCAGGATCATCGCGAGCGCGGTGTTGCCGATCCACGCGACGAAGCGCGAGCTTTCGAAATGCACGCCGACCGGACCGTCCTCGCCGACGAGCATGCCGGCGAAGAGGAAGACGAGCAGGAACGGCAGACCGAGACGCGTGAACAAGGCCCCCGCGAGCAGACTGATGAAGACCAGCAAGGCGCCCGCCAGCAAGAGCAGGTTCAGGGGTTCCATCGGGGCACCTTAGCAGGCCCGGGATGGCCGCACCGCGGCTTGGTTGTTCGCCTTGCACCGATCGCCCGGCTGCGCCGGCCAGCGCACGGCCGCTCCGAAGCGGCCGGCGACCTTGCAGGCCGCGGCTCGCGAGGACGCGAGCCTCTTCGTGCCGTCCAAGCCGGCGCAGGCCGGCTTGGAGCCGCGGCACTCAGCCCGCTCGGCGGGTG
>Ga0105239_10003192_pt1 | contig 20292 bp, 21 predicted proteins | sample KBSC44metaG_FD_92761 | JGI IMG/M metagenome (GOLD analysis project Ga0105239, IMG submission 92761) | Corn rhizosphere microbial communities from Kellogg Biological Station, Michigan, USA - KBS C4-4 metaG | ecosystem: Host-associated > Plants > Roots > Rhizosphere > Soil | place: Michigan, USA... | reverse complement strand
GGTGCATGGCTGTACCCGCCAACGCTTGCGCCTGCTGTTGATCTTCGCACCGATCGCGCATTTCCAATGAATCGAAGCTCGAACCGTCGGCTTCTCCGCTCGCGGGTGCGGCATTATAGGTAATGACTTTTTTCTCTTTAGGGAAATGGTACTTTATCCGGGTAGCTGTGTATGTTTGCATGGTGTTGTCCTTAATAGACCAGCTGATTAAGTCGTGCCGTCCGAAGGTGAGCGACGGCGCACGGCCTTCCAGGTCTTTGTATTTCTGGAATATGAGCGCGTTACCTCTTATCGAAAAGAAGTAGCCATACTGCCCCGCCAAGCGGTTAAGGAATCCTAACGATGTTTCCCGGTATTGGTGAACGCGGGATGGACGTATGTCCTGTATATTGCCTTGCAGCGTGAGGCCGAGGCTCCCCGCTACCGTGTTCGCGATTTCGCGCAGGCCCTTATTTTCATGTGCCCTGGTGCCCCTCGTCCTGAGCGCCTTGCCGAACGTTGCGCCAATTGCCCTAATAGAAACCGTGTCGCCGTTAGTGCTACCGCTGCCCTCGATCTCGTCAATAGTAAAACTCCCCGCGTTCATTTGCTGGCCGCCCAAGCGTATGAACAATTGCAGTGTCGCACCCTTATCCGGGTACCACGCGTTTTGCCATAACTTCGAGCTATCTTCCAGGCTTACCGCAATCTCGTCGGCCTCGCCTTTCAGTTTGTCGGTATACTCCAAGTTTAGAACATGGTCCGAGATATCGGCGCTAATGTCCTTCCCGTTGTACTGTAGACTAAATGTTGCTAATGGTAAATTCATGGACTATTTTTTCCAGGGCGGCAGTAAATCGGTTGTCAGCGGTATAACTGTCGAGGGTATAATGGGTACTTGCAAAAGAATGCCCGCGTCTAAAATGTCGTCTTTGGGTATCTCGGGGTTGCTCTGCATAATATAGGACATTGCGTTTACTTCCGTCCCATCCTCCAACAGGATCATATTTACCGTGCCAAAAGCCTTGTAAGCTATTAGGTCCCACCGGTCCCCCGGCCGTGTGATATATTCCGTAGTAGCCATTACTGAGTTATTGCCGTTTTAATGATAGGTTGCGCAACTGCTGCAAGATTTTTAATAGTTGATTGTAGTCCGTGGTTCTCTGCTTTTATAGTGTCGCCGTCATGTACGTCTTCACCTACATCTATGCCGTTAACAGCCTTCGCATTTTTTACTATATCATTCGAAAGCATTTGCGCGGTTAGGTTACAACTATGCGCGGCCTCTTGTAACGACTTGTTACCTGCAACGCAAGATCCAGCCGTATTAACGGCCGTTTCGATTTGGCCGCAATCCTCTGAAATAGACCCGCACGCGCGCGACACTATCGCCGCTTGCTTTTGGTCGCCCGTGTATACGGGAACAATTTGATTTACTACGTTACCGAATTGTTCTATTTCCTGTATAAGCGCCGATATTTGTTTTTGACAGCTCTGAGGCTTTTTCCTTTTCGATTTCGTCGCCGGTTTCTTGTTACCCGCTGCAAATGCATTGCTCGCCGCGTTCTGTCGCTCTTGCTGCTCTTTATTCTCCTGCACAGACTCGATAAGGTTAAGTGTAACTTTAGCCTCGTAAATGTTCCCAACGGCGTCAAGGTTTGTATATTCTACGTCCATCTCCCTTATGATCCACTCGCCGCCCGTCTCGCCATTGCCCCACAGAAGGGGAAGTATCTCGAAATTTTCTAACGAGCTTTGTAGTTTTGCTACTTCGTCAGCTATTGAACCCGGTGTAAATTCGACATGCAGGAATAGTGTAAGGTTTAGGGACATGAGCCCGACACCGCCAGCCATAAGTTTAGGCTTACGGCCAATAAGTGCAAACTCTGCAATTACAAGTTCTTCTTCGGTAGAGTACGTTACGAAACTATGCAGTCCATCGAATTGTATTGTACCTAATTGCGCAAACATTACTTAATAACTCCGTCCTTTATTTTTTGTAGATATTCATTTGCCTTTTGCGCAAATTCAGTATAGGCGCTTTTTGTAATCCCGGGCCTCCGGTCGGTACCGAACGCAGCGCTGAAAACGGATGCCGACGATAGCACGCTAATTGGCATCCGAGGTTTTCCGCGTACAAACCCCTTCCCCTTTTGGTACTGGCCCCTTGCGAATACAAAAGGTTTTTCGAACTTTTCCACCATAAACGCAAACAGTATCGTTACGCGTTGCTCCTTTTTGATCTCTACCGATACGCCTGCTTCAGGGCCACCACTCCTACCCTTCTTTGCGCTTAATCCTTTTTTCTTTGAGTAGCTACCCCTTATCGTGCTTTTACCCTTCGAAAAGATCGGCTTAAAGTACGCGAGCTGTACAGGTGAATGACTCGCAAACATTTTACTTTCCAGGTTATACGTCGTAGCCGGTCCAAAATCTATGCTGTTTATCTTGTCGCCTGGGATGTTGTACGTGTGCCGTACATATTGGCGTAGCTGCGTACGCTGTTTGCGCATGGTGTCATTAATAGCCATGCGCAGCGCCCGGCTCGTTTGCTCCGCCCCAAGCTGTCCGCTAAGTTCAGCAAACGCGTTTTCCAGTTCCGTTATATCGGTGAATAGCTTCAAAATGCCCTCCTTGCCTTACGTTGTTCGTGATCCTTCATTAGCTTGTCGAATGTGCTTTGTATGCTTTCGCTCACTGCCTTACCGTCCGCCGCTGTTGCCCCGCCGGAAAGGTTTACGGTCACGTTATTGGTTACAGTAGACTTGTCGTTATTACTAACGAGGCCGGAAACCGCGTCAGCTCCTTTACTCTTTGGCGGCACATATAGACCTTGGCGGGCCGCGGCCGCACTCCCTGGCTTCGCTTTGGTCATGTCCTCAAAGCTGCCGCCTGTAAGATTATCCGCAAGATTAGAAGCCCACTCCCCGGCCTTTTGCAGCCCTGACAAGTGTAGCGCCTTCCCTATCCATCCGACTGCCTTTAAAAGGGTTGTTAGCGGGAATAGAGCGAATTTCAATATAAAGCGGGCTATGTTACGAAACACCGCGCCCCATTGAAATTCTGTATTCTTAAAAAATCCGGTGATCTCATCCCAATATGTGTATAGCAAGGTGAGCGCCGTCACTATGGCGGCTATCCATCCGAGCACAGGCGTAGCGTAAAGCGTAACTCCAAAAATGCGTAGTACCGTAGTAAGCGCGGTCATTACTTTGACAGCTCCCCAAAGCATAAGCGCGCCGGACGCAATAGCAATGAAGGCCATTGCCATTTTTGTTAGTTTCGGGTGCGCCTCAGCAAAGGCCCGGAGCTTGCCTACAATTTTATTCAATACATCGTAGATGGCCGTAAGCGTAGGCGCGAGCGCTTCGCCTAGCGTAGCTTTCAAATTCTCGGTAGATGTCCTAAAAACCTCCTTTTGGTAGTTGAGGCCCTTCATCTTTACCGCGAGCTTATCGGATAACTCCGCTTGGCTGTTCATCTTGTCTAAAAACTCTTGGTAGCCCGTTAGACCATTTTTAGACAGGTATTCAATAAAATCAGTGCTAAGACCTTGCTTTCCACCGAACGCCTTTAGAACAGCTGCAATCTGTGAGCTACTGAGGTCGCCGAGTTTTCCTAACTCCTGGACAAAATTATCCATACCGAGGAACGTACCTTTCCTATCGAATAAGCTAAGGTGTTTACCGAATTGTGCCGCTACCGCGTTCGCCTTGCCTAACTTTTCAGAGTCGCGCAACCCATCGAATATGCGCCGAAAGTTAGTACCCACGGTCGCGCCGGACAAACCGCGTGACATGAAGAGCGCACCGAGTGCGCCCATTTGCTTAGACGCTTCGAGGCCCTGGACGCCCAGGTTCGCCGCCCCGAGCGAAGCCTTGCCAAAAAATTCATTCATTTCCGTCACAGCCTCGCTGCCGGTTTTGCCTACGCCGCTACCATGTACACGCGCTACAAGGTCCATTACCTTTTCCATGTCGCCGACCGCTACACCCATATCGTTACGCATATGCGCCGAAAACTCGGCAATATGCGCGGGTGCCATGTCGAACAGGTCCGATAGCTTCGCGGTCGCGTCGCCTATACCGCCCAGCACGTCGGCCTCATTGATCCTGTTTTCCTTTAACACACGGATCATATCGAGGTAGTCGGTAGCGCTCCCCTTGTACTTGTCCGACAAGTCCATAGATAGCGTGGCTATTTTCTTATAGATCGACTCGTCTAATACACCGCCCGGTCCCATTAACGCGCCTTTCAGGTCGTTACCGGCTTCCTCCATTTTACCAAATGCCTCTATTTGACCATCAAGCATTTTTAAGCCAGCCGCGCCCATACCCATTATAGCCATGCCCTTGCCCAGGTCAACGGCGGCTGATTTCATTTCGGCAAAGTTTTTCTTTGACTTGCCAAACACTTTGTCCAGCACGTCGGAAACCTTGTCGTAAGCGGAAAGAATGAGTCCTATTTTAATTTCCTTGTCCATCCTCGGGCGGTTTGTTCATCTGGTTGTAAAGTGAAACGGATTGATCTACGCGATAGGAGATATCGCGCGTCGACCAAGACAGAACCACGCTATACGGGGTATGTGAAAAGTGTGCGAGAAATAGCATATCTCGCACACTGACTAAAAATTTAGATCAGCAAATTCACCTTGTATTTTCAAGTAGTCCTTTAGGGGCAACTCTGCAAGAGCTTCGGGTACGATAGCTTTACCGTCAACGATTACCGTTCTCGCCATAAGTGCCGAAAGATATTTTTCCTGTTGCCCTTGGCCAGCCACTCGCATAGCGGCCTCGGCGTCCTTACCTTTCGCCTCACGAATTACAACTTTCTGTCCTCCCGAAAGGGTGAACTCTTTGCCAGTTTTGATATTCATGTTTTACGTCTTTTTAGATGCCCAGATTAGCCCGGTAAGCTGCCAGCTCGTCCCGGTCGCTCACGAAAAAGAGCTGAGAGATAGCGTCTATCTCAATCAGCGGTTGCCCGTCAATTTCCAGGCGGTAGTACGTCGCGCTGTATTCGCTTTCCTGTTCGCTCGGCTCGTTCATTTTCAGCGTAAGCGCCGAAAGTGAGTCTTTGAAACGAACGGTAAGGAAACATACGACAGACACGCTATTGCGCTCGCCGCTCGCATCGTATACGTCCATATTGGCGCGTATCTGCATTTGCACGGCATTATACGGGCTACCAACTGCGTCAACGATATCGGGATAGAGCGAGGACCATTTAATTTTACCCTGCATCTTTTCGAACCCAGCAGGAAACTCTACGTCCATTATCATACCCAGGCCCTTGTGATCGGAGAATTTGGACTTGATCGCGGGTAGCGTTATTTCCTCAGCTCTGCCGAGGTAGGACGCGCCTTCTATATATATATTTGCGTTTGTAAGCCTGTTTACAACTATTCCCATAGTACGGTATTTTTTTACGATTACTTGAATTGAGCCAACAAGGACAAGTCTAACACGTCCTTAAATGTGATCCGCTCGGCAGGTGGGGGAACCATGTAGTTGCGGGTAAATACAACCTGTCCGGCCGCAAGCTGAGACGCGGGGTTTTCGCTCTTGTCGAACCTCACGCGAGAACCAGGCAGAACCGCGCCGCGTTGGATCAGTGTACGTATAAGGGCGTTGCCCCTCTCGCGCATTGCGTCAATTGTACCTTGGCTAATGGGTTGATCTATGAAGGGGAGCGCCGCCGCTTCCATGCTTTCCGCTACCATGTCATCGGTCCGGCGAATCGAAATAAAGTTCTTTACGAGCCCGCTAGTTGGATAGGACGCATTACGGTTGCCCCATGCGCGCATACCTGTACCATATCCGGACGCGATAGTAACAATACCAGCCGCGTTGAGCTGGTTAGCTTCGCAATTAGGATCATTAAGGGACCACTCTATTACTCGCTCGCTTCCCGTTGCTGCCGTGATCTCCTTATTGGAAGGACTGAACCAATAACCCAGCTCGTTATCAGTCTTTACAATCAGCCCCGCCATGAAAGCGGAAAACGGGTACGTTGCGTCGGCTGCTGTAGCATCGTCAAATATTTTCAAATACGGGTAGAGAAGTATAGCGCGTTCGTCCGATCTGTTGAACGTAAACGTACCGCCAACGCCGCGTCCGGCGATAGCGCCGGTTACGGTCGTACCCTCGGGAGCATCCAATAGGTAGACTGCGCGTTGCTTCAATGCTGCAGCAGCCAGCCCGTTTCCTACGTCCGGGGTACTTGCGTAGGTAGGTGCAATAAAAATCTTAGGCTTATAACCAAACGTATTGCCCGCAAGGTCATACAGCGCGAGGCCCGTACGGTTGCCGCTACCATCTACTCCGCCCGCGAGCTGCGAGGGGGTTACACTTGCTGCGTTGAGTTTCTTAAAACTCACCTTGTACGCTGTCCCGTCTACTACGGCAGCGGTTAACGCCTTGAAATTGCCAAACGCATCAAACTCGTAATCGTCGCCCTCTACAATCGTCGCAGCCGATCCGTCGCCGTTCTTAATTGTGACAGCGCCAACGGGCGCGGCAGACAGCTTAAACGCCCCGCCTGTTACTGCATGCGACTCGTCGGTAACTTGTGTAAGATTGGTAGCAGCGTCAAATACGTTAACAACCATAACGGGGTAACTTGCGGCCATAGCGCGTAAAATCTGCAAGCTCTTAGGAATATTGAAACCCGGCACGGCCTCACCAAATTGCGCGTCATCGGCCTCAGTAAGACAGAGGGTAAGCGCATTTTTTGGGCCTTGCGGAGCGATACCAACGAGAGCAACAACGGCCGATTTGACAACTTGAACCGTTTGCCCGCCTATTTCGGTCTCTACGGTTTCTATTCCGTGTAAGTAAGACGTATTCGCCATAAATGATTTTGTTGATCTTGTTTTAGTTGTTGATGCCTTTACCTTCTCCGTAATCGGTGTTATAGTCCGTCGTAAAATCTGCCGACGGGCTACCTATGCTTTTGAGGGAGGGCACTATTATGGGGTCCTCTAAATTGGCCTGGACTATCGTCGTTATACACTCGAAAGCGTATACGTGTGACCAAATCGAGTCTTCACCCCGGCTTATCTCGTCGCTTACGAGGTAAAGACGTTTAGAATTTGGCGGAGCAAAGCCAATAAGGGCAGTCTCTATAATTGCGCGTAGAGCAAATATTCCGTTCGGGCCGTACAGTAGACGGCCGTAACATTCAATGTTGAATTTTAGCTTTCGTTCTTGTACCACAGGATCGGTACTTAGGTGTCCTATTGTACTACTGCCTGTGTATACTACATAGGCGATAGGATTAGGTACTGCCCGCTGATAATCCGCGTCTACTTCCGGCAATTCCTGAGCTGTAAACACCGTTCCCGCAAATGCTACGTTTAGTTGATCCTTAATCGCAGCCTGTTGGGCGCGTAAATCCATTGTTACTTTTTCGCCTCTACTTGTAAAATGATTGTTTGACCGTCGTATTTGCGGTCCGCTTTGTACGCGTAGTAATCAATTCCGCTAACTGTTATTATTTCGCTCTTACCAGACTGTACCGCTTCAAACAAACCCAAAAAAGCACTTTCCAGATACTCGCATTTTGCGGTTATCGCTGCATAGTCCTCGTCGCTTACGTCCTCCATTTGCGTCGGTCGGTTTATCAGGACCCGGCCAGTTTGCGCAGCGCTGCCGTCCGAGGGTGTCCAGGTCGCCGCGTTACCCATTGTGTTCTGTATAGTGTTATACGCAGCGTCCCGGATACCGTCAAAGAGATTGTCCATTATTGACGTAAGAGGATTAATCCAGTGGCGTCGCCAATTGCGGCAGCAGTCGCAGCGTAACCGGCAAATGTGTTAGCGCCAGCTGTAACCGTAATGTTTTTGTTAGTGGAATCGTAATAGAGCTTTGCGCCCTGTGTCCATGCCTCGGCGGCCTTGGGCACTATGTGCGTGCCTAGTAACCAAACTACCGCGTTGTCGCCGATCGCGTAAGTATTGGCAGCGATACCAACCAACGAGCCAACCAGGACAAGCGAGCCGCTTGCAATAGCCGCGCCTGCCGTGATCTCGATAGATTTACCTTTATTAACTTGTGTATTCACCGATCAATTTTGAAATAGTTGATAAAATGTTTGTCCTCTCGTATATCTGCAAGGGCTGTTAAGCCCCTGCGTTTTTGTAGATACTGCGCCACTCGATTGCCTTAGCGCCGAATACGGTACGTACTTTCCATTGCAAGGCGTCCACGTCGAACCCGTAGCGGCTTTCTGTGTAGATATCCTGACCGTCGAGGGTCGCATATTCGATAGTATCGATAACGCCAGGGTTTGCGACAAGGAACCAAGAGTTATCAGGTATACGCGCGTCGATTATCGGTTGCATCATGCCGACCCAAACGTTAATATCACTGTTCTTAGTTGCTACGTAGTTTTGAGAAGTGTACTGTAATGCGACTTGCTCTTTATTAGGGCCACAAACCAAAAACTTAGGTGTGATGTTCAACACATTTCCGGCAGCTGTCTTTTGTTGACGCATTTGCTTACGGCCGATACCCAGACTCGTAACTGAAATGTCAGTACCGACAGAGGTATAGTTATTGTGGTTCGCAGCGTCGAAAAGTTGGTTTCCGTCACCCATTACGTGGGGGCCGGTAATGATCGCGTAAATGAGGTCGCTTTGTAACTGAGCAACAGCCCCGGCAAGGAATTGAGGATAACGAGAAAACGCGCTCAGGTCATCGTTGACGATTGCCTCCCAATCTATATTTACGATCTTACCGTATTTCGAAACCTTGTAAACCTCGCCAGTATCCCCTGCCTGCGCAAAGCTATACTCGCCGCCCTCACTAACTTTCGACAACTTCAAGTCGTTAAGCTGGGTGCGCAGTATATTTTTGAAGTCGCTTGCAGTGCTTTTCCGGGTCCAGGGCGTAAAGGTTCTTTCCTGCAAGTCGTACATGGTGCGCAGCGTCTTGTTAAGAACGTTTTGCAGCACATAGGAAAAGTCCCCGGAAGCAAGACCGCCGCCGCCGTCACGAGACATTTGCAAAGCGCGGGTAGCAATTTGACGCTGAGACATACCGCGCCAGTTTACACCTGACTCGGTTAGCGCTTCCTTTGCGAGGTCCATTAAGGTCATGCCCCTGAATTGTCCAGGATCACCGGCAACCTCAGCGCTCACTATACCAGCGCGCTGCAAAATGCTTGACTCCATGCCACGCGTCTTTTTATCCTTCTCGTCTGCGCTTACTGTAACACTAGTTTGCAAGCGCGGAGCAACCGCGTTAGACTCGGCGGCCTTGTCGATAATCTGCGCGCGGGCAGCTTCCAGGGCAACGCCGTTGTCTATAAGCGTATCCACAAAGTCAGCCTCAACGCCAGCAATGCGGGCAGCCTTGCGTATTTCTGTAATCCTGGTCCTCTCCTGCGCGCGTATTTCACTTTCATTAATGGGTTTCACAGGTTTTGCAGCCCTTTTACCCTCAATCTCAGCGAGCACGGCCTCTCTGGTTGCTTCACTGTCTACCAAAGATTGGGCGTATTCGTCTGTCAGGCCAGCGGCCCGACTAGCGGCGTAAATGTCCGCTATGTCCTTGCTATTACGCTTCATTGTTATTTTAACTTGATTTTGTTCTGAGTCGGTCCGGCTGCCGCTGTTGTAGTCGGCGGGAACAGGTGTAAAGGAAATTTCGGTAGGCTCCCAGTCTATTGCGCGGTAGATAGGCGGTACGTCCTGGTTAGAATCATCAACCAAGAATTTGTAAATATTGTACCCTACCGACACGTTTCGAATAATGCCCGCGAGAATATCACCTACAACGCCTTTCCATTCATCGCGCTGAGATAATTTAATAGTCGCCTTCGCTTCCTTTGTGCCTTCGTCAATCCAAGCGCGAACAACTACTCCAAATTGTTTTGTAACGGAATACGCGTTGTGAGAATCGATAACCGCGCCGCCTGCGTTCAACCGGTCCAGGCGGACCGCCGAGCTTTCGCAGGCAAGGACCTCGCGGTAAAGGCCGTCGTAGTCCCTTCGCATTACTTCGACTTCAGTGGCAAACACCACGTCGATAGTGTTTTCGTCAGGGTTGAACGACGCCGGTATCAACGTCGCTCGTCCCTGCATCTTTCCAAGGGTGCGTTTTTCGCTCATTAGTTTTTCAATAGTGTTTCGGATTGGATCGTAAAAACGGGTGATCAAAACTAAGCACCCGCGAGCGACGCGAGTAGGCGCGTTTTGCGCAAACTATAGGCGGCGTATAGGCGCAAAGAAAAACCCCCTATTTAGGGGGCTTCTCGTTTTTTGTCGGTTTCGAAGGGTCAGACTCACCCGGCGTAGATTCAATCCGATTAGGATCAAAGCGCGGGTCCGACTCAGGCATTAAGCCCAGCTCGTCAAACATTTTCTTATCCTGCTCCAACTCGGCGCGTAAATCTTCCGGCGTATAACCAAACGCACGTATAACATTCTGCCAACTCGTTACACCTGTGCGGAGCTGTGATTTTAATGCTTCCATTTCTTTGTGGGGATCGATCATTTCCCGGCGCGGCGGTGTCCAGGTTACGGAGACGCTTACGGTGTCAGGTACGTGCCCGGCCAGCTTCGCAGCTTCAATAAACCAATCGTAAACCTTATCACAAAAGCGAGGAATTAACATAAGCCATTGGTAGCGCTCTACGTTCTTATTAAATTCGAGCCAACCCATACGGCCGGACGAAAAATTTACATTCGAGTAGTCATTTGTCAACGTCTCGTATGATGTACCAAACCCAGCAGAGATACCGCGTAAATTGCTCTTAACGTAATCACCGAATCCCTGCGTTACCGGTGGGGCGGCAACCTCTATTTTCTTACCCGGTGGTAGATATTCGATAGCACCCGGCTCGATTTTTTCAAGGGTAGGACTATTTTGTGCGTTGCCCGCATCTACTGTGTCCTCAGTAATAAACACACTGAAAGACGCGGCCACTTTGTTCCGTATGCGCTCGGTAAATTCGTAGTCATCCAGGTCCCTGAGTCTCAGCATTACGCCGCAACTGAGAGGCACACCGCGCATTTGCCCCGCTCGCTCTATATCGTATATGTGTAAAATCTCGTCAGCGGGCACGTATTCCATAGCTGCGCCGAACTCACTAGGGTGATTCTTATACAGCCAGTATCCGAGGGGGCGGCCGTCTTTACCATAGTGTATACCGTAATAGGTAATGGACCCGTCCTCCTGGAATTGTCCGTTATGCTTGCCGCTTACAATGTAGTCGCCCTCCAAAACTTGCAAACGCAACGGTACCACATCCTTACTAGTGCCCTTTACTTTCCTGACAAGACATTCGCCTGACTCAATTACGGTTTTCATTACAAGACCTTGCAGCGCGTACATATTCAAATGCCCGTAATAATCGCAGCCAGTTTTATCTGCCCAACGTTTCCAAACATCTTTAAGTTTGCCAGTCTGATTCTTACGCGCACCGGCAGGCGTCGGAATTATGCCCGTGCCGACGACGTTATTTACGATAGCGCGTACGGCGTTCATTGCATACCCGTTGTTTCTGCCAAGGTCCCGCGAGCGCTCGCGCAACGTTGAAAGCGCGGCTTGTACCTCCTGGTTAACGGAGACATTGGGGCTTTGCCAATCGCTGTAATGCCTTCCGCGCGCGGCCCCGTCGTACTTACGTTCCCCGTTGTATCGATCCCTCACCTCCTTCATAGCGCGCAGCTTCGCGCGGGATGCCTCCCGACGGACAGCGCCCGACGGATGGACATACTCATACACTTTGTCAATCACATTCGCCATTCAATCCTTTTGTAAATTGAGCATACACACGACGACCGCTCGCGCTGCTGTTAATGCCTAAATCCTTTTCCATTAGTGATTTGATACGGAGCATTTCGGCAAGGCTCCTATATTCGACCTCTTTATCAGCGTATTTAACTTTTAACGCGCCCTGCGCAATGGCGGCCGTTAGTTGTTGGTATTGGTCTGTTGTATACACCATTCAAATTTTTTCGGGTACTTATTTGCAGCCAGCGCGATTTCGCGAAGGTTGCCCGCTACGTCTCGGTACACATCTTTTTGACTGTCAATTTTCTCAATTCCGTACTGTACAGCCGTACGCGATTTGCTGAACGCCTCAGCTATTGCCCACTCGCTTAACGACGTATTGTTGCGCAGCAACCAGTAACAATAAAAGCGCAAGTACGCTACAGCTGTACTGTTGTCATTGATTAAGTCCGACTCAGTAATTTCGTACCGCTCGCATACAGATTGCTTTACAGCTTTGACGGCTTCGCGTTGTCCTGGTGTAAATAAAACACGGGGTTTTGTTCTCGTACGTGTCATTGCCAAAATTTTGCTCGTTTTTTATTTTGTTCAGTCTGTTGTTTTTCGGGCTCGGCGCGCGCCGGTTGCTCAGTGCCATTATATCGTTCCTGCCGCCAGCGCTCCGCCGTCCAACGGTCCATACCAACGATATAAGCGGCAGCGCGCGCATATACGCGGCAATCGAGCGGTTCGTTACGCTTGTACTTCTTTACCCATGTGAATACGTCGAATCCGCGCGCGTCTTTAGATAATACAAGTTCCTCAGCAGTCAGCCCACGGAAGTACGACGGTGCCCGATCTGGAAAATGGCAGTAACCAGCAGGTACTTCCCCGCTTTCTTTGTCTATCTTCAATTTCAAATGTCCGTATACTTCCGATTTTATAAGCGATACGCCAGCATTCCAGACCTTGACGCGGCCGATCTTCTTACCGGCCTTAACTATGTCGACAGCGCGCGGCGCAGAAACAAAAGTTTCGAGTTTGTCCCGGCCCTTTAGTGGGATCACCTTAGTAATGCCGTGCGCCTGCGTGAACTCGTACGCCTTTAAGGTATTGTAACCTGTATCGAGGCCCATTAAGCGCAAGGGTAATACCTGGTTGTCCCCCTCCCGTGTCCACGTTTCGCTAAAGAGCTTCGCCAGTTCTTGCCATACTGCCGCGCCTGACGTATCGCCCTCGATAACCCGGTAGTCTATAGACTGCGTACACTTGCCTTCCATCCAACCGACAATCTCAATTTCCAGGCGGTCAGCTTGCACGTCAACGCCAGCCGTAATAAATACGACGCCCGTAAACGGTTTGTTTGGCGTGTAATGCTCTACGCGGTCGTGCAACGCCTCCCAATCTGGTTTGTCGCCTGCATCTGCCTCGTACGGCTCGCCTAGCTTGGTATTGGTGAATGCGACTTTCTTAGGAATGTCCCCCTCGCTTTCGTCGCGCTCACGTACAAGGTCCGCCCAGGAGAACCAGCCGTTAGGCGAATAGAGCGCGTTTATAAAGTAGCCGTATTGCTTCCCGGTTTGCTCGCGCTCAGGGTACAGCGGTACCCATTTTCCCGCGTTCAGCATGCGGCTTTTAAACCGCTCATCTATTTCCTTTTTGCACTCGATGCACTCGTAAGTAACGCGCGAGTAATTGCCCGGCTCGTATCGTAGTTGATCTATTACAAGCGCCTGAAAGTGATGGCAGAACGGGCACGGCACATGGTAATAGCGCTGCCCCGTTGCCTCAAATGCGGCATCTATCGCGCTGATTCCTTTCAGCGTCGGGGTGCTCGTCAAAAATATTTTCTTACGCGCCCCGAAAGTTATGGTGCGTGTTTCCGCCAAGGCCAAGGCCGAACCTTCGCCGCCAACATCCAATGGATACCTATCAATCTCATCCATGTAGACAAATCGTACCGCTGTCGAGGACAGGCCAACAGGCGAATTAGCGCCGACCATCTTTACGAATCCACCCGTAAACTCTTTATAGAGTAGCGTATTACCTTTGTCCCTAGATTTAGCTGGCATAATCTTGTCGGTCAGCCTCGGCGTCGACTCGATCATTTTTTGAATACGGTTTTTGCTGGTGTCCTTCATCATCATGTCTGTGGGCATGACGTATAGGAACCCCGCAGGGGCTACGTCTATAACATAGCCGAGCCAATTATTACCGCACTCCGTAAACCCTACCTGCGAGGACTTCTTTACTACGATTTTTTGCGCAGGATCATGTACCGAGAGTCTTTCCATTACTTCCCGCAGGTAGGGCGTCACGGCCGTATCGAATTTACCAGGGCGCGCGCTGGTGTCCGGCAAGCGCCGGTACGTGTCCGCCCATTCCCGGACGGTTATACGTGGTTCGGGTCGTAGTCCATTTAGGAACCCGCGTAGTATCTCGATATCGGAAGGATCAAACAATTTTATAACGTGTCCTTGTTTAAGTTGCCGTAGGTTGTAAGTACCGCCGTGATCTCGTCGGTTAGTATGTTAATTCCCTCTACCTCATTCGTTGCGGCCATTATGTCGCGGACTACACGGTTAGGGATATTCAAGAGCGCCTTTTTTAGCTCGTTTCCAAGGGTGTACAATACCTTCTCTACTTTGTCTTTTGCCACTACCCTACCCTCGGCCTCGGCGAGCTTTATTTTGTCGAGACCCGCCCCAATAACCTCCCGTATGCGCATTGCCTCAGCTACCTGCATGTGGGGCGTTATCGTCAACCCTTTGAGAAGATCAACCAGGACAGCCGCCGACTCGTCGGAAACTTCAGCGACCCGCTGCGTGATCGGCTGCAAGGCGGGGGAAGCGCCTAACTTCTCTATTGCCTTCGCACGGCTTACCCCCGGTTGCGCCCTGGTTACTTCATGTTTGTGTCCCCACTCAGCGTTAGCCAAATCGGGTAATATCTTTTTCGCGTCTGCGTCATACCCGGTTACAATGCGTCCGGCCGCAATCGCTTTGCGGACTGCCTTCTCATTTACATTTATCCGCCGGGCGTACTCCCGTATACTTACCCGTTCGCTCTGCATTTTTGTCAGTTTATTATTTGCGGACCTGTCCGCAGTCCGCAACTAGCGATTTTTTGCGCATGGGCGCACGCGCTAGGAATTTTCAGGGGAAGGACCCAAAGGCCCCTACCCCCTACATTCCTTTTTGTCCCCCTAGTCAAACGCACAATCAAAACCTAAACGTGAATATCAAAGGTATCTCGCTTGTCGCTTAGTGTATAGGCGCTCTCTAGGCAGCAACAGCGCTATACAGTTTCCATTTACTTGTTATACTATTGACTCGTTTATCTCAGTAGTGCCGCGCATTTCCGAATCGTAGTACATTTCAAAAAAATAATTGCCTTTAATATGTTCTATGGTTTTTCCTACACATAGGTGTATTATTGCTTCAATTGTACCCCATACTCTTGCAGCATCGGCCGCAACGCTTGTAATAAATTTTCCTGCCCCCGGTCCTTGGCGTCCAGGCGTTTCATTACCAGCTCGTCTATGGTATCTTTCGTTATAAGGTGGTGGACAATTACAGATTGCGTTTGTCCTTGCCGATCTAATCGGGCATTCGCTTGCTGATATAGTTCAAGGCTCCACGTCGGGCCAAACCATACGATTATATTGCCGCCTGCTTGTAGGTTGAGACCGTGCCCGGCGCTTGCCGGATGCAATACAAATAATTTGATCTTGCCTGCGTTCCAGTCGTCTATATCTGAAGCTCTTTCCAGCTCGCGCGGCTCGTACTCAGGGAATGCCGCTTTTATCCTGGTAACGTCGTGCTTAAAAGCATAAAACAACAAAACAGGCGCGCCGTTGGCAGTGTCCAGTATTTCCCGCAGCGCTTCGATTTTCTCGTTATGTACGACATGCGCCGTCTTGTCGAGGTCGTAAACCGCTCCGTTGCTGTACTGTAACAATTTGCCCGCCAGGGCTGCAGCATTTACCGCCGTAATCTCGCCCGCATCGGCCAGCCCTAAAACTTGCTCGGCCTCAAATTTTTTGTAAGCCTTCATCTCTGTTGCCGGTAAAATGATATCTACCGTCCTGTCAATCCTCGGCGGTAATGATAGATAGTCCTGCGTGCGCATGGATACGCAGATATCCGCGATCTTCTCGTATATCTCTCGCTCGTAAATGTCATCGCCGAGCAATCCGGTATCGTCTTTCTTAACTTTGTAATTGTAAACGGTGTGTCCGTTTCGTTGTCCTGGTGTTAGGTAGGTTTCCCGGAAGCTCCCGAGAGTTTTTCCCAAGCGCTCGCCCATGTCCAACAGATAGAGCTGAGGCCACAAGTCCGGCAACCCGTTAGGGCGGGGTGTACCCGTAAGTCCTACGACCCGTTTAGCAAAGGGCCGCACTTTGCGCAGTGCCTTAAACCGGCGCGATTTCGGATTTTTAAAGCTACTCAGCTCGTCCAATGCCAGCATGTCGAAGGGAAAACCGCTTGCGTACTGCCCGACGAGCCATGCGACGTTATCGCGACCGATTACGTAGATATCAGCTTTACGCCTCAGTGCTTCGATACGTTGACGCTCGGTACCCATTACCTTAGATATGCGCAAATGCCGCAAATGGTCCCATTTGTTTGCCTCAGTTGTCCACGTATGTTCCGCGACGCGCTTAGGCGCAACGACTAAGACCCGCTCTATTTCTAAGTCCTCGTATATAAGCCTGTTTATCGCGGTCAGTGTCGCAACCGTCTTACCGAGACCCATTTGCATAAAGAGCCCGGCGGCCGGGTTGTTGATAATGTGATCCTCTGCCAGTACTTGCCCGCTATGCGGTATGTATCTCATCAAAAAATTGTTTTAGTTTTTCTTCGCTATCAACTATCCATACTGTAAAGCCCAATCGCCTGAGTAGCGCTATTACGATCTCCTGCCGAGGGCTCGGTTTCTTACCGCCGCTTTTCAGCTCGACAAACCAGATACGCCCGCCAGGGATCAATACCAACCGATCCGGCAACCCTGTAAAAGAGGACGCGATTAGTTTTACTGCAAGGCCGCCCAAACGAGCTACCTTTTCACGCAGCTTTTTTTCGAGTGTCTTTTCATTTTCCTTCTTTGGCGTAGGTGTCATTGCTGTTTTCTTTATCTTTTTATACATGCTGTTTAGGCGGTATACCATTTACGCCCTATCTGCCTAATCATTACTTTTTAATCTCTAAGGATTTTACCTATGACACCTATGACAGGAGGATAAAATGCAGCCCTGTAGCGGGCTTCGGTGTCGTTGCTGTAGCTGTGACGGCCTATGACAGCCAATGACAGTTATTATAAGTTCTACTAACTTGTGTCATTGGGTGTCATAGCTCCAAACCGTTCAGCTTTTATTATGCAATTCCTATACGTTTGTATGTTAACTGTCTACCGTAGTTCTTTATCCGCCGTTGCCCTTTTGTAGCTTCCCAACCGGGAATATTGCGCATTATCGCGTGTAGGTCTTTCGTATTATAGCTTGTCATGTCCGCCAAACGACGGCCGAACAACTCGCACCATATTTCAGCAATACAAACAACCGATCTTTCCAAAGTCCCAGCCTCGGCAAGGTCACCAGCGCTGAGATGGCTCCGCCGCTCGTCTATATCCCACTCATACCACTTTTCGGGTAAAGGCATATCCAGGAACTCTGCAACGGCTCCGCTCCGTTCGTCGCGTTCGGTATGTTCGGCCTGTACGCCGTGCGCGTCCGCTTCCAGGTTTGCGGCAAGGTGCAATGATTCACCAGCGCGGTACAGCGTCAACGCTTCCGCCCAGATTTGCCCTACCTCATACTCGGTAAGTTCCTCCCATACTTCTTTGGTCGGCGCTTGTTCGTATACAGGTACAGGCCAAAATTTCCGGTTGCCGTTGGCATCGTTGCGCAGAAACTCCCCGTTATTGGTCGTACCGATTATTATACATTGCCTCGGAAAGTCGGTAACGTGTTTACCGTATGCGACCCGGTAGCGATCAACGGTTTTGGATATGAAATGCTTAATAGCCCCTACCTCAGCTTTTTTCATTCCTGCTAACTCCCCCATTTCGACGATCCAAACGCCCTGCAATTGCTCGAAACCCTCTTTACCCTCAATCGTACTAAACGTGTCCGAGAACCAGGTTCTCCCGAGCTTTTGCGCAATGGTTGATTTGCCGACGCCTTGCCTTCCTACGAGAACGAGCATGTAGTCGAATTTGCAACCGGGTGAGAACACACGCGCAACGGCCGCCGTAAGCGTCTTACGCGTTACTGCGCGCGTATAGGGCGTATCTGCCGCGCCCAGGTAATCAATTAGCACCCCGTCGACGCGCGGCGTACCGTCCCAGGATAGGCCGTTGAGGTATTCCCGAACGGGATGTACTTTATATCTTTCCAGGATCACCCCTAACGCCTTTCCTTGCTTCGAATCGTTGGCGGGGATACCGTAGAATTTTTCGAGATGATGGCTAAGGTTTTGTTCGTCTCGGTCAGTGAGGAAACGGCCGGATTTGATCGAGCGCCAGGGCAGGGAGCGCGTCACTACAGGGCGTTGTATAAACTCGTCGAATGCTAACGCGCCTTTGAGCTTTGGCGAATGTTCCAGTATCAAAACAATGTTATCGACTGTCGCCAATACGTTACCCTTCTTATCCTGTTCGAGCTTACCTAACCACTCATCGGACGCGGGATCTGCTACGGCACTCTTTTCGTCCTCGTCGCCCTGGTAGTCCTCCGCAAACTCGTCGGCGGCGCTTTCCAGTCGCTCCCGCCCGAGCTGCAACCGTACCGCGTCGTCCTTCCGCGCTGTTTCTTCCATAGCCAGGAACGACGGCCGCCGGTTCATAGGCGTGTCTTCTTTACTATCGTCATCTTTTAGACCGTGTAAATGCAGGCGTACAAGATCAAAGGCGTTACACAGCTTTCCGCCCGCCGGGTCTGTCGCGTGATGGCTAAATGCAAACTTGTCGTCGTAGGTAATGAGTCCGCCCGCACAGCTCCCGGCGGTATACGTATATCTGCCTTCCTGGTCGGTAGTCTCGTAAACGTCGCTTAGGTACTTCTCTATTGCTTCGTGAATGTCATAAGTACGGCAGAATGCGCCGACAATACCCGGCTTTTCCAGCGGGTCGCCTTGCTTCTTTGCGCTGGTCCTAATCCTGTCCGCTTGCCGATCACTCACCGGCCATTGGCTAATATCGGTCCAATCCCGGTACGACGCTAGTATCTCGTCAGCACTGAGCGCCGGGCCGTCCTGGTGGTGAAAGACATACTCGCCATCCTTAGCAGTCGAAGGCCAGTACATGAGGCGCGCCGCCTCAAACGTGGTGTCGTCAAAGTAGTTTATCCCCAAGGTGCCCGCAATGCGGCGCGCTATTGCTTCGTATTGATCGGCAAATACCGCACGGTCCAGGACGATTAACAGACGGTAACGCGGCGTTTCGGCGCTATGCTTATGCGTACTATACAGCGCCGCCGCGTTGTCGTACTGTAGCTTATAATCCTCCCAGATATCAGCCGGTCCGTGATCTATGTCGAGCGTTATAAGCTGCCGTTCCATTACGTTAGCGCTCTTGCGTCTGCCGCTGGTGAGAAACCCACCGACAAACCCGCCGATATCCTTTATCTCGTCTTGCCGTTCCTTCTTTGCTGCGAGATAATCTTTGTACAGCTCGGCGGTTCGGTGCGTAACTGCGATTTTGTCAAGTATCGCGCTCCAATCAACTTGCTTATTTTTCCAGGCCGTTTCCTTTCGGCTCCGCCCTGTCGCTATGTCTAATCTAAAGTCATATTGTAATTGCATTCCGTTGATTCATTTTTAACTCTCCTTACAAGCTCGAATTTGTCCGCCGGGTGATAATGATTTAACTCTTGCAGGCTTATCCAACCGTCCACCTTTCCGTAATCCACGTCGTCTACGGTAAACTCTCGGTATAATTCGATCTTGAAACCTTGCGCCTTTTCCTTCAGTAACCAGTTTCGTGTTTCGTTTTTGTGGATTGAGAGGGATACGAGTCTAACCGTATCCCCCTCGCGAAATTTTACCATAGGGATAACAGATTATTTTTTGCTGGTACGAACCTTCTTAAATTTGCAAACCGGGTGCGAAAAATACAGTTCGGTAAAATCCGCCCAGGTCAGGCCGTCGTGGCGGTACACTCGTTCGACGGTTACGACCTTACCGTAGTATATTTTCTTATCTTCCTGTTTCAGCCAATTCCTGCCGCCTTCGTCCGGGTGCTTTGCGAGCGATATAATTTTTGCCTTGTCGCCTGCCCGAAAATTTGCCCAACTGTTAAATTTTGCTCTTGCCATTTTGGTTTTGATTGTTATTTTTTATAGTATGAGTTAGTAAAACCTTCCGCCGCCAGCGGCAGCCCCGGTGCCCAGGGTATCGGCTCAGTCATTAAGCGCAATACGTCCGGCAAATCGTCCTCAGCCCCTTCAAGTATAATTTCGTCGTGTACGTGGCCTACCGTCATATGCCCCGCGTCATCCAGGCGGAGCAATGCAACCGCTAGGCAATCGCGCGCGACAGCTTGTACGATATTCTCGACGAGCTTGCCGCCCCATGTTTCGATACGTGCCCACTTC
>Ga0105239_10003191_pt1 | contig 20292 bp, 13 predicted proteins | sample KBSC44metaG_FD_92761 | JGI IMG/M metagenome (GOLD analysis project Ga0105239, IMG submission 92761) | Corn rhizosphere microbial communities from Kellogg Biological Station, Michigan, USA - KBS C4-4 metaG | ecosystem: Host-associated > Plants > Roots > Rhizosphere > Soil | place: Michigan, USA... | reverse complement strand
GCCAAGCTGCACATGAACGACGACGTCTACCACCTCGTGCGCAACACGCCGAAGGTGACGGGCTTCCTGGGCAGCAACGGCAAGCCGCAGCCGATCAGCGAGGCCGAGGCCGCGCGCATCCTCAACACCAAGGAGGAGGTCGCCGCCGCCGCGCCCAAGACGAAGATCAAGGTCGATTTCGACATCGGCGACAACGTCAAGGTGCTGGAAGGCCCGTTCGCCTCGTTCAACGGCCTGGTCGAGGAACTGGATTTCGATCGCAGCCGCGTGAAGGTCGCCGTGTCGATCTTCGGCCGCGCCACCCCCGTCGAGCTCGAGTTCGAGCAGGTCGAGCGGGTGAAGTAAGTTTCCTCCCTCTCCCGCTTTCGCGGGAGAGGGAGGGACCCGCCGCGACAGCGGTGGGAGGGTGAGGGTCTTCTTCTTCGGCCGGTTCGAGGAAGACGGAAGAAGAAGACCCTCACCCAACCCTTTCCCGCGAAAGCGGGAGAGGGCTTTAGTCCGCGGGAGGCCTTCGGGCCGTCAGCACCGCTAAGCCATTAGGAGGTAAAAATGGCGAAGAAGATTACCGGTTACATCAAATTGCAGGTCGCCGCCGGCGCCGCCAACCCGTCGCCGCCGATCGGCCCGGCGCTCGGCCAGCGCGGCGTGAACATCATGGAATTCTGCAAGGCGTTCAACGCCGCCACGACCGACCTCGAGAAGGGCATGCCGATCCCGACCGTGATCACGGTCTATGCGGATCGCAGCTTCTCGTTCATCACCAAGACTCCGCCCGCATCCTTCCTGATCAAGAAGGCGGTCGGCCTCAAGTCCGGCTCGAAGACCCCGGGCAAGGCGTCCGCCGGCAAGATCAAGCGCTCGCAGCTGGAAGAGATCGCCCAGGTCAAGATGAAGGACCTGAACGCCGCCTCGATCGAGGCCGCGACCAAGACGATCGAAGGCTCGGCCCGCGCGATGGGCCTCGAAGTGGTGGAGGGCTAAGAGATGCTGAAGCCGAAGAAGCTCACCAAGAAGGCCCAGGCCCTCTCGACCACCGTCGACCGCGAGAAGCTCCACACCGTGGCCGACGCGATCGCGATCGCCAAGAAGAACGCCACCTCCAAGTTCGACGAGACCATCGAGGTCGCGGTGAACCTGGGCGTCGATCCGCGCCACGCCGACCAGATGGTCCGCGGCGTCGTGACCCTGCCCAAGGGCACCGGCAAGACCGTCCGCGTCGGCGTGTTCGCCCGTGGCGCCAAGGCCGAGGAGGCCAAGGCCGCCGGGGCTGACGTCGTCGGCGCCGAGGACCTGCTGGAGATCGTGCAGGGCGGCACCATCGAGTTCGAGCGCTGCATCGCGACGCCGGACATGATGGGTCTCGTCGGCCGTCTCGGCAAGGTGCTGGGCCCCAAGGGCCTGATGCCGAACCCGAAGCTCGGCACCGTGACGATGGACGTCGCCAAGGCGGTGGAAGCCGCCAAGGGCGGCCAGATCGAATATCGCGTCGAGAAGGCCGGCATCATCCACGCCGGCCTCGGCAAGGCGAGCTTCTCCGAAGCCGACCTGCGCGAGAATTTCGACGCGCTGATCGACGCGCTGGTCAAGGCCAAGCCGTCGGGCGCCAAGGGCAAGTATGTGAAGAAGATCGCCGTCTCGTCCACCATGGGCGCGGGCATCAAGGTCGACACCGCCGAGGTCGGGGCCTGATCCTTCCGATCAACTGACATGAGAAGGGCCGGGAGCGATCCCGGCCCTTTTTGTTTGCGCGGCGCGCCCCCTTCCCGTTCGCCCTGAGCCTGACGAAGGGCCGTCCTGCCCCTTGATCGGCACAGAAGAAGGCAGGGCTTCGACCAGCGCAGCCCGAACGGACTTTTGGGCCATGGTCCTGACGAAATGACCGGCTCCGCGATTCCAGCTCGAACATTAATTTACGGAAAGCCTCCTCCGCCCCGCATTGACCTTTGCCCCGAATCGGAGTCGAATTATCGCACCACGCTTCGTGGGGGAGAAAGATGATGATCCGCACGTTCGCAGCCCTGTCGATCACCGCACTGATGGCCACCAGCCTCGTCGCCGCGCCGTGCCGCGACGCCAAGGGCAAGTTCGTCGCCTGCCCGAAGGGCGCCCCGGCCGCGGCCCCCGCTCCGGCCGTCAACAAGGACGCCAAGGGCCGCTGCCACGTCGCCTCCGGTCCCAAGAAGGGCCAGCTGACCAAGTGCCCGAAGTGATCTGACTCCCCCTCCCTGCAGAGGGAGGGGCTTTCCTGTTCCGCCTCTACCCGCTATAGGCCGCGTCGAATCGATCGGGGCTCGCTCCGGCCGGTTCGTCCGTCCGAGACTGCAGCTGGGGTTCGCCCCTTAATCGTGCTGCATAGGCGGGGAAGAGTTTTCCGGATGCACGCCGTACGATGGCATGCTCCGGGTCTGCCGCGTGAAGGTCTCCAGACCTCGCTTGCGCGATCAGTCGACGATTTCCCACGGACGTTTGCCGAGAGACCGCAAGGTCTTCCGGTTGAACCCCGGTTGTCCGCGTTGGGCTGCCGGATACGTACGAAGTGGAGATTGGCATGGATCGCGATCAGAAGTCCGCGGCTGTTGCCGAGCTGAACCGCACTTTCACCGAGAGCGGCGTGGTGGTTGTCACCCGCAATCTCGGCCTCACCGTGACGCAGGCGACTGCGCTCCGTGTGAAGATGCGTGACGCTGGCGCCAGCTACAAGGTTGCCAAGAACCGCCTCGCCCGCATCGCCGCCGAAGGCACGGCCTATTCCTCGCTCAGCGACCTGCTGAAGGGGCCGACCGCGCTTTCGTCGTCCAAGGATCCGGTGGCGGCCGCCAAGGCCGTCGTCGAATTCGCGAAGACCAACGACAAGCTCGAAATTGTCGGTGGTGCGATGGGAAGCACCGTCCTCGACGTGAACGGCGTGAAGGCTCTGGCCGAACTGCCGTCGCTCGACGAGCTGCGTGCCAAGCTCGTGGGCCTCATCCAGGCTCCCGCGCAGAAGCTCGCCTCGATCACGCAGGCCCCCGCCGCGCAGCTCGCGCGCGTGTTCTCGGCCTATGCGGAGAAGGACGCGGCCTGATTCCTCGGGCCCGAGACGTTCTAGACCTTATTTCGAAGACAATTGGGGGCCAGCGCGCCCCACACATGGAGACCAACAATGGCTGACCTGCAGAAGATCGTTGACGACCTGTCCGCCCTGACCGTGCTCGAGGCCGCCGAGCTCTCGAAGCTGCTCGAAGAGAAGTGGGGCGTGTCCGCCGCCGCCGCCGTGGCGGTTGCCGCGCCGGCCGGCGGTGGCGCCGGTGCCCCGGCTGCCGAAGAGAAGACCGAGTTCGACGTGATCCTCACCGGCGACGGTGGCAAGAAGATCAACGTCATCAAGGAAGTCCGCGCCATCACCGGCCTGGGCCTGACCGAGGCGAAGGCCCTGGTCGAGGGTGCGCCCAAGGCCGTCAAGGAAGGCGTGAACAAGGACGAGGCCGAGAAGGTCAAGAAGCAGCTCGAGGAAGCCGGCGCGACCGTCGAGCTGAAGTAATCCGGCGCGCTTCGGCGCACCGGCCTTCAGAGCCAAGAGAAGGGGCGGCCCGGCAACGGGTCGCCCTTTTTTCGTTTGGCGGTGATGGGAGCCCCGGCCTCCACCTCCGTTCGCCCTGAGCCTGTCGAAGGGCCGTCCTTTTCTTCCCGGGAGAGAGCAGAAAGAAAAGAAGGACAGGGCTTCGACAAGCTCAGCCCGAACGGAGATTCGCGATCCAAGACGCGATCTTTCTCCCCACCCCCCTTCCCTTCTCGATCCGAGACGCTATATAGCGTTCCCATCCAGCATCACCGGCCGTTCGCTCGCACCTTGCGCGTGTCCGGCCACCCGCTCCGCCTTCGGGACACGGTCCGCCTTGCGCAACGGATCGCGACGAATGGAAGACGATAGCGAGGATCAGAGAGTGCAGCAGTGCGGCCCCGACAGCCCGGGACCGCACTTTTTTGCGTGGCGATTCGCTCGGAATCGCTCCGCACCGGCTGCAGGAAGTGCTGCGAGGCGCCTCCGCCACGAGATTAACTGCGAGGACGAGACCAGGCATGGCCACCCAGCCCATCCCCCCGGCGATGATCGGCACCGCGAAGAAGCGGATCCGCAAGGTGTTCGGCGACATCCATGAAGTGATCCAGATGCCGAACCTGATCGAGGTTCAGCGCGAGAGCTACGAGCAGTTCCTGCGCTCCGATCCGTCGATCGGCTATGTGTCGGGCCTGGAGAAGACGCTGCGCAGCGTGTTCCCGATCCGCGACTTCGCTGGCACCGCCGAGCTGGATTTCGTCAATTACGAGCTCGAAGAGCCGAAATATGACGTGGAAGAGTGCCGTCAGCGCGGCATCACCTTCGCCGCGCCGATGCGCGTCACGCTGCGCCTGATCGTGTTCGAGGTGGACCCGGACACGGAGACCCGCTCGGTCCTCGATATCAAGGAGCAGGATGTCTACATGGGCGACATGCCGCTCATGACGGGCAACGGCACCTTCTTCATCAACGGCACCGAGCGCGTCATCGTCTCGCAGATGCACCGTTCGCCGGGCGTGCTGTTCGACCATGACCGCGGCAAGACCCACGCCAGCGGCAAGTATCTCTTCGCCGCCCGCGTGATTCCGTATCGCGGCTCGTGGCTGGACTTCGAGTTCGACGCCAAGGACATCGTCAACGTCCGTATCGACCGCAAGCGCAAGCTTCCGGTGACGACCCTGCTCTATGCGCTGGGCCTGAACGGCGAGGAAATCCTCAACACCTTCTACAAGACCGCCACCTACGTGCGCGGCGACGGCGGCTGGAAGGTGCCCTTCCTGCCGGAGAATTGGCGCGGCCAGAAGCCGATGTACGACGTGATCGACGCCAAGACCGGCGAGATCGTGTTCCCGGCCGGCACCAAGATCAGCCCGCGCGCCGCCAACAAGGCCGGCAAGGACGGCCTGGAGACGCTGCTGATCCCGACCGAGGAGATCTTCGGCCGCTACAGCGCCTATGACCTCATCAACGAGGCGACCGGCGAGATCTACATCGAGGCCGGCGACGAGGTCACCGAGGAGAATCTGGCGAAGCTCGACGCCACCGGCCTGGAAGAGCTGGTGCTGCTCGACATCGACCATGTTTCCACCGGCGCCTGGATGCGCAACACGCTCAAGGCCGACAAGGTCGAGGAGCGCGATCATGCGCTCAGCGAGATCTATCGCGTCATGCGCCCCGGCGAGCCGCCGACGAAGGAGACCGCCGAGGCGTTGTTCGCCGGCCTGTTCTTCGATCCGGAGCGCTACGACCTTTCGGCCGTGGGCCGCGTGAAGCTCAACATGCGCCTCGACCTCGACGCCGAGGACACCGTCACCACGCTGCGCACCGAGGATATCCTCGAGGTCGTGAAGACCCTGGTCGGCCTCAAGGACGGCAAGGGCGAGATCGACGACATCGACAATCTCGGCAACCGCCGCGTGCGTTCGGTGGGCGAGCTGCTCGAGAACCAGTATCGCGTCGGCCTGCTCCGCATGGAGCGCGCCGTGAAGGAGCGGATGAGCTCGGTCGACGTGTCGACCGTCATGCCCAACGACCTGATCAACGCGAAGCCGGCGGTCGCCGCCGTGCGCGAGTTCTTCGGCTCGTCGCAGCTGTCGCAGTTCATGGACCAGACCAACCCGCTCTCCGAAGTGACGCACAAGCGTCGCGTCTCGGCGCTCGGGCCGGGCGGCCTCACCCGCGAGCGCGCGGGCTTCGAGGTCCGCGACGTCCATCCGACCCACTATGGCCGCATCTGCCCGATCGAGACGCCGGAAGGCCCGAACATCGGCCTGATCAACAGCCTCGCGTCGTTCAGCCGCGTCAACAAGTACGGCTTCATCGAGACGCCGTACCGCAAGGTCGTCGATCACAAGGTGACCAACGACGTCGTGTACCTCTCCGCTATGGAAGAGGCCAAGCACACGATCGCGCAGGCCAACGCCGAAGTGAATTCGGACGGCACCTTCGTCGAAGACCTCATCTCGGCCCGCGAGGCCGGCGAGTTCCTGATGGCGATGCGCGACCAGATCACGCTGATGGACGTGTCGCCGAAGCAGCTTGTGTCGGTCGCGGCCTCGCTCATTCCCTTCCTGGAGAATGACGACGCCAACCGCGCGCTGATGGGCTCGAACATGCAGCGCCAGGCGGTGCCGCTGGTGCGCGCCGAGGCGCCGTTCGTCGGTACCGGCATGGAAGAGACCGTCGCCCGGGATTCGGGCGCCGCGATCGCGGCGAAGCGCAGCGGCATCATCGACCAGGTCGATGCCGGCCGTATCGTCATCCGCGCCACCGACGAGGTGGAGCCGGGCAAGTCGGGCGTCGACATCTACACGCTGATGAAGTTCCAGCGCTCCAACCAGTCGACCTGCATCAACCAGCGCCCGCTGGTGAAGGTGGGCGACACGGTGCGCAAGGGCGACATCATCGCGGACGGCCCCTCGACCGAAATGGGTGAGCTGGCGCTCGGCCGGAACGTGCTCGTCGCGTTCATGCCGTGGAACGGCTACAATTACGAAGACTCCATCCTGATCTCCGAGCGGATCGTGAAGGACGACGTCTTCACCTCGATCCACATCGAGGAGTTCGAGGTCATGGCCCGCGACACCAAGCTCGGGCCGGAGGACATCACCCGCGACATCCCGAACGTCGGCGAGGAGGCCCTGCGCAATCTCGACGAGGCGGGCATCGTCTATATCGGCGCCGAAGTTGAGCCGGGCGACATCCTGGCCGGCAAGATCACGCCGAAGGGCGAGAGCCCGATGACGCCGGAGGAGAAGCTGCTCCGCGCCATCTTCGGCGAGAAGGCCAGCGACGTGCGCGACACCTCGCTCCGCCTGCCGCCGGGCGTGGCCGGCACCGTCGTCGACGTGCGCGTGTTCAACCGCCACGGCGTCGACAAGGACGAGCGCGCGCTGGCGATCGAGCGCGAGGAGATCGACCGTCTCGCCAAGGATCGCGAGGACGAGCGCGCCATCCTCAACCGCGCCACCTTCTCGCGCCTGCAGCCGATGCTGACCGGCCAGACGATCGTCTCGGCGCCGAAGGGCATCCGCAAGGGCGGCGAGATCACCGGCGAGACCCTGCACGAGGTCGAGAAGCGCGAATGGTGGAAGTTCGCCGTCGCCGACGACAAGGTGCAGGCCGATCTCGAGGCGGTGAAGGCGCAGTATGACGATGCCGTCGGCATCCTCCAGAAGCGCTACGAGGATCGCGTCGAGAAGCTGCAGCGCGGCGACGAGCTGCCGCCGGGCGTGCTCAAGATGGTCAAGGTCTTCGTCGCGGTTAAGCGCAAGCTGCAGCCGGGCGACAAGATGGCCGGCCGTCACGGCAACAAGGGCGTCATCTCGCGCATCCTGCCGAACGAGGACATGCCGTTCCTGGAGGACGGCACCCACGTCGACATCGTGCTCAACCCGCTGGGCGTGCCGTCGCGCATGAACGTCGGGCAGATCTTCGAGACGCACCTGGGCTGGGCTTCGCGCGGCCTGGGCAAGCAGATCACCGAGGCTCTGGAAGCATGGCGCGAGGCCAATCCGGATCCGCAGGCGGCGGCCCCGCCGTCGGCGGTCGTGGAGCGGCTCAAGGATGTCTATGGCGAGCAATACCATGCCGAGATCGACAGCCGTTCGGTGGAGGACATCGTCGAGATGGCCGGCCTGCTGAAGAACGGCGTGCCGATGGCGACGCCGGTGTTCGACGGCGCCCGCGAGGCGGACGTGTCGGCGATGCTCACCAAGGCGGGCCTCGACACGTCGGGCCAGTCGACGCTGTATGACGGCCGCACCGGCGACGCCTTCGATCGCAAGGTGACGGTGGGCTACATCTACATGCTGAAGCTGCACCACCTCGTGGACGACAAGATCCACGCGCGCTCGATCGGGCCGTACAGCCTCGTCACCCAGCAGCCGCTGGGCGGCAAGGCCCAGTTCGGCGGCCAGCGCTTCGGCGAGATGGAGGTGTGGGCGCTCCAGGCCTATGGCGCCGCCTACACGCTCCAGGAGATGCTGACGGTGAAGTCCGACGACGTCGTCGGCCGCACCAAGGTCTACGAGGCGATCGTCAAGGGCGACGACACGTTCGAGGCCGGCATCCCCGAGAGCTTCAACGTGCTCGTCAAGGAAATGCGCTCGCTGGGCCTCAACGTCGAACTCCTCAACAACGAGGAAGACGACGATCTGGCCGAGGCGGCGGAGTAAGACGCACAGAACACCGTTCGTCCTGAGGAGCCGCTGAGCGTGTCGAAGCGGCATCCCGAAGGATTGAGGCGCGGGCCTGCCCTTCGAGATGGGCCTTCGCCTTCGCTCAGTCCCTCCTCAGGGCGAACGGATTTTGATTTACCCTCCCATGTGAGGACGACGACATGAACGAGATGACCAATTTCGCCAATCCGCTCGCGAAGCCGGAGACGTTCGATCAGATCAAGATCGGCATCGCCTCGCCCGAGCGCATCCGCTCCTGGTCGTTCGGCGAGATCAAGAAGCCGGAGACGATCAACTACCGCACGTTCAAGCCCGAGCGTGACGGCCTGTTCTGCGCGCGCATCTTCGGTCCGATCAAGGATTACGAGTGCCTGTGCGGCAAGTATAAGCGGATGAAGTACAAGGGCATCGTCTGCGAGAAGTGCGGCGTCGAGGTCACCGTCTCGAAGGTCCGCCGCGAGCGGATGGGCCATATCGAGCTCGCCGCCCCGGTCGCCCACATCTGGTTCCTGAAGTCGCTGCCCTCGCGCATCGGCCTGCTGCTCGACATGCAGCTCAAGCAGTTGGAGCGGATCCTCTATTTCGAGGCCTATGTCGTCACCGAGCCGGGCCTGACCGATCTCGAGAAGTTCCAGCTCCTCACCGAGGACGAACTGCTGAACAAGCAGGACGAATTCGGCGAGGACGCCTTCTCGGCCGGCATCGGCGCCGAGGCGGTGAAGATGATGCTCATGGACCTCGATCTCGAGGGTGAGCGCGAGCAGCTGATCGAGGAGCTCGCCACCACCAAGTCCGAGCTGAAGCCCAAGAAGATCATCAAGCGGCTCAAGGTCGTCGAGAGCTTCATCGATTCCGGCAACCGCCCGGAATGGATGATCCTGGACGTCGTTCCGGTCATCCCGCCGGAACTGCGCCCGCTCGTGCCGCTCGACGGCGGCCGCTTCGCGACCTCGGATCTCAACGATCTGTATCGCCGCGTGATCAACCGCAACAACCGCCTCAAGCGGCTGATGGAGCTGCGCGCGCCGGACATCATCGTCCGCAACGAGAAGCGCATGCTGCAGGAAGCCGTCGACGCGCTGTTCGACAATGGCCGCCGCGGCCGCACCATCACGGGCGCCAACAAGCGGCCCCTGAAGTCGCTGTCCGACATGCTCAAGGGCAAGCAGGGCCGCTTCCGCCAGAATCTGCTCGGCAAGCGTGTCGACTATTCGGGCCGCTCGGTGATCGTGACGGGGCCTGAGCTCAAGCTGCACCAGTGCGGCCTGCCCAAGAAGATGGCGCTCGAGCTCTTCAAGCCGTTCATCTACGCCCGCCTCGACGCCAAGGGGCTCTCCATGACCCTCAAGCAGGCGAAGAAGTGGGTCGAGAAGGAGCGCAAGGAAGTCTGGGACATCCTGGACGAGGTGATCCGCGAGCATCCCGTGCTGCTGAACCGCGCGCCGACGCTCCACCGCCTCGGCATCCAGGCGTTCGAGCCGGTGCTGATCGAGGGCAAGGCGATCCAGCTCCATCCGCTGGTCTGCTCGGCCTTCAACGCCGACTTCGACGGCGACCAGATGGCCGTGCACGTGCCCCTGAGCCTCGAGGCCCAGCTGGAAGCGCGCGTCCTGATGATGTCGACCAACAACATCCTGTCGCCCGCGAACGGCAAGCCGATCATCGTGCCGTCGCAGGACATGGTGCTGGGCCTCTATTATCTGTCGCTCCAGAAGGAGAACGAGCCGGGTGAAGGCTCGATCCTGGGCGACATGACCGAGGTGCACCAGGCGCTGTTCAACAAGGCGGTGACGCTCCACACCAAGATCGTCACCCGCGTCCCGCAGACCGACGAGGACGGCAACAGCTACCTCAAGCGCTACGAGACGACGCCGGGCCGCATGCTGATCGGCGAGTGCCTGCCGAAGTCGTTCAAGGTGCCCTTCGACGTGGTCAACCGCGTGCTGACCAAGAAGGACATCGGCGACGTCATCGATGAGGTCTATCGCCACACCGGCCAGAAGGACACGGTGCTGTTCGCCGACGCCATCATGGCGCTGGGCTTCCGCCACGCCTTCCAGGCCGGCATCTCCTTCGGCAAGGACGACATGGTCATCCCCGCCGCCAAGGATCCGCTGGTCGACGAGACGCGCACGCTCGTGAAGGATTACGAGCAGCAGTATCAGGACGGCCTGATCACCCAGCAGGAAAAGTACAACAAGGTGATCGACGCCTGGTCGCGCTGCGGTGACCGCGTGGCGGCCGAGATGATGAAGGAGATCCAGGCGGTCAAGATGACCGACGAGGGTCGCGAGAAGCCGATGAACGCCATCTACATGATGGCCCACTCGGGTGCCCGTGGCTCGGCCGCCCAGATCAAGCAGCTCGCCGGCATGCGCGGCCTCATGGCCAAGCCGTCGGGCGAGATCATCGAGACGCCGATCATCTCGAACTTCAAGGAAGGCCTGACCGTCCTTGAGTATTTCAACTCGACCCACGGCGCCCGCAAGGGCCTTGCCGACACGGCGCTCAAGACGGCGAATTCGGGCTACCTGACTCGCCGCCTCGTCGACGTGTCGCAGGATTGCGTGATCGTCGAGATCGATTGCGGCACCGAGCGGTCGCTGGAGATGAAGGCGATCGTCCAGGGCGGCGCCACCATCGCCTCGCTCGGCGAGCGTATCCTGGGCCGCACCACGGCCGAGGACATCGTCGATCCGAAGACCAACGAGATCGTCATCCCGGAGGGCACGCTGCTCGACGAGCCGATGATCGCGAAGGTCGAGGCGATCGCGCCGCAGGCCGTGCAGATCCGCTCGCCGCTGGTCTGCGAGTCGATCGGCGGCGTCTGCGCCACCTGCTACGGGCGTGATCTTGCCCGCGGCACGCCGGTGAACATCGGCGAGGCGGTGGGCGTCATCGCCGCCCAGTCGATCGGCGAGCCGGGCACCCAGCTGACGATGCGGACCTTCCACATCGGCGGCGCCGCCCAGCTCAACGAGACCTCGAACCTAGAAGCGCCGACGGACGGCAAGATCGAATATCGCGATCTGCCGACCATCGTCGATCCGCGCGGCCGCCGCATCGCGATGTCGCGTTCGGCGGAACTGGCGATCGTCGACATGGACGGCCGCGAGCTCTCGACGCACCGCATCCCCTACGGCGCGCACCTGCTCCATGACGGCGGCCACATCGTCTCGAAGGGCGATCGCCTGGCGGAGTGGGATCCGTTCATGATGCCGGTGATCACCGAAAAGGCCGGCATGGTGAAGTATCAGGATCTCGTCGAGAACCAGACGCTCACCGAGCAGACCGACGAAGCGACCGGCATCGCGCAGAAGGTGGTGATCGAATATCGCGCCACCTCGCGGAAGGAGGATCTCCGTCCGCGCCTCACCCTGCTCGACGAGAATTCGGGCGAGGCCGCGCGCTACATGCTGGCGCCGGGCGCGATGCTTTCGGTCGAGGACGGCCAGCAGGTGCAGGCGGGCGAGGTTCTCGCCCGTGTGTCCCGCGAAGCCGCCAAGACCCGCGACATCACCGGCGGTCTGCCGCGCGTCGCCGAGCTGTTCGAGGCGCGCAAGCCGAAGGAGAATGCGATCATCGCAAAGATCTCCGGCCGCGTCGAATTCGGCAAGGATTACAAGGCCAAGCGCAAGATCATCATCCGTCCGGACGATGGTTCGGAGCCGGTCGAGTATCTCGTGCCGAAGTCGAAGGTGATCGACGTGCAGGAGGGCGATCATGTCCGCCGCGGCGATAACCTGATCGGCGGTTCGCCCGATCCGCACGACATCCTCGAGGTGCTCGGCATCGAGCCGCTCGCGGCCTATCTCGTGTCGGAAATCCAGGAAGTGTATCGCCTGCAGGGCGTGAAGATCAACGACAAGCACATCGAGACGATCGTTCGTCAGATGCTGCTCAAGGTCGAGATCACGGCCGCCGGCGACACCACCTTCCTGCCGGGCGAGCAGGTCGAGAAGGAGGACATGGAGGCCGTCAACCGCAAGATGGTCGCCGAGGGCAAGCTGCCGGCGGAAGGCAAGCCGATCCTGCTCGGCATCACCAAGGCGTCGCTGCAGACCCGCAGCTTCATCTCGGCGGCGTCGTTCCAGGAGACCACCCGCGTCCTCACCGAGGCTTCGGTGCAGGGCAAGATCGATCACCTGAACGGCCTCAAGGAAAATGTCATCGTCGGCCGCCTCATCCCGGCGGGCACCGGTGCCGGCATGAACCGCCTGCGCGTGGCGGCCACGTCGCGCGACGCGGCGCTCCGCGCCCAGCAGCGGACCTTCGAGACGGCGATCGCCGCTCCGAATACCGCGGCGGAAGAGCATGAAGCGGAACTGGCCCGCCCGGCGCGCGACTCCGGCGGCACCGGCCCCGATCCGCTCGGCGAGGTGGCGATGTCCGGCCACGGCACCGACGAGGATGCGGGCGATTACCTGAACAGCTGATCCGTCAGCGGTTCAGCGATCGGCTGAAACGACAAACCCCTCCCGGGATCGCTCCCGGGAGGGGTTTTGTTTTGTGGGAGCGGGCTCGGGCACGAAGCCGAGCGGTGGTCGACACTTAAGCTCCGTTCGTCGAGCCATCCCGTTCGGGCTGAGCTTGTCGAAGCCCTGTCCTTCCTCTCCTGCCAACCTGAGAAAGACAGGAAGCCCTTCGACAGGCTCAGAGCGCGCGATCAGCCGCTTGCGGGCTCGCAGGCCTTCAACGCGCGCGCCGCTTCGTCGAACGCATTCCACGTCCGCTTCGCCAGGCTGCCGCCGACGCTGCACCGGCGCACGCCCAGCCGCGCATAATCCGCGACGCTGGCGTCATAATCGTGGATCACCACGCTCAACGGCCTGGGCGCGACCGCCGCGACCAGTTCGGCGATGGCGCCCCGGTCCAGGATGAAGGGCACGAACAGGCAATCCGCCCCGGCCTCCGCATAAGCGACGGCGCGCGCGATACTGTCCTTCACGGGCATGTCCGGCACGCGGAAATTCTCGTTGCGGCCGATCAGCATCACGCTCGGGTCGCCGGCATCGATCGCCGCGCGGGCGGCGGCGAGACGATCGACCGCCTCGGCCGTCTCGTACATCCGGCTCCCCGACCAATCCTCGATCGACAGGCCGGCAATGCCCGTCTCCACCGCCAGCGCAACGTTGCGGGCCACGCCCTCCGCGGTGTCGTCGAAACCGTTCTCGAAGTCGGCATTGACCGGCAGGCCGGTTGCCGCGACGAGTTGGCGGAGATGATCGAGCACCGCATCGCGGCTGAGTTCACCATCGTCCTTCCCCGCCGCCCAGGCCGCCCCGGCGCTGGTCGAGGCGATCGCCCTGAAGCCGAGCGCCTGCAGCCGCTTGGCGCTGCCGCCGTCCCAGGCATTGGGGATGATGAAGAAACCGCTTTCGTGCAGCGCGCGGAACCGGGCACGCTTTTCCGCTGTGGTGGACATGATCGCCTCCTCAAGGTTGGCATCGCTGTAGAGGCTTTGCCCGGCTGGAGCCATCGCCCGCAGCACGCCGGGCGATGGCCGACGCTCGCCCGTCATCAGCAGGGCTTCTAGAAGGGGGCTGGCTCAGCGCGTGCTGGCAACGCGCGTCGCCGACTGCGCAGCCGCCAGCACCCGCTCTCTCGCACCCGCCGCCTCGACGGTCTTGTCATGGCGACACCGCGCGATTTCCAGCGCGGAGCGGATATCGGTATGCACCTCGTTCGGGCAGGCGCGGTCGACCGCGAGCGCGATGCGATGGTCGAGAACCCTTACGCCTTCGGGGCTTGCGAGATTGAGGTCGCGATAGGCGACGCGGATATCGGGCGTGACGTCCTGCGCCATGGCGGGCGTCGACAGGGCGATCGCAAGCAGAAGGGATAGTTTCGACATGGCTTGATCCTCTCGATTGCGCGGATCATCGCGCACCGCCCTTGTGCGCCATCGCCACGCCCGCGACCAACAAAGCGCTGGATTCGAATATCAAGCTGAGCTTATATTTGATCGATGCATCGCATTCCGCCCCTCGCCGCCGTCCGCGTGTTCGAAGCCGCCGCCCGGCACGAGAATTTCAGCCGCGCCGCCGAGGAGCTGGCGATGACGCAGGCCGCCGTCAGCTATCAGATGAAGCTGCTGGAGGAGCGGCTCGGCGCGCCGCTGTTCGTGCGGCGCGGGCGCGGCATGGCGCTGACCGATCTCGGCCGCCGCATCGCCCCGCGCGTCACCGACGCCTTCACCACGCTGAGCGACGCCTTCGCGGTGGCGCGCGCGGAAAGCGACACCATCCTTTCGATCACCGCGCCGCGCACCTTCGCCACCAACTGGCTCGCCGGGCGGCTCGGCGACTTCCACATCGCCCATCCCGACCTCGCCGTCCGGCTCGACGTCACCGACAGCATGGTCGATCTCGCCGCCAGCGAATTCGACGTGGCGATCCGGGGCATGGCGGCGCCGCAGCCAGGGCTGGTCTGCCATTTCCTCATGCGCATGCCGGTGACGCCGCTGGCCAGCCCGGCCTTCCTCGCCCGCCACCCGCTCGCCACGCCCGCCGAGCTGCTCAAGGCGCCGCGCATCTCGCCGGATGACGATTGGTGGGATCTGTGGTTCGACACGCTGGCCGATCTCGATGTCGACGGGCGGCTGCACAGCGGCATCCGCTTCGAATCCCAGGTGCTGGACGGGCACAGCGCGATCGCCGGGCACGGCGTCGCGATCCTCAGCCCGCCGATGTTCCAGGCGGCGGTGGACAGCGGCGCGCTGGTCCAGCCCTTCCCGCACGTCGCGACCTATCGCAACGCCTTCTGGCTGGTCTATCCCGAGCACAAGCGCAACCTCCCCAAAGTCCGGGCGCTGCGGGACTGGATGCTGCCGGCGGTGCGGGCATCGGTGGGCGAGGACCGCTACGGGGTGCTGGCGCCGTTGTAGGGGGAGGTTCGATCATCGCCCGCATGGCCCCATCCGTGAATGGGTGCCGGGCTGGCCGAAACCCTCCTGCAAGATCGCTCCAGCCGGACCAGCGCCGCGCCTATTGCACGGCCGTACAGCGTCGGCCATCATCGCCGCCTCGGGGAGACCAAAAAAGGGAATCGAGCATGATGCGCTACGGGATGATCGCCGGCCTTGTCGCAACCCTGATGGCGAGCGCGGGCTCCGCCCTCCCCGCGCATCCCAAGGCCGAGGCGCAGGCGCTCGATCTCGCCAAGCAGGCGATCGCGCTGCGCTCGGTGCGCGGCCCCGGCAACAAGACGCCCGAGGTGGCGGCGCTCTACAAGGCGGCTCTGGTCGCGGGCGGCTTCAACGACGCCGACGTGACCATCACGCCGGTCGATGATACCGCCTTCCTGATCGGCACCTGGCATGGCAGCGATCCGTCGCTGAAACCCCTCGTCATCTCCGGCCACATGGACGTGGTGGAGGCCAACCCGAAGGACTGGCAGCGCGATCCCTTCACCCCGGTGGTGGAGAATGGCTATCTGTTCGGGCGCGGCGCCACCGACATGAAGCTGGACGGCACGCTGGCCATCGCCGCTTTGATCGAGCTCAAGCGCGAAGGCTACAAGCCGCGCCGCTCCATCGTCATCGAATTCTCCGGCGACGAGGAGACGACGATGAAGACCAGCGCGATCATCGCGCAGAAGCTCGCCAACGCCGATCTGGTGCTCAACATCGACGGCGGCGGCGGCGCGTTCGACGAGCAGACCGGCAAGCCGCTCTATTTCACCTGGTCGGGCGCCGAGAAGACCTATGGCGATTTCCAGATGACCGTCACCAATCCCGGCGGCCATTCCTCCGAGCCCCGGCCCGACAATGCGATCGACCAGCTCGCCGCCGGCCTCGTCCGCATCGGCCAATATCATTTCAAGCCCGAGCTGAACGAGCTGACCCGCCAGTCGCTGGCGCAGGAATCGAAGTACGAGGATGCCGCGACCGGCGCCGCGATGCGCGCCTTCGTGGCGAACCCCGAGGACCAGCAGGCAATCGCGACGCTCACCGCCAACCCCGCCACGGTCGGCCGCATCGGCACCACCTGCGTGGCGACGATGATCGACGGCGGCCATGCCCTGAACGCCTTGCCGCAGCGCGCCACCGCCAACATCAACTGCCGCATCTTCCCGGGCCATCCGCTGCCCGAGATCATGGCCGAGCTCCAGCGCGTCGCCGCCGATCCGGCGATCCAGTTCAAGGACGTGACCGAAGGCTCCGTCGCCACCGCGCCGTCACCGATGCGGGCGGATTTCGTCCATGCGGTCGAGACCTCGATCCACAAGGTCTATCCGGGCGTGCCGGTCTTCCCCAGCCAGTCCTCGGGCGCCAGCGATAGCATGTGGTTCCGCCATGTCGGCGTCGCCAGCTATGGCGCCAGCCCGGTGTTCATCAAGGAATCCGAGGATTTCAGCCACGGCCTGAACGAGCGCACGCCGATCGCCAACATCCCGCCGGCGATCACCTACTACCTCTCGCTGATCCCGGCCCTGTCGAGCTGAAACCGGCACACTCCGCCTGACCAGAAGGGCGCGCGCGACAACCGACGGGTTGCCGCGCCGCCCTTTCGTCCCCATTTCGGAGTCACTTGCCCCACCCGAACAAATATGGAACATTCCGGCTCATGCTGACTCATATCTCCGTCCGTGGCGCCCGCGAGCACAATCTCAAGGGAGTCGATCTCGATCTCCCGCGCGACAAGCTGATCGTGATCACAGGCCTCTCCGGTTCGGGGAAATCCAGCCTGGCCTTCGACACCATCTATGCCGAGGGGCAGCGGCGCTATGTGGAGTCGCTGTCGGCCTATGCGCGCCAGTTTCTGGAGCTGATGCAGAAGCCCGACGTCGATCACATCGAGGGCCTCTCGCCCGCCATCTCGATCGAGCAGAAGACGACCAGCCGCAACCCGCGCTCGACCGTCGCCACCGTCACCGAGATCTACGATTACATGCGCCTGCTGTGGGCGCGCGTCGGCATCCCCTATTCGCCCGCCACCGGCCTGCCGATCAGCGCGCAGACGGTCAGCCAGATGGTCGACCGGGTGATGGCGCTGCCGGAGGGGACGCGCTTCCTGCTGCTCGCCCCGGTCGTGCGCGGGCGCAAGGGCGAGTATAAGAAGGAGCTGGCGCTCTGGCAGAAAGAGGGTTTCCAGCGCGTCCGCATCGACGGGACGGTGTACGAGATCGAGGAGGCCCCGGCGCTCGACAAGAAGTACAAGCACGACATCGACATCGTCGTCGATCGCCTGGTGGTGCGCGCCGAGATCGAGACGCGGCTGGCGCAGAGCTTCGAGACGGCGCTCAAGCTGGCCGAGGGGCTGGCTTATGTCGATGTGCTGGGTGAACGCGGCGGCGATGCCTCGACTTCGCTTGGCACGAACGGCGTGGGGGAAGTCCGGGAATCCCAAGCTCCGTTCATCCCGAGCGAAGTCGAGGGACATGCGCCCACGCGTGCCAAGGGCGGCATCAAGGCCCTCGCGCTCCCCGAAGGCATATCCGACCGCATCACCTTCTCCGAGAAATTCGCCTGCCCCGTCTCGGGCTTCACCATCCCCGAGATCGAGCCGCGCCTCTTCTCGTTCAACGCGCCGCAGGGCGCCTGCCCGGCCTGCGACGGGCTCGGCGAGAAGCTCTATTTCAACCAGGAGCTGGTCGTCCCCAACGAGAATCTGTCGATCAAGCAGGGCGCCATCGTCCCCTGGGCGAAGAGCAACCCGCCCAGCCCCTATTACATGCAGGTGCTCGCCAGCCTCGCCCGCGAATATGCGTTCGACCTGACCACGCCGTGGAACCAGCTTTCCGAGGAGGATCGCGACACCATCCTCCACGGCACGCGCGGCCGCGCCGTCACCTTGCGCTTCATGGACGGGCGCAAGAGCTATGAGGTGAAGAAGCCGTTCGAGGGCGTGATCGGCAATCTCGAACGCCGCATGCTCCAGACCGAGAGCGCCTGGATGCGCGAGGAGCTGGCGAAGTACCAGTCCGCCCGCCCCTGCGAGGTGTGCGAGGGCGCCCGCCTCAAGCCCGAGGCGCGCGCGGTGAAGATCGCCGGCGAGGACATCTCCATGTCCACCCGCCGCGCCGTCGGCCCCGCGCTGAAATTCTTCCGGGATCTGCCGCAGCATCTCAACGACCAGCAGAACCAGATCGCCGAGCGCATCCTCAAGGAGATCGTCGAGCGGCTGGGCTTCCTCGACAATGTCGGGCTGGATTATCTCAACCTCGATCGCACCTCGGGCACGCTCAGCGGCGGCGAGAGCCAGCGCATCCGCCTCGCCAGCCAGATCGGATCGGGCCTGTCGGGCGTGCTCTACGTGCTGGACGAGCCGTCGATCGGCCTGCACCAGCGCGACAATGACCGGCTGCTCGTCACGCTGCGCCGCCTGCGCGATCTCGGCAACACCGTGATCGTCGTCGAGCATGACGAGGACGCCATCCGCACCGCCGACCATATCGTCGACATGGGGCCGGGCGCCGGCGTGCATGGCGGCGAGGTGGTGGCCGAGGGCACGCTGGCCGACATCCTCGCCACCGAGGGCAGCGTCACCGGCGACTATCTCTCCGGCCGCCGCGCCGTCCCCCTCCCCGCGCACCGCCGCAAAGGGTCCGGCAAGCAGCTCACCGTGCGCGGCGCGCGGGCCAACAATCTCAAGGATGTGACCGCCAGCATCCCGCTCGGCACCTTCACCTGCATCACCGGCGTCTCGGGATCGGGCAAGTCGACCTTCACCATCGACACCTTGTTCGCCTCCGCCGCGCGCGTGCTCAACGGCGCGCGCGTGCAGGCCGGCCATCACGAGAAGATCGAGGGCCTCCAGGCGCTCGACAAGGTGATCGACATCGATCAGTCGCCGATCGGCCGCACCCCGCGATCGAACCCGGCCACCTACACCGGCGCCTTCACTCAGATCCGAGACTGGTTCGCCGGCCTGCCGGAAAGCCAGGCGCGCGGCTACAAGCCCGGCCGGTTCAGCTTCAACGTCAAGGGCGGGCGCTGCGAGGCGTGCAGCGGCGACGGCCTGATCAAGATCGAGATGCACTTCCTGCCCGACGTCTACGTCACCTGCGACGTGTGCCACGGCAAGCGCTACAATCGCGAGACGCTGGAAGTGACCTTCAAGGGCAAGTCCATTGCCGACGTGCTGGACATGACCTGCGAGGATGCGGTCGAATTCTTCAAGGCGGTGCCCGGCATCCGCGACAAGATGGCGATGCTGGTCGAGGTGGGCCTCGGCTACGTCAAGGTCGGCCAGCAGGCGACGACGCTTTCCGGCGGCGAGGCGCAGCGCGTGAAGCTCGCCAAGGAGCTCAGCCGCCGCGCCACCGGCAACACCCTCTACATCCTCGACGAGCCGACCACCGGTCTGCATTTCGAGGATGTCCGCAAGCTGCTGGAAGTGCTGCACGCGCTGGTGGAGCAGGGCAACACCGTGGTGGTGATCGAGCACAATCTGGAGGTGATCAAGACCGCCGACTGGATCATCGACCTGGGGCCGGAAGGCGGCGACAAGGGCGGCGAGATCGTCGCCGTGGGCACGCCGGAGACGGTGGTGCGGGAGGCGCGGAGCTATACGGGGCGGTATTTGAAGCCGCTGCTGGACGGCGCGGCGCCGGTGGTGGCTGTCACCAAGGCGCCGGCGAAGCGGAAGGTGGCGAAGCGGGAGAAGGTGGCGGCGGAGTGATTATGCCCCCATTAGCGCCAACGCAGCCGCGTTTAGCATCTCTGCACGCCGCACCACAAAATCCTCATAAGAGAGTTGAGAAATATTCTCTGGGCACAGAGCCTCGTCTAGATATTTGCCTCTGACGCTGTCGGAAACCGAAGCCAGATACTCCTCTGGCGATTTTGCCTTTATCGCATTATTATCCGACCTCGTTAGAAAGCATATATTGGCAAGAACATTAATATGCCTTTTGTCCACTCCTGCCTTTTCAAGATAAGCTTGAGGAAATATGTGATGGAACTCATGTTTACTCCCCTGCTTAAGCACCTTCCCAGGATCAATTTTTGGTATTTACCCACGCCCTCTTGCGGCGGGGCGAGAACGCTGATTCATATGGGTTATGGGCCGCCCCGATCTCGAGCGCATGAGCCGCGAAGAACTGATCGAGCTGGTGCTGCGTCTTCAGCGG
>Ga0105239_10003189_pt1 | contig 20299 bp, 18 predicted proteins | sample KBSC44metaG_FD_92761 | JGI IMG/M metagenome (GOLD analysis project Ga0105239, IMG submission 92761) | Corn rhizosphere microbial communities from Kellogg Biological Station, Michigan, USA - KBS C4-4 metaG | ecosystem: Host-associated > Plants > Roots > Rhizosphere > Soil | place: Michigan, USA... | reverse complement strand
CACTGGAGCTCGCTCAAGGACGTCGAGGCCATTCTCGATGCGCACGCGACATTCAGCTCGCAGAAGCTGCGGTGCTGAAGCTCGAAGCGAGAACAACACTGTAAACCGTGGTGTAAACGGCGCCGGTTTCGCCGCTTGCTCAAACCGCTAAGTGTTTGATTTATATGGTGGGCGCACCAGGGCTCGAACCTGGGACCCGCTGATTAAGAGTTCAAGACCATCCCTCCTCTGCAGTTTCTAAAAGCACGCCGCGCTACGACGAGTATTCGATAAGCCCTTTGTTTGTAGGCTCTTCTCGCATAGTTTCGCATTCCGTCGAACTCACACCTCCAAACAGCTCAATCCGCCAACACCGTTTGAAAAACCGTTTTGGCGGCCCTGGACTCTTGTCATGACCGATATTCGAGTTTCTCTCACCGACAAAACCATCGCTCAATTGCCGGCTCCGAAGGAAGGCTGGTACTTAGCGCGCGACACGGAATTGAAAGGCTTCTTTGTCGTCATTGGAAAACGGAGGAAGACCTTCACCGTCCAAGGTGACCTCAGGCGGGGCGGCAAGCGGGCTTCGTCCATTAGGGTTTCCATTGGCGATGCTAGCGAGATCTCGACCCGAGCTGCGCGCGCCACCGCCAAGGAGTACTTGGCTCAGATTAGCCGGGGAAGGCATCCCAAGGACGAGAAACAAGACGAACGGACAAGTCCCGATCCGGCCGTGGAAAGTGGCGGGACGGTCGCTAGCATTACACTCAGGCAGGCTTGGCAACGGTACCTCGAGGCACATCTGGTCCGGAAGAACCGCAGCGAAAAAACCATCGAGGGCTACCGCGATCACGTCGAACGGATTTTCGCGGAATGGCTCGACACCCCCCTTCACGAGCTCTCAACCGATCCGGCTCGGGTGGCCAAAAAGCACGATATGGTCACCAAAGAGAATGGGCCGTACATGGCCAATGGAAGCATGCGGACGCTGCGGGCCATCTACAATCATGCTCGGAAGACGAACAGGTCACTGCCGTCAGATAATCCAGCCGATGCTGTCGACTGGAATGAGGAGGAACGCCGCAACACCGGGATGGGATCGACCGACCTGAAGGGCTGGTTTGCGCAGCTCGCCGCCCTCGACAACCCGGTGCGCAGAGAGTTCCACCTCTTCACTCTCCTTTGCGGTTCTCGGCCCACCGCTCTCCAGGAAGCTAAGCCGGAACACATCGATTTTCGGCGCCGCACGCTGCATATCCCCAAGCCGAAGGGCGGCAAGAGGAAAGCCTTTGATATTCCGTTGTCGCGACAGATGGTCACTTGCCTCGTCCGCACAATTCGGTTCGGCAGACTGGTGTATCCCGCGCAAGCGCAAGAATGGGTGTTTCCGGCCGACAGCGCGTCGGGGCATTTGGCGGAGACAAAAGAGGACCGGGATATGCTATCGAAGTGGGGTAACGACCTCCGTCAGACCTTCCGTACGATTGCGACAGCAGCAGGCGTCTCGGAGGTAGACGCCAAGCTCCTGATGAACCACGCCATTCCCGGAGTAAATGCAGGCTACATTACGCGGCACAAGCTTCTCGAAGATCATCTACGCGGCCAGCAGCAGGCGATCAGTAGTGCTGTGTTTGCTACCTTGAGCGCATCGATGATCCAAAAGGGCTCGTTACAGGATTGGCTCGGAAGAGGTGGCAGCCGACCTTCAGCTCAATGGGCCATTTCCGATCGAAAGCAAGGTGTACCCCGGCCGGTTGCTCAAATTGAACAACGATCAATCTGAGGAATTGAAGATTTGCTCTTCTCTTCAGCCTCATCAATCAGTCCCATCCATTATGTGCAAGTTTGAGCGAGCTCCAGCAACCGATGTCCGATTGGAGCTAATCAAAAAAACGTTCGTCCACTCCCCTGTCCCACCGTAGGTTCAAATCTTGGAGCTGACGCCTCACATACGGTTTGGTGGACAAGCCGTGCGGCGGAAGGGGTGTCCTGTCACCCCCCTGAAATGGCGTAACTTTTCTGCTCAAGCTGCTCGTAATCCACGGTCCCAACTACGTAGACAGGAACAACGACAGCGCGTCTCGCCCGTCTACCTTGATCATCGAGCACCGCGCCAACATCGCTCCTTAGCAACACTGCCGGGGGTCCGATACCCGTTTCAATGAAACCTGTCGCGCGGCCGCTCAGTCGGCTCCTGCGGACCCCTGGGGGCAGTCGTCGCCCTTATTTCGTCGCCGGTGACGCGACAATCGCTGTTCCTGTCGAACCGCATGATGAATGCGCTCGGCTTTTCGACAAACTCGCGTCGCGCGATCTTGCCATCCTGGTTCTCGTCGAAATATCCAAAATCGGCGTCGGCTAATGCAGCGTCGGCTTTTTGCACCGTCAAGAATTCGGTCTTGTCGAGCTTTCCGTCGCGATTGCGGTCCGCCAGGGTGAATGTCCGGTTCGCAAAGGCCTTCCATTCGTCGCACGTGAAGATGCCGTCGCGATTAGCGTCCCATGTCGGCGGCCCGCTTCTGAGCAAGCCATCCCTGGCCGATGGTGGAGCGGATTGCGCGAGAGCGAGACGTGCGGCCATCACAAATAAGCCGATGGCCCAGCAAAGCACGATGACAGCTTTTCTGCGCGACAATTTCCGTTCCTGTTGCTTCGTTTGACTGACGTCGCGGATCAATCGCCCGGCCGGACATAGCAAATCCATATCGTTTATCGACCGTGTTGATAGCAAGAACGTAAACTGAGGTCCTTCCGGGACTTCTCCAAGCTGATCTTAACTGCGCCGGCTTTATGCCGCGCCTATGCAATCATTGACCCCCTCCCCTCGAATTCATACCCGCCTCGTGACGATATTGGGCTCGGGGTTCGCCGGTACGATTCTTGATTGGAAATCCGCGCGATCTCATGAGGCAATTGCGAGCGATGGTCCGACTTCTGGCGATGGCTCTTGGCGCTGCCGTGGCACTTGGCGCCCTCGCGGTTCCAGCGCTCGCGGAAAGCCCAGACATCTCAAATCGTCGCGCCGAGCAACGACGGACATTCAGCGACGCCGAAATCCAGGATGGCTTCTTCAAGATCGCGCTGGATGCCGAGCTGCAACTCGGGGCGCGGGCTCATCGCATTCGCAAGTTCGACGCGCCGGTCCGGATCTTTGTCGACGGCAAGGTTTCGCCGGAGCGGACGGCAGCGCTCAACGCGGTCGTAAGGGAGATCCACGCGCACATCGAGCATCTCGATCTTGCGGTGACCGACAATCGAACGGCCGCCAATTTTGTCGTGACGCTGGTGACCGCTCATCAATTGCTGCCGACCATTCGCGCGAGGTTCGGGATCGAGCGGGCCAAGCAGATTGAGCATTCGCTCAATCCGCAATGCCTGTCGGGCATCGCCAAGGACGGCGCCTACCGGATCAGGCGCGCCGAGGTGATCCTGCCGGTCGATGCCGGCGAGTTCACCTTCTACGATTGCGCCTACGAGGAATTGCTGCAGGCTCTGGGGGCGATCAACGACGATCGCTCGGTCCCCTGGTCCATGTTCAATGACGATGTCCAGATGGGCTTCTTCGACGTCTACGACCAGTACCTGCTCAACATCCTCTACGATCCGCGAATCCGGCCGGGCATGACCAGGAAGGAGGTCGATAACCTCCTCCCCGTTATCCTGCCCGCGGCGCGAGACGTCGTAAGCCGCAACAACCGCGCCGATCAAGCCGGGGCGCCCGTGCTGACGCGCTCGGATTGACGGCGAGCAATCGTCTCATGCCGTCATGAAATGATGCGAGGCGAGATCAACGCTTTGGCGAGGTCGTCTTCGCCGACGACGAAGAATACTCCGTGATCGCGAAATCGGTCTTCTGCGGCTGGCGCACTTGATGCGCAACGGCGACCTGCCGGTTCGGGCTGTATTTTGAAGGCGCACTGGCCGATCCACCAGCCGAAGCGGGTTGGGCCAGCAACAGCGTTGCAAAGCCGATCGCGAACGTCATACCAATGAGAGCAAGAGTCCTGGACATCGGCACCCTCCATCTGAAGCGAGACAACTCGGACGGAAGAGGTTTTTGGGCGTTTCCACGACGACACTATCCGGCGTCTTGTTGTCCCTGGGTTCCAATGCTGATCCTAATTTTCGACGCAGGCAAGATTATTCGGCAATCGCCGCATTAATATGCAGAAGTTCGGTGCGATCAAAACAAGGGCAGAAAACACGCTCTGGCCTGACCTCAAGAATCGGCGGCGTGAAGGCGACGTCGAGCCTAGCGCTTGGTCTTTCGAGCAAAGAAGGTCTGAAACGCTGCGAGCGCTTCCGGCGAGCGCATCCGCTCTCGAAAGAAATGATCCTCCTGGCCGATTCTGCGGACGAGATCCTCGGTCGGCAGCTTCAGAAGCTGGCGCGAGATCGCAACAGCCTCGGCCGGTAGCGCGCAGATCTCACGCGCCACCTTCTGGGCTTCGACCTCGGCATGTCCGGGCGGCACGATCTGATTGACGAAGCCGGCTTCCCTGGCGTCTTCTGCGCTCATCGCCCTGCCCATGACCAGCATCGCGAAGGCGCGCTGATGGCCGACCATGCGCGGCACCAGCAGGCTGGTGGCGCCGTCGGGCACGAGGCCATACTGGATGAAGGGCGACGAGAAGGTCGTCGTGGTGCTTGCGATCACATAGTCGCAATGCACCACCATGGTGGTCCCGATGCCGATCGCAATTCCGTCGACGGCGGCGATGATCGGTTTCTTGTTGTTGACCAGCGACTGCAGGAAGATAACGGAATTGCGCGGACGCGCGACGTCGTCTTTCTCCGTTGCGGCCTTGAGGAAGTCGCCGATGTCGTTGCCGGCGGTGAAGACGCCCGACCGCCCCGCCAGGATCAGGCAGCGGATCGCAGGATTCGACTGCGCGGAGTCGATGGCGTCGCTCATCGCCAAGTACATCTCCTGCGTGAGCGTATTCTTCTTCTCCGGCCGGCGCATGGTGATCGTGCGGGTGGCGCCTTCATCGGTGACGATAATGTGCTTGGTCATAACGTTCCTCGCAATTGCTGCCAAATGCCCTTCGACAAGCAGCGTCCCTAGTTCTTCTTTTTTGGCGCCTTGGCCGGATCCGTCGCGCGGGCGCCGCCCCAGGGATCGTATTTCGCGTCAGGCACCGGAATCCTATCCAGCGCTGCCTTATACGCCTTCTCATCGACCTTCGGGTGGTCTTCGGCCGGAGGTGGACCCGAGTTGCCCTTGCTTCGGCCTAAGCCCTGCGCACTGGCAGCGAAAGCAGACGCCGACATCGCGGCAGCGGCAGTGACCAGAATGCGGAGTGCGCGTCGCCTGCGGATCATGCACCGTACTCCTCTCGCGAAAGCTTATTGCCCGGACGGAGTCCGCACGCCATGCCAGGCGTCGCGCACCTGGTGATAGTGGGCTTCCGGCAGATAGTCCGGCGTATTGAGATTAAGGGTACGGACGTCCAGCCGCCCGACGGCGCTCAGAAGCGTGTAGGACGCGATCACCCGGTCGCGCTGCGCCACGATTTGCCGAGACCTCGCATTCGTCAGGTCCTGCTGCGCATTGAGGACGTCGATCGTGGTGCGCTGACCGCCCGCAGCCTCGCGGCGGACGCCCTGCAATGCAACATCAGCCGCCTTCACTTCCGATTCTGCCGCAGTCAGTGCAACTTTGGTACCTTCGTTGGAGACCCAGGCGCTGACGACCGCCGTGCGCGACTGGTTACGGACCTGCTCCAGCACTAGGCGGCTTTGCGAGGCGAGCTCCTTGGCCTGTCGTGTTTGTGAGGCGGCGGTGCCGCCGTCGTAGATCGGTACATTGATCTGCCCGAGGATCGAGGCCTGATCAGTGCCAAAAGTACCCAGGGTCGAATCCGAATCCTTCGAGCGGCTGGCGCTGGCCTGCACGGCAACTGTCGGGAGCAGACTGCCTTCTGCCACCTTGATCGTGGTCTGGGCCGTGTCGACGTCATAACCCGCGCCAAGCACGGCGGGATGTTCATGAGTGGCCGTCTCGACCGATGCCGGCATGGTCAGTGGCGAAAAGCGGTCGACTGGTGTTGGCGGCACGAGCTGGCCGGGCGACTCACCGATCACCTGGGCATAGGTCGCCTTGCCGATGGCGAGCGCCACCTCGGAGGCGTTGAGATCGGCAAGCCCCCGGCTCAACCTTGCTTCGGCCTGCGCAGTGTCCGTCGGCGTGACGTCGCCAGCGTCGAGGCGCTTCTTCGTGGTCGCCTGGATCTCTCGCAGCACGCTGACATTGGTGCGCTGCGCCTCGACAAGCGCCTGGTTGGCCATCACGTTCATGTAGGCCGTCACGGCGTCAAGCAGCACGCCCTGCCCGGTGTTGCGAAGCGCTTCGCGCCCAGAGAGCACCTGAAACTCTGCAACGCGAACGCTGTTCGCGGTCTTGAAGCCGTTGAAAAGGACTTGGTTGACGGTCACGCCGATGGTCCAGGGGCGCAGCGTTGCACCCTGGATCGTATTGTCGGGCAGCGTGTTCCTGACGGCCTGCAACCCGGCACTCAGACTCGCCACGACCTGGGGCCGGTAGCCGACAAGAGCCTGTGGGACATTCTCGTCCGTGCCACGCTGGCGCGCGCGGTCCGCATTGAGCTGCGGGTTGGACTGGTACGCCTTGGCCATGGCGTCGGCGAGTGTCTCCGCCCGCAACGGCCCGGCGCCAAGAAGCGTTGCGCCCATCAGCCACGCGGCCAGTGTCAGCACGTCGTTCAAAGCAATCTTACGCACGCCGCACCTCATTCCGCCGGCGCCAACTGCGGCCGAGCCGCAAGTCCCGGGCGCGTTCGTCGCGAGAACATTGCAATCAACGCCGGCAATGTGACCAGGATGACGATCGGCGCGAGCATCATGCCCGCGACGACGACAATCGCGAGCGGCTTCTGCACCTGCGAACCGATGCCGCTCGAGAGGGCCGCCGGCAAAAGCCCGATGCCCGCGACCACGCAGGTCATCAGCACCGGACGAAGCTGAAGCTCGCCGGTGCGCAGGATGGCGGCGCCGCGCTCCATGCCCTCGTCGATCAGCGCGTTGTACTGGGACAAGATGATGATGCCGTCCATGACGGAGATGCCGAACAGTGCGATGAAGCCGATTGCCGCCGAGACACTGAAGGGAATTCCGGTCACGAGCAGGCCGAGGATGCCACCGAGCACGGCCATCGGGATCACGCTCATGGTGAGGACGGTGTCGATTACCGAGCCGAAATTGAACCAGATCAGCATGGCGATCAGCGCGAGGCTGATCGGCACAACGATCGACAGCCGCCTGATCGCATCCTGCAGGTTGCCGAACTCGCCAACCCATTCGAGGTGAGACCCCGGCGGCAGCACTACATTGGCCGCAACCTTCTCTTGCGCCTCCTGGATCGCGCTGCCCAGATCACGTTCGCGCACCGAAAACTTGATCGGCAGGTAGCGCTCCTGCTGCTCCCGATAGATATAAGCAGCGCCGGAAATGACTTTGACCGTCGCAACTTCACTCAGCGGCACCTGCGTCACGCCGTTCGGCCCCTGCGCGCCGATCCGCAAGTTCTGGATCGCCTCCGCGCTGCGCCGGTACTGGGACGCAAGCCGCACGATGATCGGGAAGTGGCGGTCGCTGCCCGGCTCGTAGAGATCGCCGGCACTGTCGCCGCCGATCGCCGTCTTGATCGTCGTGTTGATGTCGCCCGGCGACAGCCCGTAGCGCGCGGCGCGGGCACGGTCGACGTCGATCTGGATCGTGGGCTGGCCGAGCGAGGTGAACACCGCAAGATCGGTGATGCCCTGCACGGTCGCAAGCTGCGCCTTGATCTTGTTCGCCGTGTCAGTCAGCGCCTGGAGGTCGCTGCCATAGAGCTTGATCGAGTTCTCGCCCTTGACCCCGGAAACGGCCTCCGAGACGTTGTCCTGGAGATATTGCGAGAAATTGAACTCAACGCCGGGAAATTTCTCCTGGAGTTGCGCCAGCAAAGTCGCCGTCAGCGCATCCTTATCCTCATGATCCGGCCACTCCTTAGCGGGCCTGAGCGGCGCAAAGAACTCGGCATTGAAGAAGCCTGCCGCATCGGTGCCGTCGTCGGGCCGGCCGTGCTGCGAGACCACCGACTCGACCTCTGGGCGCTCGGCGATCAGCTTGCGCATCTGGTTGACGTAGGAGTTGCCCTCCTGGAGTGAGATGGTCGGTGGCAGGGTCGCTCGGATCCAGAGATTGCCCTCCTCGAGCTTCGGCAGGAATTCCAGGCCGAGCAGCCGCACTGCGACGACCGTAACCAGAATCAGGACGCCGCCGCCGGCCAGCACGAGGCGGCGATGCGCGAGCGAACGGGCCAGTACCGGCATGTAGAGCCGATGCATCCATCGCATCAGGAAGGTCTCGGTCTCCGCGACATGCGCCGGCAGGATGATGGCGCTGAGCGCCGGCGTCACCGTGAATGTCGCAAGCAAGCCTCCCGCCAACGCATAAGCATAAGTGCGCGCCATCGGACCGAAGATGTTGCCTTCGACGCCCGAGAGCGTGAACAACGGCAGGAAGGCGGCGATGATGATCGCCGCGGCAAAGAAGATCGAGCGCGAGACATCGGATGCAGCGCTTAGGATGGCATGATGCTTGATGCCCATGATGGTGTGCGCCGAGATCGATGCCTGTTCGCTCGCCGTCAGACGCTCGGTGTGTGACAGGCGGCGGAAGATCGCCTCCACCATGATCACGGTGGCATCGACGATAAGGCCGAAATCGATCGCACCGACCGAGAGCAGGTTGGCGGATTCGCCACGCAGCACCAGGATGCTGACCGCGAAGAACAACGCGAATGGAATGGTGGCGCCCACGATCATCGCGCTGCGCAGATCGCCCAGGAAGATCCATTGCAACAGCACGATCAGGCCGATGCCGACCACCATGTTCTCCAGCACGGTATGGGTCGTCGTCTGGATCAAATCCTTACGGTCGTAGATGCGCTCGATCCGCACGCCAGGCGGCAGGATCGTGGAGTTGTTGATGGCCGAGACCAGCTCCTCGACGCGAGAAATGGTCGGCGAGCTCTGCTCGCCGCGGCGCATCAGCACGATACCTTGGACGATGTCGTCGTCCTGATCCTGGCCCGCGATACCGAGCCGCGGCTGTTCGCCGACAGTGACCGTGGCGACGTCGCGAACCAGTACGGGCGTCCCGCCGTTCGAGGCCACCATGGTGTTCTCAAGCGCATGAATTGAGCGAATCAATCCAACGCCACGCACCACGGCGGATTGCGGCCCGATATTGACCGTGTTGCCGCCGACATTGACGTTGGCATTGCTGATGGCCTGGAGCAATTGCGGCAAGGTCAGTCCGTTGGCGACGAGCTTGTTGAAATCGACCTGAACCTCGTAGGTCTTAGTTCGCCCTCCCCAGCCGGTGACGTCAATGACGCCCGGCACGGTACGGAAGCGCCGTTGCAGGACCCAGTCCTGCAACGTCTTGAGGTCGAGCACCGAATAATTTGGCGGCCCGACCAACCTGTAGCGGTAGATCTCACCGATCGGGCTCAGCGGCGAGATCTGCGGCTGCGCATTGTTCGGCAGCGGCGCCAGTTGCGAGAGCCGGTTCAACACCTGCTGAAGTGCCTGCTCGTAGGTGTAGTCGAAGGAGAACTGGAGCTTGACGTCGGACAAGCCATACAGCGAGATGGTCCGGATCACCTTCATGTTCTTGATGCCGGCAACCTGGGTCTCCAGCGGGATCGTGATGTAGCGCTCGATCTCCTCGGCCGACAAACCCGGACTTTGCGTCACGATGTCGACCATCGGCGGTGTCGGATCGGGATACGCTTCGATGTTGAGCTGCTGGAACGCGATCAGGCCGCCCACGAGCATGGCGACGAAAAGCCCGACCATGAGGAAGCGGCGGCTGACTGCGAAGGCGACGAGACGTTCCATGTGAGCCGGCTATCCTCGGTTAGCTGCCGGAAGCGGCGCGATCGATGAACAGGCTTCCGCGCGTGACGATCTTCTCGCCGACAGCCAGGTTGCTGCGCGCTTCGACGAGGTCGCCGTTGGTCAGGCCGACCTGGATCTCGCGCAGCTCGACGGATCCGTCATCTCGGGATACCCAGACCCGCACATGCTCACCCTCGTAGATCAAGGCCTGCTTCGGCACGCCGACCGAAGGCCGGTTCGCGCCGGCATAGACGGTGACGTTTGCAAACATTTCCGGCTTGAGCGCTCCGTCCCTGTTGTCGATAGTGGCGCGGACCATCAGACGCCGTGTCGACGGGTCGATCGCGGCGGCGACATAGTCAACGTGTGCATTAAAGTCGCGACCGGGAAGCGCCAGCACCGTAAAGGCGATATCCTGCCCGACGGCGATATCCGAGGCCTCGCTCTCGCGCACGAAAGCCGTGAGCCAGACCGTCGACAGGTCCCCAATGACGAAGGCCGGGTCGCTCGCGCCGCTGCCGATGAACTGGCCGGGACCGATCTTGCGCTGCACGACCGTACCCCCGATCGGCGAATAGATGGGTGTCTCGGCACTGATCTGGCGCGTCTCCTGGAACTTCGTGATCTGCTCCTCGGAACGGCCGAGGATGCGCAGCCGGTTATGCGCTGCCTCGAGCGCCGTCTCCGCCGAGCGCATGTCGTTCTGCGCCGTAATGAGATCGGCCTGCGCCTGCTGCCAGTCCTTGAGCGGCACCGCTTTGCCTGCATAGAGATCGTTGGCACGCTTCTCGACGATCTCGGCGAGCTTGAGCTTGGAGCGCGCGGTATTGAGCGTGCCGAGCGCCGTTATGAAATCATTTAGGCCTTGAACCGTATCGGTCGCTTCGACCACGAACAGCGACTGCCCGCGCTCGACCGTATCACTCGGCTTGACCAGCAGCTTGACCACGCGCCCGGCGTAGGGCGAGAAGATCGGGGTCGACGCGTCCTCGTTGACGGCGATCTTGCCTTCGGTCACGTGCTCGGCTCGAAACACCCGCTCCGTGACGGGCTCGATCGACAGGCTCGCAAGCTCGGAGGCGCTGGGCACGTAGCGCGGCAGCTTAGCTTTCGCCTGGCTCGAATGCTCCATGGACTTGGCGTGCGGCATCAGCATCCAGTTGGCGCCGACTGCACCAAGGACAACGACCGCGGTAACGGCGATCGCGGCGCCGATCCGTCGTGTAAACGCAGCGGCGATCTTCATCGTGCGAACTTGCACATTGGCTTACACTCTCCCGTCTGTGTCCGAGAGCGGTTGCCGATGCCTCTCGGGGTCAATTCGCGACCGGACCGCGCCACATCGGCGATTTCGGGCCACCGTAGTAACGCATCGGCCCGAGCCGGGCCGTAGGCAGCGAGAACGCGATCGGCTTTGCAGATGCCATACCGCGACACCCGAAAGCCGTTTCGTGGGCCTTCGGATGTCGCTTGACGGACTTCGCAGGCGCACTTCTGTTGGTGCCTGCAATCAGGAGCGTTGCGATTAGTATGATGGGTCCGATCCGAAGCCCGCTCCCTTCCGTGGAGATCGCAACGGCCCGACGCATCCGCTTGGCTTCCTATTGTGGCCACATGGGATATTTCGGGCCGCCGTAGTACCGCATCTGATGCGTGCCCGAATTGTCGCCTGTTGCCGCGCCGAGATCGCTCACGCAGCCGGCGAGGCAGGCGCCGAGCACTGCGAGAGCGATCGTCACTGCAACCTTCTTACGCCACGTGCCTGTCATGCTGTCCCCCTCCTCTAAGGGCGTCAGTATTTCGCGACGACAGGCCCGCCGAACTTGAAGTCGAGCCCGAGAGTCACAACTGAGAACGTGTTCGCCACGTTGTAGGCCAGCGCGCCATTGGTCGGAGCATCGCGACGATAGGTGCCGAGGTCGAGGTAGCTATATTCAATCTTGCCGATCAGGTTCTCGGTGATGGCATAGGCGATGCCGCCACCGGCGACGAGGCCACTGCGCGTCGCCTTGAATGTATCGACGCCGACGCCGGGATTGGTGTTGGTGTGTGTCAACTCGCCATAGCCCCAACCGCCGGTGAAGAACAGCAACAGGCGATCGACCGCGATACCGCCGCGCGCACGCAGCGTGCCGCCCCAGCTGAGCTTGGTGGCATCATCCCAGCCAAGCGCAAAATTGTCGTTGCCCTTGATGTCCGCACCAAACGCGGTGGCCTCGACGCCTACGACGATGTTGCCGCTCTGCCAGTTGTAACCGACTTCACCACCGCCGAGGCCGCCGTTGGACGAATAGTTAGCGGTGAAGTTGGCGAGGCCCGCCGGGCCCGTCGCGTTGTTCAGATTGTGGTTGCCGTAGCCGCCGCCGCCGAACACGCCGACGTAAAAGCCGCTCCAATCATAGACGGGCGTCGCGATGGCCGGCGCCTTGCCGTAGATCGGAAGATCGGCCGCCAGCGCGGGTGACACGAGACCGAGCGCGCAGAGCGATGCCGTGATGAGAAGAATCCGCTTCATTGTAGAAAACCCCCTGTCGATATTGTTCCGAAGCACCCGGCGGCCTCGCTTGGGTAGCGGCCGTCGGGTTTGTCCTCCGTTAGAAGTGAATGATGATGTCCGCCGAACCGACGAGGGCGAAGTTCTTGTTGGGGGCAATGCCGAAGTTTGCATTTCCGTTGAACGCGTTGGCATTGAGCGACCGGTAGTACGTGACTTCGGGCCTGATCTCGATCTGCGGCGAGAACCAATGCTGCCAACCCAAGCCGGTTTCGAAGTAAGCGGTCTTGGTACCGGTGCGCTGACCTTGCTTGTCGTCGTAATACTCGATGCGATACGAGATGTTGTCCAATGACGTCGGCTTGTAGTTGAGGTAGGCGAGATAGGTCTGCACCGACGCCGTGCAAGAGAACACGGTCGTGCTGTTGCACTGGGCCAGGCCCGGCGCGTTGGTCAGCATGTACTGCGGCGAGAACGGCGTGCCGCCCGCAGCCCAGGCAGCAAGTGCAGCCGGGTTGTTTGCATTGAGCACGTTGTTTTGGTGGAGATTGTAGGTCTCAAACGAGATGTGCCACTGGTCGTTGAACTTGTGGTATGCGGTCAAGCCGACCCATTGCAGATTGTTGTAGCCCCAGGTGCCGCTATTCCACGCATCGGCCACGACATAGACGCTGTCGTTGCCGGAATCGCTGGTCCAACGCACGCCTGCCGTCACGCTCGGAATCGCGCCCGGATCCTTCAGCATGGTGCTGTTCGGGAAGAGCGGATTCGGCGACGGATTGGCGACCTTCGCGCCGAGATTCCAGGGCATCGTGTCGCTGCCGACCGAAAGACCCAACTGCACCATCCAGTTCTTGTTCACCGCGAGCGTGGTCTGGATGCCGGTGTTGGTGTAGTTGTCGAACGTATACGTCATCGAGTGCGTATACATGTAGTTGTTCGGCGCGAGCTGCGCTTCGATGTCCGGAATCGAGATGAAGCGACCAAAGCGGACCAGGAGGCCGTCGGCGAGCCAGGGAATGAAGACCTCGCCGTAGGCCATCGGCACGTCGTAGCCGTAGTTCTTGTTCTGGTTCAGGAGCTGGTTGCTCCACAGGCCGAACGCGGTCGTATAGCGGTAGTTTTCACCATAGATCGGCGCGATGCGAAAGCCCCAGTCGATGTGGTCCTTCTGCACCGTGTCCGGCAGGCGCTCGATGTAGACCACGGCCTGGTCGAGCTGCACGGTGTTCGGATTGTAGTCGTAGGCCGCCGGAGCATTGCCGCCGCGCACCGTATTGGTGCTGAGATTGCCGCCCGCGTTCACCCAGCCGTAGACCTGAATGTGCGAGTCGCTCATCGCCTCGCCCAGCTTCGTGTTGCCGAGCGCATTCATCAGCGGGCTGTCGATCGAGCTGGGGCGCGTCACGCCGATGCTGGTTGAACCGCCGTAGGGCCATTCGGTGAAGGGCATCGGCGGCGTGCTCTGCGGCGTCGCAGGCCACTCCGCGCGGCGTGACGGCGGCGCCTTCGGATCGGCGGGCGCCGAGTCGTGCCCCCATTCAAGCCGATAGTAGTTGATGAAGCGGGTCAGGAAATCGGAGCCGAGATAGGAATCAAGGCACCCATAGTTCTTGTAGGGATCGCAGAACGTCTTGCCGACCGGCGGAAGCGTGTCTGCCGCATTGGCAGCGCCGCCCATCCCCATCATCGCAACCAGCGATGCGCCTGCCAAAAGATACTTTCTCATCATGTTGCCTCAAGCGGTTGAGTACCGACGCCTTCAATGCGCTCTTTCGGTTTCGTTAAGCTCGGTGCAATCCTTCGTGATCGGGCTGACAAAAAGCGATACGGTTTGGCACACGCTTTCGTTAAAATAAAATAGTGCAATCGCGATCTTGAATCTCGATTGCATTCATAAGCATCAATTGCACAGCCGGTTTGCTTAAAGCATCAGCGAAAAATCGTGTTATTCGCGGTCAAGCGACGCCGCGGCGCAAACCTTTGCCGCGCGCTGTGTCATTTTCGTCATACTTCCCGTAACAGCCACGCCTTTGAGCACGCATCGCGCGAGCCTCGGCTATTTTTTTGCTACGCAAATGATCCGGTTTGTCGATCGAAGATATATGCAGGGACTCGCTAAGCTCACGGCATGAGCAAATCTGCTTTGCGAGGCTCGACCATGGAAGCCGCAACTCGTGCATCTCGCGTTGCGGAAGTGCAGACGTGCGAACGTGTCGACGACGATCTCACCTTCCTGCCCAAGGATCTGACCCGGCAGTGCCGGAGCCTGATCGAGTCCTATCACGACGTGCACGGCTTCGCTTCGTTGCCGAACATGCTCTGGAAGTTTCGTCTCGGTCCTTTGATCGAAAGGCACCGCGAGCTTCGGCACCTCTTGCGCAAGGCATCGACGACACGGAGCGCCAAGAAAGCCAGTGACGGATTCGTGCAGATCACGGCAACGATCGTGTCCCTGGAGATACTTGCCAGCAGCTTTGCCGGCTGGAGTGCGATCTATCCGGTCGAAGCCGAAATCGCCCGAGACGTTCTGCGGCGCAATGCCCATGGACCGCATATGCCGCTGATGGATTTCTATCTCTATCCGCCGAAGGAGATCAGCGCCGCGGCGGTCGCGGCCTTGGCTCCGCCGCATGGCCGCTCCACCAATGAGATCTATCGTGGATCGAGCCCGGAATTAGCAGATGAGAAGCGCGCCCTGCAGTATGCGAGCCTGATTCGGGAAGCGAGCGAGGGCACGCCGAACTTGTCGCGTTCGGCCGCACCGGCGAGAAGCTGATCAACCTTCCTTATTGGAAATTCATAGGCTGCTACCGACGCGCGTGAAATTTGCAGCCAATTCCGTAGTTTCCCGGAGCCCTTCGGCTATTACTTTTATATTTTCGCCCCTCAACAACAGCATAGATTTTCTACGCCGTTTTAGAACATCGTTCGTCCGCCGGGTAGTTCAAGACATAAGGCCGAAAACGGGTCACCACGCAAAAACGGCCGAGAAACGTTCTTCAGAGTCTTAAGCGAAGAACTGTTTCGAATAAGAGGCCGGGCATCTGCGGGGGCAAATTTCGACTTTGAGCTGATCGGGTCGCTGTCACCAGCGATCCGCGGCTTCGATAACTTCGATGTCCTATGACTGCGAAGGCATGTACGTATTTTGATTCTTCACCTACCACTCGTCCGCATGTTTTCAACGGTGAGCATGCGGCCAACACAGATGGGACCGATACCTGCCGGCGCCGCTTCCCCAGAGCGGGACTCGTCGGTGAGCGTGGTGCTGCGCCACGTCGTTCCTCCGCTGCTTGCGGTGCTCGGGATTGGGCTGTTTACAGTCCCGCTGTTCTTCTTGAAACGAACCGATGCGACCAGCCTCGTCCCCGTCGCCTATCTGATCCCGGTCATTTTCGCGGCAGCCAGGTGGGGAATCTGGCCTGCGATGCTGGCGTCGGTCGTCGGCCTGGCTGCTGCCGACTTCTTCTTTTTTGCGCCGATCTATAGTTTTCGCGTCGACGACCCGCAGGAAGCCGTCGACCTCTTGCTATTTCTGATCGTGTCGCTGGTCTGCAGCAATCTCGCCTCGCGCTTGCGAAGGGAAACGGACACGCTCCGTCAGCGTGAAAGAGAAATGCATGCGCTTTATGAGTTCTCCCGGAGACTGGCAGCTTGCTTCACGATCACTGATCTGGTCTCCGCGATTCAGCAGCACCTCGAGCTCGCCTTCGGGCACCCCGCGACTTTTTTTGTGACGACCGCCGATGGTCATTTCGAACCGTCAGAGGCGCGATTCGCCCCGCCCGACGTGCAGACCAGCGCCGCGGCAATGAATGCGGGCGTCGGTCCACTCGCGCGCACGATCGTCGATGAGCGGCGCAGGGAAATCTGGTTGCTCCGCGCTATCTGGTCCGACAGGACGGTGCACGGTGTTATCGCCATCAATATCGGCCTCGGCTCCCAGCAAACGATCGAGGCGAGAACCAAGCGGATCGAGGCTGTCCTCGACGAGACTGCGTTGGCGCTGCAGCGGCTCGACATCGGCAAGGCCATGGAAAGCGCCAGGCTACATCTGCAGGCGCAATTGTTGCGCGACGCCTTCCACGGCACTCTGTCGCACGAACTGTGCTCGCCGCTCGCCGCGATCAAAGGCTCGGCCAGTGTGCTCGAGTCCGTTCCGGTCGTGCGGGAGGACGCGCGTCTGCATGCCCTGGTCGACGCCATCTCCGAGGAGGCGGCGCAACTCGATAGCTACATCCAGAACCTGCTCAGCGCAACTCGCGTCACTGCCGGCGGACTCAGCCCTCGTCTTGAATGGGCCGATCCAAGGGACATCATCAACGGTGCCATCAAGCAGCGCGGGCGCCGGCTTGCCACACATCGGATCGAGACAGGTTTCGCCGACGAGCTACCGTTGATCCACGTCGATTCCGGCCTGGTCGAGGAAGCCTGCGGCCAGATCCTCGAGAACGCCGCCAAATACTCACCCTCTGGCTCGACTATCTCGATCGAAGTCCGATCCGAACGCGAGCACGTGGTCGTGCAGGTCTCCGACCAGGGCGTCGGTATCACGCCCGACGAGCAACAGAAGCTTGGGCACCGCTCGTTCCGCAGCGCGCGGCACCAGGCTTCGGTTCCAGGCTCCGGCCTTGGTTTCTGGATCGCGACGACCTTCGTCCAGGCCAATGGAGGCACCCTCTCGGTTCAAAGCCGAGGGGCCGGACAAGGCACAACGGTGTCAATTGCGCTGCCCGCACCCGCCTCATCCACCTGCGAACTGACGGCCTCTGCCAATGAGTAAGCCCGCGAACGTTGTCCTGCTGATTGACGATGAGCCGAAGATCAGGCGCTTCCTGCGTGCGGGCTTCGAGCTCAACGGCTTCGTGGTGCTGGAGGCGGAGAACGCGACAGACGCTCTGAGGATTGCGACCTTCAGTCCGCCTGATCTGATCATTCTTGATCTCAACCTGCCGGACCTTCACGGCGCAGACGTGCTCGAACGCATTCGGGCGTGGTCGAACGTGCCGATTATCATCCTGTCCGTCGCTGCAGGAGAGGACGACAAGGTTCGTCTGCTTCAGGCCGGCGCCGATGACTATGTGGTCAAGCCTTTCGGCATGGCCGAGCTGCTCGCGCGCAGCGAGGCGGCACTGCGTCGGTACTTCAAATCGGCGACGGAGAATCCCGTCGTCGTCGCAGGCCCGCTCTCGGTCGACCTCGTCACCCGAACCGTCTCCCTGAACAAGACGCCCGTGCGACTGACGCGCAAAGAGTATCGCCTCCTGCACGTATTGGCGATGCATGTCGGGCTCGTCGTCACCCACGACCAGCTCCTGAAGGAGATCTGGAGCGGCAATCAGCGCGACAATATCCAGTACTTGCGCATTCTTGTTCGCAAGCTCCGGCAGAAGATTGAGACCGATCCAAACCACCCTCGCCTGCTGGTGACCGAATCGGGCGTCGGCTATCGACTGCAAAACCGCCTGGATGCCGAGACTGACGTGGTGTGTTGATGCTGCGACCATCCCCACGCAGATCGTTCTACGTTGTCGTTTCCTGGTCCGGGAACGAGTCTGAGAGATGGTTCTGGGAGATCCGCCGCAAACGAAAGCCATTGGGAATTAGGCTTCGAGAGGCCGGCTTCCGCTCTTACCGAGCGGCCCATGAGGCCGGCCGCCTGGCGCTGGAGGACTTTCTAAATGGCCTGGTGATCGAGCGCGTCTCTCGCCCCCAGCTCTGATCTCCAGCCGTCACCCCGAGGGCGCCGACACCTGCAACCTGGCGCCGCCGCGCTAAGATTCCCGACGTACAAAAATAATATATTTCCTTCTACAAACCGCGTAACTTGCACAAGAAAGGTGCGGGCGCGGTGGACTTCCTCATTCAGAAGTTTAGCTTTTTTGGATTCGACGGCCAGTATTGGATGCTGGCTGGTGCAGCAGTCGTCGGAATTTTCATCATCGCGGCATGGCGCATGCGCGACAACGGCTAGACGCTTCTTGTAGGAAACAAGCGGCACAACATCGATCTTGCAGCAAGGCGCTTTGGGCCCGCGCTTGTGACGGCAATGTCGCTCGAACGTCGAGCCAATCATCTGGAAGATACTTTTTCTTAATTCTTTTCGTTCGTTTGTGATGTCGCGAGCCTGCAACGAGCGCTCAAAAAGCGCTCTCCGCGCGTTTTTGAAGCCCTTTCTGCATCGCGGAATCCTTCCGTCGAACTTAAGATCGCGACAGAAAGATGAACTGGCCGCGTGGCCATGCAGGGGGCTTGAATGTTCGGACGGATGAAGACTGCCGTTATAGCGGGTGCGTTGATGGGGATCGGTCTGAGCGGCGCTGCAGCGGCCGATCTGGCGATGAAGGCTCGACCGATGGTCGCGGCGCCGCTCTACAACTGGACCGGCTGCTATCTCGGCGCCAATGTCGGCGGCGGCTGGACGCGCCTCGATACATCGCGCGTATTCGATATCACCGGCGCCGCGGCACCGAACGATTACGGTCGCGAGAAGGACAGCGGCGTGATCGGCGGTGGCCAGGTCGGGTGCGATTTCCAGACCGGCAATCTGGTATTCGGCGTAGGCGGTAGCTTCGACTTTGGTGACATCAAGGGCCGTCACGCACTGACTGATTTTCCGACGTTCTCCGAAACGAACAGCCTGAAGGAAATCTACACGGCGACCGGCCGCATCGGCTATCTCTGGACGCCGCAGTTCCTGGGCTACCTCAAGGGCGGCGCGGCCTGGATCAAGAATCGCAACAGCGTCTATTCGCCCGCGGGCGCGTTGATTGAATCCGCAAGCTTCTATCAGCCCGGCATGACGGCGGGCATCGGGGCCGAATGGATGTTCGCACCAAACTGGTCGGTGTTCGCCGAGTACAACTACATGTGGTTCCACGACGACAACGCGCAGCAGTTTACGCTGCCGGGCGGTGGCGCCGGCGAGGTCATCAGCTTGAGCCAGCGCGTTCAGACCGTGCTGGTGGGCGTGAACTACAAGCTGCATTGGGACGGTCCTGTCGTCGCCAAGTACTGAAGTCTCTCTCGACTATCTCTGCAAACCTCCAGGCTCCGCAGCCCCGGTTTGTCCGGGGCTTTTTTTGGAGACGCTGATCCTCCTTCTTCAATCTTCTGCGCCGATTGAGGGCCTTCGTTTCAAGCTGGCCACACATCTGGCTCACTCTCTGCATCTCGATCTCGCAAAAAACTCAGAAAACGATCATGGGTTTGCGCTTCTGGCTATTCCTGCTTGCAACGGCCGCTGTCGGTCATTTCATCCTCTATCTGGTCGACCGAGAAATCAGTATCGGAGTCGATCGTCTGTCCGAGGCGAGATTGGCGCCTGGGGACGTCCTCGACACCGATCCGGAACTGAAGCTCGTGACTGCGCGGAGTCCGTATATGCGGGACGAGCGGTGAGGCCTTCTCATGAACCAGACGCCGAATGAGGCGTTCGGGATCGGTCCGACGTTTCCACCAACTGAACGCCGATCCATTGGCACGAAGCGATAGTACTCCACGCTTCGTTCCTGTACGTGGCCCAGCTTTGGTGTCCGCAATCTGTAGCTTGTCACCGTAGTTGCCTTTGCAGTTCTCCGGCGAGGTCCTACAAAAGGCAACCTATTCAGTGATTTAGCGCTTCGGGTTTGGAGGAGTGGATAATCTACACCTCACCCGCGCGACGAACTGCCGAGCCATGGCGCGATGCTATCCTTCGCATTATCGATGCGATGGTCTTTATTGGGACCAAAAACAACCGTTTAAAAAATCAGCCGCTCAGACGGTTTCTCTAGCTAAGCTATTGATTTGGTGGGCGCACCAGGGCTCGAACCTGGGACCCGCTGATTAAGAGTCAGCTGCTCTACCAACTGAGCTATGCGCCCGAAAGGCGGCGAACCGTCTTGCGAGGCCGGTCGTTTAGCAAAGCGAT
>Ga0105239_10003188_pt1 | contig 20302 bp, 20 predicted proteins | sample KBSC44metaG_FD_92761 | JGI IMG/M metagenome (GOLD analysis project Ga0105239, IMG submission 92761) | Corn rhizosphere microbial communities from Kellogg Biological Station, Michigan, USA - KBS C4-4 metaG | ecosystem: Host-associated > Plants > Roots > Rhizosphere > Soil | place: Michigan, USA... | reverse complement strand
TCCGCCGCGGCCAGGGCCGCGGCGTCCTCGACGTCCACGGCCGGGACACCGAGGAAGGTGATGTCGGGACCGAACTGGGCGCCGTACCTGGTCATGGGGACTTCCTATCAGTCCGCCGTATCGCGCGCCCACCTTCGGATTCCGTGACGAATCGCCGGCGAGACCTTCGGATCCGCTTGCGATGGCCTCATGCCAGCCTCATGATGGGACCACACCACGACATGCGAGGAACCGATATCCATGCCCGGCGAGTCCCCCTACGACAACTCACGCCTGCAGCAGTCCGCCCGCGACCACCTGTGGATGCACTTCACCCGCCACTCGGCCTACGACTCGGCCGATGTTCCGGTCATCGTCCGCGGCGAGGGTCCCTACATCTACGACGTGAACGGGAAGCGCTACCTCGACGGGCTGGCGGGGCTGTTCGTGAGCCAGCTGGGCCACGGCCGCAAGGAGCTGGCCGAGGCCGCCGCCAGGCAGACCGAGCAGCTGGCGTTCATGCCGCTGTGGTCGTACGCCCACCCCAACGCGATCGAGCTCGCCGAACGGGTTGCCGGCTACGCGCCGGGTGACCTGAACCGGGTCTTCTTCACCACCGGCGGCGGCGAGGCGGTCGAGACCGCGTGGAAGCTCGCCAAGAACTACTTCAAGGTCACCGGCAAGCCGTACAAGCACAAGGTGATCAGCCGCGCGATCGCCTACCACGGCACGCCGCAGGGTGCGCTGTCGATCACCGGGCTACCGGGGATGAAGGCACCGTTCGAGCCGCTGGTCCCCTCGACGTTCCGGGTGCCCAACACCAACTACTACCGCGCGCCGTACTTCGAGGACGACGAGAAGAAGTTCGGGCTGTGGGCCGCCAACGAGATCGCCGTCGCGATCGAGAACGAGGGCCCCGAGACCGTCGCCGCGGTCTTCCTGGAGCCGGTGCAGAACTCCGGCGGGTGCTTCCCGCCGCCGCCCGGGTACTTCGACCGCGTCCGCGAGATCTGCGACGAGTACGACGTGCTGCTGGTCAGCGACGAGGTGATCTGCGCGTTCGGCCGCCTCGGCCACATGTTCGGTGCCGAGCGCTACGGCTACCAGCCCGACATGATCACCTGCGCGAAGGGCATCACTTCCGGGTACGCCCCCCTGGGCGCGATGATCGCGACCGACCGGCTGATGGAGCCGTTCCTGCACGGCACCGAGACGTTCCTGCACGGATACACCTTCGGCGGCCACCCGGTCTCGACCGCGGTGGCGCTGGCGAACCTCGACATCTTCGAGAAGGAGCGCATCAACGAGCACGTGCGCGAGACCGAGGGCGCCTTCCGCGAGACGCTCGAGAAGCTCAAGGACCTGCCGATCGTGGGCGACGTACGCGGCGACGGCTTCTTCTTCGGCATCGAGCTGGTGAAGGACAAGAACACCAAGGAGACCTTCAACGAGGAGGAGTCCGAGAAGCTCCTTCGCGGGTTCCTCTCCAAGGCGCTCTACGACGCCGGCCTGTACTGCCGCGCCGACGACCGGGGCGACCCGGTGGTCCAGCTCGCTCCCCCGCTGATCTGCGAGCAGGAGCACTTCGACGAGATCGAGCAGATCCTGCGCGAGGTCCTCACCAAGGCCGTCTCGCTCGTCGACGATCTCGACACCACCGACCGTCGCGCCCACGTGCGACGGGCCCCCGAGGGCTGAGCCGGAGCTACCGGGCGAGCGCGCGCCGCCGGGCCCGGGTGCGCAGCTCGCCGCTGACGACGATCAGCACCGAGATCACCAGCATCAGCGTGCCCACGACGTTGATCTGCATCGGGATCGTCTTGCGCGAGACGCCCCAGACGTACATCGGGAACGTGGTCCGGTTGCCGGCGTTCAGGTTGGTGATGATGAAGTCGTCGAACGAGAGCGAGAAGCTGAGCATCGCGGCCGCCGCGATGCCCGGCAGCACGAGCGGGAACGTGACCCGCCAGAACGTCTGCGACGGGTTCGCATAGAGGTCCGCGGCCGCCTGTTCGAGGGTGTCGCTGAGCCCGGCCAGGCGCGACCGCACCGTGACCACCACGAACGACAGGCAGAACATGATGTGCGCGATCAGGATCGTCCAGAAGCCCAGCTGACCCGCGAAGCCGGACGCGACGAACAGCGCCAGCAGCGAGGAGCCCATCACGATCTCCGGAGCTGCCATCGGCAGGAAGATCAGGACGTTGGTCGTCGACCGACCGTGGAAGTCGTGCCGCACGAGGGCGAACGCCGCCAGGGTCCCGAGCACCGTGGCGCCCAGCGTGGCCAGGAAGCCGATCTCGACACTCAGCCTGAGCGCCGTGCACATGCTCGGATCGGCGCACGGGTGCAGCCAGTTGTCGAGGGTGAAGGCGTTGAACTTGTAGATCTTCGACTGCTCGCTGGGGAGCTTGTTGAAGCTCATCAGGATCACGATGAAGATCGGGATGAACGTGTAGACGAGCACCAGGATGCCGAGGAGGAGCACGAGATGGCTGCGGAACCATCGCATCACAGCAGATCCTCCGTCCCCGCGCGCTTCACGTAGACCAGGACCATCGCCACGATCAGCACCATCAGCATCACCGAGAGCGCGGCCGCGGCCGGGTAGTCGTTGGCCTGGGTGAACAGGCTCTGGATGGTGTTGCCGATCATCCGGGTCCTGGTGCTGCCGAGCAGCTGGTCGTTGATGTAGTCACCCACGGCCGGGATGAAGGTCAGCAGCGTGCCCGAGATGACACCCGGCAGGGACAGCGGCCAGGTGACCTTCCAGAAGCCGATGATCGGGTTGGCGTAGAGGTCGTTCGCCGCCTCGATCAGCCGGTAGTCGATCTTGTCGATGCTGGCGAACAGCGGCAGCACCATGAACGGCAGGAAGTTGTAGGTCAGGCCCATGACCACCGCGAACGGCGTATAGAGCAGGTGTCCGTTCGGTCCGAGGATGTGCACGAACTGCAACGAGTTCACGACCCAGCCGTCGTCGGCCAGGATCAGCTTCCAGGACAGGGTCCGGACCAGGAAGCTGGTGAAGAAGGGCGCGATCACCAGCACGAGCATCAGGTTCTTGAACGGCCCGGCCTTGAAGGCGATCGCGTAGGCGAGGACGTAGCCGATGATCAGGCAGAGCAGCGTGGCGATGCCGCCGTACACCAGCGAGCGCACCAGCTGCGGCCAGTAGTTCTTCAGCGCGTCGGTGTAGTTGCTCCACTCGTAGACCATCGTGTAGCCGCGGAAGTCCGAGCCCCCCTTGTTGAAGAGGCTGGTCGCGATCAGTGAGTAGAACGGGACCAGGAAGAACAGCGCGAGCCAGATGATGGCAGGGATCAGCAGGATGTAGCCGGTCAGGCCTCTCCGGCGGACGGTCTCACTCATCCGCCGTGCCTCACTCGTCGTCCAGCTGCGCGCCGGCCGACGCGTCCTGCTCATGGTCGAGCAGGAACGCGTACTCGGGACGCCACGAGAGCTCCACCTGGTCGCCGACCCGGAACAGCCGCCGGCGGCCGGTGTTCTGCTCGAACACCTGGAGCTCCTGGCCCCACGGCATCTTGACCAGGTACTGCGTGCTCACCCCGACGAAGCTCACGTCGGTGACCACGCCGCCCGGGATCGTGTTGCCGGGGGCGTCGAGCGCCTCGCCCACGTCGCCGATCAGCACCTTCTCGGGGCGGATGCCGACCCAGCCCTGCCCCGACTCGGTGTGAGCGCGCCCGCGCAGGACCGAGACCGTGATGCCGTGCATGTCGACCGTGGTCATCTCCGCGCCCTGCGACGCGATCGTGCCCTCGATCAGGTTCGACTGACCCAGGAAGTTCGCCACGAACGTCGTCCGCGGGTTCTCGTAGAGCTCGTCCGGGGCGCCCATCTGCTCGATCACCCCGGCGTTCATCACCGCGATCGTGTCGGCCATGGTCATGGCCTCCTCCTGGTCGTGGGTGACGTGGATGAAGGTGATGCCGACCTCGGTCTGGATCCGCTTCAGCTCGATCTGCATCTGCCGGCGCAGCTTGAGGTCGAGCGCGCCGAGCGGCTCGTCGAGCAGCAGCAGCTCGGGCTTGTTGATGAGGGCCCGCGCCAGCGCGACGCGCTGCTGCTGACCGCCGGAGAGCTGGGCGGGCCGCTTGCGCGTCTGGCTGGTCAGCTCGACCAGCTCGAGCATGCGGTGCACCTCCGCGTCCACCCCGTCGGCCCTGCGGCGGCGCGGCCCGAAGGCGACGTTCTCGAAGATGTCGAGGTGCGGGAACAGCGCGTAGTTCTGGAAGACGGTGTTCACCGGCCGCCGGTAGGGCTTCTCGTAGGTGATGTCCTTGCCCCCGAGCCGGATGGTTCCCGAGGTCGGTGTCTCCAGACCCGCGACCATCCGCAAGGTCGTCGTCTTCCCGCAGCCGGAGGGACCCAGGAGCGCGAAGAAGGAGCCGCTCGGCACGTCGAGGTCCAGGCGGTCGACGGCGGTGAAGGCCCCGAACTCCTTGGTCAGCTCCCGCAGCTCGAGACCACCAGTGGGGGTCTCTCCGTCCGACGGGCTGGCCGTCTCGGTCTCAGCCAGATGTGACATCGGACCAGTCCCTTTCGTAGGCGATCTCCTGCTGGTCGTTCAGCGCCATGAAGCCCCAGGTGCTGGCCAGCATCTCGTCGGTGGGGAAGATCAGCGGACTCTTGGCAGCGGGCTTGTCGAGCTTGAGCATCTCCTCCTGCGCACCCTCGACCGGACAGATGTAGTAGTTCCAGTCGGCGAGCTTCGCCGCGACGGCCGGCTCGTAGTAGTAGTTGATCCACTCCTCGGCGTTCGACTGGTGGGTCGCGAGGTTGGGGATGATCATGTTGTCGGCCCAGAGGGCGAGCCCCTCCTCCGGAGTGACGAACTGGATGTCCGGGTTGTCCTGCTGGGCGATGATCACGTCACCCGACCAGGCCTCGCAGGCCAGTGTGTTCCCGGAGGCCAGGTCGTTGAGGTAGTCGTTGCCGTTGAACGACCGGATCTGCCCCGCGGAGACGGCCTTGTGCAGCGAGTCGATGGCGTTCTGCCACTGGGTGTCGGTGAACTTCTCCGGGTCGGCTCCCACCGTGCGGAGCATGAAGCCCATGGTGTCGCGCATCTCGGTCAGGAGGGTGATGCGTCCCTTGAGGTCGGAGCGGGTGAGCAGCTCGGTGAAGCTCTTGACCTCGGTCGTGTTCTTGCGGTTGTAGGCGATCCCGGTCAGTCCGCTCTGCCACGGGGCGTGGTACTTCTCCTTCGGGTCCCAGGGCTTGTTGCGGAGTCGCGGGATGAGGTTCTTGTGGAGGTTCGGCACCTTGCTGGCGTCCAGCGGCTGGATCCAGCCCAGCCCGATCATCCGGGCCGCCATCCAGTCCGTCATCACGATCATGTCGCGCTTGATCGGCTCGCAGGCCGCGAGCTGGTTCTTCACCTTGGCGTAGAACTCGGCGTTGTCGTTGATGTCGTCGGTGTAGCTGACCGAGATCCCGGTCCGCTGCTGGAAGACCGACACCGTCGAGTCCGGCTTGTGGATCGGGTCGATGTACGCCGGCCAGTTCGAGATGACCAGGCTCTTGTCGGTGGCCGACACGTCGGCGGCCTTGCACGTCGCGGGATCCTGCTGCGCACCGGACACGGAGAAGAACGGGAGCTTCAGCGCGGCCAGGCTCGCACCGACGAACGCCACCCCTCCTGCTCCGCGAAGCACGGTACGTCGCGAGAGGCCCGCCCCACCGGGTCCTGCGGCCATCTGCCCTCCTAGCTCCCGACCGGTTCGGATCGTGTCATGCAGCCCGGGTCGCGACAAGGGATTCCGCAGACCAATTACCGTCGTACGACGAAATCCGATGTCTTCGCGATGCTGGACCGGTGCTGATGCGCCTGTCAGCATAGGGCGGGTGACGAAGAAGCAGCCTCGGGCGACGCTGGACGACGTGTCCAAAGCCATCATCGAGCAGCTCCAGGCCGACGGTCGACGCTCGTACGCCGCCATCGGCAAGGTGGTCGGGCTGTCCGAGGCCGCGGTGCGACAGCGCGTGCAGCGGCTGATCGACGCCGGCATCATGCAGGTGGTCGCCGTCACCGACCCGCTCGAGCTCGGCTTCGCGCGCCAGGCGATGGTGGGCGTCCGCGTGAACGGACCCATGGAACCCGTCGCCGACGCCCTGGCCGACCTCGAGGAGGTCGACTACGTCGTGATCACCGCGGGTGTCTACGACCTGCTGGTCGAGGTCGTCTGCGAGAGTGACGAGCACCTGCTCGAGGTGATCTCCGGCAAGATCCGCCGGATCTCCGGCGTCGTCGGCACCGAGACGTTCATGTACCTCAAGCTCCGCAAGCAGACCTACTCGTGGGGTGTCCGCTGAGCGGCCCCGACGACAGCAACGCCCGCACCGACTACCGCCGACTCAGCCTCTGGCACGAGACCGCTCCGGACGACTGGTCACCGCGACCGTCCCTTCCGGGCGACCGGGACGCGGACGTCGCCATCGTCGGTGCCGGCTTCACCGGTCTGTGGACGGCGTACTACCTCGCCCGCGCCGAGCCGTCACTGCGGATCGCCGTGGTGGAGGCCGAGACGGCGGGTTTCGGGGCGAGCGGCCGCAACGGCGGCTGGGCGTCGGCGCTCTTCCCCTCCTCGCACGCGTCGGTGGCGAAGCGCTCCAGCCGAGCCGGCGCGCTGGCCCAGCACGCGGCCATGCGCAGCAGCGTCGACGAGGTGCTGCGGGCCGCCGCCGAGGAGGGCATCGACGCGCAGGCCGCCAAGGGCGGGACGATCGTGCTCGCGCGGAGCCGGTCGCAGTGGACCCGGGCTCGGGCCCAGGTGGACGACGCGCGCGCCTGGGGGCTCGGTGAGGACGACCTGCGACTCCTCGACCCCGCGGAGGCGACCGCCGTGCTGGCCGCCACCCGCGTGCTCGGCGCGACGTACACCCCGGACTGCGCCGCGATCCATCCGGCGCGGCTCGTGCGCGGCCTGGCCGACGCCGTCGTACGTCGTGGTGTCGCGGTCTACGAGCAGACCCCCGCCACCGCGATCGCGCCGGGACGCCTGACGACCCGGCACGGGACCGTGCGTGCCGAGCACGTGATCCGGGCGACCGAGGGCTACACGCGCTCGTTGGCAGGCGAGCGCCGGCGGCTGATCCCGGTCTACTCCCTGATCATCGCCACCGAACCGCTGTCCGCCGAGGTGTGGGAGCAGATCGGGCTGCGCCGGCGCGAGACGTTCAGCGACCACCGGCACCTGATCATCTACGGCCAGCGCACCGCCGACGACCGGCTCGTCTTCGGCGGCCGCGGCGCGCCGTACCACTTCGGCTCGCGGATCCGCGACTCCTACGACCGGGTGCCGAGAGTGTTCGAGGACCTGCACGAGACGCTGGTCGACCTGTTCCCCGTCGTCAAGGACGCGGCGATCACCCACCGCTGGGGTGGTGCCCTCGGCATCTCCCGCGACTGGACGGCGTCCGTGGGCCACGACCGGGCGACCGGTCTGGGCTGGGCCGGGGGCTACGTCGGCGACGGCGTGACCACCACGAACCTCGCCGGGCGGACCCTCGCCGACCTGGTGCTCGGCCACGACACCGAGCTCACCCGGCTCCCCTGGGTGGGGCACCGGTCACGCTCCTGGGAGCCCGAGCCGCTGCGGTGGCTGGGCATCAACGCCGGCCTGCGCGGGATGACCTGGGCAGATCACGAGGAGGAGCGGACCGGTCGTCAGAGCGTGCTCGCCAAGGTGGTCTCGCCGTTCGTCCACTGAGGCCCGTCAGAGCCCGTTGGCCGCGGTCTCCGCCGGACGACCGGACTGCCGCACCCAGGTGTCGAAGAACCCGGTGAGGTCCTGCCCGCTCAGCTGCTCGGCCAGTGCCTCGAAGGCCGAGGTGGTGCCGTGACCGTGCCGGTGCCGGGCCGTCCAGCTGCGGAGCAGCCGGGCGAACGTCTGGCTGCCGATGCGGTTGCGCAGGGCGGCCAGGGTCATCGCGCCCCGCTGGTAGACCGGCCAGTCGAAGAGGTCGCCGGGCCCCGGGTCGGCGACGACCAGGTCCCAGAACGATCCGGCCGGCGTCGCGTCGTACGCCTCGTGCAGCCAGCGCGACGTCGTCGGGCCGCCGTGACCCTCGGTCCACCGCTGCTCCATGTACGTGGCGAAGCCCTCGTTGAGCCAGACGTCGGCCCAGTGGTGCACCGAGACGGAGTCGCCGAACCACTGGTGGGCGAGCTCGTGGACCATCAGCAGGCGCGAGACCGCCACCGGGTAGACCGGACGTGTCTGGTTCTCCAGGGAGAAGCCGGGGTCGAGCGCGGTCACGACGCCACCGGTCCGCGCGAACGCGTAGGGGCCCACCTGGTGCTGGAGCCAGGCCACGATCCCGGGGGTGCGGCGTAGGCCGCGCATCGCCGCCTCGCGCCGACCGGGCCCGAGGTGCTTCGACACCGCGAGGTAGTACGGCAGGTGGTGCGACGTGCCCCGGCGGATCTCGAAGCGCCCCGCCACGAAGAACGCGAGGTACGTCGCCATCGGCCCGCCGCCGCTCCAGTGGTACGTCGCGCGCCGACCGTGCGGGCGTACCTCGACGAGCCGGCCGTTGGACACGACCTGCTTCGACGACGGGACGGTGATGTGGACGTCCATCCGCGCCTTGTCGAGCGGGTGGTCGTTGGCCGGGAACCACCACGGCGCCATGTGCGGCTCGTTGACCGCCTCGACCTCGCCCCGGCCCGCGACCCAGTTGCTCTCCCCCGCGTAGCTGACGCGGGAGGGGTGCCCGGCGTAGTGCACGGTGACCCGGACCGTCCTGCCGCTCGGCAGGGGATGCCGGGGCCGGATCCGGAGCTCGTGGTGGTCGGGGCGGCTGAACGTCGCCCGACCGGTCGACAGGTGCACCGCCGACACGGGCAGGAGGAAGTCGAGGTCGAACGAGCGCAGGCGTGCGGTCGTGCGCAGGGTGAGCCGCGTCCATCCGGAGAGTCGCCCGGTGAAGCGGTAGCTGTCGTGGACCTCGTAGGACCGGACGTCGATGCCGCCGTTGCCGTCCTCGGGGAAGTAGGGGTCGCCGACACCCGCCGCGCCGGCCACGGGGGACGAGCCCGCCGCCGCGACCGCGTCGTTCGACGCCGACTGACGCACCGCCGATCCACCCGCGACGAGCCCGAGGGCGGCCAGCACGGTGACGAGGCGGGTGAGCACGGCTGCAACCTAGCCGGAGCCGGCCGCGAGCGACCGGCCGAGGCGCGAACCGATACCGGATCGGTAAATCACGGTTGCGGTTGGGTCCCGGTCCCTGTCACACTCGTCCCCGCCCGGCGTCCGGCCGGTGCCCGAGTGAGAGGAGGCGTCATGACGACCGAAGCCTTCGGCATGTCCACCGCCGTTCACTCTCACGTCTGGAGCACCACCACCGATGCATTCGGAGCACTACACCGAGCGCGCTGACGCGTTCGACGACCTCTTCACCGACAGCTACACCCACGTCGACCCGCTGAGCGGGATCGATCCGTCGTTCGTGTTCGACTTCACCGAGTACGACGACCTCGACGACGGCCAGCGCTGGTCCACCTGGATGAGCGTCGAGCCGCTGCAGCGCGGGCCCGAGCCACGCCCCGACTGGGTGGTCACCTCGCAAGGGGCGATCGACACCGAGCTCGGCATCCTGAAGACCGGCAAGGAGGCCGACGTCTATCTGGTCGAGCGGGCCGACCCGCTCGACCCCGACAACGGCGTCGTGATGGCCGCGAAGCGCTACCGCGCGCCCGAGCACCGCACCTTCCACCGGTCCGCGTCGTACACCGAGGGGCGCTCGATGAAGCGATCGCGCGACAACCGCGCCCTGAAGCGGAAGAGCACCTTCGGTCGCGAGGTCGCGGCCGGCGAGTGGGCGGTCTCCGAGTGGGGCGCCCTGGTCCGGCTGTGGCAGCTCGGCCTCCCGGTCCCCTACCCGGTGCAGATCGACGGCATGGAGATCCTGATGGAGTGGATCACCCACGACGGGGAGACGGCTCCGCGGCTGGCTCAGACCCGACCGGCCCCGGAGCTGCTGGCGTCGTACTTCGACCAGCTGCGCGATGCGCTGGCGACCCTGGTGCAGGCCGGACTCGTGCACGGCGACCTCTCCGCGTACAACATCCTGGCGGCCGGCCCACGGCTGGTGATCATCGACCTGCCCCAGGTCGTCGACCTGGTCGGGAACGCCAACGGGATGGACTACCTGCTGCGCGACTGCGCCAACATCTGCGGCTGGTTCCGCGGCAAGGGGCTCGAGGTCGACGAGCAGGAGCTCTTCGGCGAGCTGATGGCGCACGCCTTCTGACCGCCGGGGGTGGGCCTGCGAACCCGGTGCCGGTGCCTGACGCGGCAGCCACTCGTCACCCGACCACCTAGAGTCGGGCCGTGCGCAAGCTCCGCGGGCGATCGATCAAGGTCCGCCCGATCGCCGAGGCGCCGCGGGTGGACTGCGGCGACGCCCCGGTCGATCCCTACCGGCGGTCGCTCTACTCACCGGCCGAGCTGTACGACGTGGGTCCGTACACCGCATCCCTCGACGCCCGCACCTACGCCTGGTTCCGGACGAGCCCGACCCCGCAGGCGACCCTCGCCCAGGCGCTGCACGACCACGCGATCGACGAGGCGCTCACCGCATGGGTCGCCGGCCGCAGGCTGGTCGGCGTCATGGGCGGGCACGACCTGGACCGCTCGTCGGCCCGGTACGCCGACGCGGCGCGCCTCGGCTGGATGCTCGGCCGGCAGCACGTGGTCGCCACGGGCGGCGGACCGGGTGCGATGGAGGCCGCCAACCTCGGCGGGTTCCTCGCGGGCTCCTCCCGGGACGACCTGGCGGTCACGGTCGCCTCCTTGGCCGCGGTGCCGTCCGTTCATCCGTCGGTGGACCAGTGGGCGGCGAAGGCGATGACGGTCATCGACGGTGTCGCCGGACGCGACAGCCTCGGCATCCCCACATGGTTCTACGGACACGAGCCGCCCAACCTCTTCGCCACGGCGATCGCGAAGTACTTCCGCAACGCCACGCGGGAGGCGATCCTGCTCCAGGTCTGCGACGCGGGGATCGTGTTCCTGCCGGGCGCGGGCGGCACGGTGCAGGAGATCTTCCAGGACGCCTGCGAGAACTACTACGCCGCCCCGGAGTCGGTGGCACCCATGGTCCTGGTCGGTACGACGTACTGGACCGAGACCCTGCCTGCCTGGCCGTTGCTCCGTGCCCTGGCTCGGGGGCGTGCGATGGAGTCGCACGTCCACCTGGTCGAGACCGTCGACCAGGCCGCCGAGCTCTTCTGACCCCTTCAGACCTCGGTCGCGGCGAGCTGGCCGCAGGCGCCGTCGATCTCGCGGCCGCGGGTGTCGCGGACCGTGGTCGGGATGCCGCGGGCCTCGAGGCGGCGGACGAACTCGCGCTCGTCCGCTGGGTCGGAGGCGGTCCACCTGGAGCCGGGCGTGGGGTTGAGCGGGATCAGGTTGACGTGCACCCAGCCCCAGTCGCCGCGGGCGAGCAGCACGTCGGCCAGCAGGTCGGCCCGCCAGGCCTGGTCGTTGATGCCGCGCATCATGGCGTACTCGATCGAGACGCGACGCTTGGTGACCCGCGCGTAGTGCCAGGCCGCGTCGACGGTCTGGTCCACCGAGTACCGGGTGTTGATCGGGACCAGCTCGTTGCGCAGCTCGTCGTCCGGAGCATGCAGCGACAGGGCGAGCGTGACCCTGATCCCGAGCTCGGCCAGCTGGTTGATGCGCGGCACCAGTCCGACCGTCGACACGGTCACCCCCCGGGCACTCATCCCGAGCCCGGACGGTGCGGGCTCGGTGAGACGGCGTACGGCGCCGACCACCGCCCGGTAGTTGGCCAGCGGCTCGCCCATGCCCATGAACACGACGTTCGAGACGCGCGCAGGACCTCCGGGCACCTCCCCCCGGGCCAGCGACCGAGCTCCGGCGACGACCTGCTCGACGATCTCGGCGGTCGACATGTTGCGCTGGAGACCTCCCTGGCCGGTGGCGCAGAAGGGGCAGGCCATGCCGCAGCCGGCCTGCGACGAGACGCACATCGTCACCCGGTCGGGGTAGCGCATCAGCACCGACTCGACGAGGGCGTTGTCGAACAGCCGCCACAGGGTCTTCCGGGTGGTGCCGCGGTCGGCCTCGAGCGTGCGGATCGGCGTCATCAGCGTGGGCAGGAACGCCGACACCAGCTCGTCGCGCTGCAGTGCCGGCAGGTCGGTCATCTCGGCCGGATCGTCGACGAGCCGGTCGAAGTAGTGGGTGGAGACCTGCTTCGCGCGGAACGCCGGCACCCCCAGCTCCGCGGCGTACGCCGTCCGCTCGTCCAGTGAGAGGTCGGCGAGGTGCCGCGGCGGCTTCGTGCGACCACGGGGCTCGGCCAGCACCAACGGCAGTGCCCGTGGCGCGGAGTCGGACGAGGTCATCGGCCGATCATCGCAGCCGGCACCGGCCCGGCCGAAACCGAGACGACTTGAGCGTCAGCAATCTGATAGTTACTATCATTTTGTAGTTGCTATCTTTTCAGTCTCACTCTCGGAAGGAGCCGAGCATGACCCGCTCCCCACACGCCCGCTGGTGGGCCATGGGCGCGACCGCCCTCACCCTGTTGGTGGTCGGGCTCGACATGACGGTCCTCAACGTCGCCCTGCCCACGATCGCGGTCGACCTGCAGGCCTCGAGCTCGCAGCTCCAGTGGTTCGTGGACGCCTACACGTTGGTGATGTCGGCGATGCTGCTGCCCGCCGGGATGCTGGGCGACCGCTACGGCCGCAAGCGACTGACGCTGGCCTCCCTCGTGGTGTTCGGCACCGGCTCCTTGTGGTGCGCGTACGCCGGATCCGCGGCCAGCCTGATCGCCGCGCGTGCGCTGCTCGGTCTCGGGTCGGCGGTGCTGATCCCCCTCGCCATGTCGGCGGCGGTCGTGCTGTTCGAGCCCGAGGAGCGTCCCCGCGCGGTGATGATCCTCGGACTCTCGACGATGGTCGGCCTCCCGCTCGGGCCGATCCTGGCCGGCGTCCTGCTCGAGCACTTCTGGTGGGGATCGGTGTTCCTGATCAACGTCCCGGTCGTCGCCTTCGCTGTGGCTGCGGTCGCGATCTGCATGCCCGAGACCCGCGGCGAGCGCGACCGCCCGATCGACTGGATCGGTGTCGTGGCCTCCGGGCTCGGCCTGCTCGGGGTGACCTACGGCGTCATCGAGGGACCCGATCGCGGCTGGACCGACCCCCTGACCCTGGCCCCGCTGGTGGGCGGCGCGGCCGTGCTGGTCGCCTTCCTGGTCTGGGAGCGGCGCCAGCGGCGCGCCGTACCCGTGTTCGACCACGCCGTCTGGGCGGACCCGACGTTCCGCTGGGGAGCCGTGGGCGCCACCGTGGCCAGCCTGGCGATGTTCGGCCTGATGTTCGTCACCCCGCAGTACTTCCACGCCGTCCTCGGCAGTGACGCGCTCGGCACGGGACTGCGGACCCTGCCGATGGTGGGGGGTCTGCTGGTGAGCATGCGCGGCTCGATGGTCCTGCTGAGACGCGTCCGACCGCGGACGCTCGCCAGCGCCGGCTTCGCGCTGACCGCCGTCGGCCTGGCCCTCGGCGCCACCACGGACGTGGGCAGCGGCTTCGCCCGCTGCGCGGTGTGGACCGCGGTGGTCGGGCTCGGCTTCGGCGCGGCGCTGTTCGCCGCGCAGAACCAGGCACTGATGACGCTGCCGCGCCAGCGCGCCGCCTCGGGGTCGGCGCTGATCCAGGCGATGCGACAGGGCGGCAGCGTGCTGGGCATCGCGGTGCTGGGCGCGATCCTGAACGGCGGGTACCGCTCGCGGGTGGGTGACCTCTCCGTTCCGGACGGCGCGCGGACCGCCGTCGCCGACTCACCGCAGAGTGGGATCACGATCGCGGAGCGCCTCGGTGACGCGAGCCTGACCCACGGGGTGCAGGCCGCCTTCGTGCACGGCATGGACGCCACGCTGTGGGTGTCGGCGGCCGTGGCTGTGCTGGGGGCCCTCGCGATGTGGTGGCGACTCCCGGGCGACGTACCGGTCGCATCCCGGCCGGCGGCCGCGCATGCCGCAGAATCTGATCATGCCCTCGCCAGCGACTCCTCCGCCCGGGTCTGACGTGCCCCCACTCGGTCTGCGGGAGCGGAAGAAGGCGCGCACGAAGGCGGAGATCCAGAGACAGGCGCTGCGGCTGTTCAACGAGCAGGGGTACGCCGAGACGTCCGTCGAGCAGATCGCCGCGGCGGCCGAAGTCTCGCCGAGCACGTTCTTCCGGTACTACCCGACCAAGGAGGACGTCGTGCTGGCGGACTTCCTCGACCAGCGGACCATGCACCTGCTGATCGGCGCCCCGGCCGACCTGGGGCCGCTCGCCGCGCTCCGGCACGCGGTGGTGGAGGGGATGGCGACCCTGCCGGCGGAGGACCTGGAGCTCGAGACCCTGCGCAACCGGCTGATCCGGACCATCCCCGAGCTGCGCCGCGGCATGATCGCCGAGATGACGCGACCGATCGCTCTCCTGGCCGAGGCTCTCGAGCGGCGTCTCGGTCGCGAACGGGGCGATCCGGACGTGCGGATGTTCGCGGCGGCCGCGATCGGCGCCCTGCTCACCATCGCCGACCACGAGGACGGCGAGGTGCTCGCGCACCCCGACGTCTCGGACATCACCGACCGTCTGGACGAGGCGATCGCCCGGCTGCAGCGGATGCTCGTGCTGCCGGGCCTCGACCCACCGGCTCAGTAGCCGCCGTTCCCGTACGGCGCCGGGCCACCGGACGAGCTGGTGCCGCTCGTCGGCGAGCTCGACCCGGCGGGCTTGGTGACCGCCTTGCCGGACGGCGAGACGGCGTACCAGGTCCCGCCGAACTCCTGCAGTCCCTCGCCGTTGACGTCCCCCGGACCATGGTCACCGCTGTAGGTGTAGACCGGTTGTCCCGCCACGGTCGCGGTCATCGTGCCGTCCGGGGTCTTGGTCGAGCTCACCGGGACGTTGAGCTTGCTGTGGCCGGGCGCGGTCGCCGGCCAGAACGCGAGGCAGTCCCCACCGCAGGTCGACACGTTGCGACTGTCTCCGGTGAGCAGGTACACGGTGCGTCCTGCGCCGTCCACGAGGACCGTGCCGAACGACGTGGAAGCGGCGTGGAGGCCGGCGCCCGGCGCGGGGCCGGTGCCCTGGCTCCCGGCGGTGGTACCGGACGCCGCGCCGCTGCCGCAGGCGCTCAGGGTCAGGACCGAGGCGGCCGCGAGGCCGGCGAGTGGAACTAGCTTCATGATCTCTTCTCCTCCATGCGTGGTCATGGAGAAGTACGACGACGCGACGCCGCGGCGTTCGGTGGTCCGGCTGTGAAGGTGCTGAGAAACCGAGCGCGACCCTCGCTGCTCAGCCGTCGAGCGCGACCATCGCCCAGATCACCAGGGTCGCCGTCGCGCCGATCACCACTGCCGTGAGCACCACGCCCAGCAGCATGAACTGGGCGAAGCGCCGCGTCTTGCGCGGGATGAGCATCGCCAGTGGCACGACCAGGGCGACGATCACGAGCGGGAAGAGGCGCTTCGCCGCCTCGTCGCTGAGCAGCAGGCCGAGCAGCGTGGCGTACAGGCCGGGCACGATGATCACGTAGGCGACCCCGCTGAAGAAGCCGACCAGGCTCGCGAAGGTGGGATGCGACCGATGCCACCAGCTGGGGTCGGGAGCGGGCTCCTCGTCGACGGTCGGCGTCCCGCTCTCGGTCATGGAGCCAGCATGTCACCCGAGCGTTCGTCCACCGAGCATTGAGCCAGGTCGGGCATCGCGAGGCGCGCCCACCACTCCAGGTCCGGAGCCTCTCCCGAGAGCGCGGACCGCAGCACGGTCCACGCGGTGCCGTGTCCGACGAGGACGACGTCGTGGTCCGGATGCCGGTCCAGGATGGCTGAGGTCGCGGCCACGACCCGGCGTCGGGTGTCGACCAGCGGCTCCCACCCGTCGTGGGCCGACGTGTCGGGGCGGTCGAAGGCGCGGCGTACGACGGACTCGAAGTCGTCGACCCAGTCGGAGGTGCGCCGCTCGTGCTCGCGGAGGTCCGGGACGACCTCGACGGGCCGGTCGGTGAGCAGCTGGGCGGTGGCGAGTGCCTTCGGCTCCGGCGACGAGTACCACGCGGCGTGCTCGGGCAGCCGCGGACGCAGGGCGCGGACGTCGTCGGCGTAAGCCGGGTCGAGCGGCCACTCGTGCGCCGGCCTGGCCCGGTCGATCAGCGGCCGACCGTGCCGCACGAGGTACAGCACGCGAGACCGCGTCACAGGTTGGGCTGGCTGGATCCGTTGAGGGCCGGCGAGCCGCCCGTCTGGACCGGGATGCCGTCGACGGCCGAACCGTACTCCGGCGAGTACTTCGGGTTGTGCCGGAACGCGTCGATGAACTGCTGCAGCCGCGGGTCGGTCGGTGACTGCACCTTGAGCTGGTAGCCCCAGGAGCTGATCACGATCGGGGCCGGCAGGTCGTTGTCGGCCCACGGCGAGACGTCCATGAACCGGTTGGAGCGCCCGCCGTCCTGCGGTTCGGCGATCATCGACTGCTTCTTGAACAGGTCGACCAGGGCGGTCACGTCCGTGCTCGACAGGTCGGGCCGGTAGGTGATCCAGACGGCACCGTGCTCGAGGTTGTGCACGGCGCGCTCGGAGGGGATCGGCTCGGTGTAGACGCCGGCGTTCATCCAGACCGGGTTGTGCGGGCCGCCGACCGGCGGTGTGACGGCGTACGCGACCGGACCGTCCACGTGGTCGTGCGACAGGGCGTCGGGCCCGGCCTTCCCGGGGCCGGGGTAGTCGCCGGTGTTGTAGGCGACGACGCCCTTGATGCCGGTGGGATTGGTCACCGTGGACGGCTTGACCTGCGTGGTCGTCGCGCCGGTCGGGGTCGAGGGGAGCACCTGCTGGCCGGCGTCCAGACCGGCGGACGTCCCGCCCTGGTGCAGGGAGAAGAACACGCCACCCACGATCGCGAGCAGGATCGCCACGACCACGCCTCCGCCGATCAGGTTGCGCCGCCGCTCGCGAGCCTTCTGCTCGCGCTGCATCTTCTCGACCACAGCCCGCCGCTCGGCCGCCCGCTCCTTCTTCGACTGGTTCGCCACAGCCACGAAGCGTAGGGGTTGGGGCCAAACGCGAACGCATCCGCGGGGATGTCCTGGACCCGCGCCCCTCGGCGTATCCCTAGAACACCAGGTAGTGCAGGAGCAGCCAGATCGGGGCGATGGTGGCGAGCAGGGAGTCGAGGCGGTCCATCAGCCCGCCGTGCCCCGGGATGACGTGGCTCATGTCCTTGATCCCGAGGTCGCGCTTGATCACCGACTCGCAGAGGTCGCCGAGGGTCGCCATGACCACCGCGATCAGACCCAGGCAGACCCCGATCCACCAGTCGGCGTCGAGCACCCAGACGATCATCGCCACACCGACGGCGACGCAGAACACGGCCGAGCCGACGAAGCCCTCCCACGACTTCTTCGGAGAGATGATCGGCGCCATCGGGTGACGGCCGAACAGCACACCGGCCACGAAGCCGCCGATGTCGGAGGCCGCAGTCACCGCGATGAAGGTGAGGATGCCCTTGACGCCTGCGTCGTACCGGTCGAAGTCGGTGGCCCCGCCCTCGCTGAGCAGCAGGGCGACGAAGGAGCCGAGGAACGGCACGTAGACGAGCGTGAAGACCGAGGCCGTGGCGTTCTGCACGTATCCCGGGACGCCGCGGCGCAGCAGCCAGAGCATGGTGACGAGGGCGCTCACCGCGGTGGCCGTGACCAGCGCCGGAGCGCCCCAGAAGTAGGCGACCACGACCATCACGACGCCGCCGGCCATCAACGGCTGCTCGGGCAGGTCCAGGCCCTTGGCGGCGAAGCCGCGGTGGAGCTCCCAGATCGCGACGAGGACGGCCGCCGCGACGACCACCATGAACAAGGTCTTCCAGATCAGCAGGGTGGCCAGGATCAGCGCGATCAGGACGACGGCGCTGGCGATCGAGACCGGTACGTCGCGGCCGGCGCGCCCGTGGTCCTGCGCCGGCGGGTCCGTGGTCATGGGGGTGGCCGGGCTGCGTGTCTGGAGTCGAGTCCTCAGACCTCGAGCAGCTCGGACTCCTTGTGCTTGAGCAGGTCGTCGATGGCGTCGGTGTGCTTCTTGGTGAACGAGTCGAGCCGCTTCTCGGCACCCGTGACGTCGTCCTGGCCGACCTCGCCGTCCTTCTCCATCCGCTCGAGCTGCTGCTTGGCGTGGCGGCGCAGGTTGCGCACGGCCACGCGGCCCTCCTCGGCCTTGTGCCGGGCGACCTTGATGTACTCCTTGCGACGCTCCTCGGTCAGCTCCGGGAAGACGCAGCGGATCACCTTGCCGTCGTTGGCCGGGTTGACACCGAGGTCGGAGTCGCGGATCGCGCGCTCGACGTTGCCCAGGGCGTTCACGTCGTACGGCGAGACCAGGATGATGCGGGCCTCCTGCGAGGTGAACGACGCGAGGCTCTGCAACGGGGTGGGCGTGCCGTAGTAGTCGACCATGATCTTGCTGAACATCGCCGGGTTGGCGCGCCCGGCGCGGATCGCGGCGAACTCCTCGCGGGTCGTCTCGACGGACTTGTCCATCTTGCCGTCGGCCTCGTTGAGGATGTCGTTGATCACGGGGTCGGTCCCTTCGGTGATGTGCGTGTCGAGACCCGATCAGCGCTGGGTCTCGGCGGTCAGGCCTCAGTCGGACGTGACGAGCGTGCCAATCTTCTCACCCTGCACGACACGCAGCACGTTGCCCTCGGGGTGCAGCCCGAAGATGATCAGGTCCATCTTGTTCTCCTGGGCCAGGGTGAACGCGGTCTGGTCGATCACCCGGAGGTTGCCCGAGATGGCGTCCTCGTAGGTCAGGTGGTCGAACTTGGTGGCGGTCGGGTCGAGCTTGGGGTCGGCGGAGTAGACGCCGTCCACGCCGTTCTTGGTGAAGAGCACCGCCTCGCAATGGGTCTCCAGCGCTCGCTGGACCGCCACGGTGTCGGTGGTGAAGAAGGGCAGACCCATCCCGGCACCGAAGATCACGACCCGGCCCTTCTCGAGGTGCCGGATCGCGCGGAGCGGGATGTAGGGCTCGGCGATCTGACCCATCGCGATCGCGGTCTGGACCCGGGTGACGACGCCGCGCTGCTCGAGGAACTCCTGGAGCGCCAGGCAGTTCATGACGATGCCGAGCATGCCCATGTAGTCGGCCCGAACGCCGTCCATGCCGCGCTGCCGCAGCTCGGCACCGCGGAAGAAGTTGCCGCCTCCGATGACCACGGCGATCTGGACGTCCGCCGCCGACACGGCCGCGATCTCGCCGGCTATCCGGGCCACCACGTCGGGGTCGACGCCGAGCTTGCCACCACCGAACTCCTCGCCGGACAGCTTCAGCAGGACACGGTGATAGGCGGTCACAGGGCGGCTCCTTCGTGCGGGATCGCGTGCGTGGGTGCGTCGTACATGCGAGAAGGCCGGCTGCGCACGCCCATCTGAGTCATACGCAACCGGCCTCCCCGAAGTCCGGATGAAACCTACCCGATCAGCTGCCGACCTCGAAACGGACGAAGCCCTTGACCGTGGTCCCGGCCTCGTCGAGCACCGCCTGCACGGACTTCTTGCTCTCCGTGACCGACGGCTGCTCGAGCAGGACGACGTCCTTGAAGAAGCCGTTCAGCCGGCCCTCGGTGATCTTGGCGATCGCCTGCTCCGGCTTGCCCTCCTCGCGCGAGGTGGCCTCGGCGATCTCGCGCTCCTTGGCGACCACGTCGGCGGGGACGTCGTCGCGCGTGAGGTACTGCGGGCGCATCGCCGCGATCTGCCTCGCCGCGCCCTTCGCGCCCTCCTCGTCGCCGTCGTACTGGACGAGGACGCCGATGGCCGGCGGGAGGTCGGCGGCGCGCTTGTGCAGGTACGCGGTGACCGGTGCCTCGAAGTAGGCGACCCGGCCGAGGTCGATCTTCTCGCCGATGGTGATGGCCAGGCCCTCGACCACCTCACCGACGGTCGTGCCGTCGAGCGCGACGCCCTTGAGCGTCTCGGCGTCGCCGGCCTTGGCGGCGTTCGCCGCGTCGGCGATCCGCTGGGACACCGCGATGAAGTCGTCGTTCTTGGCGACGAAGTCGGTCTCGCAGTTGATCTCGACGAGCGCGCCACCCGACAGGGCGACCAGGCCGGCGGTGGCCTCGCGCTCGGCACCGCGCTTGGCCGCCTTGGCCGCGCCCTTGGTGCGCAGGATGTCGATCGCCGCGTCGAAGTCGCCGTCGGCCTCGTCGAGGGCCTTCTTGGCGTCCATCATCCCGGCGCCGGTCATGTCCCGGAGCTTCTTGACGTCG
>Ga0105239_10003187_pt1 | contig 20306 bp, 37 predicted proteins | sample KBSC44metaG_FD_92761 | JGI IMG/M metagenome (GOLD analysis project Ga0105239, IMG submission 92761) | Corn rhizosphere microbial communities from Kellogg Biological Station, Michigan, USA - KBS C4-4 metaG | ecosystem: Host-associated > Plants > Roots > Rhizosphere > Soil | place: Michigan, USA... | reverse complement strand
TGAATTGGTAATCGAAGCCTGCGACGTTCTTCCCACATAGAGTCAACTTCTTACATTCATACCATCAGTAAAGTCTCAGCAACCAAGCAGAGAACGTGTCATAGAACTGTGTAGCTGGGATGACATCAGGGCCACCACGATCGATCTCGGCGAGAAGATCCGCGTTCATTTGCATCGCGAATTCTTCTGCGTATTCGTTGATCCGATCATGTTTCAGAGCAACGCGGAAATATTGAGCGTATGGATCGTCCGAAGTCCACGCGACGGCCGCAAACTCAAGCATCTGGCAACGATCAGTGTCCAGGCCGGTCGTCTCAATATCAGTCGAAAGATAGTACATTGTTTGTCTCTTCGAGAGGACCACGCTTCCGTGGTTTCGATGATAAGTTGCCGGACTTCCGCAGGGTCATCAAACCGACGTACAACTCTCGTAGAGTCGCTCGATCTTTGTACCCTACAGCACGATTATAGAGCTTCTGAAGCTGCAACTCTTCCACTGTGTGCGGAAGCATATCAACGGTTAAACCTTGCTCGGCATAAAGCCGAGCAAGTAAAGGTTTGTCAAGCCGTTTCATTTCTTCTTTTCGGCTGGACTCTGGCCGTTGCTGCCGAAATTGTTTCCCAGCATTTGCGGCTTGGCAGCGTTGTTAGCCGCTTGCTGGATACTGAGGTTTGGCTTGGGGTACTTGCCAGCACCGCCACTCTTCTTCTTGGCCATGATCCCCTCTAGTCGAACTTGACCGTCATGTTACGGCTGGTCTTACGCATCCCACAAACCGTACACGACTTCTCGTACTGTCCCGGCACGCCCTTGGTCGGCTTAGTGTCGGTCCAAGAGTGAACACAACGGCTCTCGATCGCGTCGAGCTTTTTCTTGGCTTCGCTTTGTTCGGTGACAAGCTTGCCAATCTTGATGCCCAGGTCTTGCACTTTCTTGCGGAGGACAATCGGCGAATCCGCAGCATTCTTCTCAGACATTGTGGTACTCTCCTAATTCTCGTAACCTGTCAATAAGTTGATCAATCCAGGGCAACACTGCATCTGGACTTTGGGCGAGGCGTGTCACTGCATAATTTACACCGCGAGCAGACATATCAGCCCAGAATTGGCGGCGATTCCGACATGAGCCTGACGCCGTATCTACTAGAGCCTTCAGTCTCATGTCGGAATGCCTGTCCATCACTTCTCTCCGGTCGGTGTTCCACCGGTCGGTGTTCCACCGGTCGGTGTTCCGCCTGGCGGCGGAGCCGGCGGATTAACCTCGCCCTTCTTCGCGATTTGGGCGGGTGCCGGGACGACGGTCGCGTCAACCTTGTGCTCGACCGCATGAACCTCATCGTCCTTCTCACGAGTGAGAAGACTCTTCTTGGCTTCCTCGGCCGTCTCACCGTACGCCTGAATATCAGGTGTACCATCACGGTAAGCGACGTAAATCGCCGTCTTACCTTGGATCACCGTCGGACGAGCAAGCTTCCGCGTGGTGATCGCGTGATTGTCAATGTGCCTGTGGAACAGGCCGTCACGAGCTTCTTGCTCGGTATCGCCCGTCGAGAAAACGTTGGGCGGACCATTCTCGAAGCTCGCTTGCCATTTCCCGCCTTCAACTTGGCGGGCAATCACTTTACCCTGGTCAGCCAAGGTAACACTCCGTATCTACTAGAGTCAGCCTAGCCTCAATAAAGCTTGGCTACGAGGACTTGCGTGGAAGGCCGATCCTCCCACAACTTGTAGTCGACCTGGGGCTCGGCCGGCGGAGCATGCTCGAATGACGTCAGTTCGATAGACGCCGGGAGCAAGTTCATCGACGAATCGAAGCCGCCCGTATCGGGAACCAACGATACCGGAGATTTGGCCGGTACGCTAGGCGGTGGCGGTGCTGGCGTCTGTTTGGATGGCACCGTAGCTTGAGGCGTCGGTTGCTGCTTCGACGGCACGATCAGCGGTGATTGCGTCGTAATCACTGTCTGACCGGGCACCGCGTAATACGGATAACCGGCCGGAGGAACCGCGTTAGTCGGCGAGATCGACGTGTAGGACTGGTACGACGCCTGAGTATACCCGCCCGAATAGCAGCTCGCCGATTCGGAATACGTCTGACTGTAGCCGCTCTCACAAGCAGCCATTTGAGCAGCACGCCGCCCGCCGAACAGTCGCTTGAAGATGCCCATACGTGGTCCGCTGGCCGACGATCCTCCACCGCAACCAGCCATCACCGTGACGGACATCGCGTTACAAAGCACCAAAGCCAGAGCGACAAGCCGAACGGGTTTCCACGAACGCATTGAACTACCCTCCCACATACTTCCTGAACTCAGGATCAACATGATCCCCGAACAAGCTATCCGCTCGTTCTTCCAAAGCTTCACAGCGGGCTTTGGAATCTTCTAGAGTCATCTCCGGGAAGAGATGACCTGAGCGAATCAACGCCCATATTTGTTTCGCCTGATCAACCGTTTTCTTCTGGAAATCGGCTGAAACTCGCGTACGATGTTCAGCGACGCGAAGCTCGGGCACTGCCCCGCCGATCGGTTTGGCAACGATCTGGTCGATTGCAACGATGAAATCGCCGCCAACCGGTTCGCCGAGCAACCAAGCATAGATCGATAGCTGGCGTGCCCACTGCTTGTCGACGGCCTCTAGTGGCATGGCCGTGTTGATGATCATGCCACCTGTATCCATTGGAATGCATTCCTTGTGCATTCCATATCCTCGACCGTCACCACCACGCATTCTAACGTATCCCTTCTTGGGAGACGTCGCTGACTTGGAACAGTATCCGTTGACCTTCCAGTCAAGGATAACGTGATTACCGTCCTTGTTGATGTAGTAACAATCAGGCTTTCCCAGGAACACCACTTCATCGATCTGTGTCTCCGAGGCTTCACGCTGAGAACCGATAACGCCTCGAACCTCGAACTCGAATCGCGGCTCGTTCTTAGCCGCGTGAAGATCAGTCAAGAGATCGAGTAGTGCTCCCGAGTTCTTGTATTGTTGGAAACAGTAGTTGCCGTGGCCGAAGGCCCATTCGCGGTGTTGAGACTCAACTTGAGCCTCGAAAATTGCTTCCAAGCTGAATCTAGCAGAGTCAGCGTGATTTTTACCGAACAGCTTATCGTGGAGATAAGACTTCGCGTAAGCGTCAAACGCCGACCCGATTGACATCGGTTGAGTCTGAGGCTCCCTCGGCGGACTCTTCTCCGCCAGGTAATGAAGATAATACGCCTCCATCCCTTCGTCGAACTTGTTCATTGCTGACGGCGATAGGTACTCCGGCGTCTTCATTCTTGAGATCCTCATCAATTTTGGTAAGAATACGAAGCACTTCCAACGGGGTCGTCGACATTGCAGCAAAACGAGCGACTGTGACGCCGTTCAATTGTATAAAGTATTCGTGACTCTTCGGAGCATAGTTGAAAGAGACGGCATGTTTCATGTGGCAGCGACTGATGATACTAGCCAACATCGCCTGGATAGGCTCATCAGCACCCTCGATCCGCTTCTTCATCTCATCAAGGTGCATCGTGAGAGTGAAGATGGTCGTTGACTTCTCGTTGAAACTCGTGATGACTTTATGACCATTCCGGCCATACATCTCGATCTTGAATTGTGAGCCAATGTGTGAGCAATGAATCTGACTAAGAACGGTCATGTTCATATCGACGTATCTTTGTGAGACACGCTGCAACTCTTCTAGATTCATAACTCATCCCCAGAAGTAACCGACGATGACGCCGAGAATTGAAACGAGAACGAGCTTTGTATCTCTCATTTGATCATTGTTCCGATACAAAGACCAAAGCTAAAGATAACGACTGCGACAATCGCGAACCAAGCAAACAATCGAAGTACCGCTCGGTTCAATTCAGGCTTTAATCGTTCCATGAGGAAATCTGCCAGATCCGTGTCTTCTTCACGCAGTTCCTCTTTGGCTTGATCGATGATCCGACGGTCCTCTTGCTTCTTCAACTCTAGAATGCGTAGGCGTGCTTCAACTTCCTCAGGAGATATCCGACCACTATAATCCATGCTGGAAAGTGTCATTGGTTTCTGGTCGCTCCCTATTTGGCAGTATAATCGAGCGTCTTTGAGAATCCTAGTTTTTAATTCCGCAATTTCTTCAGCAAGCGACCACCTTTTGAAACTCTTATCATTGTCATAACGACAACCACGATGATCCATATCAAATCCCCATAAAAGGCCGGAGATAACGTGCTTCCTTCGGGATATTCGTATCGCTCAGTTCGCGATATCTGAAAGTAACTTTTGCTCCCCTCGGAAACAGGGGATTATACCAATCGAGTGAGGCATCGTGGCCTGGATAATCGAATGGCTCCGTATGACCATTGATCGTCTTTGGATTCTCCACAAGACGCATCTTGCGTTCATCATCACTGAAGCCGGACAATTCGAGCCGTTGGCCTCGGAAATGTGTGATCAGTGCTCCCATCCGGCCGAGATGCTTCGAGCCCTTGTCCGTCTGACGTCCCCAAGTGTAACCAATGACGATTGCTTCGGCATCAAGATACGGCTTCCACTTGAGCATCATCTTCGAGCGTCGCGGCTCCCAATAAGATTTGGGAGACCGCATAATTATCCCCTCACCACCGGCTTCATTGATCGTATCTAGTAGAGCCGAAGCTTCGTCGACTGACCGTATCTTTGTTTGTTCAACGACCGTCAAGATTGGGTACTCTTCCGCCGTCTTCTGCATGCGATCGTAATTGAACTGGAGATCGCGGTATCTAGGAGAGTAGCCACGTTTCGATCGCAAGAAGACCATGTTGTCTTGAAGATTGAATGTCTTTGTGAAATGAATGTCATTTGATTGACCGTTCGCGAAGACCTCCGCATATTCGGGAATATCGAATATGTGATAACGGACCTTGGCCCAGGCTTCTTCCTCAGGTGTGATCTTTTTGATCACCTTGGCCAGTTTCTGCCAGGACTTCCGTTCCGTGTAGAGTTCACCATCGAGCGGAAATGGCGGTAGGCTATCAAGAAACGACTCAGGGGCATGAAAAATATTGCCATAACGAGTCCACAATCCAGTAGCAATCGGAGGATCGACATACCTCTCGTCCCTATCGTTATTTGCCCAAGGTACTTCAGTCTTCGGAACACCACGACTCACTCCACCATCCCAGAAACAACGATTCCCGTCCAACTTCTCCGAAGCAAGCCAGCCCCGGATATCATGTTTCTTCGGATCGAAAGTGTGGGCCAACATAAGGAATGAGCGAAGTGCCATTGTAGGTCCGACTCTAGTAGATTCAGGAATAATTGGGGCTTTTGAGCTTGACTCTAGTAGATTCAAGGCATATTCTAGAGTAGAGTCAGGGAGTATCGCTCCCTATATAGTATACGGCAAAATTTTGGAAAATTCCACGAGAATGCCGCTGACTCTACTCTAGATGTTCAGTTGACTCTACTAGATACGCTAGTCGAGTGACTGGACGCCGCGTGTCTCGAAATCCTTTTCGGAAGACAAGGCATACACTCGACCGACCTGTGGCAAGAGAGTCATGAAGGCGTCTGTCGTGGCGATGAAATCACCGGACCTGACGATCTCATTCGGAGCAGCCCATGCCGATTTCTCATCGTCGACGATCAAACGATGATAGCCGTTAGGGCCGACAAGATGGACGATTTTCTTGCCGCCAGTATATTTGCCGATTTTCATCAGCTTCGCGGTGATCGTACCGATGACCTCCGGTGGGAGTTTCGACTCTAGTAGAATCTCTTCAATTGCATCCCTGAGTCCTGGCATAACTATCCTCGCATGATAATTTCGTAACGATCGTCAATGTCCAATGCTACAGGCACAGGACTGATAACCGCATTCGGATCGAAATCGCATTCCTTGCATCGTTGAATGGCCTCATCATAATCCGTGACAAGGCCAATCGGAGTCTGGAACCAAACTACCCATTGCTTAATGGGTAGTTCCTTGCCATTTTGATTAAGAGTTTTCGTCTCCAGGTTGAACATTCTCGAATCTCCCACGTCCACCGAACGACTGCCAACTAACATTGCTGGCAAGGTAATTGATACTCTTCGCCGCTTTCCTTCCCTCTTCGCTATCGGGACCGAAAGCTTTGAGCACTTCGACAAGAGCCATTGCGACTGTGCCAGCCGAGCCGAGAGCAGCTTCCGAGACTGGACGTTCAGTGACTTTGCGTGGCTTGTCGAATCTACGAGATTCATTTGACGGGATGACAGTGACCTCTTCGCCCCGGAACATGATTGAAGAGACTCGGCCCTCGTCGACTGTATCGAAGAGAGCACCGTATTCGCCAAAATTCTCCATCGGCTCCCAATCATCCCTCTCAAGATAGGAGGCGACTACCGCTTGATTGGTAAGCGGATAGAAATTCTTCTTGGTCAAGTTGTAGAGCGTGGCGTCAGACTTCCGCCAGATCACCGGTCCGAAATCGGCTTTCTTCCAGCAGATCGCGTAAGGCGTCTGAATCTTGTCGAGACGTTTGTGTCTCACGAAGCGTATTTTCATACCCTCCGACGTGCTCGTGACCTTGCCGCTCTCGTAGTCGTTCATCAAATCTACTAGATTCGCATGCTTGACGAAATGGAAATCGATTGCCGTCAAGCCGAGAATCTCCACGGCATCGGCCTTGCGGAAATGCCTATCCTTGAGATTGTAGACTGCACCAGTTTTCTCGTTGACGAAATAGATTCCGCCACCGTAGTAATAGACGGTGTACTCCCGCTTCTGCTTCGGCTTCTTCTCGACCGCCCTGCCTTCGATATAGGCCAACACGGCATCGCCGTAGAATGTGCCATCGCCATTCCGCCATTTAGCCTCGTAGGAGAAGGCTGGCCACTTAGGTAGCTCTGTAACGGGTGTATCTTCCGTGATCTCGTAAATCTTGTCATTCCGCCAATCGGCGATGACCGTCATGTCCTCGTCCTGGATGTATGAGAAACGAGGCTTGCGATCATTGTCCAATTTGACGCCGAGACACTCTTTCTTCCCTTTATAGAATGCCTCGATTTGTTCAATGAACCTGGCGTGATTCCGTTCCATTGGATGCCAACCCTTCCGAGTCGGCTTGTGCTCTCGTAGAACCATCTCCGAGAAAATGAAGTATCGGTGTCGCTTGACGTCCCAGAGCAAGATACCGTTATTACGGTTCTTATAACGGTAGTTGCTGAACGTGAACCTCTTCTCCACGATCGAAGAATAGCAGATATGGCAGACTTGACCTTCTTCGTCGGTACAAGTTGCTTCGCCCTTGTCGAAGGCTTCAACGAGCCATTGATAAATTGTCTGATCAGGACAATGTGACCACTTGAAGAAGCCGATGGTTTGTGGAATGTTCTTATAAACGAAAAACTGGTCCTTGACGAGAACGAAACAACGTTCTTTCCGCCAATCGCGGACATAGACGAAGTCTGTCCCGGCCATAGCGTGGTACGAATAGGCCGGATTGTTGTTCTGGATAATGACATATTGATCGTGTTGCGTCTCGCCCTGGTAATAGGCTTTGATCAAGTCGATCACGAAATATTGTGCTGGCTTGAGCGTCTGTGTCCCTCGCTGATTGTAATCTCCATTTTCAGCGAAATATGTCTGGTTCAGACTGAATGATCTCATATTCAAGAGATCAATCACGTATAGACCGTCTTTCGTATGGATGAAGCGGTAATTGTCAGCGTCATCGGGCCGGGGTGCTGACTCTAGTAGAATCGCGTCGACTCGTTGAAGACGCGACTCCCAGACTGGTTCCAAGTCAACCCCAAGCCACTCAGGATTGACCGCTGGTTGATTGGTACGTGACGCGGTATTGCCCACCAAGGCATAGTATCGGAGTTTCTCATTGTCCCGATACATCTCAACAGGCTCCCTGGTATGTGAGTAGGCAGGGTAGCCTTCGTAATAGCGACAGAGTTTGTATGTAACACCGTCATAAACCTCTTCATCGAGGCCACTGTGAAGTGCAATGGCCAAACGGTAAAAAAGTTTGGCCTCTGTCACAAGAGCCTTCCGCCATTCTTGATCCTTCGGCTTGTCGATGTAACACATACTGTTATCCTCATAAAGATGATAACAGTAGTTCTTCGCTGTATCGTAGATGTAGATGCCGTCGTCGGCATTAGCTACATCGTAGATCGTATCGTGCTTCGACTCTACTAGAGTCTTAGCTTCGACGGCTTCACGAATGATCGTCTCAGTCTCCGACGGTTCCTTGGCAAGTCGAATCTGAATCAAGGTGCTGAAAGCAACTTTGACAACTGCCTCATCCTTGATAGCAAGGACAAGTTTATCTAGATCACTAGCCACTTCCGTAGAAACCTCGGCGGCGTTCTCCATCTGCCCGGTCCAGTAGCAACGGCTGAACCACGTGGAACCATTATTGATATACATGCAATAGACATCACCTGTCGTCACATGCAAGTAACGAGTAAAAATTTCACCATGTTGCGTGTAACGATATTTTGGTGGATGAAGAAGCTTGAGACCACCGTAACTATCTCGGTGACTCTCATAGGACTCTATTAAAGTATCATATAGTTGACGACCCTCCATATTGTCAACTTTGTGTTCATTCTCCAATTGTTCAGTTGTCTCCGTGAAAACGTCGTTGGACAGAGAATAAACCTTCCCTGTCCAAAGGTTCTTCAACAGTATCCGATTGCTCTCGATCTGATCGTAAATGTACTTGTGCATAGGCAGGAAAGTATAGGTATTCAACGTCGAACCGCAGGTCCAGTTGATATCCCCACCCTCGTATGAATCGATGATCTCGTCATAGAAATGATCGTCGTCACGACTGCAAGGGCGAGCCTCAGTCAAGACCTGATCGATAGCACTGAACGTGTCGATGGTCAGCCGATAGGTCTTGTTTGTCTGGATGCACTTGACCAGCCAAACTTGGTCACCGCCACTCTGCCAAGCGTACTTTGTCGAAGCAACAGGTTCACGTCGGTACAACTCTTGTAGAGCCGTGATATAACAATCGCTGATCTCTGGCATCCAATCCGTGCTTTCGTCAACATTGTCCGAGGGAACTGCCATCTCTGTAATCTTGATTTGTTCGTTCAACGTGTCAGTGACGCTAAAGAAACGCTTCGTCACTTTGTCAGCGAGAACGAACTGAGTGGCGTTGACGCTACGAACAGCATATTCCGCATTGATATCTTTGAGCAGCATCGTCATTTCCTCTTGTGTCGGAAACCCGTATGATAACGGTTTTCAGGTGCATATTTGAAGCGGTAACGTCGGCCATCACTCAGACAGCCAACAACTTGATTGCCGTACCGAACACTCGATACGGCTATATAGCCAGCTTTAACCATCGCATCTTCTAGAGTCTCGCCCTCTATTGCGACGGTCTTCGATCCTACTGGTCCGACGGTCCCTCTGAAGGTAGGCATTTGTTCGTCCGCCTATGATATTCCTTCATCAAGCATTTGGCTAAATGCAATGAATGGATCTGTGGTTCCTCAGTCATAGCCAAGTATTCTTCATTTGTCAACGATGACAAAATGATCCCTGTCCCGCCACAATCAGGACAAGTGGCTAGTGCTGTTTCCTCCGACTCTTCTAGAGTCAAACGGTTGATGTAGACTCGGCTACGGTCAGTTGGTAGACGGCCGAACGGAGTTTTCGCTTTGCAGCCGCAAGCATTCATCGAGGAACTCGTCGTGTCCTTTTTCAAACTTGTTCCTAAGATACTCAATCTTATCGAGCAATCGAGGGAGATTGAGTATAATAACGTATTTGTCTTGTCGCACCGCGTTCGCAAATGGAACACTGCGACAGTCACGTTCGATATAGAACCGCCACTTCAGACCGAAACGCTTGAAGCCGATGAAAGTATCATCGACTTTGACTCGTGCATCGATACCTTTATCCTGTAGTGACTCTTCTAGAGTCGCTACCCGGTTACTACTGCGATCCGTCACGTAGTTCAAGTGACGGATCAAATTGTCAATTGGTTCTAGCAGCTCGGACATGAGTGATATCCTGTGCCACGGCAACAAGCACATCCTAGCATGGCCGTAAAGACTGTTGGAAAGTTTCCAGTTTCCGTACCTACTGGTGGTTTCTTGAACATGACACGTATACGATGAGAATCCGGCTCTCGATCGAGCGGAAGCTCACGAATGCACTCACAATCAGGTATTTTGAGTGCGTTCAAATGGTCCAATACTTCATCGGACCACGGCCAACCTGGATGTATGTAACGTGATATCTTCGTGATATTACGTCCCTTGCTATCGATCTCCCCGCAAGGATTGGGGATCACTGCTCCGTAAGCATTGAAATTCCGCACATTTGATAATGTGCTAATTGAGAAATGATTCGACAGTAGAGAGTGATCAATCTCGAAGTGACTGTCGTCGTTGAAACCACGTCGAGCCACTATTTCTTTGATTTCTCTCCAAGTTAGCTTTCTTCGCATGTTCGATGAACTCCAAGATAACCGGTGCAAGTTCGACGTAGTAAGCACTCATGAACATCATCCGGTTGCCGTTGAAGATCAATTCCACGGCCTCTTTGTCAATCTTGCTAACAAAGACGACAACCGGTAGTTTACCGAGGCGAGCCCTGAAACGGCCTGCCCAAACGTACGACTCTTGTAGAGTCATGTGTTGACCGTAAAGCAACACATAGTGCAATCCGGTGAATGGATCTGAGAGGGTGATGATATAATCATCACGATCCATCTCATCATTGAACACTTCAAGATTGTTCATCCTTCCTCCAAATTGTTCCTAGACCTTCCACGGTCTGAACAACATCGGCGATGATCTCTGTCCCACCTAGAGACGAGACCATTTCGATACGCCGTAACCCGTCAAGAAGTTCATACTTCCCGACAATTGTTTCCCGCACCTTGATTGGGTGTAGGATACCATGTTTCTGGAATGTGTTCAGCAATGCTATATCCGCACCAGAATTACGGATACGCATCTTGGCAATCGCGGTCGTGTTGATATCCTCAATCTTGATGAACTTAATCATCTGATTTTCCTAAGGCAGCATCGACTCGCTTGGTCAAGTTTTCAACTGACTCAGTTAAAAGATGAAGCAGGTGCGAATGTAAATCAATTACATCGCTGAAACGCTGTACTCCATCTTCAGGTGTAACTAGTGGAAGACTGATCCGTGCTTGGATCTCAGCAAGTTTTTCATCGGTTAGACGCATCGACTCTCCTACGTAATAGCCTCAATAATTTCACGAATCCCCACGTATTCGTTGCAGATATTGCAACGAATATTTCTAGAATCAGAACTTACTTGAACAAGAGCGTATTTGCCGCTAGGATGCTTGTGATCGCAAGCAGCGACCCTGTTTTCAAGGGTCTTTCTCGCTATCTCAAGCTCTGAGGGTAGCGTGACCTCAATCTTCGTTCGAAGCTGTTCTATCTCAAGGACTTGTTCAGCGTTCATCGACTCTCCTAGAGTCAAGATTCGTGAATAACAATAGCAATCGACACGTTACTGAGAAGCAGCTTGAGGATCTCAGTTTGCTTTTTCATGATTTTTGCTGCTTCTGGGTATTGCGACTCGAAGTAAGCAAAATCATGCAGCCTGTGTGAATACTCATACCCCGTCTCTTGAAGCTCTTCAATTTCTTTGAGAAGCTTCGTCGCTTGTTCTGACGTACTCATCGACTCTCCTAGAGTCAAGATTCGTGAATATACTGTTGGCAGATAGAGCACAGTGGATCTGCCAATTGACTATCGCCTTCAACGAGAGCAGATCGACCATCAGGCTTCCGATGATCGCAATTCTTCTCCATTGCCCAGAGTTTGTTGTTCGCTTCCTCAAGCGATCTGGGAATGAGGACATTGATTACGGTCCTAATATCCTCGAAATCTTTGATCTGTTGTTGTGTCATTTCGACTTTCCTAGATGTTCATATTCTGCTTGCAGGAACGATTGGTCACAATATTTGCAGACGTAATAGTCGTCTTCTGGGACGACCGCTAAAATGCCTGCGGGATCTCGATGGTCGCAATCTTCTAGAATGCGACTAATTTCATCGATGCAGGCTTTTGTCCGTTGGGGAATAAGCACTTTGTACTCATTCTCCAACTCTTCAACTTTCTTCAACTGTTCAGCAGTCATCCGACTCTCCTAGAGTCAGCTGAAGATACGAGCGATGATTTCTGTGCCGCCGAGCTTTTTCATTGCTTCGATACGGAAAAGTCCGTCGATAAGCATGTAACGATCACCGACTCGACGGACAGTGATCGGCGTAAGCCGGATACACATCTTATCCCAATCACCCAACTTCGCGACTTCTTCAGGGAAAAGTTGACGATTGGCAGTATCGATTTCATCGATCTTAATAACCGCGACTTCAGATGCTCGTCGCAGGTTGGCCCTATCCAAGATGTCTTTGATCGTGTTCATCGGCCACAAATCTCGCAGAATTTGATATTGGGATTGGTTTCCGCCGCTCGGATTGCCGTGGTGCCATCAGGCTTGATGTGGTCGCAACTCTCGTAGAGTTCAAGCTTGGCTCTTTCAAGCAGCTTGACCCTCTCATGATGGTAAATCAAGAGTTGTTCAATAGCCGCGATCCGACTAAGTGTCTCAGCCTTCACTTCTCATCCTTCTCTTTCTCGATGAAGTACAGTTCGGCCTCGGACCGGGTGACAATGATGTGTCGGATGTTGTTCTCTTGAGCCATATCATGGCTTGTCTTCGCCTTGGGATGTGGCGATAGGTCTGGACGCAGGAAGTAGACTCGCTTGTTCTGGAGTCCCTTTGACTTATGTCCAGACAAAAAGAGAACGACACGTGAATTGTCCTTGTCGTCCGTGAAAAGAGATCCAATACGGTCCTTAACACTTTGAACACTATCTGCCTCCGTGCAGAAGTAGAGAATTGCTTCGCATTGGTCCGTAACGCGAATAACGGCTTCGTCACGTCCCATCGCAGCCAAGTTCTGCGTCGTTTTATCTTGGTATTCTTGAACGAATCGGATGAACTCTTTTAGATTCAACCCTTGTCGATTCATGATCTTGTCGATCAGCTTCAACAAGTCCTCACCGATATCACGTCCCTTGACCTTTGCCGGGATGTTCTGGTAGATCAACTGCAAGCAACGCTTGACCAATGGTGCCGTCGTCCGAGCAATAACGAAGTCGCCAGGACGCACTTTGTTCAAGAATTCTTCCGTCGTGATCCAGCCGACGATACCCTCTCGACGCGGATTAGGTACTGGACCTTGGATCATCGGGTTCGTCATCCTAGCAACTTCCAAGACTTTGTCTGGGCAACGCCAGCAGACAGACAGATTCATGACTTTAGCGTTGAATCGGTCACGAATCACTTCAAGAGCGTTGTTCAATGCTCCACGGAAAAGATAGATGGCCTGCTTGTCATCTCCAACTGCGATGACTCTAGTAGAGTCAGAGCCGGTCGCCGGATCACCGTTTTCAGCCAATTTGTGAATGAGGCGGATATCGCACTCATTACAATCTTGAGCTTCATCAACGATGATCCACTTGTACTTCGGGAACTTCATGTCATACAAGACAGGGAACAGCTTCATATCGTCGAAGTCACACGTCAGCGTGTGCTCAATCGAGATACGATAAACTTCCCGAACAATCTTGTTGTAGTTGTCCCGAGCCCAAGTGATCATTGCCCCATTACCATCGAGCGGATCGAGCGAATGGTAACGGCTAATCTCATCAATCTTCTCGTCAGTGAACTCTACTAGAGTCACGACATATGCTTTTGCCAGACTAACGAGCTTGTTGACTGAGTACCGGAGTACCTTGTATAGTTCTTCAGGGTCAAACCCGTCGTTAATCGGCTTGTACTCTCTGTCGCCCTTCAAGACGTAATGGAGAATATTTGCCGTCTTGAACTTGTCAAGACGAACACCGGGAATGTTGTCGCGGCAGATTGCCCAACCTACCGCATTAAGAGTCGATGACGTAACATTCTTAAAGTCACGTTCCTTGACTCTTGCATCCAATTCACTAGCAATCAAGTTGGTGAATGAGCAAAGAAGAATACGGTCAGTATCCTCGATATAATTCAACGACTCAATAATAGATGTCGTCTTGCCTGACCCGGCGACTGATTGGAGAATACCGTTACCGGTACCTTTATCGCACCAGGCAAAATATTCGAGCTGATCAGGCGTCGGATTCAACTCTGAGTCCTATATTGTGGAAAATGAGAGCGTTGTATGTTTGACGTTCTGCGTTGGCGTTACGCAGCATCTGAGTCATAACGACCTTGAACGCCGCACGATAATACATATATCGTGCGGAAAACTTCACTGTGTCTCTCCACCGTTTCGATGTACGGTAGAGATGATGATAACGCACGGCCTTCTTGTAAAGGTCAAAAACCTCATTCGTCTCAATTAGCCGTGCGATCTTCATTCGACTCTCCTAGATTCGCCAGAGATTATGATAAAGGCTAACCGCTGACATGCGTTCAGCCTCTGTCATATCTAGGAATAAACGACCGAGTTCAGCCTCAGTATCGCCTAATTCATGACCCATCACCCAATAGATATTCTCAATCTCGACATTATAATCATCGATGACTATATGCCATGATCCACCGGGACGAGGATCATCACTATCATAGACATCAGCAATTAATTTTGCAGCGGCCTTGACTTTGTAGTTGTCGATCGTTGGCGACCCAGCCTGTTCCCAACAACCCCTACACATCCGACTCTCCTAGAGTCTTAGCCTTCACGAATGGTGCAGGCTTGGTCTTGTGCCACGTCTCACGCTGAGGCACAAATTTTGTCTCAACACGAGGATGAGGCATCGGCGGCAAGTCAATGCCACCGATGGTTACCTCTTTGTTGACAACATCGTCAAGACTAGCTGATCCCAGAGATTTCATCCCAAAGAAGCTAGCTTGCAGATACAGTTCCTTGCGGAATTCCTCCGCCTTCTCTCTTCTCGATTTTGCCATCTTCCACCGCCTGGGTGTAATGGTCCAACGTGAATTGATCTAGAAACACCAGGCTGTTCCGATCTTTCGGTACAGCCTCATAGTCGCCTGGCGTTAGCTCATGGTTAACGCCGTACGTATCCTGGACAATGATGGCTTCCTTGACACGAATCAGCATGTTGACTCTCCTAGAGTTGATTTACCATCGTCGGAACACCTTGCGTTGTACATTGATCACGACGCTCAACATATGCTCATCAGGATAACCTGATCGCACTGACTCCAGTGCATTGTACAACATCTTGCGTTCTAGAGAGGACGCACCTTCGTCATCATCTTCCTTGATCAATTGATCGAGACGCTCTGAATCCTTCAGAGCGTCGTCGAGTGTATATCTCATGCAAGCTCTTTTAAACGCTGAGCGATAGCACCTTTCAGCGTCTCGAAGTTCGCTGTTTGTGCCATGATCGCGAAACGAAGCTGTTCCTCGTGCGGAAGCTTGGACAACTCGAAGGCTGCCGGCAAGCCGATGTGGTTTGAATCTACTAGAGTCGCCATCTTCGGATGTAGACCGCGACTGGCTCGATGGGCTCGCGGCTCTTCGCCATTTAGCTCGTCGAAACGAGCTTCGAGCACTCTACGCAAGTTGTAGACGTAAGATTTACGGAAGCCCAACGCGGCTGCCGTTTCTTCCATCGTCTTGTTCTCGATCCGAAGCTGGATGAAACGTAGTTCTTCAACGTTCTCAGCCAGCTTTTCAATGATCTCCGTGAATTCGAGTGAGGGATATTCGGGACGTGCAACGGCTGAGATGTAGTATGTGTGATCGCCATGTGCCCTCACGAATGGAGCATCGCTGGCCTCACCGACGTTGTGAGGAAGAATGACTTCTTCGCCTTTGGCCGCTAGATATCGTAGCGTCCGAGATTTGATCCGGGCTGTGTGATCATTCTTGATATAATCTTTGAGCCGGTGACAAATGCTAGTCGTGATGTATGCACGAATATTGTTATCGTGCATTCGATTCGACGCATCGTCCAGGCACTCTGCTAGAGTCAAGAGTGCCACGCCGATCAGATCATCTGTCCGTCGGCGGTGATTGAACGGTTTGACAAGTGACGCGACGAACCGAAGCAACGATAACGTGATCGGTTCAATTTGAGACTTGTCACCGTCCCGAAGCATCTGGACACGTTGTTCGAGAAGATCCTCATCAATTAGAGGGGTCTCATGGTAAGCACGTTCCATCAGGAGCGTACTATTGAAACCGTATGCCCTCTTCTTCCTCGCCGGCTGATAGAAGTCATTCCGAGCCATCTGTCCCATCTCCCGTTAGGAGGTAGCCTACATCGTAGGCTGAATCTAGAAGAATTGTAAGCCGTCCATCGCTATCCTATCTAACTATTTCCTCCCTTCTGACTCTAGTAGAGTCGAGCCATTTTCTAGAGTAGAGTCAAGCGACTTTGAAAGAATAGAAACGTAGCGTTCCGCAAGTCATTTTAACAGGTAAAGACTTGCGTTGCAACGTCAATATTATCGGATTGTTGAAAGAAATCAACATAGATACCCGTATCTACTCTAGAAAGTAGTTCGTATCTACTCTAGACAATCGTTTGACTCTACTAGAGTTCAACGAGTCTATAATAGATTTCAGGCACTATGCGGTCGAAGGGATAGATGAACCCGAGAGGGTCATAGATTTTGTGAGACGAGCCTTCATAGGCAACAGCGTGCTTGACTCTAGTAGATTTGGTCGTACCGGCAAGCACGCCGTCAGAGTCTTGGCAAATCCTTTTGAAGAATTCTAAACGATCGCCTTCGTAGTTGACCGAGAAATGATGTTGTGGTGTAACGATACCGAATGGAGTATATTCGTATGTTGCGACAATATACCCCAATTCCAGCATCGCCGTAACAATCTCACCGCCAAGGAAGCCACGACGGCATAAAGGTTCTTCTAAATCTGGGAAGATAATACTGCTACCATCATGGCCCACTGCATCAATAATCCGTTGAACCGGGATACCAGTTGCTGTCGCAAAAGAACATGGCATACACGACCAACGATTGGGGAGTGATTGAATAATCATAGTGGCTTCCAGATAAATCCGCGTAGAGTCGACATCGTGTGAAGCTGGTGATTACGGTTCCACGGTCGAGGAACTAGACACGCTTGACCGCCGGCTGCAATAAATTGATCTACATTCTCATTCTTGTCATCGAAGAGAATTGAATCAGGACGTGCGAAAATATGTTTCGCAGATCCAATAAAATACTGGTGCTTGTACTCCGGCATATGTTTCTCGATCCACTCAACCTTGCCTTTGGCCGCTGTACCTGCATCGTCGACATGGTTCGAGGTACAGAGGTAAATGTTCTCCCTCTTGTATTTTGATTCTAGTAGATTCAGAATGTCACGGGCATCAAACATGAACGGTATAGTACGCCAGAATTTCAGTCCAAGACGTTCGCAAGTATATTGCCATGAGACACCATGTGCATCGGCTAATGCCCATACTCCCTTTGGCCACGGATTCGGTCGTGGGCATTCAGGATAGTAAGTGTGCCAGTGAGTATGGAAATCCGCAATAACACCATCGAGATCAAGTAGTACCGTTTTCATTCGACTTCCTGATAAACATATGAGGAATCTTCGTCAACTCGATATTGACTGCCGCGTAATCATGTGTCAAGCCAACGGCGACAACATAAACCTGTATTCCAATTGAATACAAATGATCGATAAGAGGTATAAACTCCGGACTATTTGATCCGAGAACAACGATATCGAGACGCGACTTCATTTGCAGGATATCGATTGCAATCTCGATATTCCGGTTAGGCTTGTTCTGAGGTTCTACCGTAATGAATTTCGGAGTATAGCCAAGCGACTTCAGTTTGTAAATGAATGGCTCAGCTTCATTGTTCGATTGGAAACCGTATGCCAATGCAGAAACAATTTCTGTTGGCCGATTGGAATATTTCTCGATGAACTTCCAGTATTGTCCATAATCAATTCGACACCCTTTCATTAAGAAAGCGAGTGCGTCGAACTGTGAAGCCACGTCAACAAAGATACCGATCCGCATTGATTGATCCTTTTGACTCTACTAGAGTCCCTCTTCTCTAGTAGAGCTTTTTGTTACTTGATGCCGCAACTACCACCAGGACATTCGATACCATCCATCGAGGTATCGTCCATATCGCCACCGTCACGGAACCGACTAATCGGCCGGACTGAAGCGGCGAACCGCGTGTACTCTTCTAGAGTCAACGGTTCATTCGGTGCCTGGATAAAGCCGTGTCCGCTGTGACGGCAGAACGAGATGCTCTTGAGTTTGGACGAATAATTCTTCGCAAGCCAATCCTTGATTGCAGGAAGTTCTTCAGGTCGATATTGAACCGTGCTGGAGACCGCATTATCACTCCAATATGTTTGGAGCATAACGACGTTCTCAAGCTGGGCAATTGCAGGTATACTCTCATCCGGCGTACCGTCGGGATACCGAACAGGAAATGAGACTACCATGACATTCAAGTCACGGCTGCCGTCAATATTCACTTTCGGTTCCATCGGGTATCCGGCTTCACGGAGATCAGGCAACATAGGACTGTCGGCTGCGAATTGGATTCGCAACTTGCTATAAAGACTGAATGCCGGATTCGCTCCCGGTGTGCAGCCTACCGGAAGTTTTGCAGCCGTCCCAGACGGTTTGACCGTTGTTCTAGCAATACTAAGTGGGACGTTACCCAATAGTGTGCTATACTCCCGGTCCACCACGCCCAGGTGCTTGTACACGGAGTCGTACAAGTGAGGCTTGTTCAAGTGTGGAGCGGCGTAGACGCCAGTCACACCAAGACCAATCCGTCGATTTCTGTTGACAACCTCATTCGTCCTTGAATGCAGGAACTTCAAACAAGAAATGGTCTTGAGACACTTGAACATCAACTCAGCAGCAGTATGGAATTCGCTGCCGTCACGGAGATTTGGTAGATAGAGTTCGCCGAGGTTACAAGCCTCGTCTGACTCCAACATGATTTCTCCGCAAGGATTCGGACCGATCACGTAACGGTTGTAGCCCTCTTTCCTCCCATCCAGCAGCCGGCCGTAATTCGCGGCCAAATCAGGATTGAAAAGACCGTAAGGTTCGCCTTGAGCATTCCCGGTCACAGGATGCTCTTCATAACCGTACCAGAATTCCGGTAGAACATCCTGGATACTGTTTGTTGCGACAGTGTTGTTTGAGTGTTGCCGCCACGGTGGAATGATGATTGTACCATCACCCCAAAACTTGGCGAGAAGAAACTCACGGTCATGGCCGGAACCGACGGCAATTTCAGCCGATCGACGAACATTGCCGGACACAACGATGCGTCCAATAATGTTCATGATATCAAGACAGTCGATCGGTCGAAGCTTCAAACCGACTCGACTCTTCAAGATACGGACGATATCTGAAATGCCGATTACCAGTTCAGTCGATCCTGACGCCTCGCCACCAAACGAGATGATCGGTTGTCCCTTGTCACGGAGACAATCAGGATTGTAGCTGACCGGCTTACCGGTGTAAAAGAACGCATTGAGAATCGTAGAGAGTAATTTGACGAAACCCTCACGATTGTCTGTGACGATGAAATCGCAATCGAAAGACTCTGTACGAGTCACTTCGACGTCATATTGAACGACCGGAATCTCGTAGACATGCTCCGGCAGAATCGAGAAGCCGACACCGCCACCGAGCATGAGTTCTTCAAATGCAAAAGCAAACGGATGGATAGGTTCGTTGACTTTCACTTGCCAGCAGGCTTGAAGTGAATCGCCACCAATCCTGTCCACCGTCGCAGTGCCGAGTTGCCAAAGGCTACGGCCGGAGAAGTTGCATCTCAAATTAATGAGATACTCGCAAAGAAGCTCCAACTCTCGTAGAGTGAAAGCCCCACCTATATGAAGGATGCCATTAATGCATCGCTTCAGAGTTTCCCAATATTCCTCTTTGGGCGACTTGCGGTCAGTTGGAACGATGTGACGGGAATAGGTACGCTTGTACGTGACGTAGCCGACTGGTCCCCAGGGTACTGGTGTCTCCCGCATTTGGTCAACGAAACGTTCAGGAAGTCGATTGGGATATTTCCCACCGACATTGACTTGAAACGGCTGTACGACGCCGTTCGTAGTTGCGAGTGCCGTCATGCTACAATTCACCCCGTTCTAGTATTGCTTGAGGGATAGCCTGACCAGTTTCACGAAGCTTCTGGTTCTGGTATTGACACCAGACAAGCACTTGGTTAATCGCGATAAAATCAGTGAACACTGGTGATGTGCCACTAATTGATACGCCGATCCCGCTTGTCGTAAATGTCAAATCATAGCCAGGATGCTCGTCAAGTTGATAATGGA
>Ga0105239_10003186_pt1 | contig 20312 bp, 18 predicted proteins | sample KBSC44metaG_FD_92761 | JGI IMG/M metagenome (GOLD analysis project Ga0105239, IMG submission 92761) | Corn rhizosphere microbial communities from Kellogg Biological Station, Michigan, USA - KBS C4-4 metaG | ecosystem: Host-associated > Plants > Roots > Rhizosphere > Soil | place: Michigan, USA... | reverse complement strand
GCGGTGGCAGTGAGCATTTCTCCCAGGAACAGTACGATAAGCCATACCACTCTTTTCTTAAACAGTTTGATAATGGGCATTTCGAGGTAAGGTTCGTCCAACGCTTCGGTACCACCGATCTTTTGCATGTCTTCACTAAATTCTTCATTGGCTACCCACAGTACATCGTCGATGGTAACAATGCCAAGCAATATATTTTTATCATCTACCACCGGCAGGGCAACACGATTATTCATTTTGAAGGTCTGATTAGCTACCTCCTGATCGTCGTTAACGTGCAGCGTGATATAACGGTTATCGATAATGTCTTCGACCATTTTCTGGGGATTGGCCAGAATTATTTCCCGTATACGAACATCATCTACAAACTCGCCGCGGTCGTTTACTACATAGATTACGTCAATGGTTTCGCTGTCTTTACCTACTTCGCGAATATGGTCAATTACCTCCTGTACTGTCCAGTCGAGCTGTACGGCAATATAATCGGGCGTCATCAAACGGCCCACACTGCCTTCGGCATAGCCGAGGAGCGACAGGGTTATTTTTCGCTCTTCGGGATCAAGCAGTTTAATGAGTTCTTTTACTACTTCACTGGGCAGTTCTTCCAAAAAAGATGTACGGTCATCGGCCGGTAATTCATTCAGTAATTCGGCCGTTTTAAATGGCGGAAGTTCCTGGATGATGGCTTTCTGTGCCGGCAGGTCGAGTATTTTAAATACACTGGCTGCCCGGTGAATATTCATATTGCCAATGATCTGGCTTGAATATTCCGGAAATTCACTGATCAGTTCAGCTACCTCGCTGATATTCTGATCGTTTAAAAATTCCCGCATCTGCAATACATCTTCCTGGCCGATCAGATCCAGGAATTGCTCTCTGGCATTTTCGGTTTCCATGCTCATGGGCCAAATTTACCGCCTTTCAGTTTGAAAAATTGAAAATCCCGACATATCGGGACAAGTTATGCAAATTAGCAAATGGTTAATGATGAATAAACTGCGGGCTTGCTGCAATCACTTCAATATTATACATTCGACCTTCAATATTCAATATTTGACATGATTTTACCTTGTCTGTACATCGCCCCTACCAATAAAATGGGGCGGGGGGTATTTACATCAGAAAAACTGAAGGCCGGTACCGTTGTGGAAATAGCGCCTGTGATCGTGATGAACCAGAAAGACCGGAAACTGCTTGATCAGACTTTACTGCACGACTATATCTTCGAATGGGGCGATAAACGCGACCAGTGTTGTATGGCCCTGGGTTATGTGCCCATTTACAATCATTCCTATAAATCCAACTGCGAGTATGAAATGGATTATGACCACGAGCGGATCACCATTAAAACGGTTCGCGTCATTAAAGCAGGAGAGGAGTTATTTATTAATTATAATGGAGATTGGAATAATGCCAAACCGCTTTGGTTTGAAGCGGTTTGAGTGAACAGGCAGTAATCAACAGCAGACTGTGCCTTAACCACTGCCTGGTGCCTTTATTTATATTTCGACCGGAACGTTGGTTTATATTTCAGTGAGAATAAAGCGCCATAGCTATCCATACGCATATTGCCATAACCTAACCCTTTCATGGGTATTTTAAGGTACGGCTCGGCCTGTATGGAGAAATGTTTACCCAGCGAACGCTCGAAGCCAACCGAAAGATTCAGTATAGAAAAGATATAATTTGAATTGGAATCTGATTTATATGTGCTTGAGTAAATGCCACCGCCCATCGACCTAAAATTCAAGGAATAATTTTCACTCTTCATTAAATAAGTAGAAAGCCCGGTACTTACAAACCAGCGGCGCTTGTCATTATAGGCTACATCATACCGTACATTCACCGGAATTTCCCACATAGCACAATTACCGTCTACATCACTCGGTTTCCAGGCGCCACCCCAGTTGTTTTTGGGATGGAAATACTGGCTGTCGGCTTTGTAGAACTTTTTGGTATATATGATAGCTGTATTTACCGACCAGCGATTATTAAACCTGTAACCTACCTGCAAACCAAAATTATAGCCTGCTTTATATAAGGAGCCAAATGAAACGGTACTGGCGTCTGGTCCTGCCAGCAGGCCAATTTCCAATGGTTGTTTATAATTATGAGGTTTTTTAGGTTCTTCTTTTTTAGCGGGTAGCTGAGCCGCAGGTTTGGCTGCTGAATCAACTACTGCTGGTGCTGTTGTATTCTTATCTGTTGCTGTTGCCGGATCGGGCGTGGTATTCGCGTTACTGGCAGCAGGTGCATCGCTTTTATCAGGAGACTCAACAGGTGTTGGCTGCTCTGTTACTGGGTTATTGGTAGCCAAATCTTTACCTGACGTAGTATTGTTTATATTATTATCACGTGGTGATTGTGCTGTGAGATCATTTCCTGTACGTTGTGGCCGACCGTGTTTTTGTTTGGGCTGGTTGTATCTATTCCTGTTATTTTTCAGGGAATTTTTATCTGAACCGGTAAGGGCATAATTTAAACCAACAGGTTGTTGATGGATAACGGTTGGAACAGTCTTCGTTTTTTTGTTTCCTGCTGTTTTATTGCCAGTGGCTGATGCAGATGCATCTTTTTGATCATCGGGTGTTGTTTGTTGCGTTAACCCCGTTGATGGTTCTTTTTGATTGGTTTTATCAGTCCCTGTACCGGCAATAGTCTGTTTTGAAACCTGCGCGGCTTGTTGCTGTGTTGTAACCGGCTGGCCGTTTTGTGCCGGTTGTGTTTTATCAGTTGTTACTACAGGTGAAGTATTTGTAGTATTATTTTTTACTGTAGCATCGGTTTTAATGGCTGTTTCCTCATTGGCAGCATTACTATTATTAATTCCTGATGCTGAATTAGCAGCTGTTGTTTTACTGGCAGGGGTTGAAATGGCTATTTCATTATTGGCCAGGGTTGTTGCGGGTACTTTGTTTTTCAAAATAGCCACTAACGTTCCGCCGGTTGCCAGGGAAATAAAGAACAACCAGAACAGGAAGCGTCTCCTGTCTTTCTTTTGGGGAAGCTCCCGGTCGAGCCGTTTTTCCAGGTGTTCCCATCCGGAACCCCCAGGCTCAACCTCGAACTGCTCGGCAGCTTCTCGGCTTAAACGGTCAAGGTCCTTATCTTGGAGGGGATACATATTCTTTAATAATATTTTTATTCAGCAATAGTTTTCTAAGGTTGTCTCTGGCTTTTGATAGGTTCGATTTTGAGGCGCCCACTGAAATACCCAGCGTTTGGGAAATTTCTTCATGGCTAAGCCCTTCTATAACAAATAAATTGAAAACAGCCCGGTACGCCGGCGACAATAATCGTATAGCCTCAATAATTTCTTTATAGGATAACATATCAATACCGTTTTCACTATGGTCGGCAATAGTTTCCGATTCATGGGTGAGAACATGTCCATTGACAGATGAATTCGATTTACGGTAGTGATCAATACAGGTATTAATTAGTATGCGTTTAAACCAGCCTTTCAGGGAAAGTAAAGTGTCTTCCTGCCTCGTTTCATCAAATTGATGAACGTTCTTAAAAAGCTTTACAAATCCCTCATTTACAATTTCTTCACATTCTTCCATAGCGTTGGTATACCTGTAACATATTTTCATAGCAAAACCGCGGAGCAGGTAATACAACTCCTTCTGGCTGTTCCGGTCGTTTTTCCGGCAGCCGCTCAGTAATGAGGTAATGTTCGAGTTATCTAGCAAGGGTGTTGGTTTGCAGGAATATGACTTTGCTAATTATGTTTTAATTATAACTCAACTGCTGATACGTAGGGTTAGGATCAAGGGTTGCCTGAGAAGAAATAAGTTTTAAGAAACAGTTAAAATTACGTGTTTCACGGTACTACGGCTCAGGGAACAAATGCAAAAATAATTTAAGAAGTTGGTAAATGGAAGCCCGAAGCCAGAAGTCTGATGTCAGAAGTTTGAAGTCGGTAAGCCTGATATCATGATATAGCTTTTTAGTAAGGCCATTTCTGATTTTTGACCTCTGGCTTCTGACTTCGACTACTTCATTTTCAGCATATTAGCCGGAGGTTGACCAATTAGGACGAGATTACCCCGAATATAGGCCTGTACCTGAATATAATCTTTCTGTGGAAGCAATCCTACCAGCCTCAGTTGCTGAAAATTACCGGTTGTGCTCATCCACGCAGTTACCGTTTGGTTCAACCGGGCCTCTATAGCGGTTTTATTTTTTTCAATAAGGGCGGCAAGATCCAGCACCGACTGGTTTTGCAGGTTTTTCATGATCTTTTTGCGGAAAAGAGCCTTGGCGATGTTGACCATCATGTCTTTTGTATCCAGCGCAAAACTGATATCGGGCATTGATAATACCTGTTTGGCTGTATCGAGCAGGGGTGTACCGCTCAAATGCAATACCCCTGTACGGTTACCGGTAAAGACAACATCTACCTGTATTTTTCCCTCATTAGTACCACTGACGGCCACATCTTTAATTACAAAGGTTCTTCCCTCTACTTCAAAAGGCTTATTGCGCAAGCTGTCGTTCATCAGTTTATTAAAGAACTTGTATTCATACACAGCATCCAGATAAGTACTAATGCCGCCATTGTTATCGGTGTTATTGATTGGAGGCAAAGGGGCATGAGTTACCAGCCGTGAACTGTCTGACGAAAACTCAGGATGCCCGCTATAGCCTATGGAAAAATACAGGGTATCTTTATAAATGTTGAATTTGCCAACACGCAATGCCGATGGGTTAAGATTCAGAAAGCCATAAGTACTGATAGGCATAACGCGACTGCCACCACTTCGCCACTGACGTAGTATTTCGTTATTGTTGAGGGTTTGTACAAACTTGTCGAAGGTGCTGCAATAGCTTTCTACAGAAGCTTTGATGCTATCGAGAATTTGATTCGTCATGTCGTTTTGAAGAAGAGTGACCTGACATTTATCCAGTGCATTCAGTTTGTCTAAATGCGTAGCCGTAAGCACCTGATGATTGGGAAGAAGGGTAAGCAATGAACTGATATTCAGATCAACCCTGCGTAAGGGTTCATTGCCAAAGCCACAACTACCACTTACCCACGGAGCGATCTGTTTATCGAAGGTGCAGACAGTTCGGCCGCCGGCAATCTGGTAATTGCCGCGGAATGAAATGGTAACTTTATTATTAACACACCCGAATACAAAAGGTGAACGTACAAACCGGTATTTGTATCGAAAGTCGCAAACGGGTTGTGTGTAGTCGGGCCACTTGTCGCTGGTAAATTCTTTGGCTGTGGCTGACTCCATAACTGTCAGCAGTGGCTTCATGTATATTTTAATGGGAATATTGATCTGTGAAGGCGGTAATGCCGGTAACATTCTGGCCGTAGCTTCAACAGCCTGAGGTGTAATAGTAACTTTTTTACCGCTGCTGCAGCCCGTAATACAAACCAGGAACGCTACAACAGAAAGAAGGCCCGAAATGTGTTTCATAGTGTGGTATTGACTAAGTTTCAACAGTCAAATATCTGTTTTTTTGTTCCTACGACAATGAGATTAAATTGTAGCTGGTAACCTGTAACATCTTATTGATAGTATTAGTCAAACCTACAATAACGATTACCGGATTATAACCAAAACAATTAATATGAAAGTACTAATTACCTTATCTGCATGGTTATTAGGCAGCCTGCCATTCAGTGAAAACACACCAATTGTTCAAACCCATTTTATTCCCAAAAAGGCCGGTCATTCCATCCTGGCTGTTTTTGCTCACCCCGATGATGAAATATGCGTATCACCATTATTGGCACGGTATGCGCGTGAAGGGGTTAAAGTATATCTGGCCATTGCTACCAACGGACAGCAGGGGGTAATGCCTCATGCACATATCCCTGCAGGCGATTCTCTGGGTAATGTTCGTTCAGAAGAAGCACGTTGCGCCGCTCAGGCTTTGCATATTAGTCCTCCTATACTGCTCGGCATGCAGGATGGTCAGTTAAGTGTAGCGAATAACATGCCTGTTCTGCATAAAAAACTGGATAGCTTATTTACGGCCCTCCAACCTGATGTAGTAATTACATGGGGCCCTGATGGCGGCTATGGTCATGCCGATCATCGTATGGTAAGCGACCTCGTGACTGAAGTATTTCAGCAGGGAGGTAACAACTGGCCCAAACAGTTATATTATGCCGGAATACCCGAAGCCGCTTTAAAAAATCCACCGCCTTTTAAAACGTTTGCAGGTGTTTGGTTAAGTAAGAACCTGCATCCTACACAGGAACGGTTTTTACCTTATCACATTTCGTATACTAATGAAGATCTGCAGGCTGCCCGCACCTCATATGCCTGCCACAAATCACAATGGACACCTGATGCAGTAGAAGAGATTTTTACCTTACTGGGCCGTGCGGGCAAAACAGTTTATCTGCGCCCCTGGTTTGGCGGTGGAAAGGTTAAAACGGATGTTTTTGAGTACTGATGGCGGAAATTTGAAGTCTGAGGTCGGAGATCTGAATCTGATTTAAGAACTAAATTTATGCAGGGGTATAAGAATTGCGGTTATTCTGACTTCTGACCTCAGACCTCAGGCATGATAAAATTCCTTACCATACTCAGAAAGGCTTTTGCGCTGTTAAAGCGGAATGACCCGTTGCGTTTGGCCGGAGCTACCGCTTTCTTTACCACCTTTGCTTTGCCTGCTATATTAATTATTCTGATACAGGTATTCGGACTTATATTCTCGCCCCGGATTATGAGCAGACATATACTGGAGCACCTGTCGGATGTTCTTGGCATTGCCACAGTTAACGACTTACATGCAACCCTACGTAATGTTCGCCATCTGGCAACCAACTGGTATATCGCCACAGGCGGTTTTCTGTTTCTTGTTTTTGTATCTACCACTTTATTTACTGTATTAAAAGATTCTCTGAACCAGCTCTGGGATATAAGGGTTACTGCAAAGCCTGGTCTTGTTTTTTTACTCAAGCACAGGGCCCGCTCATTTGCTATTATTCTTACTACCGGTATATTGTTTCTGATAGTTTTTCTGGCGGAGGGCTTACAGGATATGCTAAGCGAATATTTTAATGAAGTATGGGGTCATGACTTTGTAATTCTTCAAACTATCGTTAATCAGATCGTGTCGCTGGCAGTAGTGTGCACCTGGTTTACTGTTATATTCCGCTTTTTGCCCGACGGGCATTTTAGCTGGCGGGTGGTTTTTACAGGAGGGTTATTTACCGGACTATTATTTACGGTCGGAAAATTAATACTGAGTTTTTTATTGTCGTATAGCAGCATGAAAACCATTTACGGCGCTTCTACTTATATGGTACTGATGTTATTGTTTGTGTTTTACAGCGCTTTTATTTTTTACTATGGCGCCTGTTTTACAAGGGTATGGGCGGAGGTAGTCGGAAAGTCGGGAAGACCGAAAGTCCGAAAGATGGAAAATTAGAAAGAATGTTATACCATTTTAAATTTTCTTCCGGACTTTCCGACTTTACTGACTTACGGACTTTCCAACTAATTTCGTATTCATATGAGCTCAGTCTATACAGCCACTTACTATAATGCTTCTGGTTATTTTTATCAGGCTACTATATTCCTGTCTTCTGTAACTATCTCCATAAGATATCGTGATGAAGAGAACGTGGAAAAAGATGTATACTGGCTGGTGCAGGATGTAACAGCATTTCAGGAGCAGGACATGTCGAGTGAACTGCAGTACCTGAACAAAGAGGGTAGAACAGAACGGCTGGTAATACGTGATCCGCAATTGGTACAGGCCCTTAAGGCAATTCTGTCGCAGCACCGGATTTTGGCTAAAACGCATAAACGTGTATTCTCAAATGTATTTGCAAAACTGACTGTAATTGCCGGTGTTATCGCGGGAATTCTGCTTATTACTTATTTATGGATAATGCCGTGGCTGGGCGAAAGAATGGCAATGAGTTTTTCGAAGGAAGATGAAATAAATATGGGTGAACAAATGTATCAGTCTGCTCTGGAAGAGTATAAGACAGACGACCGCAAAACCGCTATCCTGAACGATTTTTATAAACAGCTTCATTACAATACCGGGTATCCTGTACAGATAACAGTGGTTGAATCAGATGAAACAAATGCTTTTGCCATACCCGGCGGTCATATTATAGTGTACGATGCTATTTTAGACAGAATGAAAACACCCGAAGAGCTGGCTGCATTGCTGGGTCATGAAGCATCGCATATACAATTGCGACATTCACTGCGTACCGTGTTTCGCAATCTGGCGCGTAAAATGTTTTTGTCACTGATCCTGGGAAATCACTCGGGGGTAATTTCAGTGGCAGTTGATCATGCAGATGAACTAAAGGAACTGCAATACTCGCGCTCACTGGAAACGGAAGCCGATAATAAAGGCATGTGGCTGATGGTAAATAGTGGTATCAATGCGCAGGGCATGTTAAAGTTAATGGAGCTGTTACAGCAGGAAACAGGTGGCGCTGAACCTTCCGGATATTTAAGTACGCACCCTTTGTATAATAGACGTATCAGGAATATTGAAGATCAAATTCAGAATTTGCCTCACGTAACTAATCAAAATGAAGAACTGAAAAAATTATTTCACTCAATTTATGAATAGCAAAAGGCTCTTTTTCACCTTCTGTTGGTTTGATTCTTAGCTAATAATTTCTCCCACGTGCTTTTTTATATTCTGCGCCATTTTAGCGGTAGGCAGATCGTTTTCATCACCGCCAAAGGGATCTTCAATTTCTTCAGCGATCAGTTCAAGACTGGCCAGTACATAAAAAATAAATGCTGTTGCGGGAATGGTAATATAGCCCAGACTAAAAGGTAAACTAAGCGGCAGCGTCATCACATAAAAGAAGATAAATTTCTTTAAAAACACGGTATAGGAAAACGGGATAGGCGTGTTTTTAATACGTTCGCACGCACCGCAGATATCTGTAAAAGATTGCAGCTCGTTATTAAGAATAATTAACTGATCGCCTTTGATCTTTCCTTCTTCATACAAGCGGTTTATCCGTTGCATCAGTAGGGTAGCTACCTGATTGGGAACATGTTTATCTTTTTCGATCTGCTGCAGTTCAGGATGTTCGTGTTCATCCAGCGCCAGCCTGGTAGATTCTGCATGCAGATGATTGGAAAGAACAGCCGCATACAAAGGAATAGTTTTTCTGAAAAAAGCACGGTGGGTTTCGTCATGCCCCAGCATGCTCTGCAACTTTATAGCCAGATTACGACTGTTATTTACCAGGGCGCCCCATTGCCGGCGTCCTTCCCACCAGCGGTCATATGCTGTATTGGTACGAAATACCAGCAGCATCGATATTACAAAACTCAGCAGTGTATGCATGATGGTAATGTTCTTTATATGGCTGCCGTTGGATATATTGAAAATATGCAACTCCAGAAAGACGATTATCCAGCTATATACACATATGCCAATAATAAGAGGCGACAGTTGGCGTAGCGTATCCGCCTTGTGAAAACGGAATATAAAGGTGAACCAGTCTTTGGGATTATATGTGATCATGAAAGGCAAGTTACAAGTCAATGGGCAATCGGCAATTGTTTCAGGTTATATGTTTATTGTAGGGCATAAAAAAGAGCATTGAAACTTAATATTTCAATGCTCTGTATTCAATGTTTGTTATCGGCAGACTTATAACGTGTAACCTGTAATCTGTATAAACAACCTACGGCTTTTTCCAGTCGTTGGTGGTGAATGCAGGGTTGATCGTATAATCTTTATAGCTTATTACCTGTGCATGTTTACCGGCCTGTACAATCTCAGTATAGGGCAGTAACAGGTTAGCGGTTTTTTTATAGTCGGTATATGTAACGGTGGTAGTTGAATTATTGTTATCTGCCATGATCAATGCTTCCAGACGGTCGTTACGGTTATTGATGATATAACCGGCGCGGATATTACCCAGCAGCACCATTACAGACGACAGTTCGCTTTGTTGCGTTTGCAATGTAGCGGTTGATTTGGCAAGAACATCTGATTTAAGACCTAGCAGTCCGCAGCAGAGGTATCTTTTCAGTTCTACTACTCTTTGGGGCGACAGGGGAGAGAACCCGTTTCCATCGTAACTCCATCCATCATTGCCTTCCAGTTGCTCAACAAGGATCGTATTGTTTTCGAGGGAAGACGTTAAACGTACTGTTTGGGTTTTCAAATCGGCCAGTACAGTTAAGGTAAGATTATTGGTGGTCATCACTGCTTTTAAAGAGGTGATGTTATCAAGGTTTTTGCCACCGTGTGTTTTGTTGGCATTTATTAACAGGTTCATGCCTACATCAAGTTTATCTGCCGCAGGTGAATTTGTTTTTGCCATGTTTGAAGAAGAAGTCAGCTCTTTGCTGTTATCTTCATCACGATAATATATACGGCCATCTATTACAGCAATTGCGCTGTTATTTTTGTTACAGAAAAAGCTCATGGTTTCTGCCTGGCCTTTATCTGTTTTAAGTGTTAATTCACTTTGTTTAATAGAATAGCTTCCTTCTTCGTCGTATTTATTGGTTCCTATAGTACTTCCGGAAACAGCAATGGTGTTTGCTGCATGGCCATAGTGCCCCGCATCGTTGAAGAATAATCCATCCTGTTTGCCGCTTGATCTTACATATTTGAAATAGCCGGAAGGAACTTTATCAGCAATGTCCATTCTGATAAATGTAGCGCCGCCTGATTGGCCGGTTTCGCCGGTAACGCTCAACAGAATGATTCTTTCAGCGCCATCGGTGATCCAGTGCATTTTTACCTGGTTGCCGGTTAATGAATAGGTACCACTTACTCTTTTTTGCCAGCCTGGTTTATCCAGGTCGCTGCAAAAAGACCCGTTAGGTCTGAAGTAGAATACAAAATCGGTTCTTTCAATGCTTCCTGCATCTGAGCTTTGATTATATACATACTCAGTACCTGCATATACGGCATTAAGAGATTGTGTTTGTGCACATAGGTTTGTAATGGAAAATAATAGGCATAAAAAAACGCCAGTACGGATGCTCATGTTAAGTGTCATGTTAACGTTTGTATATGAAAATTCAAAAAGTTTGCCGAAATGCGTTAGTGTTTCACCAACATTCCAAACTTTCAAGCGGATTATTTAGCCGGAGCAGTTATATGGCTAATCGTTATTATAGATGCGATGTCTCTGTGAGAACCACTTTAAATGGAACTTGAAATGATTGCGACTGAAGAAAAGTGGCCTTTAGTTAAGCAATTTACCTGAGCTGCAAATATAATAGCTTTCGGGTAATATTCATAGCCTGCCGCGCTCTGTTTCAATATAATAATATGTGGTTAAATGCATGTTAATCACTTTTGTATTGATTTTGGTTAAGCACAGGATATACCTATGAAACGTCATAGCGTATATATGTTGAAAATATGTTATGGTAAATGTAAACAGCATTTCATAACGCAGGCTGCTGACATGGTAGTATATATACTAAGGATATTTTGTTTCGGGAAGGCATAAAAGCAAATGTGCCACACCTCGCACAGCCTGAAGTTTAAACTCCGGCTATACGAAGTGTGGCACATTTTTATGAAATTTTCATTAAAATTATGCGCCGGGGATCAAAGGACGGCCAACTTCTTTATATGCCGGCCAGGGAATTGCTGCCAGTATGATCAGCAGTGCTATCAAAAAGAACCAAAAGGCTTTTTTGTATTTAACGGCATCGGGAATTGACTTTTTCGCCTGACCACGGCCAACTGTGATCAAACCAATGGCAATGATCATCATTACCGGATGTTCTACCCAAAAGAACCTGTAAAAACTATCTTTCATGACTTTGGTTTCGGGAGGCAGAGTAACCGTAAACATACCATAACGACCGAAAAATATCAGATACAGGCCAACCAGCAGGGTGATATGTGCCGATATCATCGTAAACAACCATAACTTTTTATCACCGGCTGACAACGTTTTCTTATAGCTCATACCTGAGTAGCTTTTAACAATAGAAGCTAATAACAGTATCAGCAGCAGCCATCTGAGATAACTATGAAGGAGAACCATTACATTATCCATAAGCGGAGTTTGGGCGCAAAGCTAAAGGGTGAAGGCGGAAATCTCAAATTTGATTGAGGCCACGTGAACTCTTAAATATCATATATTCGTACCCATTTAGTACACTAAACCAACGAGCGGGTACGGTCGCCGGCCTTTGACAAAAACATACATACACTGATGAAAAGATGGTTGTCTTTACAGGGCTTATTAATAATAGTTTCCCTTTATTGGTTATGTAGCTGTAAATCGGGAGCGGGTGAAAAACAAAGCACTCAGAAAATACTTAGCTCTCCTCCCTATAACAGTGTTACAGACAGCATAAAACTCTTTCCCAAAAACGCTGACCTTTTTTTAAAAAGAGCTTTATTGCTTTCGCAGAATAACCAGCACGAGCTGGCTATGCCCGATTATAAAAAATCATTCGAATTAAGGCCCGATCAGCACGTCGCCCTGCAATATGTATCTAATCTGATGCTGGTAAACAAACCAGATGAGGCCATTCGCGTATTAAACGAATGTCTTGCTACCTGGCCCGATAATCCAGATCTGCACCGCCGGCTAAGTGAGATCTATACACAATTGGGGCAAACAAAAAAAGCCGTAGAGCAATACGATGAATGGGCGCAACGGGATTCAACCAACTTTGAGGTATGGTACGACAGAGGTGTTTTACTGGCAAAGCTGAAAGATACTGCCGGAGCTATTAAATCACTGGAACATTCGTACAGATTACAACCGATCAACTACAACGGTCTTGCGCTGGCCACCTTGTATGAGGCTAAGTTAAACCCCAAAGTGATCATTATTTGCGATGAACTGATCCGTAAGGATACTACCGGAATAATAAATGATGTGTTATACCTGAAGGGAATGTATTATTCCGATACCAAACAATTCGACAAAGCCATGGTTTTATTCAATGAATGCATTCGCCGCGACTGGAAGTTTGCCGATGCATACATTGAAAAAGGCATTATACTATATGACGAGAAACGGTACGATTCTGCCTTAAATGTTTTTGTAATGGCCGCCACCGTAACGCAAACCAATCCTGATGCCTGGTATTGGATGGGCCGCTGTTATGAAGTATTGGGTAAGAATGATGCTGCCCTGCTGAACTATGAACGTGCCCTGGCCATTGACAAAGACTTTGAAGAAGCAAGAGAGGGGATCAGAAGGATGAAAAGGTAGTTGAAAAGTTAATATGTTGAAAAGTTAACAAGGCCTATACTTGTCAACCTATCAGCTTATAAACCAATCAATCTATCAACTTATAAACATATAAACTAATAAACACAAAAACAAAATGCCAATAGTAGCTCCATCTTTTTTATCAGCTAATTTTTTGAATCTGGAAGCAGATTGCAAAATGATCAATGAAAGCGAGGCCGACTGGTTTCATCTGGATGTAATGGACGGGCGGTTTGTTCCCAACATCACTTTCGGCCCCATGATCATTGAATTCATTCGTAAAACCACCACTAAAATATGTGATGTGCACCTGATGATTGTAGAGCCGGAAAAATATGTGGAAGATTTTAAAAAGGCCGGAGCCGATATGCTAACGGTGCATTATGAAGCCTGCGTGCATTTGCACAGAAATATTGAACAGATAAAATCACTGGGTATGCAGGCCGGCGTAGCGCTTAATCCGCATACACCGGTAGAAGCATTAAAAGAAGTATTAGAAGATATCGATATGGTGCTGATCATGAGTGTTAACCCGGGCTTCGGTGGACAAAAATTTATTCAGCATACGTTTCAAAAAATAAGGGATCTGCATCGGATGATCCATGAAAGAGGGCTGACAACGAAAATTGAAGTAGATGGCGGCATCACCTTACAAAATGCACCCGCTATTGTTAAGGCCGGTGCTCAGGTGCTGGTAGCCGGAAATACGATATTCAAATCTCCCGATCCCAAAGCCACCATTGCTGAACTGAAAAAAATAGACTGATCTTATGGCAAAAGATCTTTTTTCAAACCAGGCATCAGTATACGCACAATACCGGCCCGGTTATCCAAACGAATTATTTGATCAGATCCTGCAGTATGTAAGCACCAAACAAACGGCGTGGGACTGCGCCACAGGTAATGGCCAGGCTGCTGTTGAACTCGCCCGCTACTTCGATAAAGTAATAGCTACCGATATCAGCGAAAAACAACTACAGCAGGCACAGCCAAATGAAAAAATAAATTACTCAGTAACTACTGCAGAAAACACGCCCTTTAGCGACAACACGTTTGACTGCATTACGGTAGCACAGGCATATCACTGGTTTAATTTTGATGCTTTTCATAAAGAAGCAGTCCGAGTAGCCAAAGCGAACGCTGTAATAGCTGTATGGGGCTATAGTCTGGTTGTTTGTGAAGATGAATCATTGAACAGCGTGATCAATACTTTTTACCGTGAAAAGGTGGGTCCGTATTGGGATAAAGAAAGAAGATATGTTGATGATCACTACAGCACGGTCCCTTTTCCATATGAGCCATTGCCTTCGAAAGATCTCAAGATAAATGTTCGGTGGAACCGGCAGCAACTGATCGGCTATTTTAATACATGGTCGAGCGTACAGCATTTTATAAAAGCACATCAACATAACCCGGTAGATGAGCTTGCTGCTACTATTGAATCAATATGGAAAGGTGAAGAAAGCAAACAATTCTATTTTCCGCTTTTTCTGAAATTGGGAAGAATACAAAAATAAACATCATGAAAGCCCTTGTGCTGGAGGAATACAGGAAACTGGTGTATCAGGATGTTCCCCTGCCCGAAATGCAGGACGATGAAGTATTGATAAGGGTAAAAGCTGTTGGCATTTGTGGCAGCGATGTGCACGGTATGGATGGTAGCACCGGTCGCCGCATACCGCCCATTATTATGGGGCATGAAGCTGCAGGTATTGTTGAAGCAACCGGAAAACAGGTAAAGAACTGGCAACCGGGCGACCGCGTTACATTTGATTCTACTATTTATCGCCTCAACGACTGGTATACGCAACATGGTATGTACAACCTGAGCGACGGACGAATGGTGCTGGGTGTATCAACCCCTGAATTTAAAAAGCATGGCGCTTTTGCAGAGTATGTAACAGTACCGCAACACATTGTATATCGCATTCCTGATAATGTTAGTTTTACAGAAGCTGCGTTGGTAGAACCTGCAGCCGTAGCATTACATGCTATTAATTTATCGCCTATATCTCCCGATGATACAGTAGTGGTAATCGGCGCAGGCATGGTAGGCGCATTTGTTATTCAGTTACTAAAGATCACCGGATGTAAAAGCATTATTGCCATAGACCTTGAAAAAGATAAACTAAACCTTGCTAAACAGCTAGGAGCAGATGCATGTTTTACTGCGGATGATGCATCGCTCAATACCACGTTAATGGAACTAACCGATGGCAGAGGCGCCGATATAGCCATTGAAGTGGTAGGTGTAAATGCTTCCATACAACAGGCTATTGCCTTATTGCGAAAAGGCGGAACATTAACATTGCTGGGCAATTTATCGCCGCAGGTAACTGTTCCGTTACAAGCTATCGTTACGCGGCAATTACGTTTACAAGGTTCCTGTGCTATCAATGGTGAATATCCCGCCATTCTTGAACTGATCGCCGCTAAGCGGTTAAACATGACTTCGATATTATCAGCCGAAGCGCCGTTAAGCGAAGGAGCTATGTGGTTTGAAAGGTTATATAATAAAGAAAAGGGATTGATGAAGGTTGTTTTATTACCTTAACCTGAATATTGAATATTAGTATGCAAAAACTTCGATCAGCAATCATCGGCTGTGGTAAAATAGCGCAGGTACATGCGCAGGCTTTAAAGAATATTGAAGAAACAGAACTGGTAGCGGTACAAAGCCGCAATGCCGAAAAAGCCGCTGCTGCTGCAACACGTTTTGGTGTAAAGCCATATACTGATATTGCAGAAATGATCCAACGTGAACGGGTGGATGTAGTAGTTGTGTGTACGCCACATCCTGCACACAGGGAACCTGCCATTACAGCAATGCAAAACGGCGCTCATGTATTGACTGAAAAACCATTGGCTGTTTCTTTGGAAGATTGTGATGCCATGATGGAGGCTGCCACCAAATATGGCAGGCAACTGGGCATGGTAAGTCAGCGCAGATTTTATCCCTCATGCCGCCGCATTAAACAGGCTATTGATGATGGCAAACTTGGTACGCCTATGCTCGGCACTGTTGTAATGTATGGCTGGCGCGATGAAAAATATTATGGCAGCGATCCCTGGCGTGGAAGTTGGGAAAAAGAGGGCGGTGGCGTATTGGTAAATCAGGCTCCGCACCAGCTCGATTTACTGCAATGGTATATGGGCAGTGAAATGGAAGAATTGTATGGGGTTTGGCAGAACATCAATCATCCTTATATTGAAGTTGAAGATACTGCTGTTGCAATTATCCGTTTTAAAAATGGCGCTGTAGGCAATATAGTTGTAAGCAACGCACAAAAACCCGGCATTTATGGTAAGGTGCATATACATGGTTCGAATGGTGCATCGGCTGGTGTGCAAACAGATGGCGGCGCTATGTTTATTGCCGGACAATCATCCATACTTGAACCTCCATTAAACGATATATGGACAGTACCGGGTGAAGAACAAATGCTTGCATCATGGCATAAATCCGATACAGATGAGTTTAATGCGAGTGATCCTGTTGAGTTTTATATCCGTCAGCAAAACAGGGATTTTATTCTTGCCATAACCGAAAACAGAGAGCCTTTGGTAACTGCCAAAGAAGGAAGAAAAACAGTTGAGTTGTTTACTGCGTTATATCGTTCCATGAAAGAAAGAAAAGCCATACGCTGGCCGCTATAGGCCAGTTCACGTAAAGGAAATCCTAAGCGGAGTTGAAGGGAGAGGATTTTTCGAGAAAATAATTCTACACTAACCCTGTATTTTAAGATGCCACTTGTATGTGGCATTTTTTGCATAGGTACTATTGTAATTTATTTTCAAAACAGCAAAGGCCTACTGTTTACAGTAAGTCTGAAAAAAAACAACTTGTTATGGCAACAACAAACAAGAATAAGAAACAGCAGAAGGAGGTCGATAAAGATTTGTCTAAAACCTATAACGAGTTCAAGGACTTTGAAGGACATGCATATACCGGTATGAAAATAGGTCGCAGCCATAAATGGTTTTACGATCAGGGTGAATGGAAGGAAACAAAAGTAACGCCCGACTTATGGACCATCAGTTATGCAGTTACTAAACGTCGTGCAGGGAAAGCACCTGAAGGATCAGGTGTGCCGGTAGGAACCGAATATCACTGGTATATTCTCGCTCATCAGAATGTACGTAAGCTGGATGCGAACAGTTATACTACATCACTTACCGGACTTAAATATAAACTCGCGCATAAACGGGCAGATAAAGACAAATGGAATATTAGCGAAAAAGCGCAGCGCAAGCGTTTAATTAAAATACTAAAGGATCTGATCGTGCAACTGGAAAAAGCACCAGCCAATTTAAATGAAGCGCCTAATACCAAAGTGGTACCCAAACCAAAACAGGCGCCCGTTAAACGGGCTGCTGTAAAAACAAAAAAGAAAGCTGCCCGAAGTAAGAAAGATGTTGTGTAAATCCTTCCTCACTACTCAATACCACTAATTTTCAATACATAGCATCAAACGCCCGCTGGCAGTGGATTTGCATTATTAACCTCGAATCAAATCTTTTGTTATGGTAATTAATGAAAGGGAATTTCCGGTGGTAGTACAGGCGTATCAGCCAACGGCTACAGGTGAATTATTTGTTGCAGAGCAATTGGTGAATACCCAGGCAGAAGCAGATTCATTCAGCAGCCGTTATGCGGGTTATGTTATTAAAGCGAGGGTGGTAAAAGAAGGTGAATTGAATGTTGACCGCAGAACAGCCGCTGACCGTAGTCGTGCAGCAGTACGCAGGGGTATGCCGGCATGGGCAATTGTATTACTGATCATTATTGTATTAGTTGTTGTTGGATTTACAACCGGATGGATACAAAGAACTTTTGATATAGCTATGAAGTAAACAATATCGTTCCGTTTTCGTTTAAACCGGCGGATCATTGTAACGAGTAAAAAACGTACCCGCAATATCCACCGGTTTTTATTTTAAGTCAGTAAAGTCCGAAAGTCGGGAAGACCGAAAGTCCGGAAGACATTTTGTTAATCAACATGATTCTTTCTGACTTCCGGACTTTACTGACTTTCGGTCTTCTTAAGGCAATTTATCTCCCGGTAATCCCATACCGGTTACTATTTCATAATTAAATACACCTGCTTTTACTGCGGGGTCTTTTTCCATGAGTGCTTTTACCTGCTCTTTATTGGTAGTATTATAAATGGCAACTGCTGCCAGCGAAGAATCATTATCCATAATAGGCATGGTTAATACCATGGAGTTATTTTCCCGCTGACTAAACACATACGGCAGATGTTCGCTTTGAATAATTCGCGGACTATCGCTTAACCCGTAATTTTCTCCTTTGGTTAAAACTACCAGTACATAGGCTTTAATGGTCGCCAGCTTAGCCATTACATCCGGCGCCACAAATTGAAAGATCGCATTGCTCATAGGTTCATTTTGTTTTAGAAGTGGTTATGGTTTTTGTATGCTTATAGAATTGTGCGGCAGGGTAGGAGGTGAATTGTTCGCAATATAATGGAATGAATAATTTTTTCCAGATGAAATAGTCCTGAGCGTAGTAGAAGGATGCGCATAATCAGAGCATCCCTGAGCGTCCTGAGCGTAGTCGAACGATCGAAGGGATCAAGGGATCAAATAGTATTAAAGTCTTGAGCAAAATCAAGTACAGTGTGTATCTAACGCACAATAACACTTGTTTAAAATCAATATGAGCATAGGCTTCACCTTTATATCACTAAGTACTTTTTTGTACGCCTAACGTTCACGCATACTATTGTTGGAAAAGCTTTCCCTGCCGGGGACAGTTTCTATTTTGGCACGCAGTGCAATGTGCTGATTATTACTCTTTTATATTTTGGCATCGGTTTGGAAAACTATATAACAACAACGCAATCAGCGAAACGGGATGAAAGAGCAGGAAAAAGACGCAAAGCTGAAGCAGATGATGGAACAGGAAGCTGATTTGCAGGCCGTGGGGGCCGGGGGATTCATGAGATAAAACTACTTTAAAATATTCGCATATTATTAATTTGGAAGGCGTGTTTTGTACAGGGGCTGATTTTCTAATCGGGCCCCGTTTTTTTTTATATACATGCCTGAGTTTTACCGTAGGGCCTCAGAGAACAGCATACAATATTCTCTACAACTTAGCATCTCTGGAGCTATAATATACCCAATTGCCGATTACCATTGACCATTCACCAAATTTCTACTAATTTCGACGCCAATAAAACTAACCCGGGTGAAATTTGTCCCTTTTTTACTTTTATTCTTCGCTGTTTGTATTTCCGGTAATGTAGTGGCACAAAAGAAATCCGCCTGGGTAACAGGCCGGGTTGTGGGTGAAAATGAACAGCCCCTCAGTAATGTGTCGATAGTGATCCTGGGCCGCTTAAGAGGTGCTACCACATCAGATTCCGGTACATTTCGCCTTCGGGTGCCTGCAGATAAAGCTTTTGCCATAGTTTTCAGCTATACAGGCTATAAAACCGAACAACGCAACTTTCTGCTTAATGAAAATGAACAGGAATCTGTAGTTATCCGTATGGAAAGGGGCGCCCGTGAACTGGAACCCGTAGTTATAACCGACCAACGGCAGCGGCGCGAAGCAGGACTGGTAGTTATAAACCCTAAAAATGCCATCAATATTCCTGCTCCTATAGGTGGTATCGAAAGCCTGATAAAAATATTCGTAGGGTCCAATAATGAATTAACATCTCAGTATTCGGTGCGTGGTGGTAATTACGACGAAAACCTCATTTACGTCAACGACTTTGAAGTATTTCGCCCTTATCTGGTACGTAGCGGCCAGCAGGAAGGATTGAGCTTTATCAATCCTGAAATGACCCGTAATGTGAGCTTTTATAATGGCGGCTTTCAGGCTAAATATGGCGATAAAATGTCTTCGGTACTCGACATTCAATATAAGAAGCCCAAACAATTTGGCGGTTCGGCCTATGCCGGATTACTTGAACAGGGCTTTCATCTGGAAGGGATTTCAAAAGATAATAAATTCACTTACCTGATAGGCATTCGTAACCGCAGCAACCGCAACCTGCTGAAAAGCCAGGAAACACAGGGCAATTATGTACCTTCTTCTGACGATCTGCAGGCTTTATTAACTTATCAGATCAATTCAAAGAATATCGTTGAACTGTTTGGCAAT
>Ga0105239_10003185_pt1 | contig 20313 bp, 15 predicted proteins | sample KBSC44metaG_FD_92761 | JGI IMG/M metagenome (GOLD analysis project Ga0105239, IMG submission 92761) | Corn rhizosphere microbial communities from Kellogg Biological Station, Michigan, USA - KBS C4-4 metaG | ecosystem: Host-associated > Plants > Roots > Rhizosphere > Soil | place: Michigan, USA... | reverse complement strand
CCCTTCCATTTGGAATATATATTTGTTCTCACAAGCAGTATCACACACATTATTCTATAGGTAAATTTCTACCACACAAATAAGGTACAAGGTAAGTCTCGGTTATAGCAATCCCATATATACGACCAGGTAGCCGGAGTGGTTTGCCCAGTTGGCGAAAAGGTACGACTGCATATGCTCCGGCACCATTTTTTGTAGCGAAAATAGATTTAAACAAAAAACCTTATCTGCATGAAAAAAGACAACGTTACAGGGGAAAGACTGTCATACAGCGAAACTAATCTTATCGCTCTCAAACAAACACCTTCCAAAAGAAACTTTAAAGAATACTTATTTGAAGAAAATAAGATCTATAGCTTGCTGATGATCTTCCTCATGATCTGTCAATTCATTGTATTTAAGCTCTGTTACCCTTATCCTGACTTTTTTTCCGACAGTTATAGCTACATCCTTGCTGCCGCAGCTCATCTGGATGTCAACATTTGGCCTATCGGATATTCAAAATTTCTGTCAGTTTTCCATTGGTTTAGTCATTCAGCAACCTCGCTCAATTTTTTTCAGTATATGTTTCTGGGAATAGCAGGATTGTATTTTTATCACACTATTATATATTTCTATTCCACAGGCAAAAATACCAGGATGTTTCTTTGTCTCTTCCTTTTCTTCAACCCCCTGAGCCTTTATCTTGCGAATTATGTATCCAGTGATGCCATATTCGTTGCCTTAAGCATGATATGGATCACACAGTTGATATGGGTTATCCAGCGCCCCCATCCATATCAGATACTCGTTATATCTATCGTAATTTTTATCGCGTTCACATTCAGATATAATGCAGCTCTCTATCCGATCATTACAGCGATGACATTTATACTTTCCAGGCAAAAATTATGGGTCAGGCTGGCTGGTATCGTTGCTGGTCCTCTGCTGATCATTCCATTTATCATATTCTCTTCAAACGCGGCAAAGAAAATGACAGGCACTGCACAGTTTCCACCTATCCTCGGCGGCTGGCAATGGGGTAATAACGCTTTATATATGAGAGGGTTCATCGATGTGGACAGTACGAAACTACCTAGTCCAGAAACTGCCGAGTTGGACCGGGTTGCGCGCAAATACTTCAGTCAACCCTCCCGGCCACAAAATGACCTGTCCTCTTATGTAGCCAATTATTTTATTCGGGAGCCTGAGGCCCCGTTAAAACAATATATGCTGGCGCATTATACCATCAAGGACCAGATCGGGCAGGTAGTTGCCTGGGGAAAGGCAGCTCCGATATTCGGTCAGTATGGGACGTACTTGATCAAGCATTATCCCATTGCCTTCGCCAGGTATTATTTACTTGTCAATACAAAGAATTATTTTCTACCTCCGCTGGAAAAACTGGAGGTATACAACCTAGGAAAAGATGACATCTGGCCGTTGGCTGCAACCTGGTTTGGTTTTCAGAAGCCGCTTATACATGCAAACGTATCATACTCCCTACAAGGAATTATCTTGATGTTTTTGACTCCGTTGTTCTTGATCCTGAATGGGTATTATCTCTACAATCTGTATCGATTTATCAGGCAAAAAGGATATAGGAAAGTGAATAAAAAGACGGCAACTACCATTTTCTTGATCAGCACGTTCCTATTTTTAAATCTATTCTTTAGTATTTTTGCAAACATTATTGTTATCAGATATCAGATATATCCCATGATAATTTTCTTGACATTTTCGATGATGCTTACCGATCTGTTGGATCTGCAAGCTGCAACGAAGAAGCCTGTACAAGGATGGGATGGTGTAGACAGCCGTGAAACACTAGTTAACCAATGGGAACCTCACGTCTCTTAATCCAAATGAAAGACATTATGAATAAAATCGTCATAACGATGCCGGAGCGCCCAAAAGGTGTACCGGATCTTCAGGGGGATGATTTTTCGGCAATACTCAAATGGTATGAGCTTTCTTATTCAGATAGCGAGAATTACTGGCAGGTGGGTGAAATAAAGGCTGTACAGGGATGGATAATACATGTCTCGTCAGTTTTATCGGAAATTCGGAATATGCTCTCTATAATTATCCCTTATTGCCTCAAAAATCGAATATCTTTTAAGATCATAAAGGACAGGGATACTTGCAGCGATATGTTAAATGGTTTTATTGGTTTAAAAAAGATCGGAAAAGTTATTTGCTTATATCCGGAAGAGGCAACCGATGCTGTGCTTGTTGCCAGTGAACTCGTCCGTCTTACTCAACGGTTCAAGGGACCAACTGTACTTACCGATAGATATCTTGGAGGGTGCGTGTATACACGATACGGGTCATTCAATCCTGTCATGATTCCAGGCAGCAACGGAAAGGAAGAGGCATTTATTTATACCCCAGAGGGAGAGCTAGTAAAAGATGGGATTGATATTCCGTTCATTCTTCCAAAGAACATTGTCTGGCCATTTGGGAAATTGGCCACTCACGATGTACCACCGACAAAAAAGATACTAAAGCATATTTATCGTCCGGTTTCCCTATTAAAGGCTGACGCAAGAGGAAATGTATATAAAGGTCTTTATCTCAAGAGTCTCCTCCAGATTTGGCACTGTGTCATCAAAGAAGGGTTAAAAAACATGTCATCCGATGATGATGGTCGCGATATATCCGATCGTTTAGTCTGGCAGCGTGAATTATATCTTGATGTTTGCGATACAGTCGCTTTACCAGAGGTCTATGATCTTTTCACCGAAGATCAAAATACTTACCTGGTCATGGAGTTCATCCAGGGACATTCCCTCAGTGACCAGGTTGCCAAGCTTAATCCTCGCATGGAAAGCTGGTATCGATTGCCGGTGGATAGCAAGATCACCATTTTGGGATATCTGCTGCAGGTTGTTGATCTGATTGAAAAATTACATCAAAAAGGATATGTTCATAGAGATGTCGCACCAGGTAACTTTATGATAGATAAGAAAGGACGCATGCTTCTTGTCGACCTTGAGCTCAGTTATTCGACAAAAAGAAAGTATCCGACACCACCTTTTAAATATGGGACAGCCGGGTTTATGTCCCCGGAGCAAAAGGCCGTCATGGAGCCCACGACAAAGGAGGACATATATGGTCTAGGAGCCCTGATTTTGAATATCATGACAGGGATTTCCCCTGTCAAATTCGACCAGTCTGATAACGATAGTTTTACGTTGAATATCTACTATTTTATACAGCATGATAGTATAGCAAAGGTGATTGCCGCCTGTATGGATTCCGATCCTTCGTTTAGACCGTCCCTTGCCGTGGTCAGGGAAACCTTTACCAAGGTACGCAGTGAGCTATCCGAAAAGACAAAATCATCGGTCCTTCCATCCTTAAAAGCGGCGATATTACCTGAAGAGTTGAAGGGGCTGATTGCGAATGCTATCAGAGGGTTGCAAAACTCCAGCATTGCCATATTCGATGATTATTGGTATTCAAAAAAAATAAACGATAATGTAATTGGGTTACCTCAATATAAGGAGTATTCCCGGTATGGCGGTCTTAAGGCGGGAATGGGAGGAGTCTTGTATCTGCTCGGCAGGGCAAAAAAAGCTGGCATTGATATAAGTCATTGTGAAAACAGCTATCGCACGAACTGGGTCTACATTGAAAATCATTTTTTAAACTCCTTTATAAAGGATGCGCCGGGACTCTATGATGGGGCTGCGGGTCTCGCCATGGTCATAAAGGAAGGACTTGACAGTGGTATAATGGAAAACGATGCCATTTATATACAAAAGATGCAGGAATGTCTTCAAAGCTTATCGACAGACCTCACCTTGGGGAATGGGATAGCCGGTCAGGGTGTGGCTTTGTTCAATTGTCGGCCATTATTACCCGCTTCTTTTTTTAATGATCAACTATTGAACATCGAAAAGAAATTGTTGACTGAACAGCAAAAAGATGGTTCATGGATGCTGCCAATCAGCATAGACGGAATACATGATAAGGCTAATCTAAGCTTTGGGTATGGTGTCCCCGGTATCATATGGTATCTTTTGTCTTCCATAGGTCATGCAAATGATCGTTCTGTTCAGCAGTCGGCAGAAAAATCGTTGTCCTGGCTGTTGAAAAGGATCAATCCGGTGAGAAACATGCATACGACAGATTTATTCGAAAAGAAGGTGTTACGTGGCATCAATGCGGGAGATGAGAAAAATGGGATCATATTAACATTCATCAAGGCCTATGAGGTATTAGGCAATAACGAATATAAGGCCGTGGCAGAAGAGATCCTATCGAATATCTCACCGGCCATCGTCGACAATAATCTAACTCAATGGTATGGGCTTTCCGGATTGGGAGAGGTATTTCTGGAAGCCTGGCGTGTCTTCAGAAATGAAGAATGGAGGCAACGGGCCGATTGGATCGCAGGAATATTCGAGAATACCTTTCAGAGGAACGATGATGGGTCAGGGCGTTGGCTGATAGAAGAAAATGATACACCCACCGCCGATCTCCTGGTAGGCAATAGCGGAATTATCCATTTTCTGTTACGTTGTCTTTATCCCGAAGATGTCGGTTATCGATTGTTACAATAAGATCTTTGCGCAATACAAGCTACTGATGTTAACTAAAGTAGCAAACGCCGGTGTTTGCCGCGGCTATACTGGCAGGCAAGGGGAAGCTGAAAACCTTTAAAAGAGTAGGCATCATTGTAAACCATTAATACTTTTTTTATGAAACGCTCTAAATTGTTCATCGGTGCTGCTACAGTCGCATTGGCTGTTGGTTCTTTCTTCGTTACCAAGGCAAATAGCAAAAAATCAACCTTCACTACTTGCCAAACTATCGGTGGAAGTATTACAGTCACGGGTAACTTTACTACCACTGCAAATACCAAGCAAGCCTACTTCCAAACTGGTAGCACTCAGAGGAAGACCCTCTACACTATCGTTAATCATACTGTAAAGGCTTACAAGCTCTAGTACAGTGTGATCAACATATAAAGCATTGCACCGGCATAATTAGCTGGTGCAATGCTTTAACTCTTAATTACGGAGCACCTCCCATTTAAACCTTATTTTATGACAAAGATACCCAACATGGGAGCTGGCATAGGCGTGGTAATTTTATCTATCGCAGCATCCCTTTTAACAAAGGCAAACAGGAAGACCAGTTCATTTATCACGGCGGTGACAACCAAAGGTACATTTGTGTATGGAAATTTTACAACTACGGCCAATTCGTGTGCAGCGTATTTTATAACAGGCAACGGCGTCAGACAAACGCTTTTTACTGCTATTACCGTAGCTCATAAAGCATATATAGTTTGTCATTGACCGATTACAGGGTGGCAAGGGGAACCGAAAGCCTTACAAGAGTAGGCTGTATTATAATCATCTAAATTATTTTTATGAAACACTCCAAATTATTCATCGCCACTGCACAGCCGCATTGGCTGTTGGCGCCTTCTTCATTACAAGGGCAAATGGCAAAAAGGCGTCTTTCGTTACCGCCATTGACGTTAGCGGTCAATTTACAGTTCTGGGCAGCTTTACTACAACAGCAAACGGCCATCAATGCTACATGCAGGTTGGCAGCGGTCCAAGAATGACTCTTTATACGGTTGTAAACCGTGTTACTAAAACATACAAGGTGCACTAGTAGGTTGCGGCCAATTTCATGGCGTTAAAAGCGTTGACGACCCCACCGGAGACACATAGCTCTGTAAACAGCCTTTGAACGGGATCACTTTGAGTACCAGGTAAAATGATCATTCTCTGTACTTTAGTAACAGATTGCAGTAAGATATCTTTTACCTGGCCTGCTTTTATTCGAGGATAATATTCCCTGATCAAGGCAGCGAGTCCTGTTACTACAGGGGCTGCCATGCTTGTCCCATTCTGAAAGCCATATTTGGAACCGGGCAGAGTAGCATATATTTTTACGCCGGGGGCAAATACATCAACTGTATTTTTGCCATAGTTAGAAAAAGGAGCAGCCAATGTAGAATCGTCATGCCATCCGGATGCGCCGACAGTTATCCAGGCATTTGCTTCGCCACCATCAGTGTAATACTTGTTTGGATATACATTGTTGGACGGATCATCCATATCTTTCCCCTCGTTTCCCGCCGCGTGAATAATCAGAACATCTTTTGACATTGCATACTTTACCGCATCGTCTACTATCTTTTTGTCCGGAGACAGGTTTTTCCCAAAACTAAGGTTTATAATTTGGGCGCCATTATCCACAGCGTATCGAATGCCATTGGCAACATCTTTGTCCCTTTCATCGCCGTCAGGAACCACGCGAATGGCCATGATCCTTACATTGTCTGCTATCCCATTCATTCCAATCGCATTATTCCTGTTCGCAGCGATAATCCCCGACACATGTGTGCCATGAGATGAATGCGGGCCATATATATCGTTACAGCCGTAATTCCTTTGGGCCTTGTTATGATAATCGTCTCCTACTATGTTCCTGGGATCGAATTTAAGATTAAGTTGATAATAGACGGATTTTTTTGATTTTTCATAAACATCATTCAACTTCTTCATAAAGCCAGGAAAGTCCGGATCGGATGTCAACTGTCTTATGATACCCCTTTTCACCGATTGCTCTTGTTCTCCAACTGGGTCGTATTTTTGAAAATCGGCTAACGTGGGATTGGTATTACCTATTTTGATCACCATCGAGTCGAGCGTTAATTTGATAACCTCTGATTTTTCGAACGTTGCAACGGCCTGCTCATGCTTGTCATCAAATTCCGATTTAATCTTACGGAATTGTTGGTAGCCCGAAAGATATGCAGTGGGAACTTTCTCCATGGATAGACTGTCATAAAAAGCTCTCCGTTCTCTTACAATCCTTGTCATTTCCAGGTTATCGAGACCCACATTGCCACCTGGCCCGCCGATAAAACTCCATCCGTGAATATCATCAATATATCCGTTGTTGTCATCATCCTTTCCATTTCCGGGGATCTCTTTGGGGTTTGACCAAAGCACCGATGACAGGTCTTCATGGGTCGTATCGATGCCGCTGTCGATGACAGCAACAATGACTGGTCGAGGCGTCTTGCCTTTCAGCAGCCCGTCATATACTTTTGTCACACTAATACCAAAGACACTATCTTTTTGCAAGTCAAGGAGATACCATCCAGGGGTCTGAGCAAGCCCATGTCCATTTATGAAAAGGGATAAGGCAATGAAGGCTGTCAATATTTTCTTCGCCATTAGTTATGTTTATTTCTTTTTATCAGTTTTGAGAGCAAGCTGTAGTGCGTTAAAAGCATTTATAACGCCTCCGCTGGCGCATTTATCCTTCAGCGCGTCTCTTTTAGTAACAGTTGTCATAATAATGTCTTTTACCTGAAGCGCCGACAATCCCGGACAATACTCCATGATAAGGGCAGCCAATCCCGCTACCATTGGGGCAGCCATACTAGTCCCGCTGTGCGCTTCATATCGTGCTCCCAGCATCGTGCTATAAATATTGACACCCGGTGCAAATACGTCAACCGCTGATCCTCCATAGTTGGAAAATGCCGCACACAGCGCCGTGTCATCTGTTGGACCGGAAGCGCCTACTTGTATCCAAGCCCCGGAATAGGGATGCCCTACCCTTTCAATGCTTTGCCCGTCATTACCTGCCGCGTGTATGATCAATACATTTTTTTCCATAGCCTGCTGGATTGCTTCATCCAGTTCTTTACGATGGGGGTTAGACATAAAATGCAAATTGATGCTTAAATTGATCACTTTAGCGCCGTTGTTTGCGGCGTAAGTAATGGCGGATGCCAGTGCTTTCCCCCAGCCTTCCCCATCGGTGATCACCCGGAGCGACATGATCTTCACATCATTTGCAACTCCATCGATGCCGGTGCGGTTGTTTCTTGTGGCGCCGATAATTCCTGCAATATGGGTACCATGGCTGACATACGGTTCTATGACCCCGCTGTATTCCAACCAACGATTTACCAGATCAACGTTCCTGTAAAAAGTGGGAATGTCAGGCCGCACACCGTCTTCCTGCTGGAACCGGTCGATCAATTGGTTCTTAAAATATTTCAGCGGGGCCATCAACTCCTTATTCTTGAATGTAGTAAAATCCGGCGTCGTTTGTAAAGCATGGATCATTATGTCCCTGGTCCCCTTTTCCTTGCCTTCTGCCTGGTAATTTTGGAAGTCGTCAATTCCCGGGTTATCCTTGTGCAGGTGAAGCAAAAGTGTATCGAGCTTTTCTTGAAAGTCGGTCAGCTTTCCTACCATTTCTTTGGCCAGCTGCTGTTGGCGTTGGTAATCTTTAAGCATATTCCGATAAGATTGATACCCGGCCCGATATATCTCTGGGATAACTGTATAAGAAAGACTGTCATAGAATGCTTTCTGCGAAATGGTCATGCTTGCGACTGAAGCGGTTGCCGGTTCCGACCCACTGAAATTCCAGCCATTGATGTCATCTATATACCCATTCCTGTCATCGTCGATACCATTTCCAGGAATTTCTTCTCTGTTGGTCCAGGCAATGGCTTTCAAATCCTCGTGATCGAAATCAACCACGCCTACATCGATCACGGCGACAATCACCTCATTCTCTTTCCGGCCATTCAGCAATTCTTTATATGCCCTATCTGTACTTATACCAAAAACATGATCTCTCTCCAAATCAAGATGTTGCCAATTTGTAGGCTGGGAAAAGCATTCCTGGTAAAAGAAACAGGCAATAAGAAAAGTTAAACAGCGCATAACTGCCAAAATTAGTAGTGATTTAACTTAAAAACTGTGACAGACCCACCATCCACACCCGCGATCACAATAGTATTATTCCTACCTCGGGTGTACGTCCAGTTATAGGTGGATAAGATATTCCCACTCGTTTGATCTCGAATTTCGAAAGTATACCGGGTAGGTGCACCTTTCTTTCCATTATACTGTTTGAAACCGGTAAATTGTTTAAATCCCAGTGAGGTGAATTCTGATTGAGACGGGTACGTTCCTTTCAGATTTACCGTCATGGGTTGGCTTCCGATACGAAGATTTATAAAGCGAATACCGGCAGAACTATCAGTGTAATTTGTAATTATATCCTTTATAAAGAGGGTATCAAGGCTTTTACTTTCACCCAGCAAGAAGAAAGAGTAAATACCACCTTCTTTTAAATCCAGGTTGCCTCTGAACATAATATCCGAGGTATCCGGGATTTGGATGATAGACACGTCGTACATTCCTCCGATTGGCGAATATAACATCGAGCTCCCATATCCTATTGTCTGTGAGGTTGCAAAATACCGTGGAGTATCTTTTCCGAAAACAGGAATAATACTATTGCTTCCTACCATTGCATTCACGACCATAATAGAGGCAGGCGCCAGATTGCTGCTTGATGACTTCTTGCAAGAGCTGAAGAATGAATAAAGAACGACAGTTATTGTGATTAAAATTGGCCACTTCATATTTATAAAATTTTAAAACCGGTTAAAATGCAGGGGCTATATGCTATCGCCCCCCAGCCACACGATCATCCCCCAGGTACTTTTCCAGATACCATTGCAGCTCGACGCCCATTGGATCCCATGCCACGATCCTGCCTTGAGCGTCCAATAAGACATTGGTTGTATTTTGGTGATCAACTCTTCCAAGCTCATGGTATACGGTGTCGACGATCGCTCTGCCTTTGACATCAATTACATTTGCCCATGGATATTGCTCGTTTGCAAGCGTCTCTTTCCAGTCATCCTCGTGGCTTTCGGTCGAGACGCCGATGATGTTCAATCCTTTGTCATGATATTTCTTATACATGGCCCTCAATTCTTCGTCATATTTTTTCCTGATACTGGAATTGGTTGCCCAAAAATGCACCAGTGTCATTTTCCCTTTTGAAACCATGTCACTCATCTGTACCTTTTTACCTGTTGAATCGGGCAGGATAAAGGGCGGAAGGGCCTGACCTATCAATATTGGAAGCCGGCTTTTTAGCCGTTTGCCATAAACGCTGTTTTTCAGGTGCTCGTCCAATTGATCGTATACTTCAGCCCACATAGGTTGATGGTTTTCCTCCTGGTAAAAGGCGAATAAGGCAGCAGCAGGCTTCATATCAGGCTCCAACTTGAATAAAGTAGTGACGTACAAAGCTTCGTTGATATCGTCGCGCGCCATCATGATACCTTGGATAAGTGTTTTATCAAAGCCCAATGAATCCTTGATCTTATCTAGATTGTGCCTGGTCCTGTTGTATGAATTCCTGTATATGTCATCAGCAGCCATCATTAAATGCCAGGCATAGTGAGAGGGGCTGCCATCTGTCACCAGGTAATTATCCAGGGTCTGGTGAGGTATCTTTGCAATGTCGTCATCATAATGTACAAACATTTTTTGACTGTTGTCGATCACCATCCGGTAAACGTTATCCTTATGTTGACTGAATTTCATCCAATAAAAACGAGGACCTTCCGGCACATTGCCGGTAATCCTGAACTGTCCGTTTTTTACATATGCCGAGTCCCTGCGAACCTCATTTGAATACCCTGGACCGTAAACCATCATGTTCATCGTCACCAATTCGCCATCTTTCAGACCTCCTATCTTTCCAGTAAGCTCATAACCGGTGGATTCTTGTGCAAAAGTTGAACACGATACCGTGAGCAGCGTCAGGATATAAAAGGATAAGAGTGTGCCTTTGTAATTCATATTTTCAGTTTAATAGTTATCTTTTTTCCAAGGATTTCTCCGACTTGAGGATAAGGTTCCTCAGAAGTAGCCATTGTTTTGCGTTAGATTCGGATCCCTAACCCTTTCAGATACGGGTATCGGCCATAGTTCCGCATTAGAGGTCCATCCGGATTTTAATGGGGTCAAAACGTTACCTGCCTGTCCCGTCCTTTTAAGATCGAACCAGCGATGGCCCCACTCAGCGAAAAATTCTATTCTCCTTTCCTTAGCAATGGCTGTCAAAATATCCGACTGGTTTAGGGATGCAGGTAATACCGGCAGTAAGGCTCTCGACCTTATCGTGTCGACATCCAGCAATGCCTGATCCAACTTATTCAACTGCGCTCTTGCTTCCGCACGAATAAGGAATTGTTCCGAATACCGCAGCAATGTATAATATTCACTAATGCTCCCCGGTGTACCGATCTTTACTTTATATTTACCAGGATAGTAATAGTACGTTCCATCAAAGTTGGTGCTGTCCACCCAAGTCAGCCTTCGCTGGTCACCTGGTTCAAAATCGGCAAGTAGCTGATCGGTGAGACTAAAGCGTGGACTCGAATTGGGGTCATCCGGGATGAAATTATTTCCTTCTTCGGTGGCATAATAGCCGGCGTCGATTGTTTGCAATTGCAGGATGGTTTCGTCGCTATTCATCTGAAAGACGCCGGCAAGGTCAGTGAGGAGGTTGAATTTCCCGGAGTTTATGACAGCAGATGCCTGGTCTTCCGCGCCTGACCAGTTTTTCTGAAAAAGATACACCCGTGCGAGCAAGGCTGTAGCTGCCCATGAATTTGCCCTTATCTTTTCTCCATTTGTAATGGCATAATCTCCTGGTAAAAGATTTTGCGCATCCTGCAGATCCTCGACCATTTGCTTGTAAATGTCTGTCGCCGGACTCCGGGACATCAATTTGATCTTATTCCAATCCGTAATGGTAACGAGCGGAACGTCTCCAAATAAATTTACAAGATAAAAATAGCAGAAGGCTCGAAGGAATTTTGCTTCCCCCGTCAATTGCTTCTTTGTTGCAGCCGACACCTTGGTTGAAGCCTGTAAATTCTCTATGACAGCATTTGCCATGTATATATCGTAATAAGCAGCATTCCAGAATGCCCCGCTGACATTTACATCATCCGGTAAAATGACGCTGCTTTGAAACTGAGGATAAGCATATGTATAGTCAATAAGTTCATCTGCATATAACCCAGCGCAAAGGCTTGTCAATCCATTGGAAAATCTGATAGAAGCGGCATTACCACCAAAACTCATATCGCTGTAGATTGCCGTTATGGCTGACGTAGCGTTGGCATCATTGGCAAATGTTTTTGCAAGTGTGATAGTATTGATAGGTTGTGGTATCTGAACCATTTTATTGCAACTTCCCAATACAACGGTCAACAGCAGTGTCAGGGCGATACATTTTATACCTGGTTGACATTTCCACGTAAATAATTTATATGTGGTATTAAATTCCATAATTGACAGATTTAAAAATTGAATGAAAGGCCTCCGACGATCGTTCTAGTAGGGGGCAAGCCGCTAAAGTTCTGGGTCTCCGGATCGATGCCTTTATAATTAGTAATCAACAGCAAATTATTAGCATTGAGAAATACACTGCAGCTTTGGATCTTTGCTTTCCCCAGTAAACTGGAAGGAAAATTATAGGAAAGGGAGACGTTAGACAGCCGGATAAAGGAAGCATCTGTATACACACCATCAGACTGTGAAGAAAAATAATTATTGTTTTGGACAAATCGTTTTGTAGTAAATGCTGAAAATCTGGCAACATCACCCGGTGTCCGCCAATGATCGAGCACATCCACAGGTTGATTGGCATTTATCGTTCCCGGATACCTCAGGCTCTTCATAGCGTTCAATCCGGTCTGCTTTTTGTAATTAAAGAACAGGCTAAGATGGAGCGATTGGTAATTAAAATTAAATCCGACACCTCCGAAAAATTTTGGGCTCAGGTCAACAGAATAAGTGTCATCCGGTGTCAATCCGGTATAGTCATACGTAATCTGTCCATTATGATCTTTATCGTAAAAAGTATATGCGCCCGTAAGGGGATCTACACCAGTATAGTGAAGCAGTCGCTGAATATTCAATGGCTTACCGATTACGAGCGTACCTGCATAAGGAGAAAGGTTGAAATCCGGATAAGATACCAACTTATTTCTGTTGACAGCCATATTAAAATCAACAGACCAGGAGAATTTCTTTAACTGCATGATCTTAAAGCTTGCCGTGTATTCCATGCCTGTATTTTCCACCAGCGCACTTGAATTGGCGGCTACGGTGGGAAACCCGGAGAACAAGGGTAAGGGATAGTCTATCAATTGATTGCCACATCGATCACGGTAATAGGCGATTTGAATATTAATCCTGTCACCCAAAAAACCAAGGTTCAATGCCGCTTCCAATTTCTTATTCACCTGCCATTGGAAGTTAGGGTTCCCTTGAACGGTAGGTATAAGAGATTGATCTCCGCCATAAGGGTATGTGCCTACAGAAGAATATTGTGTAAAGTATTGGTAATCTCCGATGGCGTCAGATCCAGTGGTGCCATAACTGGCCCTCAGCTTTCCAAAACTGAGTATATGGGCAAACCTTTTAAACCAATTTTCTTCTGTAAATATCCAGGCGGCTCCCACCGAGCCAAAACTTCCATACTGTTTTCCTTCGCCAAACCTGGAAGAGCCGTCCCTGCGGGCGTTCAGGTTCACCAAATACTTATTCTCCCAATTATAGGTGATCCTGCCAAAAACGGCAGCATACCGGTATTGACCCGAGTATTGATATGTTGTCAATGTAGGAGCAGCAGAAAGGGTGCCCAAGAGGTCATCACTGCCATATCCGCTGCCATTGATCCGCAAGGCATCAGTTTGCGTCCGTTGAATGGAACTGCCTAATAAAACGCTCAATTTGCCTTTACTGAGTACTGTATTATAGTTAAGCTGAGGTTCAATGATCCAGTTTGCATTGGTGTTATTCCCCCAGTCCGCGCTTCCTGTGGGAGAAGAAGCCGGGTCCTTTGAGCTGATGGGGGTTAGCCGGCTCTGTGATAGTAGCGCATTGTTATATCCAAAAGTGGAGGATACCACTAACCCCTTGAAAATCTGATAGCTCAACAAAAGGTTGCTGTTGATAAAATTGGTTTTGGCTACATATTGTTGTTTGAGCACGCCAAATGGAAAAGCGCCTCTTGCGTTGGAATTGTTTTTTGAACCGCCCCATCCGGCGAAATTGAGATTACCGGCGGAATCATAAATTGCTGGAGCATTCGGAGCAAGCGTCACCGTGCCTGGAAGCTCAGCCAGATCCGATTTGGTGATCGTATATCCCGTGCTTAAAGTCGCAGAGAAACGTTGATCAGCCGACTTATGAGTTAAGGATAACGATGCAGAGGAGCGTTGGTCTGCCCCATTTGTGGTCATTATATTAGTTGTCCGGTTATACCCTGCGCTTAACCGGAAAGTAGTTTGAGCATTTCCGCCGGAAAGACCTGCCTCCACATTCGTTGTCCTTCCTGTACCGCCAAAGAGTGCTTTTTCCCAATTTGTATAACGGGTAGTATCCCAGGTCTCATTTATGTCATAATCAGCAACAGGATCTATATTCTTTACATCATTCAGAACGGCCTGTTTCCGCATCGCCAGGTACTGAGGAGTATTCAGCATGGAAAAATACCTGGTGACATGTGTAACGCCTTCCAATGCCCGCAAAGAAAACTGAGATTTCCCTGGCTTCCCCTTTTTGGTAGTGATCAGGATGACGCCATTGGCACCCCTCGAACCATAGATTGCAGTGGCATCGGCATCTTTCAGCACTTCAATGCTTTCAATATCAGAAGGGTTAATATTAAATAAAGGGCTTTGTCCACCTGCAGGTCCTGATAATCCATTTTGTATATATCCAGGCGAACCACCCACATAAGATCCATCGTTTAAACCTACAAAGGTCAGAGGCACACCATCTATAATATATAATGGGTCGGAGTGAAAGAATTGATTTATGGAGCTTCTGCCTCTAAGTTCTACCTTGACCGGGGCGCTTGCATAGCCATTCGTCATGGTCACGTCGAGGCCTGTCACTTTTCCCTGCAGTGCAAGCAGGGGGTTCATTACAGGTTGGCGTTGTATCTCCTCTGATGTAACCTTAACAATGTTCCCGGTGGTCAATCTTTGGCTCGTGGTACCATAGGCTTGCACGACAGCCTGGTCTAACTGATTAACAGCAGGAGTAAGGTGGATAGAGACAGGGCCATTATCCTTCGCTACCAAGAATTTGTTGACATAACCGACATAGCTGATGACAAGCATTCCCCCAACGGGAACATGGTTCAGCGTGAATTCCCCTTTTGCATTAGTAAGCGTACTTCTGTTGCTCTGTTTGATCGTAACGGAAGCGCCTTCCAATGGCTGACCGCCTTCATTTAAAATGACGCCTTTTATTTCTATCGTTGGGCCGGGGTCCTGAAGAATCTCATTTTTACGGACTACAGAGATTGTCTTGTTGGTAATGCTAAAGTCCAGATTTTGTCCTTGCAGACAAACGATCATTGCTTCCTCAATCTCCAGGTTCCTGAAGTTTACGGTCACATTCTTTGTACCCTGGAAAATGCTATAATCATAAAAGAACACATACCCTGTCTGTTTTTTAATTATGGTAAACACCTTCTCCAATGGGAGATCCTTACCGGAAATTGTCACTTTCTGGCCAAATCCAGTTGCCCAGGCATTCATATAGACAGCTATTAAAAATAGGGTCGTCAATTTCATCGTCCTTAGCAGTTGTGGAGACGCCTTTATAGAATTTTTAGTTCCAGGGCGTCTACATATAGTAAAAAATAGCATTACCTTTAATTTAGGATTATTTACAGAGCCCACCCCTTAAAGGTAGGTTTGAAGGTCCTGCTGATAACAGGACTTTTAAGAGCCGAAGTGCTGGTAACACTCCGGCTTCTTTTATATATACACATGAGAAAAACGCGGACGCATACCCGCTATTCAGGGTGTAGAGGTAACAAATAAAATTCCTTTCTTAGCATTTTTCACGATTTTAGGTGGTTCTAAAATAAAGGACAGCCCGCCATTTCGGGCCCTGTAAAAGCGCCATTCCGGGCGCTTGGTCCCGGCAATAGCAATCCACAGGCAATGAAGAAAGGTTTAATGGACTAATGGGAATAGGTTTGCTATCCTATTTATACATTTAGAATTGAATTTAAAGTCCCCTTAAGGCAGTAAGGGCGAGTGGCATAGCAATTTCGTAGTTGTTGGAGTAAGGTTATAATGGTAATAAAACTGAAGTTCAATTTCTAAGGTCGCACCGTAATCTTCTTTCCGCCTATCTCAAAGCTCACGTGGTTTTTCTGAAGGATCTCAAGTACTTGGGAAAGGTTTAATTTTCTTTCAATATCTCCCCCAAATTGTCTGTCGGGCACCATCCCTTCGTATACAACATTCACATCGTACCACCGGGCCAGCATCCGCATCACCGTCTTTAGATCGGCATGTTCAAAATGGAACCATCCGTTCTTCCAGGCTATCACACCGTCCACATCGACGTCCTTTACAACGTTCAATTTACCCGCTTCATTCACTTGCGCCTGTTCACCTGGCTTCAGCACGGTTCGGATATCCTCTTTCGACACCCGGACGCTTCCGGATAATAACGTAGTCTTTATATTGTTCTCATCCGCATACGCGGTGATATTAAAGCTCGTGCCCAGCACATCCACCAAAGTTTCGCCTGCCTTAACTTTAAAAGGCTGATGCGCATTGGGTGCTATTTCAAAATATGCTTCTCCTTTCAGCTCCACCTCCCGGGTCTTCCCCGTGAAAGCAACGGGGTAGCGCAGCGATGAGGCATTGTTCAACCACACCTTGCTGCCGTCCGGCAATGTCACCTGGAATTGACCAGCGGCCGGCGTAGTAAGGGTATTGTAGGCAATAGCACTGGCTTCGGCTGCAGGTTTTTCGCCTGTTGCATTATATGCCAGCTGACCATCATCCAGTTTCACCACACGGGCAGTACCCTGGTCAGCTATCGCGCCTTTCCCTGCACTGTCCAACACCACGTGAGAACCGTCTGACAAGGTCAGCACGGCTTTGTTGCCTCCCGGCGCCACATCATTCTTAAAATTAGACGCAAGGGCGGGAGAGATCTCGGATTTAGTGACGGGTCTGTTCTTTGTATAGAGCCAAACACCTGCTACCAGTAAACTGGCCACAGAGGCAGCAATAAAATAACGGGTACGACGCGTATGCCTCGATATAACAGGCAGTATAGCTACATCTTCATTTCCAATCGTCGAAACGATCTTTTCCCACCCTTCCTTTTTCAATACCTGCAGATCCGGCAACTCTTTCATCTCACCTTTCACATAGTCGGGATCGGATAGTTTGTCAAAAAGCTTCCAATTTTCCACGGACTGGTTACGCCATTCCATCAATTCCTGGTACTCCGACTCACTTATTTCATCCCGATGATATTTTATTATCAATCCTGAGATCCTATCGATGTAGTTGAATTCATCAGACATGCAGTTCCAATTTGTACTTTTTATGACCCAGGTGATAAAACAAGTCATCCGTTAGGTAACCTATTTCATTCCTACTACGGATGGCTGTCAATTTTAACAAAAGGGTTTTGAATATTTTTTTAGAAATTTTTTGTTCTTGATGCTATCAAAATAGAAGTAACACTTCATTATTTTACAAAAAGGTAATATTGGGCACGGAAATTCCCCTTATGTAAAAAAACATAATAAGTATAGCCAGCCTGCTGCCCTATATTACGCAGCTCATATAAAGAAGAACACGAGGATAAGACAAAGCTCTGCTGTGAGCAGAGAAGAACGCAGGATATGGATCGCTCTTGCTTTTTGATTGAGGACATTCTGATTGCTCACGCCCATTTGGGCAGCCACTTCTGAAGTACTTAAATTATTAAGGTAGATCAATTCGAATATTTTGCGGCATTTATCCGGGAGAGATTCTATTTTTTTTGAGAGCGCGCCCAGGACCTTGGCATTGATCATTTCATTTTTTTCATCAGCTTCCATTTCTTCCAGGTATTGTATCTCTTTATGTACCGTCCTTTGCTTTTGGAGAAATCGCAGGTAGTCGATGCAGGCATTTCGGCAAGTGACGAACAGGAAGGCCCTTATATTATTAAGACTTTCAAAATTACCGCGCAGCCGCCAAAGTTTGATAAATGTTTCGGATGTAATGTCCTGAGCTTCAGTCTCCTTACGGACCAGGTTATACGCAAAAATGTATACCTCTTCATAACAGGAGTCATACACACGCTTAAACTCGTTGCGGTCGCCTTCGTGGAAGCGATCTATGGAGAAGTCTTGTGTAAAAGTTTTACCACTCATACCTAAGGTTAAAATGCTACTAATACGGATATCTAATTTTAACATCAGGCGTTACCCGCGTATGTTATCCCAGAGCAGGAACAACATACAGCATAAGGTTTTACGGGGGCTAGGGCCTGCTTCGGATTTGGCCTTCAATCTGGATATCGGAAAATAAGATTTGCTTGAAATAGAGACAGAGCCTAAGGGCAATAATAATATAATTGACTTGAATCAAAAATTACTAAATTATTTTATTTAGGGCATCTAACAAATTTACCCTAGAAAAAAATGCGGCTTTTACTTAATTAAAAGTCGTATTTATACTACACCTGCTAAATAAGAGTTAACGCCTACAACTAAATAAAGAACTATTTGTAACTAATAGACACGCTTTACAGCGCTTTGAAGTTACGAACATAATCGGGAAAAATAAATCAAAGAATTTGCAGATTGTTATAATAAATTGAATATCAACACAAAAATCATTGCCTTATCTCAGTCAGCAACCACCCTGCTTCAAGTAATTCCTCAAAATGGCGATATCGCATAAGTAGGTCCGCCCGGTCCCCGGGCTCACTAAACTCCGAATTATCCGTTGTAATGCATGTCTCTACCATGCTCCATAATATGTCGCGGACTTCATGTAAACGGTAGTCACTAAAAAACCGACGGAATACCCGCAACGGGTCCTGCCTATCCTCGTCTTCCAAATAGAGTATTTTATCGAAGATCTCCTCCGACTTCTGATTGAATTTTGACATGACATCTCTGATTAAGATTAATGGATACTTACCTTATCCATTAGAAAGGCAGGAAATTACCAAGGAAATTGATAGCATAAAATTAGGTAAAAAATTATTGACAAAACAAATAATCCTATAACTCAGCAATGAAGAGCGGATCAAATTAAACTTGTTTAATAGTAAAAAAAATTTCTGTGGCCATATCATTTTTATTGCTATTTATCCGCCATATCATCCTGGGATGAGCTGGCTTCCCGGATGCGCCGCCATATATCCTCTATTGCCAGCTTGATATTTATCTCATTTAATAATTTTAAATTTACCCTTATCCAGGCTAGGTCCGATAATTCGGAGAAAAGGACACCACTTTGATCTTGCAGGTGACACCAGGCTTCCAACTTTTTCATGTCCTCTTCGGAAGCTTCTCGGATCAGCACTTGCATTACTATCATCAAAATTTCGTTATTCAGCTCGGTCATTGTTCAAAAGATTTTATCGTTTTTCAGCGGAATACCCAACTGAAAGCGTATAGGAAGGTCATCCGGTCAAAATGATATTTTTTGACCGTTGCCCTATTGTCTGCAGCAACAGACAATAAGATCTCCAGGGTTGTGCAACCCCGGTTTTGGATAAAGAGTAATAGCTCTGTGATAGGTTCAATGGTTCATGGCGGCAGCAGACGACCTTTACGTGATCGCTTCGCAGGCAATAGATGGAGCGAGAAGGCAAACAATCGGTTAGACAATGTCTGTATACTATGCTAGGCTGTTCGAGGCAGCCATATATATTATCAAACGATATTTTGATAGCGCTGTTACCAGGATCCAGCCACTTTTTCTAAAAAAATATTTCCAGGCTGGCGCTAGAAAAAATACCAGGAAGAAAATTAGTGCCTGCAGAATAATGACAGCGATCAACAGTAATTTTTCTATACTGCGTAAAAAATTGAGCCTGGGCAAGATCAGGGCGTTCCTCTACGTGACAGCCCGCCATGCAGCCATCGACTATCTGCGAAACTCGGGAAAGAACAATTTATTTCTCAGCCAACTCCACCTCTATGTTGAGAACGGTCAGGATATTATTAACGAAACAAGCAATCCGGAAGTTATAGCCGCTATCCTGAAAGCTATGGAGGAATGGAGGAATTGCCGGGTCAATGCCGCCTGGTCATCAAATGCATATTTATAGAAGGGCTCACCAACAGGCAGACAGCGGAAAGGTTGGGCACAAGCCTGGGCAATGTCCGCGGTCAAAAGAAAAAAGGACTAGATAAGTTACGGGGGCTTATCCTTGCCCGCTCAGGGAGCCATTGATCTGACCCCAAAAAAAAGCCGACCATCGCTGATCGGCATCCTGACCGGGTTCGTACCCTATTCAAACGGCCGGCAAAGTAACTTTTCCGGTTCTTTCTGTCAATACCCGGTTAGTTGTAATTTTTGTTCACACATTACATTTCTTTTATTGCTTCAGTAAAAAAGAGTTATCTTGTGGCCTAATTAAACCGCATGCCTATCGGGAAAAATTTTCATCTTGG
>Ga0105239_10003183_pt1 | contig 20320 bp, 22 predicted proteins | sample KBSC44metaG_FD_92761 | JGI IMG/M metagenome (GOLD analysis project Ga0105239, IMG submission 92761) | Corn rhizosphere microbial communities from Kellogg Biological Station, Michigan, USA - KBS C4-4 metaG | ecosystem: Host-associated > Plants > Roots > Rhizosphere > Soil | place: Michigan, USA... | reverse complement strand
TCGCCGTGTCGCTCGTCGAGTACTTCGGCCAGGAGGCACGCGCGTGACGCGGCGCATCGCAGCCCTCTCGACCTTCTTCCTGCTGGCGTTGCCCGCCGTCGCGCTCGCGGCCGAGGAGAACGGGACGGACGAGGAGAAGTTCAACCCCGCGTCGGAGTGGACGCTCCACGAGTGGATTCCGATCCACCTCGGGCCGATCGACATGTCGATCAACAAGGCCGTCGCCTACCTGCTGCTCGGGGCGCTCGTGTCGTGCCTGATCGGGATCGTCTTCATGCGGGTGAAGGTCGGCTCGGAGCCGACGCGACGGCAGGCGCTCGGCGAGACGATCTACGAGGTCGCGCAGGTGCAGGTGGCGGAGCAGGGACTCCCGACGAAGGCGATCGGCCGTTGGTTCCCGTATGTCGCGACCCTGATGATCTTCATCTGGGTGATCAACATGCTCGGCTTCATCCCGCTACCGCTCTCGGACGAGAAGGTGACGATCGCCGGCGTGAAGGTCCCGACCCTCGCGCTCTTCGCCGCGACGTCGACGCTGTCGACCACGCTCGCTCTCGCGCTGATGACATTCGTCTTCACGCACGTCGAGGGCATCCGCGCGAACGGCACCTGGAAGTACTTCAAGAGCTGGATCCCCGACGTCCCAAAGGCGATGTACCCGCTGATCGTCCCGCTCGAGATCCTCGGGCAGTTCATGCGCCTGATCAGCCTCTCCGTGCGTCTCTACGCGAACATGCTCGCGGGCCACATGCTGATCCTCACGTTTCTCGGGCTGATCTTCATCATCGAGAACGTCCTGCTGGCCGTGATCGCGGTGCCCGCCGCGGCGGTCTTCTACCTGTTCGAGGTCGTGATCGTCGTCTCGATCCAGGCGTACATCTTCGCCGCCCTGTCCGCCATCTACATCGGCTCGGCGATCGAGCCGGAACACTAAGGAGGAGCCGTACCCATGCTGTCCTCGTTCTTCTTCCTCGCCGAGACCACGGGCGACGTCGCCGACGCCGGCAAGGCGGTCGCGCTCGCGCTCGGTATCGGCCTCGGCTCGCTCGGCGCGGGCATCGGCATCGGCAACATCTTCGGCTCGATGATCCAGGCCGTCGCCCGGCAACCCGAGCTCCGCGGCGAGTTGCAGGGCATCCAGTGGCTCGGCTTCGCTCTCACCGAGGCGGTCGTGTTCTACGGCCTCATCGGCGGCCTGCTCGCCTACGTCCTCATCTGAGCATGGTCGGCCTGCTCGCAGCGGAGTCCTCGAACGACCTGATCAAGGTCGTACCGGGCCTCATGATCTGGACGCTGATCGCGTTCGGAATCACGTTCTTCGTGCTCAAGAAGTACGCCTTCGGCCCGATCCAGAAGACGATCGACGACCGCCGCGACCGAATCCGGCAGGCGGTCGAGGAGGCAGACAACGCGCGCAACGAGGCCCGCGAGCTGCTCGAGCAGAACCGCGCGATCCTCGCCCAGGCGCGCTCCGAGTCGGCCGACATCCTGGCCGAGACGCGCAAGGTGGCGGACGCGCAGCTCGACCGCGCCAAGCAGGAGGTCGAGGCCGAGCGGCAGCGCCGGCTCGAGGACACGCGCAAGCAGATCGACGCCGAGACCGTGCGCGCGATCGGCCAGATCCGCAGCGAAGTCGCCGACCTCACCGTCGAGGCGACGCAGCGCGTCGTCGGCAAGGTGCTCGACAACGAGGACCAGCGGCGCCTCGTCGAGGAGGCTGTCCAGGGTCTCGACTTCTCCGCGCTCGAGGACCGCAGGAGCTGACCCCGACCGCATGGCCGTCGCCCACCGCATGTACGCGCGCGCGCTCTTCGAGGCCGCGCGAGACCAGGGCCGCATCGACATCGCGCGCGACCAGCTCGCCGAGCTGGTGTCGGCGCTCGAGACGACACCGGAGCTCGAGGCGTTCCTCGCCAACCCGCAGCTCGACCCGCCTGCGAAGGCAAGCGTCCTCGACGAGATCACGACCGGGGCGGACCCGGTCGTCCGGAACTTCGTGCGTGTCGTCGCCTCGAAGGGGCGCGGCGGCCAGTTCCGGGCGATCGCCGAGGAGTTCGAGGCGATCGTCGATCGCGAGCAAGGTCGCCTCAAGGTGGAGCTGACGACGGCCTACGACCTGGGCGACGACGAGGCGAAGGCGATCGTCTCCAGGATCGAGCAGGCGTCGGGCCGGACCGTCGAGGCGACCCGCACCGTCGACCCCGACCTGATCGGCGGGCTGATCCTCCAGGCCGGCTCGCTCCGCGTCGACGCGAGCGTCCGCGGGCGCCTCGATCGCCTGCGCAGAGAGCTCGTTTCCCGAACCTAGGCGCTACCCAAGGAGACTTCTGTCGTGAAGCTACGCCCCGAAGAGATCACCTCGATCCTCAAGCAGCGGATCGAGCAGTACGACGTGGAGACCGATCTCTCGGAGGTCGGCACCGTGCTCCAGGTCGGCGACGGCATCGCCCGCGTGTACGGGCTCGAGAACTGCGTCGCGCTCGAGCGGCTCGAGTTCGAGCACGGCGTCGTCGGCATCGCGTTCAACCTCGAGGAGGACAACGTCGGCGTCGCGCTCTTCGGCGAGTGGCAGCACGTCAAGGAGGGCGAGCCCGTGCGCCGCACGGGCGAGGTGATGAGCGTGCCGGTCGGCGACGGCCTGCTCGGCCGCGTCGTCGACCCGCTCGGAAGCCCGCTCGACGGCCAGGGGCCGATCGAGGCGACGGAGCGGCGGCAGCTCGAGTTCAAGGCCCCCGGCGTGATCCAGCGCCAGCCGGTGAACGAGCCGCTGCAGACCGGGCTCAAGGCGATCGACTCGATGATCCCGATCGGCCGCGGGCAGCGCGAGCTGATCATCGGCGACCGCGGCACCGGCAAGACCGCGATCGGCGTCGACGCGATCATCAACCAGCGCGGCGAGGACGTGATCTGCATCTACGTCGCGGTCGGTCAGAAGGCCTCCACCGTCGCGCAGGTGGTGGAGCGGCTGCGCGACACGGGCGCGATGGAGTACACCATCGTGATCTCCGCTCCCGCGCAGGAGGCGGCGCCGATCAAGTGGATGGCGCCGTTCGCGGGTGCCGCGATGGGCGAGCACTTCCTCTTCAACGGCAAGCACGCGCTCGTGATCTACGACGACCTCTCGAAGCACGCGGACGCGTACCGGCAGCTCTCGCTGCTGCTGCGCCGGCCTCCGGGTCGCGAGGCCTTTCCCGGCGACGTGTTCTACCTCCACTCACGTCTCCTCGAGCGCGCCTGCAAGCTCTCGGACGAGCTCGGCGGCGGCTCGCTGACCGCACTCCCGGTGATCGAGACGCAGGCGGGCGACGTCGCCGCATACATCCCGACGAACGTCATCTCGATCACGGACGGGCAGATCTTCCTCGAGTCGAGCCTCTTCTACTCGGGCATTCGGCCCGCGATCAACGTCGGGATCTCGGTCTCGCGCGTCGGCGGCAACGCGCAGACGAAGGCGATGAAGAAGGTTGCGGGTCGCCTGCGCCTCGACCTGGCGCAGTACCGCGAGCTCGAGGCGTTCGCGCAGTTCGGCTCGGAGCTCGACGCGGCGACGCAGCAGGCGCTCGCCCGCGGCGAACGGATGGTCGCGACGCTCAACCAGCCGCAGTACCAGCCGTGGCCCATGGAGGAGCAGGTCGTCGCGATCTACGCGGGCATCCACGGCTTCCTCGACCGCGTGCCGGTCGGCCAGGTGCCGCGCTTCCAGGAGGAGCTCCGTGAGACGTTGCGCGCCGAAGGATCGATCTACGGGGCGATCCGCGAGACCGGCGACCTTGCCGACGAGACGGCCGCAAAGCTCGAAGAGGCGCTCAAGCGTTTCCAGGAGTCGTTCAACGTGGAGGAGGAGCGCGGCCTTGTTGGGTGATTCCAGCAGCTACGCCACTGAAATCACTGGAAGAGCAGCTCTTCCAGACCGAAGCCGCGGAGCGTAAGCGGAGTGGCATCGGTCCAGGACTACAAGCGCCGAATTCGCTCGGTCCGGAACACGCGGAAGATCACGCGGGCGATGGAGCTCGTCGCCGCTGCGAAGCTCCGACGCGCGCAGACCCGCATCGAGGCGATGCGGCCGTACGCCGACACGATGCGCGAGCTGATCGCAGGCGTCGGCCGCGCGGCAGGCTCGGTCCGCGGCCTCCCGCTGCTCGAGCAGCGCGAGACGACCGCGACCACGCTGATCGTGCCGCTCTCCGGGGACCGCGGGCTCGCGGGCGCGTTCAACGCGCAGGTCATGCGCCGCGCGTTCGCGCTCGACCGCCGCCTCGCCGACGAGGGGCAGAACGTCCGCTGGCTCGCCGTCGGGAAGAAGGGCCGCTCGACGCTGACGTTCCGGCGCCGGACTCTCGACGGCACCTTCGTGGGCTTCACCGACGCGCCCGCGTACTCCAATGCCCAGGCGATCGCGCACCGCGCCGCGGAGCTCTTCGTCGAGGGCGAGGTCGACCGCGTCGTGCTCGTCTACAACACGTTCGTCTCCGCCCTGACGCAGACGGTCACGGAGCAGGAGATCCTCCCCATCTCCGCCGACATCCTCGAGACCGACGAGGAGGAGCGCCGCGACGACGCGCTCCGCGGCGACTTCATCTTCGAGCCCGAGCCCGAGGAGATCCTCGAGCGGCTCCTCCCGGTCTACGTGGAGACGCAGATCTACCGCGCGCTGCTCGAGTCGTCGGCCTCCGAGCAGGGCGCGCGAATGACCGCGATGCGGAACGCGTCGAAGAACGCCGGGGAGCTGATCGACGGGCTGACGCTCGAGATGAACCGGGCCCGCCAGGCGGAGATCACGCAGGAGATCCTCGAGGTCGTCGCGGGCGCGGACGCGCTCGCCTAGTCCCAGGGCCAGTCCCCTGGCCGGATCCCCATCCTTTTCACCTGCGCGACGTCCTATTTCACGGGGCCCTGCGCTATTCTCCACCCGCTCACGTGTCGACCACGAGCCAGACACCCGACCAGGCACTCGGCCGCGAGATCGGCGAGACCGAATTCGCGCCCGTCCCCGAGACGTCTGCGGGAGAGGTCCGCGCGCGCGGGTACTGGGAGCAGGTCTGGCGCCGCTTCAAGCGCGACCGCGTCGCGATCGCGAGCATCGTGTTCCTCGTCTTCCTCATCATCGCCGTCTATCCCGGCGCGTGGCTCGCGGAGCAGCTGCTCGGGCACGGCCCGAACCAGATCTTCCCGGACGCGCTCGACGACGGCCTGCTCCCCGTCGGGCCGATGTCCCACGTCTCGAACTACGACACCGGGAACACCGACCTTCTGATCCTCGGGGCGGACGGGACGCTCGGGCGCGACGAGTTCCTGCGGTTGCTCTACGGCGGCCGCGTGTCGCTGCAGGTGGCGCTCATCTCGACGTTCTTCGTGATGACCATCGGAGTCACGCTCGGCGCGATGGCCGGTTACTACCGCGGCTGGATCGACACGATCGTGGCGCGACTCACCGAGATCACGATGGCGTTCCCCGTGATCCTCTTCGCGATCGCGCTCGCGTCCACGGCGGGAAGCCGGCTGAACAGCGTGACGTTCGGCGGACTGCTCGGGGAGGGCGTCGTGACGCTCGTCCTCATCTTCACGATCTTCGGCTGGTTCTACCCGGCGCGGATCATCCGGGCGAAGGTCTTCTCGCTCCGCGAGAAGGAGTTCGTGGAGGCGGCCTTGATGACGGGGGCGAGCGACACGCGGATCATCCGCTCGCACCTGCTCCCGCACCTGATGGCTCCGATCATCGTCTACTCGTCGCTCATCGTGGCGAGCTACATCCTCTTCGAGGCCGCTCTCTCGTTCCTCGGCGTCGGCATCCAGCTGCCCACAGCGAGCTGGGGCAACCTGCTCGCCGAGGCGCCGAACTACTACACCACCGTGCCGCTCCTGATGCTGTGGCCCGGTATCGCCGTCGTGCTCACCACACTCGCCTTCAACCTGCTCGGCGACGGCCTGCGGGACGCATTCGACCCTCGCTCCAGGCTCTAGTCCTCTCCTTCACATGAGCGACACACACGCGGTCGCGCCGCGCGCCGAAAACCCTTCAAAGGGAAATTCTTCTCCTGTCTCTAACAAACCACCGTGCCGTCCGTCATACGAGACGGGCGAATGGTGCCTCTGCCCGGAACCCAGCCGGGCTGCACTCGGAAAGGAGTGAAATGAAGGGACGCATGCTGGCCTCGGTCGTCATGACCGCGATCGGGGCTTCTCTGCTCGCCGCGGCGATGTTCGCATCGACCGCGTCGGGCGCCGGGGCGGGTAGCGCGACCGCGACGGCGAAGAAGGGCGGGTCGCTCACACTCGTGAACCGGAGCGATTTCGACTACGTCGATCCGGGTCTCGCCTACTTCAGCCACTCGTGGAACATGATGGGGGCGACGAACCTGACGCTCCTCTACTACCCGCACACCGAGGGCCCCGCGCGCAACCGCCTCGCCGGCATGGCGTCGCCGATGCCGCGGGTCACGAACGGCGGCAAGACCTACACGTTCACGATCAAGAAGGGCTTCCGGTTCTCCGACGGCAAGCCGGTGACCGCCGCGAACTTCAAGCGGGCGTTCGATCGCGGTAAGAACACCGCGATGCAGTCGCCCGCGTCGTCCTTCATGGACGACATCGCGAGCTACAGCGCCAAGGGCCAGGTCTTCACGGTCACGCTGAAGCAGGTCGCGCCGGACTTCCTCGCCCGGATGACCATGCAGTTCTTCTCGGCCGTGCCGGTGAACCTGCCGTTCACGGCGGAGGGCATCAAGGCTCCGGTCATCTCGGCCGGCCCCTACTACCTCAAGGAGTGGAACCCGAAGAACTCCGCTCTGGCCGTCCGCAACCCGTACTGGAAGAACAACCAGGAGCCGTTCAAGTCGCTCGGCTTCGCGGCCAACCTCGATCAGATCCGCTGGATCGTCGGTCCTGACCCGGCGACGCAGCGCCTGATGTGCGAGCGCGGCGAGGCCGACCTGTGCGGCTTCCCGCCCGCGCAGTCGAAGGAGCTCGCCGACAAGTACGGCATCAACAAGAGCCAGTTCTTCGTGAAGCCGCAGATCGGCAACTGGTACCTCGCGATGAACACCTCGCGCGGCATCTTCCAGAACAACGTGAAGCTGCGGCAGGCCGTGGCCAACGCGATCGACCGGCGCTTCATGGTCGCTCAGCACGGCTACCTGGCCGGTAACCGCTCGGATCAGTTCATCCCGATGGGCATGCCGGGCTTCAAGAACTTCGACATCTACTCGCTGAAGGGCCCGAACTACGCGAAGGCGAAGCCTCTTGCGCAGGGCAACACGCGGGACGGCAAGGCCGTGATGTACACGTTCAACACGGCGCAGGGCCCGCCCATCGCCCAGTCCGTGCAGTTCAACCTGAAGCAGATCGGCATCGACGTCGAGATCAAGCTGTTCGATCGCGTCGTCCAGCACGAGAAGACCGCCACCCGCGGTGAGCCGTTCGACCTCACGCTCGAGGGCTGGCTCGCCGACTATCCGGATCCGGCGAACTTCATCAACGTGCTGCTCGACGGCCGCCGCATCCAGGCCGACAACAACGTCAACGCGTCGTACTTCAACGATCCGAAGTACAACGGGCGGATGGATCAGGCCTACAAGCTGGCCGGAGACGCGCGGACGAACGCGTACGCGATCCTCGACCGCGACATCATGAAGGACGCAGCGCCCGTCGCGCCGTACATCTCCACCTCGGCGCGGTGGCTGACCAGCACGAAGGTCGGCTGCTTCCAGTACTCCGGCGCCCAGGGCATCCTCTGGACGCAGATCTGCACCAAGTAGGAACGGAGCACCGCAGGCATCACTGACACACCGGGCGGGGGGAGCGACGCTCCCCCCGCCCGCTTCCCTCCGAAACCGGATTCGACTACCCTCCCGACGACGTGTTGCGATACCTGATCAGACGGCTGCTATGGGCCTGCGTGCTGTTCATCGCCGTCACGTTCGTCACCTACGTCATCTTCTTCGTCGTCCCGGCGAACCCGGCGCGCCTCGCGGCGGGCCAGTCCGCGACGCCGGAGCGCGTCCACGAGGTCGAGAAGTTCCTCGGCCTCGACCAGCCGTTCTACGTGCAGTACGTGAAATTCTTGAAGCGGCTGGTGCTCGAGGGCTCGCTCGGGCAGTCGTTCGTGACGCGCCAGTCGGTGAACGAGGAGATCCTGCGCGCGGCCCCGATCACGGCGTCCCTCGTGTTCGGCGCGATGATCATGGTCCTTTCCCTCGCGATCCCCCTCGGCATCTTCTCGGCACTCCGGCCGCGATCGCTGCTCGACAGGCTGGCGATGGTCTACGTCCTGATCGGAATCTCGCTGCCCTCGTTCTGGATCGGCCTCGTCCTGTCCTACGTGGTCGGCTACAAGCTCGGCCTCACGCCGATCGCCGGCTACTGCGAGGTGTTCAGCGTGCCCGAGGCTGCGGCCTGTGGCGGCCTCTGGGACTGGGCGTACCACATGATCCTGCCGTGTCTCACGCTCGCGATCGTCGTGGCGGGTACCTACGTCCGTTTCGTGCGAGCAGAGGTGATGGAGACCCTGACCATGGACTACGTGCGGACGGCGCGCGCGAAGGGGGCGCCGGAGCGGACGGTGATCCGCGTGCACGTGCTGCGCAACGCGATGCTCCCCGTCGTGACGATGGTCGGCATGGACATCGGCCTCCTGCTCGGCGGGGCGATCTTCATCGAGGCCGTCTTCGGCCTCCAGGGCCTCGGCGGTACCGCGCTCGAGTCGATCGGCCGCTTCGACCTCCCGGTCCTGCAGGGCGTGGTCATCTTCGGCGCGATCGCGATCATCATCTTCTCGCTCGTCGTCGACCTCCTCTACGCGTGGATCGATCCACGCATTCGCCTCACGTAAGCTGCCTCGGATGAGCGAGCCGCTCCTCGACGTCCGCGACCTGCGGACCGAGTTCTCAACGGACGACGGCATCGTCCGGGCCGTCGACGGCGTCAGCTTCAAGGTCGAGCCGGGCCAGGTGCTCGGCATCGTCGGCGAGTCGGGCTCGGGGAAGAGCGTCACCTGCCTCACGGTGATGGGCCTCAACGACCCGAAGTTCGCGGTCTCGAGCGGCGAGGTGCTCTTTCGCGGCGAGGATCTCCTGAAGGTCTCGAAGAGCCGCCTGCGCGAGGTGCGCGGGAACGAGATCGCGATGATCTTCCAGGACCCGATGACGTCGCTCAATCCCGTGCACAAGATCGGTCGCCAGCTCGCCGAGGCAGTGGTTCTGCACGAGGACGTGTCGCGGAAGCAGGCGTACGCCCGCGCGCGCGAGCTGCTGAAGGCAGTGGGTATCCCTCGCGCCGAGCGACGGATCGACGACTACCCCCACCAGTTTTCGGGCGGCATGCGCCAGCGCGTGATGATCGCGATGGCACTCATCAACAACCCCGACCTCATCATCGCCGACGAGCCGACGACGGCGCTCGACGTGACCACGCAGGCGCAGATCCTCGCCCTGCTCAAGCGGCTGCAGGAGGACTTCGGCTCTGCCGTGATCATGATCACGCACGACCTCGGCGTCGTCGCCGAGGTCGCGGACGACGTGATCGTCATGTACGCCGCCCGGATCGTCGAGCGGGGAGCGGTGCGGTCGATCTTCAACGAGCCGCGACATCCGTACACCTGGGGCTTGATGGGCTCGCTGCCCCGACTCGACGTGAACGTCGAGCGCCTGTACCAGATCCCCGGCCAGCCGCCCTCGCTGCTCAACCCGCCCGTGGGGTGCCGCTTCCATCCGCGCTGCGCCTTCGCGATGCCCGTCTGCCGCGAGAAGGACCCGCGACTCGAGGCCACCTCGGGCGACCCGGCGCACGAGGAGGCCTGCCATCTCGACGGGGAGACCAAGTCGCGCGAGGCCGCGGCGCTCGTCGCGACGCTGACCGCCGGGGCCGTCGTATGAGCACCGTCGGCGCGGGCAACGAGCTCCTCGTCGTCGAGGACCTGAAGAAGCACTTCCCGGTCACGCGGGGGATCGTCTTCCAGAAGGAGATCGCGACCGTCAAGGCGGTCGACGGCGTCTCGTTCACGCTGCGCGAAGGCGAGACGCTCGGCATCGTCGGCGAGTCCGGCTGCGGCAAGTCCACGCTCGTGCGCTGCATCCTCAAGCTGCTCGAGCCGACCGGCGGCAGGGTCGTCTTCCAGGGCCAGGACATCACCGGCCTCTCGCGCCGCGAGATGCGGCCGCTGCGCCGGAACATGATGATGGTCTTCCAGGATCCGTACGCGTCGCTCAACGCCCGAAAGCGCGTCGGTTTCATCATCGGCGAGGCGCTCGAGCTCCACGGCATCGGGACGCCGGCCGAGCGCAAGCGGCGCGTCCAGGAGCTGCTCGAGGTGGTCGGCTTGAACCCCGAGCACTACAACCGGTTCCCGCACGAGTTCTCCGGCGGCCAGCGACAGCGCATCGGCGTGGCGCGCGCGCTCGCGGTCAACCCGAAGCTGATCTTCTGCGACGAGCCCGTGTCGGCGCTCGACGTCTCGGTGCAGGCGCAGATCCTGAACCTGCTGAAGGACCTCCAACGCGAGTTCGGCCTCACCTATGTCTTCATCGCCCACGACCTCAACGTCGTGCGGCACATCTCCGACCGCGTGATGGTCATGTACCTCGGCAAGGCGGTCGAGCTGGCCGACCGCGACGAGCTGTACATCCACCCCAAGCACCCGTACACCGGCGCGCTGCTCAGCGCCGTGCCGATCGCGAGCCCCGACATCGGTCGCGCGCGGAAGCAGGTGGTGCTCGAGGGTGACGTGCCCAACCCGATCAACCCGCCGGTCGCCTGCAACTTCCATCCGCGCTGCCCGAGGTTCCACCAGGGTCACTGCGACGTGGAGACGCCGCCGCTCGCGCCGATCGCGCACGACCATCTCGTCGCCTGCCACTACCCGCTCGAGCGCTGGCCGATGGACATCGCCGATCGCAGCGTGGCGGCCGCGCAGCCGGTCGAGTCGGCCGGATAGCGCGACCGCCGCACCATGCGCGCCGCCGCGCGACGGATCGTCGTTCTCTTCGGCTCCGCTGTCGTCGCGATCGGGCTGGTCTCCGGGCTCATCGGCCTCGCGCTCGGCAGCTCCTTCTGGCGCGCGTCGGCGACGGGCCTCTACCTCGTCGGATGCTTCCTGATCGTGCTAGGCGTCTTCGCCGGCGTACGAGGGCCGCTGCGACCGGCCGGCTCGGAGGAGGAGGGCGACGCTCTGGGATCCCTGCTCGGCGTCGGCATCTTCTCGAAGGGAGTGCGGAGCGCGACGAGCGACGAGCGGGCCGACGCCCGGGCGACGGCATGGCTCTTCCTCGCCATGGGCGTCACGATGATCCTCGTCGGCATCGCGCTCGATCCCCGGACGAAGCTCTTCTGAGACGCGTGGTTCCGACTAACCAGTCCGCCGTTCGGTCGTCCAAGTCAGCATGACGGGTATGCGTCCGTCTCGGTGCGACCGCACACGATCGCTCCTCTCGCAGGGGCTCGACGGCGCGATCTCCGAGGTCGAGCGGCGGGCGACCGCGCGGCACATCGCGCGCTGCGCGGACTGTCGCGCCTTCGAGGCGCAGAGCCGCTGGGTGACGGAGGAGCTCCGGGCGGCGCCGCTGCTCGAGCTTCCGCGCCGCGTCGTCCTCACCCCGGTGCGAACGCACCGGATCTCGAGCCGGCTCGTCGGCAACGTCGCGTCGATCGCAGCGTTGCTCGCCGTGAGCGTCGGCGGCTGGGCGACCGGCATGAGCCTCGCGACAGGCTCGTCGGCGAACCGCGCCGTGCCGCCGCTGCGCGACTCGGTGAACGTCGACGCGCTCCGCGCGCTGCACGTCGAGGCGCTGCGCGCCGGCCAGCTGCCGATGCTCCCCGAGACGCGCCCGCCCGCGAACGTGAAGCCGCCGCGCCCGGCGGACGACGCCTAGCGCCACCCGGCGCGCGGACCAGCGTGGAGGCCCCGACTACACTCGTCGGCGTGTTGGCCGACCCGGTACGCGCCGACGAGCTGCAAGAGGCTGTCGCGGTCGCCACGCGGCTGCTCGAGAACATCGAGAGGGTCGTGCACGGCAAGAGCGACGAGGTGCGGCTCGTCCTGACGGCCCTGGCGTGCGGCGGGCACGTGCTGTTCGAGGACGTGCCGGGCACGGCGAAGACGGTTCTCGCGCGGGCCGTGTCGCAGTCGATCGAGGGGTCGCTCGGGACGAGGATCCAGTGCACGCCCGATCTCCAGCCGACCGACGTCACCGGTCTCGCCGTCTACGACCAGCGCACGCGGGACTTCGAGTTCCGACCGGGCCCGATCTTCGCGAACGTCGTGCTCGTCGACGAGATCAACCGGGCGATGCCGAAGACGCAGTCCGCGCTGCTCGAGGCGATGGCCGAGCGCCAGGTGACGGTCGACGGGACGACGAGGCCCACCCCCCGTCCGTTCCTGCTGCTCGCCACGGAGAACCCGATCGAATACGAGGGCACGTTCCCGCTCCCGGAGGCGCAGCTCGACCGCTTCTTCCTGCGGACCTCGCTCGGCTACCCGAGCGCCTCCGAGGAGCTCAAGGTGATCGAGGACCAGCGCGTCGAGCATCCGCTTGCATCGCTGCAGCCCGTCGTCGGCATCGACGAGATCGAGGCTCTCGAGCGCGCGACCACCGCCGTCTACCTCGACCCGCTGATCGCGGAGTGGGTTGTCCGGCTCGTCCGTGCGACGCGTGAGATGAGCGCCACGTCGGTCGGCGCCTCGGTCCGCGGCAGCCTCGCGCTCGAGCGGGCCGCGCGCGGCTGGGCGCTGCTCCACGGCCGCCAGTACGTCGTCCCGGCCGACGTCGAACGGCTGCTCGTCGCGGTGCTCGGACATCGAGTCGTCCTCACGCCGACGAAGCTCGCGGAGGCGCGCCAGCATGGGATGGCGGCCGTCATGCGCGCGTTTGCCGAGGAATGCCTCGCGCTCGCGCCGCCGCCGTCGGCGGCGCTCGAGGACGACCCGGTGCCCGCCCCCGTCGAGGAATGATCGGCGGCGGCCTCACCTTCCCGCTCGTCTCGCGCCGGCGGCTGATCGGCCTGGCGTTCGGGTCGATGCACGGCGCGCGCAGAGGCTCGGGATCTGATATCGCCGGCTCGCGTCCCTATGTCCCGGGGGACGACCCTCACCGGATCGACTGGGCCGCGTCGGCGCGCCTCTCGGCGGCGCGCGCCAGCGACGAGTTCGTCGTCCGGGAATACCTCGCCGACGAGGCGCCGCGAGTGGTCGTCTGCGTCGACCGGCGCCCCGCGATGTCGATGTGCCCGCCTGGCCTGCCGTTTCTCCACAAGGCGGAGGCCGCCGGCGTCGCGCTCGCGCTGATCGAGGCGAGCGTGGCGGAGTCGCGCGGCCTCGTGGGACGGCTCGAGCACGAGCGCCCCGGCCTCGTCGCTTGGAGCCCGCCGACGAGCGGGCGCAGGAACATCGTCCTCGCGGAGCACGCCCTGCCGGAGCGCTCGACGCCGGCCGACGCGATCACGGGCATGTTCGAGTTCCTCACGATCCACCGGCGCCAGGTCCCGTCGGCGAGCTTCGTGTTCGTCCTGTCCGACTTCATCGAGCCGACGCCGCTCGAGACGTGGGAATGGGCGCTCGACCGAGGCTGGGACGTCGTCCCGGTGATCGTCCAGGATCCGGTGTGGGAGCAGCGCTTCCCCGACGTCGACCGCATCGTCGTCCCGCTCGTCGGGGCCAACGGCCGCATGCGGCTCGTGCGGCTTTCCGCCGGCGAGTCTGAACGGCTGCGAGAGCGCCACGAGCAGCGGCTGGCGGAGCTCGTCGGCGGGCTGCGCTCGCTCGGCGTCGAGCCGGTCGTGATCGGACGGGAGGACGGCGAGCACGTCTTCGAGGCCTTTCTCAGCTGGTCGTCCGAGCGGCAGGCGGCCTGGGGGCACGCGGCGTGAAGCGCGCGGCGGTGATCGCCGTGCAGGTGGCAGCCGCCGTGCTCGTCGGCCTCGCGATCCGGGAGCTCTGGCTCGCGGTCACCGACGAGGGCAACAGCGCCGCCGAGCCGCGCAGCGCGGTCTCCGTCACGGCCGACGTGACGCCGAACGTCGTCGCTTTCGGGACGCCCCTCGTCGCGACCGCCGACGTCGTCGTCGACACCCGGATCGTCCGGCCCGAGTCGATCAGCATGCAGGCGGACTTCACGCCGTACGAGCTCGCGGGCAAGCCGACGGTCGAGCGGCACGTGACCGGCTCGAGCGCGCACGTGCGCTTCCGCTATCCGCTCCGGTGTCTCCGCGAAGGGTGCGAGCCGGCGGCCGCGCGCGGCGTCGCCGAGTTCCAGTCGGGCCTCGTGCGTTACCGCTTCCGCGACAGCCCGGGTGCCGGGCGGGACTTCGTCGACTGGCCCGCGGTCGTCGTCGCCTCGCGCGTCGCGGCGGACGACGTGGAGGCGATCCGCTGGCGGGCGAGCGAGACGGAGCTTCCGGCAGTCACGACGCGCTTCGGGCCGAAGGGGCTGGCGACCGTCCTCCTTGTCGCGGCGCTGGCGCTCGTCGGTGTGGCCGTCTGGCTCGGCCGTCGCCTGTGGCATGTCCCGGCGGTGTCCGAGGATCTCGAGCAGCGTCCGATCCGCCCGCCGCTGGAGCGTGCCCTCGAGCTCGCACGGGCAGAGCTCGGCAACGGCGTCGGGCCGGCCGAACGCCGCCGGGCGCTCGAGCGCGTGGCGCGCGAGCTCGACGTGCTCGGCCACGAGGCGCTGGCCGACGACGCGCGGGCGCTCGCCTGGTCGCCGCAGCCCTCGACCGGCGAGGAGGTCGAGTCCTTCGCGCGCCGTGTGGAGGACGCGGTCTCACCCGAGGTCGCGGTATGAGCGAGCTCTCGCTGCGCCGGCGCACCGGGCTGCCGACCTCTGCCGCGGACGAGCTGCGCCGCGAGCATCGGCGGACGCGCTGGTTCAGGGTCGCGCTCGCCGTAGCGGCACTCGGGCTGCTGCTCGCCGCCTACGGGCTCTCTCGCGACCTCGAGGCGCTCCCGACCAGCTACTTCGCGACCGGGAGCGGCGGCATCGTCGTCCTCGACCTCTCGACGAGCGTCGACGCGCAGAAGTCGCAGCGCGTGCAGCGCGTCTTGCAGTCCTTCGCGGAGACCGAGGGGCGCGTGGGGCTGATCGTCTTCTCGGACAGCGCGTACGAGATGCTGCCGCCGGACACGAGGAGCGAGGAGCTGCGTCCGCTGCTCCCCTTCTTCGACCAGGGACCGGTCGGCGTCGCGCAGCGTGGCTTCGGCGGCCGCCGGGGCGGCGGAAACGCGGCTCCGGCGCAGCGGCCTCGGGAGGAGAGCCCCTGGTCGCTCGCCTTCCGCGGCGGCACTCGGATCTCGACAGGTCTCGCCGAGGCGCGCGCCGTCATCGCCCGGGAAGGCAATCACGACCTGTCCGTCCTCCTGCTGAGCGACCTGGACGACTCGGGCTTCGACACGTCGGCGCTCACCGAGGAGCTCGTCGCGTACGAGCGCGACGGCATCCGGCTCCGCGTCGTCCCGCTGTTCCCCGCGCCCGAGGACAGGCGGCTCTTCACGCAGATCGCCGGGAAGAACGTCTTCGTCGACCGCCCCGAGCTCCTGCGGAACACGACGGTGCGCGAGCACCTGACACTCGTGGGCTCGTCGCCGTGGGCGCTCGCCTGTGTCGGCGCCGCGCTGCTCGGCCTCCTCGCTCTGAACGAGCGCTGGTGCGCACGCCTGGCCTGGGGGAGGACGGCGTGACCGAGCGTCCCTGGCTCCGGCCCGCGGCGGGTGCGGTCGCCGTCCTCGCGCTCGTCGTCGGAGCGGCGCTCCTCGTCGCGCTCGCTGCCGACGTGCTGCGCTGGGACCGGCAGCTCCGCGACGGCGACATCGCATACGGCGCCGCGGTGCCTGCGGCGTGGGAGCCGGACACGCTTCTCCCACGCGGTGTGTCGGAGTCGCTCCTCGGCGTCGGAGACGACGTCGCCTACCGGCACGCCGTCGACCGCTTCTGGCGCAGCGGTCCGCGAGAGCCGATCCGCGTGTTCGAGGACGTGACGCGGAGGAGTGCTGCGGAGCGGGTGCTCGGCCAGACGTTCGTCGCCGACGACAACCCGACGCGGCGATCGCAGCTCGCGGTGCTTCGAGCGGCACTCATGCTCGAGGAGGGCAGGAACTCGCCGACGCAGCGCCAGGTCTTCGTCCGGCGCGCGATCGAGCAGCTCGAGCGAGCCGTGATCCTCGACCCGTCCAACGACACGGCGATCTACGACCTCGAGCTCGCGCTCAAGCTGTTGCGGGCGTCCGGCTCGGGCGTCGCGGGCAGCGGTGACACGCGCTCGCCGCTGCCGAGCCCGGGCGCCGGCTCGGCGACGTCCGGCAGCGGCTTCTGACGAGCGGACGTGTCGGTCAGCTTCCTGACCCCGCTCGCGGCCCTCGTCGGCCTGATCGGGGCCCTCGGCGCGTGGGCGCTCGTCGCCGCGCGAAGGCGGTCCGCTGCGATCGCGACGTCGCTCCGCCTGCCGGCGGCAGGGCGACGCGCCACCCTCGTCGACCTCGGCCTGGTCGCGCTCGTCTCCGGCCTGGTCGCGCTCGCCGCGGCCCAACCCGTCGTCGCGCGCTCGGAGTCGACCCGCGGTCGCGAGGGCGCCGAGGTGCTGATCGTGATGGACGTCACGCGCTCGATGCTCGCGCGGCGCGCTCCGAGCGAGCCGACCCGGCTCGACCGAGCAAGAGCCGTCGCGAAGCGCCTGCGCAGCGCGATCCCGGAGACACGCGTCGGCGTCGCATCGCTCTCGGACCGCGTCCTGCCACACCTCTTCCCGACGCTCGGAGCCAACGCCTTCGCTGCGGTGATCGACCGCGCGATCGGGATCGAGCGACCACCACCCGACCGGAGGGCGCGGCGGGCCACGGCGTTCGCAGCACTCGGCGATCTGGGCCGTGTCGCGTTCTTCCGTCCCGACTCGGCCCGTCGGATCGCCGTTGTCGTGACGGACGGTGAGACGATCCCGGTCGACCTGGAGACCTTGAGCGATCGCCTACGCGAGGGTCACGTCTCGACGATCTTCGTCCAGGTGTGGCGGGGCGACGAGGCCGTGTTCGACGACCAGGGGGTGCGTGACCCCGCCTACCGTCCCGACCCGACGTCGAGCCGCTCACTGCGGCTCGTCGCCGGCGCGTTGGACGCGCCGGTCATCAACGAAGGCGACACGCGCTCGCTCGTGGCCGCCGTGCGCGAGCGGCTGGGCAGGGGCCCACTCGTCGCCCAGGGCCGCCAGTTGGTCTCGAAGGAGCTGGCTCCGCAGGCACTCCTCGCGGCCTTCGTCCCGCTCGCGGTGCTCCTCTACCGCCGTAACCTGTAGTTCACATCCGCCGAACGTTCTGGAAAACACGCTCGGCTACCCTCCACGCGTGTTCCGACGTCTCCGCTCGCCGGGCACGGCCCGGGCCCTCACCTGGGCCGCTGCGCTCGTCCTGATCGCCGGCATCGTCGCGTTCGTGACCGTGCGGCTCGGCCAGGAGGACAAGGGCCCGGCCAATGTCGGGAGCGTGCCGACCGGGTTCGCCTCGGAGGACTTCGATCCCAACGCGACGATCACGGAGCCGAAGGAGAGCGACGTCCCGCAGGCCGCACGGGTCGCGGCCGGCGAGTTCGTGCTCGCAGCCGTCGGGCGCGAAGACCTCCCGAAGGCCTGGAAGCTCGCCGATCCCGGCCTCAAGCGTGACTGCGCCTGCACCTACAAGGAATGGCTCACCGGCAACATCCCCGTCCAGTACTTCCCGACGAAGGGGCTCCGCGGAGCGTCGTTCTCGGTCGACGAGGTGACGCCGGGCCATGTCGTCCTGCAGGTCCTGCTGACGCCGGCCGCGTCGAGCAGCCTGAAGCCGACGGCCTTCTACATCGGCCTCAAGCAACGCGGCAAGGACGCCCCCTGGCTCGTCGACTACTGGGCTCCGGTGGACGTCATCGCCGTGCCTGCGTCTCCGCAGGGCTGACGCCTCCACGTACGCTGACGGCGTGTTCGTGACGCCGAACTTCATCTCGTCCGACGTCTGACGGCTCGACCACGCCGAGCGTGTCGAGGCGCTGATGCAGGGCTCCTCCCGACCGCGGCGGGACCGCATCGGGCTGCTCCGGCCGTTGGCTAGACTCCGTCGCCGGTCGCCCGGCAGGGTGCCGCTCGGTCAACCGTCTCTCCCATCGGAGCCACATGCCTGAAGCCACGAGCACGTCCGGTCGCAATGTCGGGAAGATCATCGAGATCAAGGGCGTCGTTCTCGACGCAGTGTTCCCCGACGACCTCCCCGAGATCCTGAGCGCCCTCGAGATCGAGCTGCCGAACGGGACGCTCGTCGCCGAGGTCCAGCAGCATCTCGGCGACGACCGCGTGCGCGCGGTTGCGATGGACTCGACCGACGGCCTCGCGCGGGGCGTGGACGTCGTCGACACGGGCGCTCCGATCTCCGTGCCGGTCGGCCAGCCGACGCTCGGACGGCTCTGGAACGTGATCGGGCAGTCGATCGACGGCAAGGGCGAGATCGCGGCGGACGCGGAGCGGTGGCCGATCCACCGCGACCCGCCCGCCTTCCGCGACCTCTCGCCGAAGATCGAGATCTTCGAGACCGGCCTCAAGTGCGTCGACCTGATCGCGCCGTACATCAAGGGCGGCAAGGTCGGCCTCTTCGGCGGCGCGGGCGTCGGCAAGACCGTGCTGATCCAGGAGCTGATCCACAACCTCGCAAAGGAGCACGGCGGCGTGTCGGTCTTCTCCGGCGTCGGCGAACGGACGCGCGAGGGCACCGACCTGATGATCGAGATGACCGAGTCGGGCGTGATCGACAAGGTCGCCCTCGTCTACGGCCAGATGAACGAGCCCCCGGGGGCTCGCCTGCGCGTCGGCCTCTCGGGCCTCACGATGGCCGAGTACTTCCGCGACCAGGGTCAGGACGTGCTGCTGTTCATCGACAACATCTTCCGGTTCGTCCAGGCCGGCTCGGAGGTCTCCGCGCTGCTCGGCCGCATGCCGAGCGCCGTCGGCTACCAGCCGACGCTCGCCACCGAGATGGGCCAGCTGCAGGAGCGCATCACCTCCACGACCACCGGCTCGGTGACGTCGGTGCAGGCGATCTACGTGCCCGCCGACGACCTCACCGACCCGGCGCCCGCGAACACGTTCGCCCACCTCGACTCCACGACGACGCTGTCCCGCGCGATCGTCGAGAAGGGGATCTATCCGGCGATGGACCCGCTCGACTCGACCTCGCGGGCGCTCCAGCCGGGGATCGTCTCCGACGACCACTACCGCGTCGCGACGAGCGTCCAGCAGATCCTGCAGCGTTACAAGGACCTCCAGGACATCATCGCGATCCTCGGGATGGACGAGCTGACCGACGAGGACAAGCTCGTCGTCTCCCGCGCGCGCAAGGTCGAGCGCTTCCTGTCGCAGCCGAACTTCGTCGCCGAGCAGTTCACGGGGACGCCGGGCGAGTACGTCAAGCTCGAGGACACGATCGCCGGGTTCGACGCGATCATCCAGGGCGAGTGCGACGACCTGCCCGAGGCGGCCTTCTACATGGTCGGGCCGATCGAGGCCGTGCGCGAGAAGGCGCGGCAGCTCGAGCAGGTCGCCGCCTGATGCGGCCCGAGGCCGCCTCAGGCTAGGAAAGCACCGCATGGCGGACGCGACCGATCATCCTGCATTCGACGTGCAGGTCGTCACGCCCGACGGCCCCGTCTTCCAGGGCGAGGCGCACATGCTGATCGTCCCCGGCGCCGCCGGCGAGATCGGAGTGCTGGCGCGTCACGCGCCGCTCGTCGCGACGCTCAAGGCCGGCTCGACGCGCGTCCATCTCGGCGGCAACGAGATCCTCGAGTTCGCGACCGGGCCGGGGTTCTTCAAGGTGGAGCTCGACCGTGCTCTCGCGCTCGTCGACGACGCGGTCAACGTCAGGGAGATCGACGACTCGCGCGCCCAGGCCCAGCTCGACGCGGCGAGGGCGGAGCTCGAGCGCGTCGAGGCCGGAGAGTCGACCGCCGACCGCTGGCAGCTCGAGCAACGCATCAGGCACGCCGAGAACCAGCTCGCGGTCTCGGGTCGCACGACCGGCTGAGCCGTTCGGCGCCGCGCCACCGACTCGATATCCCTCCCGTGAGGGAACCGGAGCGTCGGCGTCTCACCCTGTTGGGGGACGGAGGGGGCGGCCAGGCGCTCGTACGGTGAGAGCCTCTGGGGATCCTCCCGGGGAGGGGCAAGGGGTTACTGCGGCGATGAAGAAGTGGCCATTCTGGCGTCTGTTGGCGTCCCGAAACACGCGCGAGCTCGCGGCGATCGCGTGCACCGTGCTCGTGATTCCGGCCGTCGCGCTTGCGGGGCTGACGCTCTCGCTCTTCCCGAACGGGGTAGGCGCACCGATCCT
>Ga0105239_10003181_pt1 | contig 20325 bp, 16 predicted proteins | sample KBSC44metaG_FD_92761 | JGI IMG/M metagenome (GOLD analysis project Ga0105239, IMG submission 92761) | Corn rhizosphere microbial communities from Kellogg Biological Station, Michigan, USA - KBS C4-4 metaG | ecosystem: Host-associated > Plants > Roots > Rhizosphere > Soil | place: Michigan, USA... | reverse complement strand
CTTCGTGACCGGCAGCTTCATGCATTCGCTGTCGCGCAGCGGCCGCCTCGACCGTCTCTCGAACGGCCTCTGCCGCTCGGACGATCTTCCGGCCGTGAAAGCCCGCATGGCGGACTTCATGGCAGCAGGCTTCCTCGCTCTGAAACGCAAGGCATAAGCAAGATTTTCCGAGCTTGAATCGAAAAATTCGAGCGCAGCGAAGAATTTTTCGGGGAGGGGTACTGCACCGGCAGCGGAGCAAATACCCCTCCCCGAAATCTGCGCGCTGCGCTCGCAAATTGTCGACCCGCCCTCAAGGGGAGGGTGAAGCTGGTTCAACGAAAAACTATCACGCTCTAGCGTTCAGCAGCCGCTGGCCGGTTTGGTCAGTGGCGGCGAAACGATGCCGGTATTCCAATTCCAGGCGAGATCGGCGGCCTTGCGCCGGCACACAGCTTCCTCATGGAGCGCATACATGCCGGGCAGAATATTGTTCGCTGGATGTGGGCCGTCCGTGATGTCCATGTAGGCCGCGTCCGTTCCGTAAGCGGGCCAGTCCGGCTGTTTGGCGGCCTGCGGTTTGGCGCTACGCGCAAAGCTCGTCCAGTAATCGAGCATAGCGTCGGAAAGAGCGGCCTCTTGCGCCGTCGCCGGAATCTTCGGCCAGTTTGGCGGCGTGCGGTCGAGCGTGCCGAACACGTAGGGCAACTCGCTCGCATGGAACGCATGCAGGTTCGCGCTGTTCTCCGCGGGGTAGCCGTGATCGAAGAAGTAAAGATAGGAGGGCAGGCCGATGGCCGCCTGCTTCTTCACGAGGCGCTCGGCCGTCCAGCCGTAAAGGGCATCGCGCGTGTTGGCCCAGATGCTCTCCTGCATGTTGCTCGCTGGATAGCGCTTCAGATAGTCGTCCGCGAGATCAAAATAGCGGTCGCGGATTGTTTTCTCGTACACGGCCGCGCTCGCCGGCGGGGGCGGCGCGAGGATCCGAAGAGAGCGGATTTCGCCGGCGTTGAATCCCGCCAGCAGCGGCACATGCGCCTGTTCGCCGGCATCGAACACATCGACAAGCTGCTTCGGCAGGATATGCCCGTCGATGGCGCCGAAGGGCTGGAAGCCTGCGGCGGGCGCCGCCGTGGTGAGCGCCTGCGCGTCCATCGCGCGCAATGCGGCGACGTCTGGCGCATGCAGGGCTACCGCCATCTTCGCGCCGATGTCCTCCGCCGACGGCGAGCCATAGCGTGCGTGTTTCAAATCCGGTGTCGAGACCATATAGGCGCTCTGTGCGATGGCCTTGTGGAACAGGCCGCGCGCCTCAGGCGAGGTCAGCAGGTACATGACGCTCAGGCCCCCCGCGGATTCGCCGGCGATGGTGACGTTCGACGCATTGCCGCCAAAGGCGCCGATATTCGCTTTTACCCAGCGCAGCGCTTCGATCTGGTCGAGCAGGCCGTAATTGCCCGAAAGGCCTTGCGGCGACTCGGCACTGAGACCCGGATGCGCCAGCCAGCCGATCACGCCAAGCCGGTAATTGATCGTGACGACGACGATGCCGCGCTCAGCCATCTTCTTGCCGTCATAGAGCGCGTCGCTGCTCGCTCCACCCCACAGCGCGCCGCCATAGATCCACACGAACACCGGCGCATTGCGCGCGTCGGCCGGCGCCCAGACATTGAGCGTGAGGCAGTCCTCGCTGATCGGGCCGGTGTCGCTCGTATAGACGCTCGCGATCTTGGCAGTGGGTTGGATGCAGGCCGGGCCGAACGCGGTTGCCTGCTTCACGCCTGCCCAGCGCGGCAGCGGGCTTGGCGGCCGCCAGCGCAGCGAACCTACCGGCGGCACCGCATAGGGAATGCCTTTGAAGACGTTCAATGCGCCATCCGATTTGCCCTGCATGGCGCCGGCGGATGCTTTCACGATCGGATCGGGTGCTGGCATCGCGGGGTCTGCCGAGAGGTGAGAGGAAGGAATGAGGGAAGCGGCGAGCGCGCCAAGCGCTATGAGACGGCGGATCATCGGATCGTTTCTCCCATGGCCTCGCGGCGCAGCACCCGCGCCAGAACGAGGAACAGCACGATGGCAAGGACATAAAACGGCAATAGCGCATAGAGCGCGAGTTGCAGCGAATTGTGCGGATGGCTCGCATGGAAGAAGTCACTCATCGCGCCGACGAACGCAGGGCCCAGGCCCATGCCGATCAGGTTCATGACCAGCAGCAACAGAGCACCGGAGGTGACGCGCTGATCCGGCCGCACTTCTTCCTGTACCAAGGTCACCGATGACGACAGATAGAAGTAGTTGAGAAAGTAGGGGCCAATCAGAAACACAAGGGCGAGCGGCCATGCCGGCGCCCAGACGAACCCGACATAGAACGGGATGGCAAGCGCGAGCGACAGCGCGGGGGCAAGCGCATAGGCCTCTTTCCAGCGCCGCGCAAAGCGGTCGATCACGCGGCCCGAGACGAAAATCCCGCCACCCATCCCGATGCCAACAAGTAGCGCGTAGTACAGCGCGATTTCGTTCAGGGTCATGCCCTTCTCGCGCATGAGAAAGAGCACCGCGAAATTGCCCGCACCGTAAGTGACCACCTGGGTTGCGCCGCTGGCGAGGGCTGCGAGCACCAGCGCCGGCCGCGAGAAGAACATCACGATCGTCTGTGCGAAGCCCGAGGGCGTGGAGCCGGGGGCAAGCGGTTGATCGAGTCCGCCGCGCGGCGGTTCGCGAACGATCAGGAGAACGGCCAGCGCTGCAACCAGGCCAACCGCGCCGAGCGCGATGAACGCGTCGCGCCAGCCATAGGCGGCCGCGATGGAAGCGCCGAACGCGACCCCAAGTGCCGCCCCGATCGGGGGACCGAGATTGTAGATGCCGAGCGCGGTGCCGCGGCGGCCGGGCGGAAAATAATCGGAGATGATCGCGTAGGAGGGCGGAACGCCGCCGGCTTCACCGACACCGACGGTCATGCGCGCGAGCACAAGCTGGAGATAGCTGGCCGCGAAGCCGCAGGCCATCGTGGCTGCGCTCCAAAGCGCGCAGGCGAGCGACAGCACCCATACGCGATTGGTTTTGTCGGCGACCCATCCGACCGGAATCGAAATGAAGCAGTAGAACAGCGCGAAATAGAGACCGCCGATCAGCCCGAGTTGTCCGTCAGTGACGTGCAGGCTGTCCTGGATCGGCTTCGCCAGGATCGAAAGCAGCTGGCGGTCCAGAAAATTCAGGACATAGATGAAGCACAGCATGCCGAGCACGACCCGCGCGCGCGCGGCGGAGGGTTGGGTGACTGGCGAAATACCGCCGGCATCCCCTGTCAACGTTGTGGCCTTGGGTGCCGTCATCTCTCAGACGTTTTCCGCAAGGAAGCGACACAGGCGAGTTGTGGGCGTGATAGGCTTCCTGCTCACTGCGCTCCCCCGTCCGGCCGCTTTCGGGATGGCCGCTCTTTCCAGAACCATGCAGCGCGGCCCGGAATGCGTCAACACTCATTCGTGTGTGAATGAATGAAATTATGAGCCTGCCGACCGGCGGGTGGCGCCCCAATTCTTATGGGTTTCTTATTCGGCGGCGCCCAGTTCCGCATGGCATTCTAACGGCCTCCTTCCCTATCTGTTCTTTGCAGTTGCCGGAAATCGGAACGCTGCAAAGGCAAAGACGATGGTGGAAATTCTCAGATTCGACGAAGCCGTTCGGCATCGCGCGCGTCCGCTTCCGTCGAAGACATCCGAAGCCGGGGACGCGTTCAGTTTCTGGCCGGAGGTTTCGTGCGGTCTGTGGACGTCAGGCACGCAGCAATCCACCGATCCTGCCAATTCGCAGAACAAGGTGCTGTCCGAAATCCTGCTGATCCTCGGAGCGACTGCGGCGATCGCGGCGACGATTTCGTTGCTCGCCGGCACATTGCCGGGCGTGTGACCGACACGCTTCGGAGACCTCGATGCTCGATCTCGTTCTGATTGCTGGCGGCTTCGCCTTTTTCATCGTGGCGATTGCCTACCAACACGCCTGCGACAAGTTCTGAAGGAAATCCCATGGTCCTCGATTACGCGCTCGGAGCGATCGTGACGCTCGGCATCTTCGCCTATCTGGTCTTCGCGCTGATCCGCCCGGAGAGGTTCTGATACCCATGACTCTCAACGGCTGGTTCCAGATCGCGCTTTATTTCGGCTTGCTGCTGCTTACGGTGAAGCCGCTCGGCCGCTACATGACCGACGTGTTCGAGGGCAAGCGCACCTTCCTGTCATTCGTACTGCGGCCCGTCGAACGCGCGACGTATTGGATCTGTGGCGTGCGCGAGAGTGAGGAGCAGAGCTGGATCGGTTATGGCGTCGCTATGCTGTTATTCAGTCTGGCGGGTTTCGTGTCGCTTTACGTGCTGATGCGCCTGCAGGCCGTGCTGCCGTTCAATCCGCAAAAATTCCCGGCCGTGGGCGAACATCTCGCCTTCAACACGGCGATGAGCTTCGTCACCAACACCAACTGGCAGTCCTATGTGCCGGAAACGACGATGTCGTATCTGGTGCAGATGGCGGGTCTGACCATGCACAATTTCGTCTCCGCCGCGACCGGCATCGCGCTCGCGGTCGCGCTGATCCGCGGTTTTGCGCGGCGCTCGGCGCAGACGGTCGGCAATTTCTGGGTCGATCTCACCCGTTGCACGCTTTATGTACTGCTGCCGATCTCGATCGTCGTGGGCCTGTTCTTCGTGTGGCAGGGCGTCCCGCAGAATTTGAGCGCCTATGTCGACGCCCACACCCTCGAAGGCGCTAAGCAGAGCATCGGCATGGGGCCGGTCGCCTCGCAGGAGGCGATCAAGATGCTCGGCACGAACGGCGGCGGCTTCTTCAACGCCAATTCCGCGCATCCGTTCGAGAATCCGAATGCGATCACCAATCTCGTGCAGATTCTGCTGATCTTTTCGCTTGGTGCGGCGCTGACCAACGTCTTCGGCCGCATGGTCGGTAGCCAGCGCCAGGGCTGGGCGATCTTCTGGGTGATGGCGGTTCTCTGGTTCGCCGGCACCTCCGTCGTCTATTGGGCCGAGGCGCCGGGCAATCCTGCGTTCGCATCCCTGCATGTCGACCAGGCGGTGTCCGCGTTGCAGGCCGGCGGCAATATGGAAGGCAAGGAGGTGCGCTTCGGCATCGCCAATTCCGCGCTCTTCGCCACCATCACGACCGATGCCTCCTGCGGCGCCGTCAACACCACGCATGACAGCCTGATGCCACTCGGCGGGCTGATCCCGATGCTCAACATCCAGTTGGGCGAGATCATCTTCGGCGGCGTTGGCTCGGGCCTCTACGGCATGCTGCTGTTCGCGATCGTCGCGGTGTTCGTGGCGGGACTGATGGTCGGGCGCACGCCGGAATATCTCGGCAAGAAGATCGAGGCGCGCGAAGTGAAGATGGCGATGCTCGCCATCCTGATCCTGCCCCTCTCGATCTTGGGCTTCACCGCGCTTGCCACCGTTCTGCCAGCCGGGCTTGCAGGACCGGCGAACAGCGGACCGCACGGCTATAGCGAGATTCTCTATGCCTACACGTCGGGCACGGGAAACAACGGCAGCGCCTTCGCCGGCATCAGCGCCAACACGCTCTTCTTTAACGTGACCATCGGCGCTGCGATGCTGATCGGCCGCTTCCTGATGATCGTGCCGATGCTGGCGGTTGCGGGCTCGCTTGCCTCCAAGAAGATCGTGCCGCCGTCGGCGGGCACGTTCCCGACCGATGGCGGATTGTTCGTCGGCCTGGTCGTCGGCGTCATCCTGATCATCGGCGGTCTCACTTTTTTCCCGGCTCTCGCGCTTGGCCCGATCGTCGAGCACTTCGCGATGCTCGGCCACGCGCTCTACTGAGGTTTCCATGAATACGGTTGTTCAGAACCCTCTCGGTGTCGACGGCGTCCGCAAGCGGACATCCACGACGATGACGGATCGCGCGATCCTCATCCCCGCGATCGGTGCGTCGTTCCGGAAGCTCAATCCGCGCCATATGATCGCCAACCCGGTCATGTTCGTGGTCGAGATCGTGGCGGCGCTCACGACCATCCTGTTCTTCCGCGACCTGTTCACGGGTGGAAAGAGCCTCGGCTTCTCGTTCCAGATCAATCTGTGGCTCTGGTTCACGGTGGTGTTCGCGAATTTCGCCGAAGCCGTGGCCGAGGGCCGCGGCAAGGCGCAGGCGGATTCGCTCCGCCGCACCAAGACAGACACGATGGCGAAGCTGTTCGACGGCACGCGAAACAACTGGATTTCGGTTGCCGCGACGTCCCTCAAGCAGGGCGATGTCGTCCTGGTCGAGGCGGGGGACATCATCCCAAGCGACGGCGAAGTGGTCGAAGGCGTGGCTTCGGTCAACGAGGCGGCGATCACGGGGGAATCCGCTCCGGTGATCCGCGAATCCGGTGGCGACCGCTCGGCGGTGACCGGCGGCACGACCGTGATCTCCGACTGGATCAAGGTGAAGATCACGGCAGCGCAGGGACACACCTTCCTCGATCGCATGATCGCGCTGGTGGAAGGGGCTTCGCGCCAGAAGACGCCGAACGAGATCGCGCTCAACATCCTGCTCGCAGGCATGACGCTGATCTTCGTGTTCGCGGTGGCGTCGATCCCGAGCTTTGCTGCCTATGCCGGCGGCCGCATCACGGTGCTGGTGCTGGTCGCGCTGTTCGTAACGCTCATTCCCACCACCATCGGCGCGCTGCTGAGCGCCATCGGCATCGCCGGCATGGACAGGCTGGTACGCTTCAATGTGCTCGCGATGTCGGGCCGCGCGGTCGAAGCCGCGGGCGATGTCGATACGCTTCTACTCGACAAGACCGGTACGATCACGCTCGGCAACCGCCAGGCCACCGAATTCATCGCATTGCCGGGTGTCGCTGAGCGCGATCTCGCCGATGCGGCGCAGCTCGCTTCGCTGTCGGACGAGACGCCCGAAGGCCGCTCCATCGTGGTGCTGGCGAAAGAGAAATATGGTATCCGCGGCCGCGACATGGCGCCGATGCATGCGCAGTTCATTCCGTTCTCGGCGCAGACCCGAATCAGCGGTGTCGACTTCGAAGGCTCCTCGATCCGCAAAGGTGCGGTCGATGCGGTCGTTGGCTATGTGCTGACCAGCAGGGGACTGCGCGCACCTGCGCCGGGCCAGGATCAGGGTGCTGCGGTCATCGAGGCTCTGGGCGAGCCCGTGGCACGTGCGCTGTTCGGCGCTACCGAACGCATTGCCAAGGCTGGCGGCACCCCACTCGCAGTGGCGAAGGACGGCCAGTTCCTGGGCGTGATCTATCTGAAAGACATCGTGAAGGGCGGCATCCGCGAACGCTTTGCCGCGCTGCGCAAAATGGGCATCCGCACCGTGATGATCACAGGCGACAATCCGCTGACTGCGGCTGCCATCGCGGCCGAGTCGGGCGTCGACGATTTCTTGGCGCAGGCCACGCCGGAGGCCAAGCTCCAGCTTATCCGCGAGGAGCAGGCCAAGGGCAAGCTGGTCGCGATGTGCGGCGATGGCACCAACGATGCGCCCGCGCTGGCGCAGGCCGATGTCGGGGTAGCGATGAACACCGGCACGATGGCGGCGCGCGAAGCCGGCAACATGGTCGATCTCGACAGCGATCCGACCAAGCTCATCGAGATCGTGGAGATCGGCAAGCAGTTGCTGATGACACGTGGGGCGCTCACGACCTTCTCCATCGCCAACGACGTCGCCAAATATTTCGCGATCATCCCCGCGATGTTCGTCGCCTTCTATCCGCAGCTCCAAGCCCTGAACCTCATGGGCCTTCGTTCGCCGCAGAGTGCGATCCTGTCGGCGATCATCTTCAACGCGCTCATCATCGTCGCGCTGATTCCTTTGGCGCTGAGGGGCGTAACCTACAAGCCGGTGGGCGCGGCCGCGATCCTGCGCCGCAACCTTCTCATCTACGGCCTCGGCGGCATCGTTGTGCCGTTCATCGGCATCAAGCTGGTGGACGTCATCGTCAACGCCGTGGGACTTGCCTAAAGGACAGACACATGTTCAGACAGTTAAGACCTGCCATCCTGATGATCGTGGTGATGACACTCGTCACCGGCCTTGCCTACCCGCTCGGTATGACGGGCCTCGCCCAGCTTATGTTTCCGCATCAGGCGAATGGCAGCCTGATCGAGAAGGACGGCAAGGCGCTGGGTTCCGAGATCATCGGCCAGAATTTCACCAGCCCGAAATACTTCCATGGCCGTCCCTCCGCCGCCGGCAGTGGCTATGACGCCGCCAATTCCTCGGGCTCCAATCTTGGACCCACGTCCAACGCGCTTCTGAAACGGGTGACGGGCGACGCGGCGAAGCTGCATGCGGAGAATCCGAATCAGCCCGTGCCCGTCGATCTCGTCACGACGTCGGCCAGCGGTCTCGACCCCGACATCACGCCGGCGGCGGCTTATTTCCAGGTCCCGCGCGTCGCCAAGGCTCGTGGAGTCTCCGAGGCGTCGCTCAAGCAGCTCGTCGATTCACATGTCGAGGGACGAACCCTCGGCCTGATCGGCGAAGCGCATGTCAACGTGCTCAAGCTGAATATGGCGCTGGATGACATGCAAGCCGACCATGGCTGAGCTATGCTTGGCCCATGTCGATCGATGACCGCCCTTCGCCCGAGGCTCTGCTTGCGCAGGTCCGGAACGAAGGGCGCGGCAAGCTAAAAATATTTCTCGGCGCCGCGCCTGGCGTCGGAAAGACCTATGAGATGCTATCTCAGGCGCGCCAGCGCCGGCTGGAAGGCGTCGATGTCGTCATCGGTGTGGTCGAAACCCATGGCCGCATCGAAACCGAAACCCTGACCAAGGGCTTCGAGACCGTCCCCAAGAAGCGCTCGCTTTATAAAGGCCGCGTGATAGCGGAGATGGATCTGGATGCGCTGCTGCAGCGTCATCCGCAGCTCGCCCTCGTCGACGAACTCGCACACACCAATGCGGAAGGAAGCCGCCATCCCAAGCGCTATCAGGATGTGGAAGAGCTGCTGGCCGCGGGCATCGACGTCTATACAACCGTTAACATCCAGCACATCGAAAGCCTGAACGACGTGGTCGCGCAGATTACGCGCATCCGCGTGCGCGAAACCGTACCCGACAACGTGCTCGATCAGGCGAGCGAAATCGAGCTTGTGGACACGACCGCCGACGATCTCCTGCAGCGTCTGCGCGAGGGCAAGGTCTATGTGAAGGCGCAGGCCGAGCGTGCGCTTTCCCACTTCTTCTCGCCCGGCAATCTGCTGGCGCTGCGCGAGCTGGCGCTGCGCAAGACCGCCCAGCGCGTGGACCGCGACGTCACCGAATATGTGAAGGCGCATGCGATCGGCGGGCCGGCGGGTGAGAGTGTGCTCGTCTGCATCAACGAGCACCCCTCGGTCATCGAACTCGTTCGCCGCGCCAAACGGACGGCCGATAGCATCCGCGCTCCATGGAGCGCACTTTATGTCGAAAGCGCGCGCCATCTTTCCTTGAGTGAGCCCGAAAAGGATCGCGTTGCCGATGCGCTCCGGCTTGCGGCGCGTCTCGGCGCCGATACCGCGACGGTGCCCGGACGCGACATCGCGCAGGCCATCCTGGAGTTCGCGCGCAAGAACAACGTCACGCAAATCCTGATCGGCAAATCCGAGCGCTCGCGCTGGTTCGAGTTGCTTAACGGTTCGGTCGTGCGCGATCTCATGCGCGACAGTGGCGCCATCAGTGTCACCGCGGTCATGGCGAAGGCGGGTGCAGCCTCACCGAAAGCCGTTGCAACCGAAGCGAAACGCGGCGGCACCGAATGGCATAGCTATGCCTGGAGCTTGCTCGCGCTCGCCATCACGGCCGGCATCGCCTGGGGTTTCAATTCGGTCATGGCGCATGCGGTCGGCAGCATCGCCATGTTCTTCCTTATTCCAGTGCTCCTGAGCGCCATCTCATTCGGCCTGCGTCCCGCGCTCGCCACCGCGTTTCTGAGCGTGATGGCGTACAACTTCTTCTTCCTCCCGCCGCTCTACACGTTCACGATCACCGATCCGAACAACTGGCTGTCCTTCGCCGTGCTTCTGCTGGTGGCGGTGACGACGGCCAATCTGGCAGCCCGCGTGCGCGCACAGGCTGACATCGCTGCTGCGCGTGCAGCACTGGCGGGAGAGCTTTATCAGTTCACCGGCAAGCTCGCGGCGATCGCGAGCCTCGACGACATCCTGTGGGCGGCCGCCTTCCAGATCGCTTCGATGCTGAAGATGAACGTCGTGATCCTGCTGCCCGAACCGAAGACAAAACGGCTGGAGATCCGAATCGGCTATCCGCCGGAGGACGAGTTGGATGCGCAAGATCTCGCGGCGGCGATGTGGAGTTGGGAAAAAGGCACTGCCGCCGGGCGCAATGCGGAAACATTGCCCGGCGCCAAGCGTCTGTTCCTGCCGATGCGCACCGGCCACGGCTTTGTTGGTGTCGTCGGGTTGATGGGACAGGAGGGCAGGAGGGCTCTGTCGCCGGATGACCGCCGTCTTCTCGATTCGCTGCTGGATCAGACGGCGCTTGCCGTCGAACGCTCGGTGCTCGCAGCCCAGATCGACGAGGCGCAGGTGCGCGCCGAAGCCGACAAGCTGCGCGTCGCGATGCTGAGTTCGCTGTCGCACGATTTGCGCACGCCGCTCGCGTCCATTCTGGGTTCGGCGACGTCGCTGCTTTCCGGCAAGGACCTTTACGACGAGCGGCAGACGCACGATCTGCTGTCCACCATCCGCGAGGAGGCGGAGCGGCTCGACCGGTTCGTCGGCAATCTGCTCGACATGTCGCGTCTCGAAGCGGGCGTGCTGGGTGTCAAGCTCGAAACCTCGCAGGTGCGCGAGCTTGTGGAGATGGCCGTCAAGCGGCTTGCGCGGCGGCTGTCGGGCCATCGTGTCGTGCTCGATCTGCCTGACGATCTTCCGCTGGTGCTGATTGATCCGTTGCTGTTCGAGCAGGCGATCGCGAACATTCTCGACAACGCCGCGAAATATGCCCCGCCGCAATCGACCATCCGGGTAGCAGGCAAGAGCGATCCGGCGCGCGTCACGCTATGGATTGACGACGAGGGCCCGGGACTTCCGCCCGACGACCTTCCGCACATCTTCGACAAATTCTATCGCGCCAAGGCCGCCGACCGCCGCGTCGCAGGGACCGGCCTCGGTCTTGCCGTCGCGCGCGGTTTTGCCGAAGCGTTCGGCGGAACGCTCGACGCCGCGAACCGCACCGAGCGCTCCGGCGCGGTCCTGACCATGACATTGCCCATAGCCCCCGGTCGCCCCCATGGCCTCTAAGCCCAGAATTCTGGTCGTCGACGACGAACCGCAGATCCGTCGCTTCCTGCGCACCGGCCTGCCGCCGCACGGCTACGAACTGGCCGAAGCCGAAAACGGCGCCGCTGCGCTCAAAGCTGTGGCGAAGGAAAAGCCCGATGCGGTCATTCTCGATCTCGGCCTGCCCGATCTCGACGGCTTTGCGATCATCGAACAAATCCGCGCGACCGCGCTCACGCCGATCCTCGTTCTGTCGGCGCGAAACGATGTCGAAGGCAAGGTGAAGGCGCTCGAACTGGGCGCCGACGATTATGTCACCAAGCCGTTCGACATGGCGGAGTTGCTCGCGCGCCTCAAGGCCGCGCTGCGCCATGGGCTGCAGTCGGCGGGCGAGGCGCCCGTGTTCCACAGCGGACGGCTCAGCGTCGATCTCGTGAACCGGCGCGTGCATCTGGACGAGGAGGAAATCCACCTCTCGCCCAAGGAGTACAATCTGCTGCGCTTTCTAGTGAACCACGCGGGCCGCGTGGCGACGCACCAGCAGCTGCTGCGCGAGGTTTGGGGTCCTGCGCATCTCGAGGACGTGCAATATCTGCGCGTGTTGATGCGCCAGTTGCGCCAGAAGCTCGAGCCGGAAGGCGCACCCAACGTGCTCGTCACCGAGCCCGGCGTCGGCTACCGGCTTCAGATTCTCACCTGAAGCCGCGCCGGAAGGCTTCTTAAGCCACCGCGCCCCAATAGCGCACGCGGCCGGTGTCGACATGCACGAAATCGAGCGACGGGTAATAACCCACGCCGCCCACGCGCATCGACTGCGCGGCGTCGTGCAATCTCTTGAGATCGCAACCGGCGAGCCGGATGTCGATCGCCATGCCCTGCATGTGCAGGCTGTGCGCGGCCACGCCGGCGCTGCGCTCGTGCATGGCGGCGTTGGTCGCGGGCGAGCGATAGCCGGAGATCACAGAGAACGGCGCGTTGCTGTCGAGCTGGCGGTGCAGAAGATTGAGGAGATCGAGCAGCTTCGGATCGATCACATGGACTTCGCCATTGCGGTAGTCGCGCAGCGTGTGATTGACCTCGGCAAGGGCGTCCGGGACATATTGCCCTTCCGCCCAGTAATCGACCGCAAGATTTTCGCCGGTGTGAAGGTTGCTGAAGGCGATCGAGCGGACGTCAGCCGCGGCGATCTTGGAAATTGCGGGGCTGGCGACACCGCTCACGAGAACGGCGGCCCCAGCGCGCAAGAGATTGCGTCGTGTGCGCAATTGCAACTCCGATCGTTAAGGTTCGGCCGCGCCCCTCTGGCGCGCCACTTAGCGATCGAAGCCCCACTAGTTCCGGCTGGTTACACCGACGTTCATGGTAACACGGCCCGACAAATGCTGTACCGCCAGGGCGGAAATCAGCCTTTGATCGCGTCCATACACGTCCGGTAGAAAGTTAACAGCCCCGTCAGCGTCTGCGATCGCTGTCCGGTACAACACAAAAACCGGGAGGGTCTCGTCAAGTGAAATTGTGCGGGTTGCGCGCGCAATGATTAACGAATGGATTCTGGCCAGACCCGCCTCAGGATCGCCCGTCAGCGCGAAGGAACCGAGCTGTTGGATCTTTCCCACGCGGATGCATCCGTGGCTGAGATGGCGATCCGCCTTGGCGAACAGCGCGTGCGAGGGCGTATCGTGAAGATAAGTGTCGAATTCGTTCGGCATCTCGAACTTTAGGACGCCGAGCGCATTGCCGGCGCCCGGTAGCTGGCGAATTCCGCCCCCGTCGTTCCAGACCATGTGCTTGTGCGCGAGATAGTTGGGGTTGGCGCGCAGCTTCGGCAGAATCTCGTGGCGCACGATCGGCGTTGGCACGTGCCAACTCGGATTGATCGTGAGGCTGACGGCCGTCGTGCTGAACAGCGGCGTCGGGGTATCCGGCTTTCCGACGATGACCGGCGAGGTCAGGATGACGTTGCCATGGTCGACGGCTTCCAGTGTCGCGCCGGCGGCGTTCACGCTCACATAGCGGGAACCGAAGTTGCGTGGAACCCAGCGCCAGCGTTCCATATTGGCGACGATCGTCTGGACGTGCGCATCGGCACCGGCGGCGCGATACTGCGCGAGTGCCGCCTTGAGATACTGGTATTCCGGATGCGGCGGGGGAAGGCTAGCCAGAAAATCGTTGAGCCGGTTGGCGCCCAGGGCCTGGTTGAGAGCGCCGGCCGCGTCGAAATATTCGGCCGGAAATCCAACATCGTCGTCAATCTCGCGCAGTCCGGGCCGTCCCTGACGCAGGTCACGCGCATAACGCAGCATCGCGTCGGTCAGGAAAAGCTCGTATTCCGCGGCGGCCTGCATCGTGTCCGCCCGGCGACGCAGGTCAAGTTCGCTCAAGTGATAGCGGTCGGGCTGCAACCCGTCTTCGTCGGAGTGTTCGAGCGCAGACAAAGCCAAAGAAGCATTTGCCCGTGCGGCCTGGCTTCCTGTCCAGGCAGGCTGATAGAGCCGCGCGCCGTAGAATGTGTTCAATGCATTCAGGTCGAGTTCCTGAGACGGGACCCCGGTTGCAAGCAATTCCCTTAACCTGCCGGCGAGATCCTCAGCCTGTGCGGCAGCCAAGTCTTGCGAGTGTGCGGCAATGGGCGTGGCGAAAAGCGCCAAAACGAGCAAAACAAATCGCACGGCCCAATGGGCCGGAACTATACGCATATACGCAACTCCGGAATCCGGAAACGCCAAAGGGCTCTTATCTATCCAGTCGCCCTTGACTCATTTTCGCGCGACGAGAGGACGTCGCCGGCGAAGCACATCGCGAATGTCTGCCACCGCATCCTCCTGCGTAAGAAAATCACGCTAGGCGCGGCACCCCTCCCAATCGATTGGACTTAGGGCCAATGCAAAAAAAAAAGACCGGCCCCCTTCCGGGAGCCGGTCCATCGTCTGTCGATAAACCGCGTTCAGTTCACGGTGATCGATACCTTCGTGGACGGAATGCCGTTGGCAACGACCTCGAGCTTGCTTGCGCCGGTTTCCATGCCGGCCGGCACGTCGAAGTTCGTCATGATGGTGGCGGAACCCGTTGCCACGCCCATCGAGCTGTGATCGTGGGTGCGGGCATAGAATACGTGGCCGGTCGCGTTGTTGGTGATGCGCACGAGCGGATAGTTGGTGTGCGTGTCGAACTCATCGCCGAACGACGCGCCCTGGTTCAATCCGTTGAACTGCGTGCCGGAGATTTGATAGCTCTGGCCGCGGGTCACGGTGTTCGGGAACGCACTGATCGTGGGCGCCCAGGACGGATCGTAGGTTCCGGTCGATTTGTAGACCGCAAAGCCGCCAACCAGAACTTCGCCCGAAGGAAGCGGCATCAAGCTACCGCCGGCGCTGTTGAACGGCTCGCGCGTCATGTTCTTGCCGTCGAATTCGTACAGCGAACCGCTGGAACCTTCGACGAGCACATTTCCGTTCGGAAGAATGGACACCGGAACGTCGAACGCTTCATCGCCATTCGGGAAATCAGGACCGGCTTTCCACTTGCCCTTCGTGCCTTGCGTGGGCGGCGTCCAGATCGCGGTGTGCGCCTTGCTTTCCCCTTCAGGCATCGAGCCCGTCGCGAACACTGTGCCATCGGGACGGCGGACGGCCGCGCCGGTCTCACCCGGCGGATCGTAGCACTTGTTCTTCGGTCCGTACTGGATGCAGTGGCCGCAGCAATTCTGCGGCCCGCGCAGATCGACGCCTGTGCTGCCTTCGCTCACCCATTGCCCGGTTTCGGGGATATAGCGTTCCGAGAGCGGATGCGATTTCACGTCGACGCTGAGGAAGGAGCCGTCAGGCAGAAGAACGAAGCCTTCTTCCGCCATCATGCCGTTCTTGCCATTTGACGTCATCGCCGACCATTTCAGCGTTTTCGGATCGAGCGCCGCCATCTTCTTCCCGAACTTGTAGCCAACGACGAAGCGGCCATCGGGCAGAACGATCGACGGCGAATCGCCGATATTCGTCCAGCCCTTCGGCGGATCGATCATCTTCCACGTGTTGGCGATCGGATCGTAGATCGCCGTCTGATTGGTGAACGCGAACTGGTCGAAATTGTACTCGCCGCCGGAGACGACCACCCTGCCATCCGCGAGAACAGCCTCTGCCTGGGCATAGGGCGAGTAGCCGGCGGGAAGACTCGCGATCTGGCTCCAGGTGCCGTTGACATAGCTGCCCGTGTTGTCGGGTGTGAGCTTCCACCAGTCGGTTTCACCGCCACCCTGCGCGAGGACCGTACCGTCGGTCAGCTGCATGGTGAAGATGGCGCCATCCGGTGGCTGATGGGTGAGATGTGTGAACGTCTGCGCAAATGACGGCGTAGCGGCGCACGCAAAGGCAAGCACCAACGCGAAGCGGCGAAGCATCGATATCCCTCTCGTTTTTGGCTGCAAAAACCGCGCGGAGGCTAGCACAGAAAAACCGTATCCAAAGCGCAAGTTCCGTGCGTTATGAGGCGCATACGGCTAATAGAAGAACTGTTGCAACTGACTGAAACCGTTCGGTCCGCTGAACGCCCAGCCCATACGCTTCGCAGGGTTGATTACCGGTGCTGGTTCGCCGATCGCGAAGTTGAAACCGGGGATTGTCTCTATGAAATTCCCGCGCTCGTCGTAAACGATGATCGCGCTGCCCTGGCCGCCTTCGCAATAGAAATATTCCGTCACCAGGAAAAGCTTGTGCACCGGATCGACAGCGATGTTGGAACCGCTGCAGGACTGATCGGTGGCGCCTGTGCCGGGAAGCTGCACGGCTATGATCTGCGATCGCGTCTTCAGATCGTTGAACTCTACCTCTGCGTTCAACTCGGTCGTCGTGGCGGCGATGCCGGTGTTGGGGTCGACCGCGAGACCGTTCACGCTGCCGGCATGGTAGAACCCGTTGTTGAAGCCCTGCATCTGGGTCATTTCGCCGGTGCTGAGATCGAACATGACGTTGATCGGCGCGATGCCACCGACGGCGCCGCCATCCGGCGAGAGCGCGAACACGGCCTGATTGCCCGCGGTGTATTGCCCGAGTATCGCGCCGTTGGCGGGCCCAAACAGGTCGGGATCGAGGTCGATGATCTTGCTGAAGGTGTTGGACGCGATATTGGAGACAAGAAGAGTGGGCTTTTCCTGCTGATTCAGGCTGGTAAGCGCGAACAATGTCGAGAATGGCGCAGACTGTTCTTCCGCCATCTGCTGCAGGATCATCTGCCTCTTCGGTGGCGTCCAATCGCCGGTGAATTTCTCTCCGCTCACGGGATTGAGAACCATGTAGTGGCGCTTCGGATAAAGCTCACCTTCCGGGACAACCTCGTGCGCGACCAGCGCGACATCGCCGGCGGCGATTCCGTATGCCACATAGTCGCTGTCTGAATTTACAAAGTGCCCGAGGGACTTTTTGATCTTGCCCTGGTCCTGATCGAAAATCTCGACGGAGCTCGCGGTCGCCAGAATGCCGTCATCGCCGTTCTGGTTGATGTCGAAGCCGAAGATCTGCCCGCCATCCTTGGAAGTCAGAACCCTGCCGAGCCCGACCTTCCGGGCTGGGTCCGCTTTTGCGGCAAACGCCTGGGAGAGCCAAAGGCTGCTGGCAAGCGTGGCCGCGACTGTGGAGGCCAGCAGGGCCATGCCCAAGCGGCGCGCCACCTTATGTTGGAAAACCATCGTGCTCCTCCATCCTTCCCCGGAGAGACGCCCGGCCCACGCACTTTATTCCCGGGGCCAAAGGTCTGCCATTGCCGGTCCGGTATTGGATGAAGCGAATTGCCCGATGATGAGTTGTCATATATCGGAACTTCCGCAAATTCGGGCACCCTGCGATTTCATGCTGAACGAACGCAAACTGGATTCCGGCCATGCCTGGATCGACCTGCTGGACCCGACGCCGGAAGAGATCGAAAAGGTCGCTTCCGGGTACGGCATTCGCGTGCCGACGCGCGAACAGCTGGCGGAGATCGAATCCTCGAGCCGCCTCGCCCGCGACAACGACGTGCTCTATCTGAGCCTGCCGGTCGCCACCATCGCCGATGACGGCATGATCGTGCCGTCGCCGATGGGGTTCGTTCTTACCGACAAGCTGATCATCACCATCCATTTTGCGCATCTGCACACGACCGCAGCCGTGCTGTCGCGGCTGGAGAGCGAAAAGGGCAAGGTGTCGGCGCCCGACGTCTTCGCCATGGTGATGGAAGGCATGGTCGATTACGGCGCCGATCAGCTTGAAAGCATTGCCGCCGAACTTACGAAGATCTCCCAGCGCGTCTTCCGCCGCACCAATGGGCCGCAACCGGACATCAAAGGCATGAACCGGCTGCTGCGCGACATGCTTGCCGCCATCGGCTATGCCGGCGAACAGCTTTCGCAGATCCGCGAAACGCTTCTGGGCCTGCAGCGTATCATCACCTACACACTCGAGACTTGCCGCAGCTGGGAGGAGAAGGACTTTCTCAACCGCCTCGATACGGCGCGGCACGATCTCAAGTCGCTGATCGAGCATGAGACGCATCTCTCCGACAAGGCGCAGTTTCTGCTCGACGCCAATCTCGGCTTCATCAACACCCAGCAGAACGACATCTTCAAGGTGCTCACCATCGTTTCCGTCGTCGGCATTCCGCCGACGCTGATCGCGAGCATGTACGGCATGAATTTTCACTTCATGCCCGAGCTCAGCTGGACCTGGGGTTATGCGTGGGGACTGGGTCTGATCGCGCTCAGCACCATCATTCCGATGGCGTGGTTCAAATGGCGCGGCTGGTGGTAGTGCGCGCTTGAAATAAGGCGCGTGCCACAATCGCGCCACGCTTTCTCCAAATTGAAACTCACGCGCAGCATGCGCGTTTTCTCCATGACCCCTTTCATGGAGAGATGAACTATGGATTTGAGAGGAAAAGACTCGCGCGAAATGGAACCGACAAGCAGCAAGAGCAAAGCGATTGCCGCTTTCATTGTCGCGATCGGCGTGGGCGCCGCAGGTGCCTATGCCTACACAAGCAATAGTGCGCTTCCCCAGAAGAATCAGCAGCAGACGGCGATGAATGAGCCTCAGCCGCTGACGCCGCCGCCGGCTCCAGTGTCGACGACACCGCAGGCCGACAAGACGGCGACGACGCCGGACATCACAACCCCTGCACCTTCTGCGCCTCCGACAATGACGACTACGAAGACGACGACCGCAACAACGAAGTCCTCCGAAGCGGCGCCAGCGCCTCGCGCCACACCGACGCGTATTGCACGCGTGAAGACGCGCGCTGAACAGCCGGAGGAGACTGCTGTGACACCGCCTGCCACGGCGACGGTGCCCGATATCCCGGCTCAGACCGCGACGCCGCAGGCTGCGCCTGCCCCTGAGCAGACCGCCCCGGCCCCCGTTACGCCGCAGGCGACACCCGACGTCAGCCAGCAGCCGGCGCCTGAACAGCCACAAAACACGCCACAGTAAATCTCTCGCTGTGTCGTGTGCAGAAACGGCCTCTCTTTGAGAGGCCGTTTTTGTTTGCGTCATCGAAAATTCACGGAACCGGCGCCAGTGCAGCCCGTTAGGGCCAAGCCTCCGGGGGAATTCCGTAATGACCGATTTCCACCACACGCCGGAGATTCATCCCGGCTGGTTTCAGCTCAACGAAAAGCTGCGCAATCACGTCCTGACACGTAGGCAGATGCTTCCGGCGGCGGCAGCCTTTGGGCTTTGGCCGTCGCTGCTTCGTGCCGGAATGCGCCAGAGTGCCGACCGTGCGCATTGGAATATGGCGAGCAAGATCAAGCACGTCGTGATCCTGTGCCAGGAGAACCGTTCCTTCGATCACTACTTCGGAAGCTTTGCGAGCAGGCTTGGGAAGGGGCAACAGCACGGAGAGGGCTTCACCCGCGGCGAGCTCACTTATCTGGACAGCAGGGGAAAACCATACCATCCCTTCCACCTCCAGCAGTTCTGCGACGCCGATCCCGATCACGGCTGGGACGGCAGTCATGCGAAGTGGAACAACGGCGCGATGGACGGCTGGGTCACGGCCGAGGGCGACAAACCGACGGCCATCAGCTGCTACAGCGCGTCGGATCACATCTATCATGTGAGGCTCGCGGAAGCATTTTCGATCGCCGATCACAATTTCTGCGCGCAGATCGGGCCGACGCTTCCGAACCGGCTCTATCTGTGGAGCGGCACGAGCGGCTGGAATTATCTGAATCCAACTTCCACCACCGACAGCCTGCCCTACAACAATCCCTCGCTCACCGCGCCGCCGCCGCTCCTCGAATGGCCCACGATGGCCGATGTGCTCGAGACCGCCGGCCTGCCGTGGAAGTGCTATTCGGTCGCCGACGGTTCGGTACCCTCCGCGATCGGCGCGTTCAATCCGCTGATCTTCTTTCCGTCCATCCTCGGCAATCCGCAAAAGCTTGCCAAAGCGACGGCCGACATCGAGGAGTTCTTCGTCGATCTCGCCGCCGGAACGCTGCCCGCGGTGTCGTGGATCGTCACCGAAGCCGTCGTCTCCGAACATCCGCCCGCGCCGCCGGATATGGGCCAGCTGCTTGCGGCGCGCGTCGTCGACGCGCTGAAATCGTCGAGAGCGTGGGACTCGAGTGTGCTGTTCCTCACCTATGACGAGGGCGGCGGCTATTTCGATCATGTCGCGCCGCAGATTTTGGAATCCGTGCCGCAGGGTTTGCCGGACGCCAGAATGGCCGTGGGACCTGCGTTCCGCGTGCCGCTGTTCATCGTGTCGCCTTGGGCACGACCCGGCACGGTGTTCAAGCCGGTGGTCGATCACACCTCGATCCTGCAGTTCATCGAGCGCAACTTCTCCACCCCGGGGCATCGCGTGCTCCTGCCGACTATCGATCCCGCGCGCCGCGGCCTCACGAGCCTGTTTCACGCCTTCGATTTCGCGCAGGAGCCGATTTCGCCCGTGCTTCCGACAGCCAAGCAGCTGATCGCCAAAGCGAAGCAGGAGGTCCTCGTGCTCAACGCCGATCACACCGTGGCAGGCTGTTCGACGAGCTGGCCGGACTGGCTGCTGCCGCTGTTGGGTATCTAGAGCGACGAACTCGTTACGCGCTCATCAATGCCCAGGTCT